>Ga0247821_10000016_pt1 | contig 93838 bp, 74 predicted proteins | sample 13C_Glycerol_Day_FD_192481 | JGI IMG/M metagenome (GOLD analysis project Ga0247821, IMG submission 192481) | Soil microbial communities from agricultural site in Penn Yan, New York, United States - 13C_Glycerol_Day14 | ecosystem: Environmental > Terrestrial > Soil > Agricultural land | place... | reverse complement strand
AACCACCCCTGAACCTTGTGGGAGCGGCGCACCGCCGCTCCCACAAGGTTCAGGGGTGGTTGTAAGGGTGGGGTTGAACCAGGCTGGCCAGGAGCTTTGGTGGCGGGTGGGGAGTTCGATGCAGGGGATCAGGCGGTCGGTGAGGACTGCGGTTTGCTCGACGGATTTGGCGGTGCGGTATTTGACGCTGTGCACGCACTCGCGGTCGCCGAACTCGCAGCGGTTGAGCGAGGTGCCGCCGCAGGGGCCGTTGGCCAAGCCCTTTGGGCAGCTTTCCGGGCAAATGTAGAGGGTGTCTTCGAGGCGGCAACGCCCGCAGGTGTCGCAGCCGAGTAGGGGGCGTTTGATGCTGCGTTCCAGCTGGTGCAGCAGGCGCGCGCCTTGGGCTGTGCGCCAAACCGGGCGGGTGACGGCCCAGCCGAAGCTGCGGCTGAGCCAGTTGCTACGGTCGAACAACAGTGAGTGCAAGCCAGACAGCACGTGGTAGCGGGCTTGCTCTGTGCGGCTGGCGCTGACGCGCGACTCGCCCAACCGCCAGTTGGCGCCGGGTGGGTTGAAGGTGACAGCGGGCAAGCCGGGCATTTGCCAGCTGGCAGCCCAGGCGGGTGCCCATTGCTCCAGGGTGTGGATGTCGCCTTGCTGGCTGTGTAGCGCCTGCTCCAACGCTTGGAACTGGGCCAGGTCATGGATGCCGGAAAGGTGCACGCCGGCATAGCCCATCAACTTCAAGCCAATCACCTGCAGCGCCAGGCGCTCGATGCTGCGGGCCTGGGCGAAGGCCTTGGACACGTCCAGCTCGGCCGCGAGGATGTCGCGCATCGCTGGGCTGACCACCGCGCCTGCGACGTGTTCGAGCATCTTGGCGCGGCCGTGGGTCAGGGCCATCAGGCAGGCGATTAGCGGCTTGGGTGTGCGCTGGCGGCGCATCCAGTGCAGCGCTTCCTGGTGCTTGCGGTCGTCATAGCCCATTTGCAGGGTGAGAAAATCCGCTCCGGCGCTGAGTTTTTTCTCGGCTTTGAAGTATTGCGCGGCGCCTTCTTCCTCGTGGTACTTGAACGGGTTGAGTGCGGCGCCGAGCAGCCAGTCGGGGCGGGCTTGGCGGGTGATTTGTAGCGCCGCGACCGATTCGAGGTAGCGCACCGGGCGTTGGCCGGGCTGGTGGCCGGGGAGGCGGTCGCCGGTGAGGATCAGCAGCTGGTCGAGGCCGGCGCTGTCCATGCGTTTGAGCTGGGCGAGCAGGTCTTGGCGTTCGCGGTCTTTGCCGGAGAAGTGCAACAGGGCGGGAACGGCTGTGTCGAGGGAGGTGAAAGCGTCCAGCGGCGACATGTCCAGCGGGCTGCCGACCCGGTCGCCGATGGCCACGGTCAGCGGCCAGCCGCACAGCTGCTTGCGGGCCATGATCGCTTCGAGGGCGGCGAAGCGCTCGGCGCTGGGCTTGGGGACGAACTCCATGACGCAGACGAAGGTGTGTTCGTGCAGGGCGTCTTTCAGCTGGCTCATGGCGGGCTGGGTACCGGGCTGGGGTAGGCTGGCATTTTGCGCGATGTGCGGGGTGGGCGCTTGTCTGGATGCGCAGCTTAGTGATTTGGTTGAGACATTGAGATTGTCAGGGGCCGCTTTGCGGCCCTTCGCGGCGGTTCGGCGCCCCGACAAGCCAGCAGGCTCATTGCCAGCCGGAAGAATGGCGCGGTACCTGTGGTAGGTGTGGTGGATGATCTGGCCTCTTCGCGGGCAAGCCCGCTCCCACAGGTTCACCGCCAGCCGGAAGAACGGCGCGGTACCTCCCACAGGTTCACCGCCAGCCAGAAGAACGGCGCGGTACCTGTGGGAGCGGGCTTGTCGGGGCGCCGAACCGCCGCGAACGGCTGCAAAGCAGGCCCAATCGCCCTACCGCCTCATGAATAAATCTCGTGATCATCTCAAATTATATGAGTTTGTCTCACGATGCCCGTGCCGCCAAACTTCCCTCATTGAATTTTCCACTCTAAGGGACAAGGCACATGGCACTGGCACACAACCTGGGTTTTCCACGCATCGGCCGCGATCGTGAGCTGAAAAAAGCCCAGGAAGCTTTCTGGAAAGGCGAACTCGACGAAACCGGCCTGCGCGCCGTAGGCCGCGAGCTGCGTGCCGCCCATTGGCAGGCGCAAAAAGACGCTGGCATTGAACTGCTGCCGGTCGGCGACTTCGCCTGGTACGACCAGGTCCTGACCCACTCGCTGACCTTCGGCGTTATCCCCGAGCGCTTTCGTGGCCAAAGCGGCGCCAAGCCGACCCTGCACACCCTGTTCAGCATGGCCCGTGGCGCCGTGGCGACGGACCGCAGCGACAGCTGCTGCGGCGGCGCCCACGCCCAGGAGATGACCAAGTGGTTCGACACCAACTACCACTATCTGGTCCCGGAATTCACCGCCGAGCAGCAGTTCACCCTGAGCTGGGAGCAGTTGTTCGAGGAAGTCGCCGAAGCCAAGGCGCTGGGCCATGCAGTCAAACCGGTGGTGATCGGTCCGCTGACTTACCTGTGGCTGGGCAAGACCAAGGGCGCTGAGTTCGACAAGCTGGAACTGGTCGACCGCCTGCTGCCGCTGTACGACGAGATCTTCAACCGCCTGGCCGCGCAGGGCGTGGAGTGGGTGCAGATCGATGAGCCGATCCTGGTGCTGGATCTGCCACAAAGCTGGAAAAACGCCTACGAGCGGGTCTACAACATTCTTCAGCGTGCGCCGCTGAAAAAGCTGGTCGCGACCTACTTCGGTGGCCTGGAAGACAACCTCGGCCTGGCGGCCAATCTGCCGGTCGATGGCCTGCACATCGACCTGGTGCGCGCCCCCGAGCAGTACCCGACCATCCTCGACCGCTTGCCGGCCTACAAGGTGCTGTCGCTGGGCGTGGTCAATGGCCGCAACGTCTGGCGCTGCGATCTGGAAAAAGCCCTCGACGTGCTGCGCCATGCCGCCGAGCGTCTGGGTGATCGGCTGTGGGTCGCGCCGTCGTGCTCGCTGCTGCACAGCCCGGTGGACCTGGCCCGAGAAGACCAGCTCGATGCCGAGCTGAGAAGCTGGTTGGCCTTTGCCGTGCAGAAGTGCCAGGAAGTCGCTGTGCTGACCAAGGCCATCAACCAGCCAGGCGCAGCCGACGTGTACGCGGCACTGGAAGACAGCCGCGCCGTACAGGCCAGCCGCGCTGCCTCGCCGCGCATTCACAAACCGGCTGTGCAGGCCCGTCTGGCGGCGATCAAGCCGGCTGACAGCCAGCGTCTGTCGGCCTTTGAGCAACGCATCGTCAAGCAGCGGGCGGGGCTGGACCTGCCGGCGTATCCGACCACTACCATTGGCTCGTTCCCACAGACTTCGGCGATCCGTCTGGCGCGTCAGTCGTTCAAGCAGGGCAAGTTGACCGAGGCCGAGTATATCGAGGCCATGCACAGCGAGATTCGCCACGCGGTGCAAATCCAGGAGCAACTGGGGTTGGACGTGCTGGTACACGGCGAGGCCGAGCGCAACGACATGGTCGAGTACTTCGCCGAGCAGCTCGACGGCTATGTGTTCACCCGCTTCGGCTGGGTGCAGAGCTACGGCTCGCGCTGCGTCAAGCCGGCGGTGATCTTCGGTGACCTGAGCCGGCCCAAAGCCATGACCGTAGAGTGGATCAAGTACGCCCAGGGCCTGACCCGCAAGGTCATGAAGGGCATGCTGACTGGCCCGGTCACCATGCTGATGTGGTCGTTCCCGCGTGAAGACGTCAGCCGCGAAGTGCAGGCCCGGCAGCTGGCGCTGGCGATTCGTGACGAGGTGGTGGACCTGGAAGCGGCGGGCATCAAGATCGTGCAGATCGACGAAGCAGCCTTCCGCGAAGGCCTGCCGCTGCGCAAGAGCGCCTGGGCCAATTACCTGGAGTGGGCCACCGCAGCCTTCCGCTTGTGCGCCTCTGGGGTGCGTGATGAAACCCAGATCCACACCCACATGTGCTACAGCGAGTTCAACGATGTGATCGAGTCGATCGCGGCGATGGACGCTGACGTAATCACCATCGAGACTTCGCGCTCGGACATGGAGCTGCTGGAGGCGTTCGAGAAGTTCGACTACCCGAACGAGATCGGCCCTGGCGTGTACGACATTCACTCGCCGCGGGTGCCGAGCCGTGAAGAGATGGTCAAGCTGCTGCGCAAGGCTGCGCAGCGCATTCCCGCTGAGCGTCTGTGGGTCAACCCCGACTGCGGCCTGAAGACCCGTGGCTGGCCTGAGACCGAGGCGGCGCTGGTGAACATGGTCGCCGCTGCCCGCGAGCTGCGTGGTGCGGCGGTGGCTTGAACAGGTAGTTGAGCAAAACAACGGGACGCACTGCGTCCCGTTTTGCGTTGTGCGGGCTTAGATCGATTCTGAACTGGGGTTTGGTGGGACTGCAACGCAGCCCCAACATCTCACTGACGAAAAATCACTCGCGCTCGATCGCCAACGCCACGCCTTGCCCGCCGCCAATGCACAAGGTCGCCAGCCCCTTCTTGGCATCGCGCTTGATCATCTCGTGCAACAGTGTCACCAGCACCCGGCACCCCGAGGCCCCAATCGGATGCCCCAGCGCAATCGCCCCGCCGTTGACGTTGACCCGCGCGGCATCCCACTCCAGCGATTTACCTACCGCCAGCGCCTGAGCGGCAAACGCCTCGTTGGCTTCGATCAAGTCTAGATCGCCCAGCGTCCAACCTGCCTTGTCCAGGCAACGCTGGGTCGCCGATACCGGCCCGATGCCCATGATCGCCGGATCGACCCCGGCACTGGCATAACCGGCAATCTTCGCCAGCACCGGCAGGCCCAGCGCCTTGGCTTTGTCCGCACTCATCAGCAACACCGCCGCAGCGCCATCGTTGAGGCTGGAGGCATTGCCCGCCGTCACGCTGCCGTCCTTCTTGAATGCCGGGCGCAGTTTGGCCAGCGACTCGGCCGTGGTGTCAGCGCGCGGCTGTTCATCACGCTCGACCACTTTTGGCTCGCCCTTTTTCTGCGCCAGCACGATCGGGGTAATTTCATCTTTGAAGCGCCCAGCCTCGATGGCGGCAATCGCCTTGCGCTGGGATTCAGCGGCAAAGGCGTCCTGCTGCTCGCGGCTGATGTCGAACTTGTCCACCAGGTTCTCGGCCGTGATGCCCATGTGGTAATCGTTGAACGCATCCCACAGGCCATCGCTGATCATGCTGTCGATCAACTGCCCATGGCCCATGCGTTGGCCGCTGCGCGCCGATGGCATGACGTAGGGCGACAGGCTCATATTTTCCTGGCCGCCCGCAATCACCACCTCGGCATCGCCACAGCGAATCGCCTGGGTGGCCAGGTGCAGTGCTTTGAGGCCCGAGCCGCAGACCTTGTTCAGGGTCAGCGCCGGTACTGCGAACGGCAGGCCGGCCTTGACCGCCGCCTGGCGTGCGGGGTTCTGCCCGGCGCCTGCGGTCAGCACTTGGCCGAGGATCACTTCATCGACCTGGGCTGGGTCCAGCCCGGTTTGCTCCAGCAGGCGCTTGATCACCGCAGCGCCCAGCTCGACCGCTGGCACGCTGGCCAGCGCCCCCTGGAAACTGCCAATGGCCGTACGGGTGGCGGCAACGATGACGACTTCATTCATTTTGTTGTTCTCCATGAAGGGTGGGGCGCCAGGACAGCGGCGCATTCCCACCAGCATCGGCGGGATTGGTTGATTTGTTAAGTTTGTTTTTCTTTGTGATTGATCTGAAATGCAAATGAATGGCCCCGGGGCAGTAGCAGTGGCAGCCAGCATCGCCAGGCAATCGCAGCTACGCTAGATGAGCTTGGCTGCGCCGCATGCTGTTTCACTCACACTGGAGCTTATCGTCATGCGTACCCTGATCCTGCTCACGTTGCTGCTTGTCAGTGGCCTTTCCCTCGCCTCACCGCAATGCACCACCGCCGAGAAAAGTACCTGGCAAGACCCAGAGAAATTCCAGACCCAGCTCAAGGAACAGGGCTACAAGATCAACAAGTTCAAGGTCACCAAAGGCAACTGCTACGAGATCTATGGCTTCGACAAGGATGGCCGCAAGGTCGAGATCTACCATGACCCGGTCACTGGCAAGGCGGTGAAAACCGAGATCGAAGACTGATGCCAGCCGCCAGGGTGCGGCTGTGGGATCCGCTGTTGCGCGCCTGTCACCTGTCGTTTGCCACGGTGTTCTTCGCCAATTACTTCTTCAATGAAGAAGGCGACGATTGGCATCAGTGGCTGGGTTATTACGCGCTGGGCTGCCTGCTGCTGCGGCTGGTATGGGGCTTCGTTGGCCCGCGCAGTGCCCGTTGGGCGGACTTTTGGCCGACCCGTGCGCGCTTGGCGGCGCACGCTCGGGCGCTGCTGAGGGGCGAGCCGTATCACCGGTTGGGGCATTCGCCGATTGGCGCGTTGGTGATGCTGGCGATGCTTGGCTGCATCGCCGGGCTTGGGCTGACTGGGTGGTTGTCGCAGGAAGTCGACGCGCTATGGGGCGCGGATTGGCCGGTGGATGTGCACAGTGTGCTGGCCAATGCCTTGTTGGCACTGGTGTGCGTGCATGTGTTGGCGGCGCTGGTCGAGAGTGTGCGGCTGGGTGAGAACTTGCCGTGGTCGATGATTACCGGGTGGCGGCGGGGGCCTGGGGATCGGTGAATGGGGCCGCTTTGCGGCCCAATCGCGGGGCAAGCCCGCTCCCACGCAGATAGTGTGCTGACAGGTTGCGTGGGAGCGGGCTTGCCCCGCGATTAAGGCGCACGCGGCCCTGTGCTACACCGCAGGACACTGATGGGTAACGCAGTGAATCCCGCCACCCCCAGCCGCAATCGCATCGATATCCAGCTGTACCACTTCGCGCCCTGGATACAGCTTTACCAGCAAGTCACGCGCCTTGCCGTCCGCAAGCTTGTCGCCAAACTGCGGCGCAATCACCGCCCCGTTGATCACGAAGTAGTTGATATACCCCGCAGCAAAATCTGGATTGCCGCGGCTGAACTTATTGCGCCTGGGCGCCAGCGGCGGCGACACGGTGTGAATTTCAAGCGGGCGGCCATCGGCATCGGTCGCGCCCTTGAGTATCTCCAGGTGCCGCTTGGTCACGGCGTGATCATACGAGTCCGGGTCGTTATCCAGATTGGCGATCACCACCCCAGGGCGGACGAAGCGCGCATAGAAATCCACATGCGCATCGGTGATGTCCTTGCCCTTGATCCCCGGCAGCCAGATGATCTTGCGCAAGCCCAAGCGCGTCTTGAGCTCTTCTTCGACCTGGGCCTTGCTCCAGCCAGGGTTGCGGTTGCCGTTGACCCAGCAGCTCTCGGTCATGATCCCGGTGCCATGGCCATCCACCTCGATCCCACCCCCTTCGCCAACCAGCTCGCTGCGCTGATACTGCGCGCCGGCCAGCTTGGCCACCCGCGCAGCCAGCTTGGCATCGTTGCGGTGGCGCTGCTTGCCACCCCAGCCGTTGAAGTTGAAATCGACGGCGGCCAGTGCGCCGTCATCGTCGACGACGAAGTTGGCGCCGATGTCGCGCATCCAGATGTCGTCCAGCTCGCAGGTGACGTAGGTGATGTTGTGGCGACCACAATAGTCTTCAGCCAGGTCGCGCTCGGTCGGGCGGCAAAACACCGTCAGCGGCTGGAAGCGGACAATGGCTTGGGCGATGCGTCCGAGGGCGGCTTGCACGTCAGTGGTGAAGTCTTCCCAGATAGCGTCCTGGGCGCCAAAGGCGAGGTACGCGCGCTGCTGCGCTTCGCCTTCGTCAGGCATGAACCAGCGCCCCAGCTCAGCGGCGCGGGCGCTGCCCAGTGGCAGCCCGAGGCCGGCGCCAAGGCCGGCGGCCAGGGACAGTTGCAGGAAGGTTCGACGGGTCGGCATGGGTCAGTCCTGTGCAGTCTTGAAGCGGGTCCAGACGCGCATGCGCGCACGCATGTCGGCCTGGGGGATGTCCTTGCCTGGGATCAACCGGGCGTAGGTCGCTGGGTCTAGGTAGATATCGGGGTTGTCGCACATGCGTGCATCCACCGCCGGGCGCGCCTTGGCGCTGGCGGTCGGGTAGCCGGTGAAGTTGCTGATCGCGGCCATGTTTTCCGGGCGCATGACGAAGTTGATGAAACGATAGGCGTACTCCGGGTGACGCGCATCGGCGGGGATGGCCATGGTGTCCATCCACACCGTGGTGCCTTCGCGCGGCACGCGGTACTGAAAGTCGATGGCTTTGCCGGCAGCCTCGGCGGTGCGCTGGGCCTGGATCACATCGCCGCTGTAGCCCAGCGACAGGCACAGGTTTTCGTTGACCAGTTCGGTCACCGGCTGCGACTGGAACTTGCGCACGTAGGGGCGGATGGCGCTGAGCAGTGCGCTGGCGGCGGCCAGGTCTTCGCGCTTGGCGCTGCGCGGCTCGCGGCCGAGGTAGTTGAGCACCACGGTCAGGGCTTCGTCGGGCGAGTCGATGATCGAGATACCGCAGTCGGCGAACTTGGCGGCCAACTCTGGCTTGAGCAGCAAATCGAGGCTATTGAGTGGTGCATCGGGCATGCGCTGGCGGATCTTGTCGGCATTGACTGTCAGGCCGATGGTGCCCCAGGTGTAGGGTACGGTCGCCTGGCGCGCCTTGGGGTATTGGTCGTGCAGCGTGCGCAGGCCGGGGTCGAGATCGTCCAGCGCGGGCAGTTGGCTGCGATCGAGTGGTTGCAGGCTGCCGGCGCGCATCAGCCGTTCGGCTACGGTGTCGCCGGGGAATACCAGGTCGTAGCCGCTGCGCCCGGACATCAGCTTGGCTTCGAGCACTTCGCTGCCGTCCATGACGTCGTAGATCACCTGGATACCCGTCTCGGCGGTAAAACGCTTGAGGGTGTCTTCGGCAAAATAGTCCGCCCAGTTGTACAGGCGCAGGGTCGGTTGTTCGGCCTGGGCCTGGCTGGCGCAAAGCGCCAGGCCCAGGGCGGCCAGCAGGTGGCAAGGGCGCAGGGGCATGGTCAGATCCTCCGGGTGGGGTGGCCGTCGAGCGTCATCAGGGGCGCGTACATCTCGGGGCGGCGGTCGCGGTAGATGCCCCAGCTCAAGCGCTCTTCGCGCATGCGCGCCAGGTCCAGGTCGTGCAGCCAGACGCCCGTGCTGTCGCGGTCGGCTTCAGCGAGCAGGGCGCCCTTGTGGTCGCAGATGAACGACGAGCCGTAGAAGCGCATGGCCAGGCTGTCATCGCTGCGTGCCACTTCACTGCCAACGCGGTTGGCGGCCACGACCGGCAGCAGGTTGGCGGCGGCGTGACCGCGCATGGCCATCTGCCAATGGTCGCGTGAGTCCAGTTCGGCGGCGCCGGGTTCCGAGCCGATGGCGGTGGGAAACAGCAACACTTCGGCGCCCATCAACGCCAGGCAGCGGGCGGTCTCGGGGAACCACTGGTCCCAGCAGATACCGATGCCCAGGCGGCCGAAGGCGGTGTCCCAGACCTTGAAGCCGGTGTCACCGGGGCTGAAGTATTCCTTCTCCTGGTAGCCGATGGCGTTGGGGATGTGGGTCTTGCGATAGACCCCGAGCAGGCGCCCGTCGGCATCGGCCACGCTCAGCGAGTTAAAGAAGGCGTTGCCGGCCCGTTCGTACCAGCTCAGCGGCAGCACCACGCCCAGCTCGCCGGCCAGGGCGGCGAAGCGCTTGAGCAGCGGGCTGTGCTGGTACGTCTCGGCCAGCGCCTGGTGGCTGTGGCATTGCTCGATGCAGAAGTACGGGGTGGCGAACAGCTCCTGCAACAGGATCACCTGGGCACCCTGGGCGGCCGCCTGGCGTACCAGTTGTTCGGCGCGCTCAAGGTTGGCCGGCAGATCCCAGCTGCAGGGCATTTGGGTGGTGGCGATGCGCAACTGGCTCATGGGCGTGCCTCGCGCAGGGGCCAGGCCGGCTGCTGCTGGGTGATGCAGTGGATACCGCCACCGCCGTGGGCAATGTTGTCGATGCGCACCGGGACGATCTCGCGCCCAGGGAAAGCCACGGCCAGCTGGCGCGCATGATGATCGCGTCGTTGGCGATGTAGAAGTTGGTGTAGGACGCGCAGAACACCTCGGCCTCAGGGTCGACGGCGGCGCTGGCTTCGTACAGGTCGAGCAGCTCGAATGGGCGGCCTTGGGCATCGCTCGCCAGTTCCAGGGCGCGGCGGTTTTCCCGGGCGACCTCGGCGTACACCGAGTTGTGCTCATGGGTGGCGTCGACCAACAGCACGCCGGGGCGGGCGAAGGCGCACACGCCATCGACGTGGCCATCGGTCATGTCGCCGGTGACGTACTGTGGATCGCCCGGCAGCCAGATGGTCTTGCTAATGCCCAGCAGGCGAGCGAAGCAGTCTTCGAAATCGGCCTTGGTCAGCCCCGGATTGCGATTGCGGTTGAGCAGTACCGATTCGGTGGTGATCAGCGTGCCTTGGCCATCGACATGAATCGCACCGCCTTCGTTGCACAGCGGCGTGCTGAAACCCTCCAGGCCCAGGTGGTCGAGGATACGCCGGCCGAGGCTGCGATCCTGGCTGTGCGCCGACTTGTTGCCCCAGGCGTTGAAGCGCCAGCTCAGGCCTGCCAGGCCATGCTGCGGATGGCAGATAAAGCTCGGCCCGCTGTCGCGGCACCAGCTGTCGTCCACCGCCAGCTCCACCAGCTCGATGCCTGGGCCGCACAGGGCTCGGGCGCTGGCGATGGCGGAAGGATCGACCACCATCTTCACCGGCTCGAAGCGGGCGATGGCGCTGGCCACGCGGGCATAATCGCGTTGCACATCGGCCAGGGTCACGCGCCAGCCGGCTTCCCACAGGCTTTGGTTGTGCGGCCAGATCATCCAGGTGGCGGCGTGGCGGGCCCATTCGGCAGGCATGCGCCAGCCGCTGTCGTTGGACAGGTGCATAGAGAACTCCGATCAGTTAAGAATTATTTATCAACGAAGCCCGCCGTCGCGGGTGTTGGGGTCAATGCTAGGGCTAGGAAGGTGCAGCGACAAACGATAGATTTAGCGCACATCTGATCAGTCAGGCTTATCGATATGCTCAAACACTGGCCCCCGCTCAATGCCCTGCGCGGTTTCGAGGCTGCTGCCCGGCTCGGCAGTTTTCACAAGGCTGCCGAGGCGCTGAACCTCACCCAATCGGCGATCAGCCAGCAGATTCGCAGCCTGGAAAGTTATCTCGAGCAGCCGCTGTTTCACCGTACTGGGCGCAGTGTCAGCCTGACCGATGCTGGCCACGATCTGCTCAGCACAACGCAATCGATGCTGCAGCAATTGGCGGTGGGGATTCGGCGGCTCGATCAGTACCGCAAGCCCAACCAGTTGGTGGTCAACACCACCCCGGCGTTTGCCCGGCATTGGTTGCTGCCGCGTCTGGCAGACTTTCGTCAGCGCTGCCCGCAGGTCGACCTGTGGCTGTTCACCAGCTTCGACGTGCCAGACATGGCTACCCAGACCATCGACCTGGCCATTCGTGACGACCTCAGCGCCCAGGCCGAATGCAGCTTCAGCGTGCTGCATCAGGATCGACTGTACCCGGCGTGCCATCCGGGGTTGCCAGAAAGCGGCCGCACGACCTTGCACGGCGAGCGGGAGATGGACTGGAGCCACTGGCAGGTGGAGGGCGGCGAGGATGTCGGCCAGCAGGGGCGGGGGCTGAATTTTTCTGACCCGGGGTTGCTGCTCGAAGCGGCTTGCGAGGGGCTGGGGATTGCCCTGGTCAGCCAGCTGCTGGCGCAGCGGGCGGTGGCCGAGGGCCAGTTGCAGGCGCTGTCGCAGCAGCGCGTGCGCGGGCCTGCCTGGGCCTGCCTGGTGCATCGCGATAGCCAGGATGATCCGCTGGCGCGGCAGTTTCTGGCGTGGTTGCGGGGTGAGCTGGCGGGCTGAGGGTGTCTGGGCTGGCCTCATCGCGGGGCAAGCCCGCTCCCACAGTTGCTGCGCCGCTGCGACATGTCCCGCGATGTGGCCGGCAGCCTTTTGCATCACTCAATCACCCCGTAATATGTGTCGGATAACCTGCGGGGGTAGTCTCACCCTCTGATCAACGGATCCGGCCCACGCGGCGCGGCTCCTCAGCATAAACCTGACGAGGTACAGACATTGGCCATCATTCATCCCAAGGTTCGCGGTTTCATCTGCACCACGACTCACCCCAAGGGCTGCGAGCTCAACGTCCGTGACCAGATCGAAGCCACCCGCAAGCTGGGCGTGCGCGAGGATGGTCCGAAGAAGGTCTTGGTGATCGGTGCTTCCAGCGGCTACGGCCTGGCAGCGCGCATCACCGCCGCATTCGGCTTCAAGGCCGACACCCTGGGCGTGTTCTTCGAAAAGCCGGGCACCGAAACCAAGCCTGGCACTGCCGGCTGGTACAACGCCGCCGCGTTCGACAAGTTCGCCAAGGCCGAAGGCCTGTACAGCAAGTCGATCAATGGTGATGCCTTCTCCGACGAAGCCCGCGCCAAGGTCATCGAGCTGATCAAGAACGAAATGGGCGGCAAGGTCGACCTGGTCATCTACTCGCTAGCCTCGCCGGTGCGCAAGCTGCCGCAGACCGGTGAGCTGGTGCGCTCGGCGCTCAAGCCAATCGGCGAGCCGTACAAGTCGACCGCGATCGACACCAACAAAGACACCATCATCGAAGCCAGCATCGAGCCTGCCACCGAGCAGGAAATCGCCGACACCGTGACCGTCATGGGTGGCCAGGACTGGCAGCTGTGGATCGATGCCCTGTCGCAGGCCGGCGTGCTGACCGACGATGCGCGCACTGTCGCCTTCAGCTACATCGGCACTGAAATCACCTGGCCGATCTACTGGCACGGTGCGCTGGGCAAGGCCAAGCAAGACCTGGACGAAACCGCCAAGCGCCTGAACAAGCAGGTCGGTGGCGGCGCCAACGTGGCCGTGCTCAAGTCGGTAGTGACCCAGGCCAGCTCGGCCATCCCGGTGATGCCGCTGTACCTGTCGATGGTCTTCAAGATCATGAAAGAGAAAAACGTCCACGAAGGCACTCAGGATCAGCTCGATCGCATGTTCCGTGATCGCATGTACCGCGCCGATGGTCAGCCGGCCGAGCTGGACAGCGAAGGCCGTCTGCGCCTGGACGACTGGGAGCTGCGCGACGACGTACAGGACGCCTGCAAGGCCCTGTGGCCGCAAGTGAGCACCGAGAATCTGTTCGAGCTGACCGACTATGCCGGTTACAAGAAGCAGTTCCTCAACCTGTTCGGTTTCGAGCGTCAGGATGTTGACTATGATCAAGACGTAGCCACCGACGTACGGTTCGACTGCGTCGAGCTGTAAGCAAGCCATTGACCGTGCACCTGTTTTCCACAGGTGTACGGTTCCCGCCTGGGCTTGTTAACATCTTGCAACACATTATCTGCTGGCCATTTGATATGGCCGCCATCTATACCGCAGTTATTGGCCGGGCAATTTCGCCGTGGCCTGGGAGGCGGTATGAGTGCACTGCAAAAACTACAAGAACGCATAAGGCGAAAAGGTCTCAAGCGCACCTTCAAGACGCTGTTCGAACGTTACGTGTTTTTCCACTGGGAACTGCTGTGGATGGAACGCGATTTGATCAGCCCCGTCCCCCCTTGCAAGCTTAAAGAGCACCCGCCAGTCACCTTGGTGGAAATCACCACCGACAATGCCGATGCCTTCGCTCGCCACTTTGGCGACCGCGTTGAAACCATGCGCGAACTGGCCGCTGCCGGGCATACCGGGCACATGTACCTGGACGAGCAGGGCGATGCGATCGCCTTCATTTGGGCCAGCGTGGTCGACTATCACGACAAGCACTATTACGGCTGCACCTTCCCGGTCAAACCGGGGGAATTCTTCGAGTTCGGCGGTGAAATGATCCGCCGCTACTTTGGCAGTGAGCTATCGGTGACCGCCCAGGTCGCACTGTGGAACACCATGCGCGAGAAGGGCTGCCACAAGGTGGTGGATGTGGTCGAGACGCACAACGTGCCGGCGATGAAGCTGCACCTGCGCATGGGCTACCACGAGCAGGGCCGGGTGATGCATGTGTACGGCCTGTTCGGCCGCTTCAAACTGTTTCGCGAGAGCCGCTATCACGGTTCGCGCCTGGAAGTGCTGCGCAAGCCAGGCGTGGCTCGCGCCCTGTCGACGACCTGAGGGGATGGCTTGGCGCTGATTTTTTGCTAGCGTTGGCGGACAACAATTCGTGTGTCCGCCTTTTCCTGTAGGCGCGACGCCGCAGGGAGCGCGCCATGAGCAGCCTCACTCAACCCGCCAGTGCCTTTCGCCAGCCAGCCGCCGATGGTTACAGCCTCGGCGGTTTCCAATGGCGCCATGCCCAGCCCGATCCCCAGCGTCCGCTGGTGATCATCAATGCCGCAACCTCGGTGCGCTGTCGTTATTACTCGCGTTTTGCCGATTATCTGTTTGCCCAGGGCTTCGATGTGCTGACCTACGATTACCGGGGTATCGGCGAGTCGCGGCCGGCGTCGTTGCGCGGGTTCAGTGCGTCTTGGAGCGACTGGGGGCGATTGGATTTCGAAGCCATGCTGCAGCGCGCAGCCGAGCAGTTCGCAGGGCAGCCCGTGGATGTGGTGGGGCACAGCTTTGGCGGCTGGGCGGTTGGCCTGGCGCCGTCTGCCGAGCGGGTGCGGCGGGTGGTGATGGTCGGCGCGCAGTTTGCCTACTGGCGCGACTATGCGGCGCAGCAGCGCTGGCAGCTGTTTGGCAAGTGGCATGTGCTGATGCCGTTGTTGACGCGGGTCTACGGCTATTTCCCGGGCAAGCGCCTGGGCTGGCTGGAGGATACCCCGGCAGGGGTGGTGGATGACTGGAGTACGCGCACGCCGCGCTTTGAGCACCGGCCCAGTGGCCGCTCGCTCGCCAGCTTGCCGTTTGCCCAGGTGCGGGCGGCCACATTGGCAATCAGCCTGACCGATGATCCGTTTGGTACGGTGGCGGCGACTGAGCGCCTGCTGGGGTATCTGACCCACGCCGAGCGGCTGCATCTGCGGGTGGCGCCTGGGGATATCTCAGTGGATGAGATTGGCCATTTTGCGTTTTTTCACGATCGTTTTCGCGAGGCGCTGTGGCCGATTGCCCTGAGGTGGTTAGGGCAGGGGCAGCTGGGGGCTGAGGTGCCGGGGCAGATCATCAGCTGATGGAGGTAGGTCTGGCCTCTTTGCGGGCAAGTCGCAGCGGCGCACCGCCGCTCCTACAGAGCACTGTTGGAGCGGGATTTAACGCGAAGTGAATCAGGCCAGACGCTTGAGCGGCTGCTCAGCGAACTTGACCCCGGCCAAGCCATGGGCGATCAGCGCGCGGATATTGCCGTGGTCGCTGCCATCGGGCGTGGCCACTACGCTGCGGTAGTGCTCACCAAACGCCAGCAGCGCTTCTTGGTCGCTCAGGCCTTCGAGCAATGCCAGGCCCAGGGTCTTGCAGGAGCCTTCGTTTTGCCCGGCAGCGTTCTCCACGCCGCCATTGCTGAACGCTTGAGGCTGGTAGCTGTAGTGCTCGGCAATGAACGCCAGGGTATCGGCAAAAACGTGTTCGCCGCTGGCAAGGCTGGCGCGCAGGGTGTTCAGATCAGTCACGAGGTTTTCCTTGTTCGAACGCCGCTTGCTGCTCGGCGCTGGCTTCTTTCTGGTATTGGGCTTTCCACTGGGCATAGGGCATGCCGTACACCGCTTCGCGGGCGTCATCCATGCTCAGCTCGATCTGCTGCTCGTCGGCTGCGGCCTTGTACCACTTGGACAGGCAGTTACGGCAGAAACCGGAGAGGTTCATCAGGTCGATGTTCTGCACGTCGGTACGTTTTTGCAGGTGTTCGACCAGGCGCCGGAACGCGGCGGCTTCGAGTTCGAGTTGTTGTTGCGCGGTCATGGGAGCTTCCCTCAGGTCATGCGATTCTTCAGATGGCGGCCACCATTGATGACCACCTGGCTGCCAGTGCTGTACTGGCTGTCGAGCAGGTATTTGACCGCCTCGATCAGCGGCCCGGCGCCGGGTTCGAACTCCAGCAGGGCTTTTTTCAAGGTTTGCTGGCGGTAGGCTTCGTCGCCACCTTCCTTGAGGATCAGCAAGCCCGGCAGGATACCGTTGACGCGCACCTTGGGCGCGTATTTCTCGGCAAACGACAGCACCATGTTCTGCAGCGCGGCCTTGGTCGCGGCGTAGCCGATGTGGCTCTTGCTGCCGCGTGAGGAGGTTTCGTCGCAGATGTGAATGATATCGGCCTTGTCGACCTTGGCCAGCAGTTCACCCAGGGCCAGGTTGAGGTGGTAGGGCGCCTCGACATGCAGGCGGAACATCATGTCGAGGTTGTCCAGGCCGTCATCGAGCCACACCGAGGCGTTGTGGATGATCGCTCGCAGCCCGTCGTAGTGGGTGTGCAGGTGCTCGATCAGCGCCTGGCGGTCGGCCTGCTGGCAGAGGTCGGCGCGAAACTGGACGATGTTCGGGTGCGCCGACTGGGCAAGAATGCTGCGACTGGCACTGACCACCGTATGGCCGGCCTGTGCCAGTTCAAGCGCCAGGGCCAGCCCTACGCGTTGGCTGGCTCCGGTTACGAGGATAGGGCTATTCATGTTCGGGGCGGTCTACTTGTCTGTGCGTGCAGTGATGCCCCAGCATACCCGAACTGTCTGCCTCTTGCGTGGCGTGCCTCAGCGGCTGCGCAGCCCGCGTGCCGGTTGGCTGGCGTTGGCCGGCGCCGGGTGCAGCCAGGGGGCCAGCAGACGGGTCGACAACGGGATGAACAGGTAGACCATCACCGGCGTCAGGGCCAGGGTGCTGAGCAGCACTCGGGGCACCAGATCGAGTGGTGCCAGCCAGTGGCCGAAGAGCACGTTGAACAGCAGCGAGACCGGAAAGAACGCCAGCCAGATGGCGACCGCTTGCTTCCAGCGCGGCGGTTTTTGCACCATATTGGTGCCAAACCAGTCATCAATGCCGCTGACGCGCGTCTCTTTGGGGCGTTCGAACAAGCCATCGCCGCGTTGCAGCCAGGCTCGCCGCGAAGCGGAATGCTCCCAACTGTGCAGGGTCTGCTCGTTGGTGAAACGGAAGATAATCTGGAATTCATCGCCCTCGGCGGGCGGTGCGAGGATGCCCGAGCCCAGGTAGCCGGGGAAGTCGGTGGCCAGCTGCTCGCCTTCATGCAGCCAGGTCAGTAGGTCCTGGTAGCGGCCATGGGCGGCGCGGCGCGACACCATCAAGGTGACGGGTGGGGTAGACATCGTGTATCTCCTGGCGACGGGGCTGGCGGGTAGCTGGCCCCTTGGCTTCGTCGCCCGGGGTGGTGGGCGACGCAAGCAGGCTTGCAAGAATCGGGCGCGATTATCGCGGATATTTCATGACCCGTCAGTTTCAGGCGGCGAACGGGATAATCTGAACTCTTTGCCCAAGCGGGCGTAGAATGCCTTTCAATTACCTGAGACAGGGTCATCTGGGCGCATGAACAAGCAGCTATCGGCCTCAACCAGCGCAGCTGATCTGGACTACCAGCAGCTGTATCCGATCCGCGAGGTGTCGAAGTTGACTGGCGTTAACCCTGTGACCCTGCGCGCGTGGGAGCGCCGTTACGGATTGATCCAGCCGACTCGCACCGACAGCGGCCATCGCCTGTATTCCCAAGCGGACATCGACGATATCCGCAGCATCCTGGGTTGGCTGGAGCGCGGTGTGGCCGTGAGCAAGGTCGGCAGCATCCTGGCCCGCGGTCAGGCGTTGGCGCAGGACGGCTGGGCCGCTAGCAGCGCCGATGAACGCCTGCGCTGGCGCACCCAAGTGCGTGAAGCTGTGCAGCGCTTTGACGGCGCCAGTCTTGATCGGCTGTTTGACCAGGTGTTCGCCAGCAATGCCCTGGATCCGGTGTTCGATGAGGTGTTCATGCCGGTCTGGCACAGCCTGCGTGCGGGTCACGCAAATTTTGGACAAATGAGCGAGTGGGCGTTTCTCGACCAGTTTCTGCGGGGGCGGGTGCTGATGCGCCTGCAACTGGTGCGTGGGCCGCGCAGGCAGCAGATAGTGCTAGCGCCACTGAGTTCAGGCGCGCTGGAGCTTGAGCTGCTGGTCGCAGGCTTGCTGCTGAGCAGTGATGAAGTGAGCGTGGTGGTGCTGGCGCCAGGGCAGCCACTGGATGAGCTGACGCTGGTTTGCGAACGCTTGAGCCCGGATGCATTGGTGCTGTTTTCTAACCAACAGCCTACCGCTGAGTTGGGCAAGCGACTGGCGCGATGGGTGTTGGGCCTTGGCTGTCCGCTATTGCTGGCTGGAGAAGCGGCAGAAATGGCCCAGGATCATCTGGCCGGCAGCCCAGTGGCTTGCCTGGGCGCCGATGGCAGCCTGATGCGTAAGCGCCTACGCCAGTACCTGGCGGGTCAGCTCGATACCTGAGTATGCAGCTCGGGGTGGGCCAGGCGGTGGGCCTGGAGGATGTACTCACGCAGGCGCTCGATCTCGTGCGCTGGGCTGCGGCTGAGGTCGTAGGCGGCCAGGTCGCGGCCAATGCGTCGGCGCAGCACGCCATGCAGGCCGATCGCCGGGATGCCTTCGGGGGCGAAACGCAGGTCGAAGCGTGATGGCGCTTGGGCCAGACCACGGATTTCCACCAGTGCGCCCTTGAACGAGATGTCCCTGACCCACAAGCCGCTGGGTTCGCCATGCTCGCCCAGCAGCGCCGAAGGCTGTTCCATCGACAGCCGCCAAGGGCGCAGCATCGGGCCATCTTCGTAGATTTCCGGAGAACCTACCTGCAAGTGCAGGGCGTGGAATTCGTCCTCGACCAATTGCAGCGGGAAGCTGATCTGCTGGTTGTTGAACTGCGCCTGCAGGGTGACCTGTTCATTGGCCACCAGGCGGGTCAGCAACTGCTGGATCTGCGGGTCGCCATTGACCAGCAGGCTCGACATGGAGTCGGCCAGGTTCAACTGCGGCGAATGCTGCATATCCTGGATGAAATCCATTTCGTCCTGGGTCAGGAGGGCGTTTGCGTGCATGATCGAGCTCGAGAGTGGCGATTTCTTCAACGTGATTGACCGCGTCCGAGGCGCTTGGTTCAAGCGTGCAGTTGAGATTCCAGTTCAGCCAGGCGGGCGCGCACTTTATCCAGCTCACGTTGCAGCTCGACCTGACGGCTGACGTCCTTCTGGATACCAATGAAATAGGTACGGTTTTCAGCGGCGTTGTGTACCGGGGTGATCGACAGTTCGTTCCAGAACGCGCTGCCATCCTTGCGGTAGTTGCGCAGCACTTCACGGCACGGCTGGCCTTCTTTCAAGGCTTTGCGAATGCGCGAGCGGGCAAGCTGATCGCGATCGTCGCCCTGCAGGAAGCGGCAGTCCTGGTAGAGAATCTCATCGCGTTCGAAGCCTGTGAGGCGTTCGAATGCCGCGTTCACGTAGATCAGGATGGTGTCTTCATCGCCTTCTTGTTCAGCGACGACGATCCCGTCGTTGGAGGCATCGATCATGGATTGCAGCAGTTGCGCGTTGATCATCTTCGGACCATTGGCAGAGGAGGGGACTTTCGGCTTAGGCGGCCTTTTGCTATCGCCGGATGCTAGTATCCTACGTTTTCACTCAGTTTCGGAATCCTCTTTCAGATGAAAGTCGCCATTATTTCCGGGTCGGTGTATGGCACCGCCGAAGAAGTTGCTCGTCATGCCCAAGTGTTGCTCAAGGCGGCAGGCCATGAAGCCTGGCACGCGGCGCGGGCTACCCTGCAGGATATTCAAGGGTTTGCCCCGGAGGCGTTTTTGGCCGTCACCTCGACCACCGGCATGGGCGAGCTGCCGGATAACCTGATGCCGCTGTACAGCACCCTCCGCGACACCCTGCCGGCAGCCTGGCGCGGCTTGCCAGGTGCGGTGATCGGCCTGGGTGATTCGAGCTATGGCGACACCTATTGCGGCGGTGGCGAGCAGATGCGCGAGCTGTTTGCTGAATTGGGCGTGCATGAAGTGCTGCCGATGTTGCGTTTGGATGCCAGCGAAACCGTGACGCCGGAAACCGATGCAGAGCCGTGGTTGGCGGAGTTTGCGGCTGCCCTCAAGGGCTGAATCTGGTACTGGCCTCAAGCCTGCTCGCGCAACAGTTTCAACCAGGCCTGCGCCGCCCGTGACAGGTACGCCCCGCGGCGCCAGATAAAAGCGATATCCCAACGCAAATAGTCCGGCGCCAACAGCGGCAGGCGCACCACCCCAGGGCGTTCCAGCGCCCGTGCCACCACCCGGGGCAGCAACACCACCCCTTGGCCAGCGGCAACCAGCGCGGCAAGAAAGTCCGCCTGGCCGCTGCGCCCGCCTTCTTTAGGGGTGAACCCCACCTGCTGGCAGGCGCTCAGCAAGCGGTCATTGAGCACGAAACTGCGCTGATACAGCAAAAACGGCGTATCGGCCAGCTGGCGCAACTCGACCTGAGCCAGCCCGGCAAGTGGATGTTCCGCCGGCAGCAAGGCATCCAGCGGTTCATTGCAGAACGGTTGGTACTCAAAGTCGCCATCGCTCGGCGTCAGGCTACCGCCCAGCTCCAGCTCGCCGCTTTTGACCGCCTGCTCCACCGTGCGGCTGCCGCCTTCAAGCAGTTGAATGGCGATGTTCGGATGCCGGCGCCGGTATTCGGCGAACAATCCGGCGAACAGCGCATCGCTACCCAGCAGTGGCAGGCCCAGGCGCAGTTCACCACGGGCCATCTGGCTCAGGTCATCCAACTCGCTTTGCAGTTCCTGACGCTGGCGCAGCAGCGCCTCGCCGCGCTCCAGGACAATCCGCCCAGCCGCTGTCAGGTGCAATTGCGAGCCCTGCCGCTCAAGCAGCGGCTGGCCCACATCTTGCTCCAGCTGGGCGACTTGCTTGCTCACGGCGGACTGGCTGATATGCAAGGTCAGCGCAGCCTGGGTGAAGCCACCTCGGTGCACCACTTCGATGAAGCTGCGCAGTTGTTTGAATTCCATGATCTGAATTCCATTTTGGAATGGTCTCCAGTCTAACAATTCGCTTCTGGCCTAGGCAGGCAAATTTTACAATGGGCACCTGCTCGAGGAACCCCGCCCCATGAACGCCCTGTTGTTGAAGAAATTCGCCCGCCTGCTGATTGAGTTGGCGGTGCTGCTCGTTTTGTTTCTGCTCGGCGGCCAGCTCGCCGTGTGGTTCGGCTGGCCCATCCCCGGAGGGGTGATGGGGCTGGCGCTGCTGCTGGTGTTGTTTGCCAGCGGTATTCTCAAGCCGGCCATGCTGCAACTGGGCGCCGGCTGGCTGATGGCCGAGATGCTGCTGTTCTTCATCCCTGCGCTGATGAGCCTGCTCGACTACGGCAGCCTGCTGCGCGACGAGGGTTGGCGCATTCTGCTGGTGATCGCCGTGAGTACCCTGCTGGTGATGGTGGTCACGGCGGTGACGGTCGAGCTGGTCTGCCGCTGGAGCCTGCGCCATGAGTCTTGAGCCCATGCCGCTGTTCTGGCTCGCGTTGACCTTGCTGGCTTATCTGGGCAGCCGCTGGCTGTACCGGCGCAGCGGGCGCTATTTGCTGTCGCCGTTGATCCTGGTACCGGCTTTGTTGTTGGCGGTGGCGCTGCCGTTGCACACCGCCTATGCCGAGTATGCCCGCAATACCCACTGGCTGATGGGCGTGCTGGGCCCGGTGACAGTGGCCTTCGCCGTCCCCATCTGGCAGCAGAAAGCATTGCTGGCGCGGCACTGGCCGGCGTTGTTGGTGGGGATGTTGGCCGGTAGTGCCGCATCGATTGCCAGCTCCTGGGGCCTGGCCCATTGGTTGGCGCTGGATGATTCGGTCAGCCTGTCGTTGCTGCCGCGCTCTATCACCACGCCATTCGCCATGCCCTTGGCACGTGACCTGGGTGGGGTGCCGGAACTGACTGCGGTGTTCGTGATGTTCACCGGCGTGCTCGGCGCCATGTTCGGCGGCATCCTGTTGCGCTACCTGCCGCTGCGTACGCCCCTGGCGCGTGGTGCGTTGTTCGGGGTCGGTGCGCATGGCGCCGGGGTCAGTCGGGCACAGGAAGTGGGCCGCGAAGAAGGTTCTGTGGCCGGCTTGGTCATGGTCTTGACCGGGCTGCTCAACCTGTTTGCCGCGCCCTTGCTGGCGATGCTGCTCTGACCGTTCATACACCTGACCTGTTAGGTCATCAAGCTGGCTGCCAAGGTAAGTTCCGCCACTGCTCGCGCTGACTAGACTGTGCCTCGACGCGACATAGAGAGCACATGTAAGTGCCGAGGTGACATGCAATGACCGCAGCCTTGCCGTATTCCTTCACCCCCTACCTCCCGGGACCACTGTGATGCCTTTGGCCGAAATTCCATTGTGCGTCTGGCGAACCCGGGGTCAGAGTTTCTCATTCCGGGGCCAGAGCATCCGCTACTGGACAGCAGGGCAAGGAGAGCCACTGCTACTACTCCACGGTTTCCCCACCGCCAGTTGGGACTGGCACTACTTGTGGGCGCCCCTTGCGCAGCGTTTTCGCGTTATCGCCTGTGACATGATCGGCTTCGGCGATTCCGCCAAGCCCCTGGGGCACAGCTACAGCCTGATGGAGCAGGCTGATCTGCAATTGGCGTTGCTGGCTCATTTGAAGATCGATCAGCCCGCGCATCTGCTGGCCCACGACTACGGTGGCAGCGTGGCCCAGGAGCTGCTCGCGCGCCATCACGAAGGGCGCGCCGAGATCGCCAGCTGCGTATTCCTCAACAGCGCCTTGTTCCCCGAGCGCTGCCCGTTGCTGCTGGTGCAGAAGCTGTTGCTCAGCCCACTGGGCTGGTTGGTGGGGCGCTCGTTTGGCCGCGACGATCTGGTGCGCAATGTCACCCAGGTGTATGGCCCTTGCACCCACCCCAGCGAGAGCGCACTGGATGACAGCTGGAGCCTGATTGTTTCCAACCGAGGCACGCGGATCCTGCACAAGTTGATGAGTTTCGTCCCGGAGCGGCGTTTTTACCGCGAGCGCTGGGTGGGGGCGCTGCAACATGACGGGGTGCCGCTACGCTTTATCAACGGTGCCGTCGATCCTTTGTCCGGCGCGCACATGGTCGAGGCTTATCGCCAGCAGGTGCCCGATCCGGACACCGTGCTGCTGCAGGGCATAGGCCACTATCCGCACATCGAAGCACCGGTACAGGTGCTGCGCCACTACCTGGCCTTTCGTGAGCAGCCGATGAGCTATCTGCCGCAAAAGGTCGCCTGGTCGTAGCGCCAGAGTGCAGGCCGGTGGCAACCATCGGCCTGTCTTATCGCCCATCATTCAGCCCCAGTGCGCTTGATTGTCCCGGGCACTTGGCTGGCCGACACTGCCTTTAATCCAATCACCCTGTGGAGCCATGAGCATGAGCGAGCCCGTACGTCTGCAAGATCGAGTGGTGATCGTCACCGGCGCCGGTGGTGGTCTGGGCCGGGCCCATGCCCTGCTGTTCGCCGCGCATGGCGCCAAGGTGGTGGTCAACGACCTGGGCGGCAGCACCCATGGCGAAGGCGCCAGTGCCTCGGCGGCGGATCGGGTGGTCGAGGAGATTCGCGCCGCCGGTGGCACCGCCGTGGCCAACCACGATTCGGTCACTGATGGCAGGCGCATCGTCGAGCAGGCTTTGGACAGCTTTGGCCGGGTCGATGTGCTGGTGAACAACGCTGGCATCCTGCGCGACAAGACCTTCCACAAGATGGAAGACGCCGACTGGGACCAGGTCTATCGGATTCATGTCGAAGGCGCCTACAAGGTCACTCACGCTGCCTGGCCGCATCTGCGCGAGCAAAACTGGGGGCGAGTGATATTTACCGCTTCGACCTCGGGCATCTATGGCAATTTTGGCCAAGCTAACTACGGCATGGCCAAGCTCGGTCTGTATGGCCTGACCCGAACCTTGGCCATTGAAGGGCGCAAGTACGGCATCCTGGTCAATGCCATCGCCCCCACCGGTGGTACCCGGATGACCGAAGGGCTGATTCCCCAGCAGGTGTTCGAGCGCTTGAAGCCCGAACTGATCAGCCCGCTGGTGGTGTACCTGGGCAGCGAGCACTGCCAGGACAGTGGCCAATTGTTCGAAGTGGGCGGTGGTTGGGTAGGCAAGGTGCGTTGGGAGCGCAGCGTGGGCGTAGGGTTCGATCCGCGTGAAGGCTTCACCCCCGAACAGGTAGCCGATCACTGGGCGCAGATTGGTGATTTCGAAGGCGCGCTGCATCCCGAAGACAGCTTGCAGGCGTTGCAGCAAATGATGGCCAATCTGCAAAAATATCCGCTGAGTTGAACAGCAGATTCTTGCAGGCATAAAAAAGGCCGCTGCAAGCGCAGCGGCCAATCGAGACGTTAGATCAAGGAGCTTCAAAATCAACGTCGGTGAACCTGGGGTGGCGCGAAAGGCGGGGGGAGGGCCCTTCGCGCTAACCAGTGAGATAAGAATAAGCGCTTGATCCTGTGGGAAAAATAGTCGCTTCTGACATTCTCTATTACATCTTGGGTGATAATCGCGCGGCCTTGATTCGCTGATCGATCCGGGTTGCTTGTTCCCGATCCTCCATATCCCATCGTGCAGTCAGTGAAGCGGGGGGCACGGAGCAAGTGTTGGAGCACGAGAGCAAGATCAGTCGCCGTGAGGGATCCGCTATTGGCGAAATGCGTTAGGCAGCGGCCAGCGGCATGACAGCCGTCTAGGCATTCAAATCCCGGGCTCGCGCTGATAACCCATCCGCCTGCTGACTGCCTCCACGGCAGCCAGCAGGCGCTGCGCCGCTGGGCCCTGCTCATCGGCGTGGAAGATCGAAGTCGGGCCGACCACAGTCATCACCGCAGCGATCTGGCCCATGGCGTTGAATACCGGCGCTGACAGGGCATCCACCCCCGGCATCAGCAAGCCGTGCACATGGTGCAGGCCACGCTCGCGTATCCCCTCCAGCAGGGGGTCATAATCACTGGCGCTTTGCTTGAGCACCGCCAGCTCCCGCTCCAGCAAATCCTGCGTCTCGCGCGCCGGCAGATGAGCGGCGAACACCAGTCCGGTCGACGAGCTGAGCAGCGGCAACACTGAGCCGATCTGGGTCACCACGGTTACCGCACGCACCGCCGGCTCGATACTGACCACCGTTGCCCCCTGATTCCCCCACACCGCGATGAAGCAGCTCTCATTGAGCTCGTCGCGCAATTGCGACAGCGGCAGTGCGGCCACCTTGAGCACATCGATGCTGCCCAGCGCCGCCATCCCCACGCGCAGTGCTTCACGTCCCAGCCCATAGTGGTTGGTGCTTGGGTCCTGCTCGGCAAAGCCGCTGGAGATCAGCGCCTGCAAGTAGCGATGGACCTTGCTGGCAGGCATCTGCACGTGTTCGGCCAGGCGCGACAGCGAGGTTGAGGGCGACAGTTCGGCGAGCGCCTTGAGGATGTCGGTACCGACTTCCGCCGAGCGGACCTTCTGCTTGCCGGTGTCGGCAGGGTTGCGGGCGGTGGTCATGGGGCTGGGCATCCGGGGAAGACTGAGGGCGTCTTTATAGCTTGACGCCTTGATGCAATCAAATTACGTTATTCGTAATCTGATTACGATAAAAACAATGCAGACGCGCTACCGGTGCTTGCCGCATGGGCAATTGAGCTGGCAGCAGCTGCCAGCATGGCTCGCTTCGAGCCCGGAGGCATCGATGACTCGCGACACGTCCCCCGCAATCGACTACCTGAGCGGCTTCGGCAACGAATTCGCCAGCGAGGCGCTGCCTGGCGCTCTGCCGGTCGGGCAGAACTCGCCGCAAAAAGCGCCCTATGGCCTGTACGCCGAGCTGTTGTCGGGCACCGCGTTCACCATGACCCGTAGCGAGCTGCGCCGCACCTGGCTGTACCGCATTCGTCCCTCGGCGCTGCACCCGCGCTTCGAGCGGCTGGAACGCCAGCCGCTGGCAGGCTCACTTGGAGCGGTTACGCCTAACCGCCTGCGCTGGAGCCCGCAGCCGATTCCCAGCGAGCCGACCGATTTCATCGAGGGCTGGCTGCCGATGGTGGCCAACTCGGCGACCGATAAACCTGCGGGCGTGAGCATCTACATCTACCGCGCCAACCGTTCGATGGAGCGGGTGTTCTTCAACGCCGATGGCGAGCTGCTGCTGGTGCCCGAGCAGGGCCGCCTGCGTATCGCCACTGAATTGGGCGTGATGCAAGTCGAACCGCTGGAAATCGCGGTAATCCCGCGAGGCATGAAGTTTCGCGTCGAACTGCTCGATGGCCAAGCGCGTGGCTATATCGCCGAGAACCACGGCGCACCGCTACGCCTGCCCGACCTCGGCCCGATTGGCAGCAACGGCCTGGCCAACCCGCGTGACTTCCTCACCCCGGTGGCACACTACGAAGAGACCAGCGGCCCGGTGCAGCTGGTGCAGAAGTTCCTCGGCGAACACTGGGCCTGCGAGCTGCAGCACTCGCCGCTGGACGTGGTCGCCTGGCATGGCAGCAACGTGCCGTACAAGTACGACCTGCGCCGTTTCAACACCATTGGCACGGTCAGCTTCGATCACCCAGACCCTTCGATCTTCACGGTATTGACCTCGCCGACCAGCGTTCACGGTCTGGCCAACATGGACTTCGTGATTTTCCCACCGCGCTGGATGGTGGCCGAGAATACCTTCCGTCCACCTTGGTTCCACCGCAACCTGATGAATGAGTTCATGGGCCTGATCCAGGGTGCCTACGATGCCAAGGCCGAAGGCTTCCTGCCCGGCGGCGCTTCGCTGCATGGGGTGATGAGCGCCCACGGCCCGGACGCCGAGACCTGCAGCAAAGCCATCAGCGCCGAGCTTGCCCCGCAGAAAATCGACAACACCATGGCCTTCATGTTCGAGACCAGCCAAGTGCTGCGTCCGAGCCAGCAAGCCCTTGAATGCCCGCAATTGCAGGCCGACTACGATAGTTGCTGGGCCACCTTGCCGAGCACCTTCAACCCGAACCGGAGATAACCCATGAACCAGACCGCCATCGCCCGTAGCTGGGTCGAGCACGCCAACGGCCATCGCGATTTCCCTCTGCAAAACCTGCCGCTGGGCATCTTCAGCCGCCCGGGTGAAGCCTTGCGCTGCGGCGTGGCCATTGGTGATGCGATCCTCGACCTGGACGCGGTGCTCGCTGCCGGACTGTTCGAGGGTCAGGCCAAAGAAGCTGCACAGGCGACCCAAGGTGGTGCGCTGAACGCCTATTTCGCGCTCGGCCGCAGCGCTCGGGTGGCCTTGCGTGAGCGTCTGCTGGCGCTGCTCGGCGAGCACAGCGAGCACCAGGCTGCGCTCACGTCGGCGCTGTATCCAGCCAGCGAGTGCCAGCTGCACCTGCCGGCCAAGGTTGGCGACTACACCGATTTCTACGTAGGTATCGAGCACGCCAAGAACGTTGGCAAGCTGTTCCGCCCCGACAACCCGCTGCTGCCTAACTACAAGTACGTCCCGATCGGTTATCACGGCCGCGCCTCGACCCTGCGCCCCTCCGGCACCGAGGTGCGCCGGCCCAAGGGCCAGACCCTGCCAGCCGGCCAGACTGAGCCCGTTTTCGGCCCTTGTGCACGCCTGGACTACGAGCTGGAACTGGGCATCTGGATCGGCCAGGGCAACCCTATGGGCGAGTCGATCGCCATCGGCGATGCCGCCGAGCACGTGGCGGGCTACTGCCTGCTCAACGACTGGTCGGCGCGCGATATCCAGGCTTGGGAATACCAGCCGCTGGGGCCATTCCTGTCCAAGAGCTTCATCACCAGCCTGTCGCCTTGGGTGATTACTGCCGAAGCCCTGGAGCCGTTCCGCTGCGCCCAGCCGGCACGCCCTGAAGGCGATCCGCAGCCGCTGTCGTACCTGCTGGATAAACGCGACCAGGCCAATGGCGCCTTCGACATCGAACTGGAAGTGCTGCTGATCACCGAGCGCATGCGCGAGCAAGGCTTGCCGGCGCATCGCTTGACCCTGAGCAACACCCGCAGCATGTACTGGACCGTGGCGCAGATGGTCGCGCACCACAGCGTCAACGGCTGCCAGTTGCAGCCGGGTGACCTGTTCGGCTCGGGCACCCTGTCCGGTGCCCAACCAGGCTCGTTCGGCAGCCTGCTGGAGATCACCGAAGGCGGCAAGCAGCCAATCGAATTGGCCAGCGGCGAGGTGCGCAAGTTCCTTGAAGATGGTGACGAGATCATCCTGCGTGCGCGCTGCAGCAAGGATGGCGTGGCCAGCATCGGCTTCGGCGAATGCCGCGGCAAGGTCGTCGCGGCTAACTAAGAGGGTAGGGTGATGGAGCTGTTCACTTATTTCCGTTCCACCTCCTCCTACCGGGTGCGCATTGCCCTGGCGCTAAAGGGTCTGGATTACCAGGCCCTGCCGGTCAACCTGCTCGAGGGCGAGCACCGCGCGGATGATTATCGGGCGGTGAACCCTCAAGGGCGAGTGCCGGCGCTACGGACTGAAAGTGGTGAGGTGCTGGTGCAGTCCCCGGCGATTATCGAGTACCTGGAAGAGGTCTATCCGCAGCCGGCGCTGTTGCCCGCTGCGCCTGAGGCGCGGGCCAAGGTGCGCGGGGTGGCGGCGTTGATTGGCTGCGATATTCACCCGCTGCACAACGTCAGTGTGCTCAACCAGCTGCGCCAGTTGGGCCATGACGAAGGGCAGGTCAATCAGTGGATTGGCCACTGGATTGGCCAGGGTTTGGCGGCTGTGGAGCAGTTGATCGGTGATAACGGCTTCTGCTTCGGCGAGACGCCGGGGTTGGCCGATCTCTATCTGATCCCCCAGCTGTACGCGGCCGCACGGTTCAATGTCGAGCTCACTGCGTACCCACGAATCCGCCGGGTAGCGGCGCTGGCCCAGCAGCATCCGGCCTTCGTCCAGGCGCATCCCGCCCAGCAGCCAGACACCCCGGCTCAGTGAATCGACTGGTTGCTGGCGGGTAGATGGCCCAGCCGCTCGCTCAGTTTCACCCGCTGCACGGGGTCGTCGGTCAGCAGTAGGGCATGCTCCAGATCGAAGCGTTCGGCCTGCGGGCAATCCAGGCGCTGATACAGCGTTGCCCGCGCCAGGTAGTCGCTGACCAGCACCGGCCCCAACTGCATCACCCGCTCGGCATCGATCAGTGCCGCCAGGTCGTTGTCGTTGCTGATGTGCAACTGGCGCAGGTTGCGCGACAGCCGTTGCAGCATCTGCCTAGGGCTGGCCACTTGCATGTGGTCGGCGCTCAGCGCGACTTGCGGGCCGAACTGGCGGGCCAACAGCTGGCGGCATTCAGCCGGATACAGACGGCGTCCGCCACACGGGTCGAGCAAGTGGTCGGCGCCGGGTACTCGCAGCAGGAAATGACCGGGAAAGTTCACCCCTTCCAGCGGGATCGACAAACGCCTGGCCAGCTCCAGCGCCAGAATCGCCAGCACCAGCGGTTGGCCACGACGGCGCAGCAAGACCTTGTCCATTAATGCCGCATGCGGTCGCAGCGGGTGGTATTCGTCCTGGGCAAAGCCTAATGCAGTGAGCTGGCGCAGCAGCGGTTGCGCCAGTTCGCTGACTGGCAGCATCGGCAGACTGGCATTGATCTCCCGTTGCAGGTCATTGAGCCGGGCAAGGCTGTCCGCGGGCTCGACGCTGCGGTCGTGCTCGGCGGCAATCCATAACGAGGCTTCCAGCAGGGCGACCGGCTCGCGTTCCAGGCAGGCCAGGCAGGCTTGACGTGGCTTCATGAAAATCTCCCAACACGCTTAACTATTAGCTCTGGCGCGCGGTTTCGTCCAGTGGTCCGGCTGCGATACATGGGCTTGTGGGCTGCCTATACTGTGTGGAGCACCTCTTCGGGGAGCCCGTTGATGTTCGCGCTCATGCAAAGCACCCGCACTCAGTCTCTGCACCTGTTCATTGACCCACCTACCGGCCTCAAGGCGGTGGTGGTCATCCACAGCGAGCAGCTGGGCCCGGCTTTGGGCGGCTGCCGCTACTTGCCGTACGCCGATGACGAAAGCGCCATGACCGACGCTATTCGCCTGGCCCAAGGCATGAGCTACAAAGCGGCGTTGGCGGGGCTACCGGTGGGCGGCGGTAAAGCAGTCATCGTGCGTAACCCGCATGTGGAAAACCGCGCGGCGCTGTTCGAGGCATTCGGGCGATTTGTCGACAGCTTGCAGGGGCGTTTCATTACCGCCGTCGACAGTGGCACCTCGACCCTGGACATGGACTGCATTGCCCAAACCACCCCACATGTCACCAGCACCACTGCCTCGGGCGATCCCTCACCGCATGCAGCCATGGGCGTATTCGCCGGGATTCGCGCGACTTCGATGGCGCGTCTGGGTAGCGACAATCTCGAAGGTTTGCGGGTTGCGGTACAAGGGTTGGGCAATGTCGGTTATGCATTGGCTGAGCAGCTGCATGCGGCGGGTGCGGAATTACTGGTCAGTGACTTGGACCCTGGCAAAGTGCGCCTGGCGGTGGAGCAGTTCAATGCCCATCCGGTGATCAATGACGCCTTGATCAGCACGCCCTGCGATATTTTCGCGCCTTGTGGTGTTGGCCCGGTACTCAATGGCCAAAGCGTGATGCAGCTGCGTTGCGCAGCGGTGGCGGGTGCGGCGAACAACCAGCTGACCACCTTGCAAGTGGCCGATCAGTTGGAAAAACGCGGAATTCTGTATGCGCCTGATTATGTGATCAATGCCGGTGGCTTGATCTATGTGGCGCTGAGACATCGTGGCGAAGACCTGGGCACCATCACTGCGCATCTGGCACGCATTCCTACGCGGCTGACGGAAGTGTTCGCGCATGCTCAGGCGGAGAAACGCTCACCGGCGCGGGTGGCGCAGATGTTGGCGGAGCGGTTGCTTTACGGATGATCCGGGTTTGATGTTGTCTGTTCTGGCCTCTTCGCGGGCAAGCCCGCTCCCACAGGGATTGCGCTGTTCTCAGGTTAAGCGCTGTACCTGTGGGAGCGGGCTTGCCCGCGAAGAGGCCAGAACAGGCCCCCCAAAACTTATTCCTCGCCACCACCCTCAAGCAACTCCGCCAACGCATCCGGCTGGCTCTTGAACGCCCGGGCAAACACATCGCGGTTCTTGGCCATGTAGATACCGGCTTCCTCGACCTGCTGTTCGGTCAACGAAGGCACCGCCTTTTGCAGCACCTCAGCCAGGCGCTCGGCGAGTTCGAGCATCTTGTCGTGACGATCGGCTTCGGCTTTATCCATGAACAAACGCTCCGGGTCGCGGCTGCTGCGGTACACCACTTCGACGGCCATTCATCACCTCTGTGCCTTTTAGCTGGTTGGATTGATCAATTACTGTATCGATATACAGTAATCGCTCTGGCCACTTCAATGCAACCCAATAGTGGCCATTTATATCCGGGAAAAGCGTAGCCCATAGGTGCCTTGCGGCAATCGGTCGCCTTCCAAGCCAAGGGCCTGGCCCTTTAACTGCATGGCACAAGCGTCACAGGCGTGGCGCATCATCCTTCAGCTCGTATCGGGGAATCGAACATCGTGAACATCAAATGGGCAGAAAAACTGCGCAAGGGCCTGCATGGCTCGGCCGACTCGCTGGGCAACCTGTGCGTCGAGTCGTTCCACTACCTGGCGTTGTTCGGTATCGGCGGGATCACGGCCTGGGCCGCTGTGATGACCTTCCTGGACATGCTCAGCAAAGGTGGGGTCAGCGTCGATGACATCCTGCTGCTGTTCATCTACCTGGAGCTGGGGGCGATGGTGGGGATCTACTTCAAGACCAACCACATGCCCATTCGCTTTTTACTGTACGTGGCGATCACGGCGCTGACCCGCTTGCTGATCGGCGATGTGTCGCACCACAAGGCGCCGGATGTTGGCCTGTTGTACCTGTGCGGCGGCATCCTGCTGCTGGCCTTCGCGATCCTGGTGGTGCGCTATGCCTCCTACCGCTACCCGTCGAGCCGGGTGCTGGATGCCAGCGGCAAGGAAGTCGACGAGGGCCGCTAGCGCTCAGTTGGCGATGTGGCTGGTGCTGAAATGCTGCTGGCGTGGGTCGCGGGTGAGGGCTGCGAGCACCTCAAGGGGGTTCTCGCCCTGTTCGATGGCAAGGCCCAGGCGGATGCTGTCGATCACCCGCTGCAAGCGCACGGGGTCGTTGCGCTGGGCTTGGCTGATCAGGCGCTTGGCGACGATGCCGCTGTCATCGGACAAGGTCAGCATGATGCTGCCATCCAGGCGTTCGATGCTCAGGTTGACCCGGTAGCGTGGGGCAAAGGCGTCGCTGATTTGATCGAATGGATTGTTCATGATCGCGCATCTGTAATTGGCAATGCAGGGGTTGACCGACGTACAGGCGGGTTGGTTCAGGGCCACTGATCGGGTCAAGGCACAAACCAAAACGCCCGGTGCAATGCACCGGGCGTTTGTGTTCAAGCAACCTCGATCATTCCTCGGGGTCATGCGCTTCAAGGATCACGCGCTTACTACGCAGCTTGCCGTAGAAGTGTTCCAGCGCGTTGTTCAGCTTGCTGGCGGCGCCATCGACCGCCTGGTCCAGCGAAGTGGCGGTGTGGGTCACGGAAATCGGTTGGTGGCCTTTGGGGCGAGCCTCCATCTGGCAGCGTTTGTCATGCGGTCCGGGCTTGGCGCCGTTTTCGTCGCGCAGGTGGACCTCGATGCGGGTGAGGTCGTCCTCGTAGCGTTCGAGGGTGCTTTCAAGCGTACTGCGGACCCACTCGTTAAGCCGGATGTTGCCTTCGATATGGTTGCTGCTGTTGACCTGGATTTGCATGACTTCAATCCTTATTCAGCTTGCTCGCAAAGAGACGTGCCTAGGCCACTGAGGCCTGTGGAATTTTTTCGCCTCTTGACTCTAAGGTCAGGCATCCGCGCGGCGAATTCAACCCCCGAGAAAGAAAAATTTCCTGTTGCAATAAATTCGAAATCATCTAGGGCCGTCAGAACGCAACCGATGTTTGCAGGTATAAAGTCCGAGGTTCGCCGACGTACTTGCCCTTGTTGTTGTCATCGAACGAGCGGGTGTAGTACTCGCGATTGAACAGGTTCTTCACCCCCACCGCGACCTTGAGGTTGGACAACTGCGGGCCGAAATCGTAGGCCGCGCGGGTGCTGACCAGCATGTAGCCAGGAATCCGCCCGGTGCTGCCATCCGCGCTCTCTTCGCCGGTGTTGGCGTTGTCGGCGTACTGGCTGCTCTGGAAGCTGCTGTCCAGGTCCAACTGCCACGGACCTTCGGTGTAGCCCACGCCCAGGGTGCCCTTGTGGCGGGACGAGAACGGCACCTGGTTACCTTTGTTCGGCCCATCTTCGCGGATAGTGGCATCGACGAAGGCGTAGCTGGCATGCACATCGAAGCCGGCCAGGGCAGGGCTCAAGCCATCCAGGGCATAACGCACGCTGGTCTCGATGCCCTGGTGACGGGTTTCGCCACGGGCGATCACCGAGTCGTTGGTCTGGTTGCTTTCGTACTGATTGTCGAAGTTGATCAGGAACGCGCCGATTTCTGCCTGCAAATCGCCGTTGTCGTAACGGCTACCCACTTCCCAGGTGCGCGCTTTTTCCGGTTTCACCTCACCGCTGCTGACCCGGTTGGGCATCTGGCTGTATTGCACACTGCCGAACGAGCCTTCGGTGTTGGCGTAGAGGTTCCAGCTGTCGCTCAAGTGGTACATCACGTTAAGCGCCGGCAGGGCGGTGTTGTAGCTGCCCTGGTAGCGCTGGCCGTTGAGCTTGTTGCTCTGCTCGGAGTCGATCATCTCGTAGCGCACGCCCGGGGTAATGGTCCAGCGGCCGATGTCGATGCGGTCATCGAGGTAGATGGCATGCGCTTCGGTACTGCCGCGGGTGTCGCGGTCGTTGCGACTGGCGGTGGTGGGCAGCTCGCCATTGACCGGCTCGCGGAAGCGCAGTTCGTGCCCGGCCTCGTTGATGTAGCGGTAGCCAACGCCCAGTTCGTGCCAGCTGTCGCCCAGCGCCAGGCCTTGCGAGAAACGCGTTTCGATACCACGCACCCAGTACTCGCGCGGCGACAGCGAGACGAAACTGCCCTGGTCCAGATAACCGCTGCGCAGGGTCTTGGTGAAGAAGCTATTGACGCTGAACTGGCGGTCATCCTGCTTGTAGTCATAACCGACGTTGACCAGCGTGCGACGGCCCCAGAACTTGTCTTTCAAGCGGGTCGACTGATACGGGTCGGCATCGAAGTCGGCCTTGCTCAGGCCGCCAGGCATTTGCGCCTCGCCCTCGTAGTACTGGGCCATGGCGTGCAGGCTGTTGGCCTCGTCGAGCTGCAGCTTGCCCTTGAGGATCAGGTCGTCGATCTGCGTGTCGCTGTGTTCGCGCCAGTCGCCGCCACGGGTGCCGGAGTACAGCAGCGCGCCGCCCAGGCCGTTGTCGTTGGTGCCACCGACCAGCAGGTTGGCGCTGTTCTTGAAGCCATCGTGGCTGGACGAGGGGCTGATCTGGTTTTGCATGGCGGCCTTGAAGGTCGCCTGTTCAGGAATGGCGCGGGTCACGAAGTTGACGATGCCGCCGACGTTCTGCGGCCCGTAGCGCACCGCACCGCCGCCGCGCACCACGTCTACCGCGTCCATGTTGCCCAGGCTGAGCGGAGCCAGCGACAGCTGCGGCTGGCCATAGGGCGCGAACGGCACCGGGATGCCGTCCATCAGCACGGTCGAGCGCGAGGCCAGGCGTGGGTTGAGGCCACGGATGCCGAAGTTCAGCGCCAGGTCATGGCTGCCGGTGCCGTTGTTTTCCGGGGCATTGACCCCGGGGATGCGGTTGAGCACTTCGCGCGCGCTGCTGGCACCGCTGCGTTCGAACGCTTCGCGGCGGATCACGTCACGCGCGCCGGGGTGCTCGAAAACGTTGTCTTGCTGGGCTTCGGCCAGCCAGTCGCCGACCACGGTCGAGGCACCCAATTCAACTGGCGCACCGGCAGCAGGAGCGGCGATGGGTTGCAGGCTGAAGGCATTGTCGGCCTCCTGGCGGGCTTGCAGGCCGCTGCCGCGCAGCAAGGCATCGAGGCCCTGGCGCACCTCGTACTGACCGTCCAGCCCTGGGCTTTGCAGGCCTTGGGTCAACTGCGAGCCGAACGAGATCAGCGCACCGCTTTCGCGGCCAAACTGGTTGAGCGCATCTTCTAGCGAGCCGGCCACGATGTGGTAGGCGCGGGCATCGGCCGCTTGGGTGGCGGGCACAGCGAGGCCGAGGGTGGTGGCGAGCAAAAGTGCCTGAACGAGAGGGCTGGGGCGAAGCAGCATGTGAGTGGTCCTTGAGAAGGGGTTTTGCCTTCTCTGTCACGCGAGCGTTGCTAAATGGCTCAGGTGATTTAGATATTTTTCAAAACCTTTTTATTTCGGTGTCTGTACTGGCCTTTTCGCGAGCAAGTCGCAGCGGCACACCGCCGATCCTACGGGGGATAGCGCTGATCTCAGGGTTGGCGCTGTACCTGTGGGAGCGGGCTTGCCCGCGAAGAGGTCGGTGCTGACAGCCGAGTGACTCAACTGGTCCGGGATTCAACCGTCACCCAGTACCGGGTAAAGCGCCTCACCCGCACCGGCAGCGCCACCTCCAGCATCTGCAGAATCCGCTCGCTGTCATCCAACGGGTACGAGCCGGAAATACGCAGGTCCGCGACCTGCTCGCTGCACCCCAACTGGCCGTGTCGATAACGCCCCAGCTCGTCGAGAAAATCCGCCAGGCGCATCTGCGAGGCCACCAGCATGCCGTCGACCCAGGCGCCAACATTGCGCTGCAGTGGGGCGATCGCCTGCCACCCGCTGCCAGCGAACCTGGCCTGCTGCCCCGCCAGTAAGGCGTGCCCAGCCACGCTCGCGCTGCCGTCGAACACCGACACCAGGCTAAAGCCACTGAACTGGCGCACGTTGAACCGGCCCTGGTCCAGGCGCAGCACGCCTTCGGCACTGCGCAGCAGCAACGGCCGTGGATCCTTGGCCACTTGCAGTTGCAGTTCACCTTCGAACAGGCGCACCAGCCGTTGTTGGCCGTCGAAGCGCACATCGGCGGCGCTGCGGGTATTGAGCTGCAGCTCGCTGCCGTCGCCGAGGGTCATGCGCCGCCGCTGCCCCACCGGACTGCGATAATCGGCCATCAGCCCAGGCAGCGCTGTGTGCTGCTGCAGGCCCAAGCCGGCGGCGCTGGCCATGCCCACCAGCAGCAGCGCCTTGAGTGCCCGGCGGCGGGCCGGGGAGGGCGGCGCCTGCAAGGTGGCGTGCACCACCGGGGAGGCGACGCCACGCAGGCGCTGGTTGACCTGTTGAATATGGCTCCAGGCGCGCTGGTGCTCACTGTCTGCGGCCAGCCAGCGCTCGAATGCCTGCTGCTGGGCAGCGTCGAACGTTTCGTCCTGGGACTCGATCAGCCAGTGCACGGCCTGCTCGGCCACCTGCGCGCAGAAGGTGCTGTTCACAGGGCGAAGTAACAGCGCATGGCCGCCTTGTTCAGGTAGCGTTTGACCGTGGCCAGGGAGATGCCCAGCTCGCGTGCGATTTCGCCCTGGCCCAGGCCATCGACCTGAGCCAGCAGGAACGCCCGCTTGACCAAGGGCGCCAGGCCGTCGAGCAAGCGGTCGAGCTCCAGCAACGTCTCGAAGATGATCGCCTTCTGCTCCTCGCACGGCGCGACCTCTTCGGGCACCTGGGCCAAGGCCTCGAGGTAGGCGCGCTCCAGTTCCTGGCGGCGAAAGTGGTTGCACAGCACGCGCTTGGCCACCGTGGTCAGAAAGGCCCGCGGCTCTACCAGCTGCGGCACTTCCCGTGCCTGCAACAGGCGGATGTAGGTGTCCTGGGCCAGGTCCGCGGCGTTTTGCGGGCAACCCAGGCGCCGCCGCAGCCAGCCGGTCAACCAACTGTGGTGGGCGTGATAAAGGCCTTCGACCGTAGAAGAGAGGGCGCTGGACACCGTCGACACTCCGGCGCCTGATTGCGCAACTGGAAGTAAGAATTGTTCGCATTGTATTCAGGCGATCGATCTACGGCAATCCTTGCCGAGCGACCGATTTCATCAAAACGTGTCGCTTGAACTTTGCTTATGAGAATTGAAATCATTATTATTGCAGCCCCGTTTTCTCGGACCGCGTCATGAAAAGCAAAGCCGCCGGGTTGCCCCTGAGCTATCGACTGGCCGTGACTTCACGCAGCCTGGCTGCGTTGCTGGGCGGTTACTTGCTGGCGTCGATGACCAGTGTCTGCATTGCCTTGCTGGCGCCGATGGCGCAAGTGGACGCGGCCCTGACCGGCCTGTTGTCGTCGTTCGTGTTCTACCTGCTGGCCTTCATCTGGTGCTTTGCCTGTCGCAGCGCCTGGCGCGCCTGGCTTGGCGTGCTGCTGCCGAGCCTGCTGCTGGGGATGATCAATGGATTGGCCTACTGGATGAAAAACCCATGAAAGAGGGCTTCCGCCAGGCCATGGCCTGGTTGCACACCTGGACCGGCCTGATCTTCGGCTGGCTGTTGTTCGCCATCTTCCTGACCGGCACGCTGTCGTACTTCAAGGAAGAGATCAGCCACTGGGCCCAGCCTGAGATCCGTAGCCATCAGCTCGACCCGGTCGCAAGCCTGGGCTTGGCCCAGCAGTACCTGCAGAGCAACGCCGGCAACGCCAGCAGCTGGTTCATCCGCCTGCCCAATGAGCGCGAGGCGGCCCTGAGCGTCAACTGGCGCGACCCCAACGCCCAAGGCCGGCGCGGCTTCACCAGCAAAGCGCTGGACGCCCACAGTGGCGAGCCGGTCGAGGCCCGTGACAGCCGCGGCGGCGAGTTCTTCTACCGTTTCCACTTCCAGCTCGAAATGCCCTACCCGTGGGGCCGCTGGCTATCGACCTTGTGCGCTTTCATCATGCTGCTTGGGCTGGTGACCGGGATCATCACCCACAAGAAGATCTTCAAGGAGTTCTTCACCTTCCGCCCGGGCAAGGGCCAGCGCTCCTGGCTGGATGGGCACAACGCGATCGGTGTGTTGGTGCTGCCCTTCCACCTGATGATCAGCTACAGCAGCCTGGTGCTGTTCATGTACATGGTGATGCCGGCCGGCATCCTTGCCAGCTACGGCGATAGTGGCGGTTATTTCAACGACCTGTTCGGCCGCGACGACCCACCTGCAGTGACTGGCGTTGCCGCGCCGATGGCGCCATTGCCCGAGCTTTATGCCAAGGTCCAGACCCTGGCCCCCGGTGCGCGCATGGGCTACATCCAGATTCAGAACCCTGGCGACAGCAGTGCCCGGGTCACCTTCACCCAGGCCGCCGCCGATCACGTGGCCTACAGACGCAGCGCCAACTGGACCTTCGATGGCGTCAGCGGCGAGCTGCTGCGCCAGGGCGCCCCGGAATCCGCTGCGATGATGACCGCCTTCAGCTTCGCCGGCCTGCACATGGGTAACTTCGCTGGCCCTTGGCTGCGCTGGCTGTATTTTGCCTTCGGCATTGCTGGCACTGCGGTGATTGGCACCGGCCTGGTGATGTGGCTGGGCAAGCGCCAGCTCAAGCATGCCAAGAGCGCCAGCCTGCCGGGTGAACTGCGCCTGGTCGAAGTGTTGAACATTGCCAGCATGAGCGGCCTGCTGCTGGGCGTGGCGGCTTTCTTCTGGGCCAACCGCCTGCTGCCGGTTGCCCTGCAGGGCCGCGCCGACTGGGAGGTCAACGCCTTCTTCCTGGCGTGGGCAGTGTCGCTGGTGCATGCCGTGCTGCGACCCGGGCGCAAGGCCTGGGGCGAGCAACTGGCGCTGGGCGCGCTGGCATTTGCCCTGTTGCCCCTGCTCAATGCGCTGACCACTGGGCTGGGGTTGGATCAGTCGATCGCTGCCGGTGATTGGGCCATGGCAGGCTTTGACCTGACTGCGCTAGGCACCGGCCTGTTCCTCGGCTGGGCGGCGAACAAGATGCTGCGCGCGCCCAAGCCGGTCGCCAAGCGCGCCCCGCGCACGGCCAAGGCCAGCGCTGAAGTGGTCGAGGTGAACGGATGCTGAGCATTGCCTTGATCGGTTTTGCCGGGTTTGCCGGCCTGTGCCTGAGCATGGAAAAGCACTTCAACGAGCTGCTCAAGCGCAAGCCCAGCGGCGCTCAGGCGCAGGCGCTGCGTATCGGCGGCTGGCTGCTGTTGGCGCTGTCGCTGGTGCTTGCCGTGCAACTGCGCGGTTGGGCGTTGGGGCTGGTGGAGTGGATCGCTGTGCTGATGGCAGGCGTGACCCTGTGGGTGTTCGGCTTGCCCTATCAGCCACGCCTGCTGCTGGGCCTTGCCGCAGCAAGCGTGGTGCTTGGGCCACTGCTGGCCGTGATCGGCGTGTGAGCGCTTGAGCGAGCCGCTAGACATCAGCAAGCCTGAAGCCGACAGCGCCACTGGCCGCGCGCGCTTCGTGCAAGTGTTCCTCGCCCAACGTGCGCGCATGGAGGCGTTGGTCAGCCGCCGCGTGGGCTGTCGTGCCACCGCGGCTGATCTGGTCCAGGAGTTGTTCCTGCGTTTCTGGCGGCGCCCCGAGGTCAAGGTCGAGGCGCTGGACACCTATCTGCTGCGCTGTGCCGGCAACCTGGCCATCGATCATCTGCGCAGTGAAGGCAGCCGCGGGCGAATCGTTGAAGGCCTGCCCGCAGTGGATCAAGACTCGCCCAGCCAAGCCATGGAGCAAGCGCTGCAAGTCGAGCATGACCTGCAACGGATCGAGGCCGCGCTGCGCGCCCTGCCGGAACGGACCCGGCAAATTTTCCTGCTCAACCGCATCCATGGTTGCACCTACGGCGAGATCGCCAAAGCCATGCAACTGTCCCAGAGCGCTGTGGAAAAGCATATGATGCGCGCCCTCGAAGCGTGCAAGGCGAGTATTGCCGAGCCCGCATCCGCCGTGCGCAGACCAGGGAGCGCCCGTTGATGAGCCGTACCGACCCGATCTGCGCCGAGCCTGCCCAGGCGGCCCTGAGCTGGCTGAGCCGGATCAATCAGCATCCCGCCGAGGCACAGAGTGCTGCGTTCAAGCGTTGGCTGCTGGCCGACCCCGCCCATCGCCAGGCCTATGCCGAGGCTCAGGCACTGTGGCGCCTGAGTGAAGCGCCGGCAGCGAAACTGGCTGGCGAGGAGCAGGACAGCCTGCAGCACTACCTCGATGCCATCCGCCAGGCGCCAGCCCGCAACCCCTGGCGACGCCGTGCTGGCGCCCTGGCGGTTGCCGCGTGCCTGGTGTTGGCACTGGGCACCCTGGGCGGTTGGCAGCCGCAATTCTGGTTGCAGGATGTGCAGGCCGACTACACCAGCGCTGGGCAGGTGCAGCAGATCACCCTGGCAGACCAGTCGCGCATGACCCTGGATGCGGGCAGCGCAGTAGCCATCGATTTTGCCCAGGGCGAGCGGCGCGTGCGGCTGTTGCGCGGTGCTGCGTTCTTTGAGGTGACCCATACCGGCCAGCCGTTCCTGGTGGATGCCGGCGGTGGCCAGGTGCGGGTGCTTGGCACCCAGTTCGAGGTGCGTGAGCAGGGCGCGGGTGCGCAGGTCACGGTGCGTAGCGGGCGGGTCGCGGTAACCTCCGGGCAGGGTCAGCAGCCTCGCGAGCTAACCGCTAATCAACAACTGGCCTATGCCGATGGCGTGGCGGGGCAGGTGTTGGCGGTGGACAGTGACAGCCGCCTGGCCTGGCGCCAGGGCTGGTTGAATTATTACCAGGTGCCGTTGGCGCAGGTGATCGATGATCTCAGCCGTTATTACCCTGGGCGGATCGTGCTGCTCGATGGCGAGCAAGGCCAGCGTAAGGTCAGTGGGAGTTTCCCGGTCGAGGAGCCGTTGCTGGCGTTGGACTCGCTGGGCAAGGTCATGGGCTTTTCGCGCAGCACCTTGTTAGGCCGGTTGACCCTTTTGAAGTAGCGTTAGCGCCGACACTGGCAATGTATTTTTCAACTTTTTTCACAGCACAGGTGAGGTACCAGGACGTGGCATCCGTGTAGTGAGTGGAAGTGCGATTCATTCGCAAGTAATCACCCTCTCACAGGTCAGCGTCCATGAAGTTCTCCCCGCGTTGCGTGTCTCTCTGGCTCGGTCTTGGCACCCTGTCCGCCGTCGGCGTGGTGCCGGTTGCCAGCGCTGCCCAGCAGACCCAGCTGTATGCCTTTGCCCAGCCCAGCCAGCCGCTGGCCGCAGCCCTCAACGCGTTCAGCCGCACCACCGGCCAGAGTGTGGTCTACACCCTCGAACTGCCCGACCTGCAAGCGCCAGCGCTGAACGGCTCGCTCAGTGCCGAGCAAGCCTTGCAGCAGTTGCTCGGCAATGCTGGCCTAAGCTGGCGCCGGCTCGACGCACGTACCCTGACCCTGGAATTGGCCGACAGCGCCGGCGCGCTGAACCTTGAGGCCACCAACGTCAATTCGCAGATGGACGACTACAGCTACCAGCCGCCGGCCAGCGCCTCGATCATGCGTGGCCAGGGGCCGATCCAGGACATTCCCCAGGCGATCAACGTGGTCCCGGCCCAGGTCATCCGCGACCAGGCCCCGCGCAACCTCGACGACGCCCTGGCCAATGTCAGCGGCATCACCCAGGGCAACAACTTCGGCGGCACTTCCGACACGGTGATGAAGCGCGGTTTTGGTGACAACCGCGACGGCTCAATCATGCGCGACGGCATGCCGCTGGTGCAGGGCCGCAGCCTCAATGCCAGCACCGAGCGGGTCGAAGTGCTCAAGGGGCCGGCATCGTTGCTGTATGGCATCCAGGACCCGGGCGGGGTGATCAACGTGGTCAGCAAGCGCCCGCAACTTGAGCAGTACAACGCCTTGACCCTGCGCGGCTCGACCTACGGCAGCGGCAAGAACGGCAGTGGCGGTGGCCTGGACAGCACCGGCGCGCTGGGCGACAGCCCACTGGCCTATCGCTTGATCGTCGATCATGAAGACGAAGACTACTGGCGCAACTACGGCGTGCACCGCGAATCCCTGGTGGCGCCGTCGCTGGCCTGGCTGGGCGAGGACACGCAAGTGGTGCTGGCCTACGAGCACCGCGAGTTTCTCTATCCGTTCGACCGTGGCACCGCCTTTGGTAGCGACGGGCATCCGCTGAACATCCCCGCCACGCGCCGTCTGGACGAGCCCTTCAACGACATGGAAGGTCGCTCGGACCTGTACCGCCTGGAGGTCGATCATCAGCTCAGCGATGACTGGAAAGCGCACTTTGGCTACAGCTTCAACCGCGAAACCTACGATGCCAGCCAAGTCCGAGTCACCGCCGTCAATGAAGCCAAGGGCACGCTGACGCGCAGCATCGACGGCACCCACAACGCCATGAGTCGCGATCAGTTCGCCACCTTCAGCTTGAACGGCAACGTGGTGGTGGCGGGCATGCGCCATGACCTGCTGGTGGGCGTCGATCACGAGGACCGCAAGGTGTTTCGTGGCGACCTCATCCGCCAGACCCCAAGCGCGACCTTCAGCTATGAGAATCCGCTCTACGGCCAGCAACAGGAAGGCAGCAACGTGCGCGCCAGCGACAGCGACCAGACCGACAAGCTGCGCACGGACTCGCTGTTTATCCAGGATGCGCTGCACCTGGATGAGCACTGGATCCTGGTGGCCGGTGGGCGTTTCCAGCAGTACGACCAATACGCCGGACGCGGCCGCCCGTTCAAGGCCAACACTGACAACAGTGGCCAGACCTGGGTGCCGAATGCGGGCGTGGTGTACAAGGTCGATGAGCAGCTGTCGTTGTATGGCAGCTACAGCGAGTCGTTCAAGCCCAATTCGAGCATCGCTCCGCTGAGCATCGGCGGCGGCCAGACCTTGCTGCTCGATGGCGGTATTGCACCTGAAGAAGGCAAATCCTGGGAGCTGGGCGCCAAGCTTGACATCCCCGGCCAGCTCACCGGCAACCTGGCCTTGTTCGATATCACCAAGCGCAACGTGCTGGTCGCCGACGGCGACAGTAACCCCGGTACGATCATCTACAGCAACGCAGGCCAAGTGCGTTCACGAGGGGTGGAGCTGGACCTGACCGGCCAGCTCAGCGAGCGCTGGAGCTTGATCGGCAGCTATGCCTTCACCGACGCCGAAGTGACCAAGGACCCTGAACTGAAGGGCAAGCGCCTGCAGAACGTCGCCCGTCACAGCGGCTCGCTGTCGGCGGTGTACGACTACGGCAGCCTGTTCGGTGGCGACCGCCTGCGGCTGGGGGCGGGCGCTCGCTATGTGGGCGAGCGCGCAGGCAACGCGAGCAACGATTTCGACCTGCCGGCCTACACCGTCGCCGATGCTTTCGCCAGTTACGAGACCCAGTTGGATGAGCACAAAGTACGCTTGCAACTGAACGTGAAGAACCTGTTCGATAGGGTGTACTACACCTCGGCAGTCAACCGTTACTTCGTCGCCCTCGGCGATGCACGTCAAGTCAGCCTGTCGAGCACCTTCGAGTTCTAATGGGCGAACGCTGCACGATACTCGCCAGGGGTCGCGCCGAGCGCCTGGCGAAAGCGATTGCTGAAGTGGCTGGCGCTGGCAAAACCACACAGCAGGGCGATCTGCACCAGCGCCAGATCGCCCAGGCGCAACAGTTGGCAGGCCCGCTGCAGACGCCGCGCCAGCAGGTATTGGTGCGGCGGCAGGCCGAAGCTTGCGCGAAACATCCGGGCGAAGTGGTATTCGGAAAGGTTGCAGCGCAGCGCCAGGTCCGCCAGGGTGATCGGTTGATCCAGGTGCGCTTCGATGTACTCGACCAGTTGCCGGCGCAGGCTCGGTGCCAGGCCGCCCTTCAGGCGCAGGCCTTGGCGTAGACCGGCCTGGCTGAGCACCGCGTGGTCGACGATATCGTGGGCCAGGCTGCTGGCCAGCAAGCGCTCGCCGGGCTCGTCCCAGTTCAAGCTGATCAGGTGGCGAAAACGCCGGGCCTGCTGCGCATCTTCAAGGAAGGTCGCTTCTTGTAGCTGCATCTCGCGCGGCTCACGATCGAGCAGGCGAATACAGCCAAGGGCGAACTGCTCCTCGCTGATGTACAGGTGCGCCAGGCGAATGGCGCCGTTGACCACCCAGTTCGATTCATGGCCGGCGGGCATGATGCATAGCTTGTCGGGCGCGCCTTTGTCGGACGGGCGCTGGCGGCGGAACGTGCCGGTGCCGTCGGCGATGTAGCAGGACAAGGTGTGATGGCTGGGCGCCTGGTAGTCACGGGCATCGTCGCGGTTGCTCCATAACGCAGCAGCCAGCCCCTCGCCCAGTTGCGCGCTGTGTTCCAGGCGAGCGTTGGGCGAGGCGTGCATGGCGTTGAAGACTTGCAGCTGGGTCAGTGGCGGCATGGTCGATTCCTCTGACTGCCATCCTACTGCGCAATGGCGGGGTTGGCAGTGCCTGGCGATGGAAAAGCGCAAGTTTGTGCAAGCGCACCGGTCATTCGAGGCTCGACACTGGCTCCATGTGATGCCCATCGCGGGGCAAGCCCGCTCCCACGCTGCCTATCCAGCACTGGCTATCTGCGTGGGAGCGGGCTTGCCCCGCGATGGGTACCAATACCTGCCTGAGGATCCAGCCATGAACCTGTCGCTCTACCTGCTCACCGTGCTCATCTGGGGCACCACCTGGATTGCCCTCAAGCTACAACTGGGCGTGGTTGCCATCCCCGTTTCGATCGTCTACCGCTTCGCCCTGGCTGGGCTGATCCTGTTCGCCATCCTCCTGCTGACCCGCCGCCTGCAACCGATGAACCGCCGCGGCCATTTGATCTGCCTGGCCCAGGGCCTGTGCCTGTTCTGCGTCAACTTCATGTGCTTCCTGACTGCCAGCCAATGGATCGCCAGCGGCCTGATCGCCGTGGTGTTCTCCACCGCGACCCTGTGGAATGCGCTCAATGCGCGGGTGTTCTTCGGCCAACGGATCGCCAGCAATGTTTTGGCCGGTGGGGCGATGGGCTTGCTCGGGCTGGGGTTATTGTTCTGGCCCGAACTGTCCAGCCACGCTGCCAGCCGCGAAACCCTCTACGGCCTGGGCCTGGCGCTGCTCGGCACGCTGTGTTTCTCGGCCGGCAACATGCTTTCGAGCATGCAGCAAAAAGCCGGGCTCAAGCCGATGACCACCAACGCCTGGGGCATGGTCTACGGCGCGGCGATGTTGGCGGTGTATTGCCTGCTCAACGGGGTGCCATTCGCCATGGAATGGAACACGCGCTATATCGGCTCGTTGCTGTACCTGGTGATCCCGGGCTCGGTCATCGGCTTTACCGCGTACCTGACCCTGGTCGGGCGCATGGGGCCGGAGCGCGCGGCCTATTGCACGGTGCTGTTCCCGTTGGTGGCGCTGAACGTGTCGGCGGTTGCCGAGGGTTATCAATGGACGGCGCCAGCGCTGTTGGGGCTGGTGGCGGTGATGGCGGGGAACGGGTTGGTGTTTCGTAAACCGAAGGTCAAAGTAGTGCAAGGGGCTGTAGTTGTGCGCTGACAGGTTAGCCCTCATCGCGGGGCAAGCCCGCTCCCACGCCAACCTAGCCTTGCGAGAATGGCGTGGGAGCGGGCTTGCCCCGCGATGAGGCTGGCCTGTCAGTGCTTCCACACCTGCGGATTGACCAGATCCCGCGGCCGCTCACCGAGCAGTGCCGCACGCAGGTTGTCCAGCGCCCGGTTGGCCATCGCTTCACGGGTCTCGGCAGTGGCCGAGCCAATATGCGGCAGGGTCAAGACATTGGGCAGCTTGAACAGCGGCGAATCGGCCAGCGGTTCTTTCTCGTACACATCCAGTCCGGCGCCGCGAATGGTGCCGGCCTGCAACGCCTCGATCAGCGCAGCCTCATCTACCACCGGCCCACGGGCGATGTTGATCAGGAACGCGCTGGGCTTCATTAGCTGCAGTTCGCGAGCGCCGATCAGCTTGCGGGTAGCATCAGACAGCGGCACTACCACGCAAACGAAATCCGCCTCGGCCAACAGCTGATCGAGGCTGCGGTACTGCGCGCCGAGCTCCTGTTCCAGCGCCTGCTTGTGGCTGTTGCCGGCATACAGGATCGACATGTTGAAACCAAAGCGGCCACGCCGGGCGACGGCGGCGCCGATATTGCCCAGGCCGATGATGCCCAGCGTCTTGCCGTGCACATCGCTGCCGAAGCGGTCTGGGCCAACGGTGGCTTGCCACTGGCCGGCCTTGGTCCAGGCGTCCAGCTCCGCGGTGCGACGGGCGCAGCCCATGATCAGCGAGAACCCCAGGTCGGCAGTGCTTTCGGTGAGCACGTCGGGGGTGTTGGTCAGGGCGATGCCGCGCTCGTTGAAGTAGTCCAGGTCGTAGTTGTCGTAGCCGACCGACACACTCGACACGACTTCCAGCTTGGCTGCGCCTTCGAGCTGCGCCCGGCCAAGCTTGCGGCCGACGCCGATCAGGCCGTGGGCCTCGGGCAGGGCTTCGTTGAACTGGGCATTGATGTCGCCGAGCTTGGGGTTGGGCAGGATCACGTTGAAGTCGTGCTGCAGGCGCTCGGCCATGGCCGGGGTGATGCGGCTGAAGGCCAGGACGGTCTTTTTCATCGGGCTACTTCTCTGCAAGGCGGTGGTGGGGTGTCAGTGCCGACCGCATCGCGGGGCAAGCCCGCTCCCACGCAGAGTTTCAGCCGCGTGGGAGCGGGCTTGCCCCGCGATGGGGCCGGCACTGACGGTGACGAAGCCAATGATTAGCAACCTACCATTGTCCTTCACCGCCGTGCAGCAGGTTTTTCAATTGGCGACTAGTAACTCGTGGGTTTTCAGGTCCGCCTCATGCGCGGCAAGAATCTCCGGCAACGAGTTACGCAGGTATTCGACCCAGGTCTTGATCTTGGCATCCAGGTACTGGCGCGAGGGATAAATCGCGTACAGGTTCAGCTCCTGCAAGCGGTAATCGGGCATCACCCGCACGATGCTGCCATCGCGCAGGCCATCGATGGCCGAATAGATCGGCAACACGCCCACCCCCATGCCACTGCGGATCGCCGTCTTCATCGCATCGGCGGAGTTGACCTGGAACGGCGAGCTGGTGATGTTGACCATCTCCTGGCCCTCCGGCCCGTCGAACAGCCATTTCTCCAGCGGAATCACCGGGCTGACCATGCGCAGGCACGCGTGCTTGAGCAGGTCGATCGGCTTTTGCGCAATGCCATGCTTGGCGACGTACTCGGGCGAGGCGCAGACGATGCTGTAGGTGATCCCCAGGCGCTGCGAGACAAAACCTGAGTCAGGCAGCTCGGTAGCCAGCACGATGGATACGTCGTAACCCTCGTCGAGCAGGTCGGGCACGCGGTTGGCCATGGTCAAATCGAAGGTCACGTCCGGGTGCGACTCGCGGTAGCGGGCGATTGCATCGACGACGAAATGCTGGCCGACGCCGGTCATCGAATGCACCTTCAACTGCCCGGCAGGGCGGGCGTGGGCATCGCTGGCTTCGGCTTCGGCTTCTTCCACGTAGGTAAGGATTTGCTCGCAGCGCATCAGGTAGCGCTTGCCCGCCTCGGTCAAGGCGATGCGCCGGGTGGTGCGGTTGAGCAGCCGAGTTTGCAGATGGGCTTCCAGATTGGAGACCGCCCGCGACACGTTCGCGGTGGTGGTGTCCAGTTGCACTGCGGCAGCGGTGAAGCTGCCGAGCTGGGCCACGCAACTGAAAGCACGCATGTTTTGCAGGGTGTCCATGGGTCACTCTCTAGGTAGAGGCCGAAATTGTGACACGAAGTTACAGATTTGTTCCTTCGACCAAAGCCGGATTATCGCTGTTTTGGTAACAAAGATTCGCAGGATTATGCGCTTATCGCCAGTGCGACGGCCCCCTAGAATTGCCCGGCCTCATCCACTTCTTTCCTCGGGAAATCGCAGCTGTGCCGCGTCGCATCATCAGAGCGCTGAATGCGCTCAGTGCCTGTGCCCTTAGCCTGTCCTTGTCTGGCTGTATCGGAACCTGGGGTATCGCCCCGCAAAGCAAGACGCTGCAAGCCAATACCCTAGCCACCGACCACGCCATCAGCGAGGCCGCCCGCGACGCCCGCTGGCCCGACCAGCAGTGGTGGCGCGCTTATGGCGATGCCCAGCTCGACCGGTGGGTAGCCCTGGCCTTGGCCGGCAGCCCGAGCCTGGCGATGGCCGCAGCGCGAGTGCGCGAAGCCAAGGCCATGGCCGGGGTGGTCGAATCGGCGGAGAAACTCCAGGGCAACGGCCAGGCCAGCCTCAAGCGGCATAACTGGCCAGAGGATCAGTTCTACGGCCCCGGCGCGTTGTCGGGTGCCAACACCTGGGACAACAATGCCGCCCTTGGCCTGAGCTATGCCCTGGACCTGTGGGGGCGCGAGCGCAACGCCAGCGAGCAGGCGCTCGACCTGGCCCACATGAGCGTGGCCGAAGCGCGCCAGGCTCAGCTGGAGCTGGAAAACAACCTGGTCAAGGTCTACATCCAGCTGGCCCTGCACTTTGCCCAGCGTGACATCGTCAAGTCCGAGCTCGAACAGCAGGAGCAGATCCTGGGCCTGGCCAAGCGTCGCCTGGAGGGCGGCATCGGTACTCATTTCGAGGTCAGCCAGGCCGAAGCGCCGCTGCCCGAGACCCATCGCCAGCTCGATGCCCTCAATGAAGAAATCGCCCTGGCGCGTAACCAGCTGGCGGCCCTGGCCGGCAAGGGGCCGGGGCAGGGCGCGCAGCTCCAGCGTCCGAGCCTGACCCTTGGCGCAGCGCTGACCTTGCCTTCGGCATTGCCCGCCGAATTGGTCGGCCAGCGCCCCGACGTGGTCGCCAGCCGCTGGCAGGTCGCGGCGCAGGCGCGGGGTATCGACGTCGCACACGCAGGCTTCTTCCCCAACGTCGACCTGGTCGGCAGCTTGGGCTTCATGGCCACTGGGGGTGGCGCGCTGGAGTTTCTCACCGGGCGCAAGTTCAACTACAACGTCGGCCCGGCCATCAGCTTGCCGATCTTCGATGGTGGCCGCCTGCGCTCGCAGTTGGGCGCGGCCTCGGCGGGGTATGACGTCGCCGTGGCGCGCTACAACCAGACCGTGATCGGCGCGCTGAAGAACATCTCCGATCAATTGATCCGCCGCGAGTCGATGAAAGAGCAGGCGCACTTTGCCCAAGCGTCGGTGGCCGCCGCGCAGAAAACCTACGACATTGCCCTGGTCGCCTTCCAGCGCGGCCTGACCGACTACCTCAACGTGCTCAATGCGCAGACCTTGTTGTTCCGCCAGCAGCAAGTGCAGCAGCAGGTCCAAGCCGCGCGCCTGACCGCCCATGCCGAGCTGGTCACAGCGTTAGGTGGTGGTCTGCAAGCGGGCCAGGATGCACCTGCCGAACAGCGCCAGGCCGCGCCGAAAACCCCAGCCACCCTGGCCATCTTCGACAAGCCGGACCACAGCCAATGAGCACATCGAGCTTGCCCGTGCGCTGGCTGCAAAGCCTGGAGTGGCGCCGGGGCTTCTTCGCCTGGGCGCGTACCGACGGGGTGACTTGGGTCTACATCTTCAAGGTACTGGCCGCAGCCTTCATCACCCTGTGGCTGGCCATGCGCCTGGAACTGCCGCAGCCGCGCACGGCGATGATCACCGTGTTCATCGTCATGCAGCCACAGAGCGGGCATGTGTTCGCCAAGAGCTTCTACCGGGTGCTCGGCACCTTGGCAGGTTCAGCGATGATGGTCGCGCTGATTGCGCTTTTTCCGCAGAACACCGAGCTATTCCTGCCCAGCCTGGCCCTGTGGGTGGGCCTGTGCTCGGCAGGCGCCATGCGCTACCGGACCTTCCGCGCCTACGGCTTCGTGCTCGCTGGCTACACCGCGGCGATGATCGGCCTGCCGGTGCTGGAACACCCTGACCAAGCCTTCATGGCCGCCGTGTGGCGGGTACTGGAGATCTCCTTGGGGATTCTGGTGTCGACCATGGTAAGCGCCGCGATCCTGCCGCAGTCGGCCAGCGCTGCCATGCGCAACGCCCTGTACCAGCGCTTTGGCGTCTTCGCAGGGGTGGTGGTCGAGGCGCTGCGGGGCGACAGCCAGCGTGATCGTTTCGAAACCAGCAACGTGCGCTTCATCGCCGAGGCCGTGGGCCTGGAAAGCCTGCGTAACGTCACCGCCTTCGAAGACCCGCACATGCGTCGGCGCAGCGGTCGCCTGGTGCGCATGAACAGCGAGTTCATGGCCATCACCACCCGCTTCAATGCCCTGCACCGCTTGCTCGAACGCTTGCGCGCACGCGGGCCGTTGCAGATCGTCGGCGCTATCGAGCCGGGGCTTGCAACCCTTGCCGAGTTGCTCGAACCCTACGTCGGCCGGGCCCTGACCGATGCCGATGCACTACGCCTGACCCTGGAGCTGGCCGCCTACAAGGAGGGCCTGCAAGCCCAGGTGCGCACCCTGCGCGCCGAGTACCTGGAGACCAACCCCAGCGAAGCCGACCTGCTCGACTTCCACACCGCCTTCGAGCTGCTGTACCGCTTCGTCGACGAGATGTTCAGCTACGCCGAAACCCACGCCTCGCTGTCTGCGCACAACCATCAGCGCGAGCAGTGGGACGAACCCTACGTGTCGCAGACCAACTGGCTGGTGTCGCTGGCTGCCGGGGTACGCGCCTCGGCGGTGCTGCTGTTGCTGGGCAGCTACTGGCTGGTCAGCGACTGGCCGAGCGGGGCGATGATGACCCTGATCGCCACCGTCACCGTCGGCCTGTCGGCGGCTTCGCCCAACCCCAAGCGCATGTCGTTCCAGATGGCCTGCGGCACGCTGATCGGCGCCTTTATCGGCTTTTTCGAAACCTTCTTCGTCTTCCCCTGGATCGATGGCTTCCCGCTGTTGTGCATGGTCCTGGCGCCGGTATTCGTGCTCGGCGCGTTCCTCTCCTCGCGCCCGGCCTACGCCGGCTACGGGATTGGCTTGCTGGTGTTCTTCGCCATCGGCTCGGTGCCGAACAACCTCACCGTGTACAACCCCTACACCTTCATCAACGACTACATCGGCATGGTCATCGGCATGCTGGTTTGCGCTGCCGCCGGGGCGATCATCCTGCCGCCCAACAGCCGCTGGCTGTGGAGCCGTTTGCAGCGCGACCTGCGTGAGCAGGTGCTGTTCGCCATCGGCGGGCGCCTGCGCGGGCTGAGCTCGGCATTCGAAAGCCGCACCCGCGACTTGCTGCACCAAGCCTATGGCCTGGCCGCTGGCAAGCCGCAGGTGCAGAGCGAACTGATGCGCTGGATGTTCGTGGTGCTGGAAGTCGGCCACGCCATCATTGAGCTGCGCAAGGAGCAGGACCGCGCCCCAGTGCACCCGGCCTATGCCGAGTCGCAGCCCTGGCGCCAGGCGATCCGGGTGATGGGCCGGGCGCTGGCGCGCTTGTTCCTGCAACCCAACGCCAGCAACCACGAGCGCGCGCTGGTCGCGGTGGACCATGCGATCAGTCGCGTGCAAGCCACCGACGAGCCGTTCGCCCGCCACTTCGACACCTCGGTGCTGCGCCGCTCGCAAAGCTACCTGCACTTCATCCGTACTTCCCTGCTCGACCCACAGTCGCCGCTGGCCCCGGCGAAAGGATTGCACCATGCCCCGTGAGATCGCCTTCCATGGCGTGTACATGCCCACCATGACCTTGATGTTCCTGTTCGCCGCAGGCTTGGCCTGGGGCCTGGACCGCTTCATCGCAAGCGTTGACGGCTACCGCTTCTTCTGGCACCCGGCGTTGCTGCGCCTGTGCCTGTTCATCTGCCTTTTCGGCGCCATGGCGCTGTCTGTCTACTGGTGAGAATCCTTCGATGAAAAAGTTCTTCAGCCTGATTGCCACCCTGCTGGTGCTGGTCGCCGCCGTGGCCATCGGCCGCCAGTTGTGGCTGCACTACATGACCACCCCGTGGACCCGCGACGGCCGCGTGCGCGCCGACATCATCAACGTCGCCGCCGACGTGCCGGGCTATGTCACCGACGTGCCGGTGCGCGATAACCAGCGGGTAAAGAAGGGCGATGTGCTGATCCAGATCGACGCCGAGCACTATCAGGTCGCGGTCGATCAGGCCAAGGCCCTGGTCGCTTCGCGCAAGGCCACCTGGGAGATGCGCAAGGTCAACGCCAAGCGCCGCGCCGACATGGACAACCTGGTGATCTCCAAGGAAAACCGCGACGACGCCAGCAACATCGCAAGCTCCGCCCTGGCCGATTACCAGCAGGCCCAGGCGCAATTGGCGGCAGCCGAGCTCAACCTCAAGCGTACGCGCATCGTGGCTACCGTCGACGGTTACGTGACCAACCTGAATATCCATCGTGGCGACTATGCGCGTACCGGCGAGCCGGTGATGGCAGTGGTCGATGAAAACTCGTTCTGGGTGTATGGGTTCTTTGAAGAGACCAAGCTGCCACATGTGAAGGTGGGCGATCAGGCCGAGCTGCAGATGATGAGTGGCGAGCGGATCAAGGGCCATGTGGAGAGCATCGCTCGCGGGATCTATGATCGCGACAATCCGCAGAGCCGCGAATTGATTGCCGATGTGAACCCGACCTTCAACTGGGTGCGCTTGGCCCAGCGGGTGCCGGTGCGGATTCACATCGATGAAGTGCCGGACGGGTTTTTGTTGGCGGCGGGGACTACCTGTACCGTGGTGGTCAAGCCTGGCGAGGGTTGATCCAGCACTGGCAGTGAGCCTTTTGGCGCCATCGCGGGGCAAGCCCGCTCCCACGCCGTTTGCTTCTACGTGGGCTAGGCTGCGTGGGAGCGGGCTTGCCCCGCGATGGCGTCAGTCAATCCACCCAGGTTACGCAGCCCCCACCAACACCGGAATCTGCACCCGATCGATCACCTTGGCGCTGATCGACGGATCCAGCAGCCGGCCCAGCCGCGACAGGTGGCGGTGGCCGATGATGATCAGTTCGCAGTCCAGCGCCTTGGCCTTGTCGACAATGGCCTCGACCGGCTCAGCGGCGATCATGCAGCCTTGCGCATTGAAACCTGCGTTGCGCAGGGTTGTCAGCGCCTCGGACACGGCCTGCTCGGCCAGTTGTTGTTCCTCGCAGGCGGCGGGGTATTCCTCCAGCTCGCCTGCGCTGAAGGGAAGGGGTTTGTCGTGCACAGCAAAGCTTGAGTCGATGGCCATCAGCACGTGCAGTTGCTGCTCGTCCGGGCGGCAGTAGCGCAGCGCCAGGTTCAGCAGGGCGCTGGCAGCGGGGGAGGCGTCGATGGCGATCAGGACGGGGCGGGGCATGCAGGCTCCTCGGTCTGGGGCAGGTATTGATGCAACAACTGCCGGCCTCATCGCGGGGCAAGCCCGCTCCCACGCAATTTCTCTCACACCGATAACTGCGTGGGAGCGGGCTTGCCCCGCGATGAGGCCGGCAAAGTCTCTACAGCATTCTGAGCCGATCCACCGATCAGGATAAATAGCCCCCCACGCACGGCGCCGTTGCGTCTGGCGCAATCGGCGACCTGTTAACATCGCGCTTCCCCCAGCCGCCACGGACCACGGCCATGCAACTCCCGGACATGAACCTGCTCGTCGCCCTCGACGCCCTGCTCGATGAAGGCAGCGTGGTTGGCGCAGCCCAGCGCATGAACCTGAGCCCGGCAGCCATGAGCCGAACGCTGGGGCGCATCCGCGATGCACTGGGCGATCCGATTCTGGTGCGTGCGGGTCGCGGCCTGGTCCCCACGCCACGCGCCCTGGCCCTGCGCGAGCAGGTCAGCCTGCTGGTCGAGCAGGCCGGGCAGGTGTTTCGCAGCGCCGAGGATGTCGACCTGCTCAACCTGGATCGGGCCTTCAATATCCGCACCAACGACCTGTTCATCGCCCTGTATGGCGCCCAGCTGTTGCGCATGATGCACGAACAGGCACCGCGCACGGTGCTGCGCTTCGTGCCCGAGAGCCCAGGCGGTGATGATGACAGCGTGCTGCGCGACGGGCGCACTGACCTGGTGATCAGCTCAAGCATCGACCTGGCGCCAGAGATCAAGGTGCAGAGCTTGTTCCATACCTTTTATGTTGGCTTGGCGCGCCGCGATCATCCGATCTTCGATGCCGAGATCACCCCGGCGCGCTTTGCCGCTTATCCGCAGATCAGCGTGTCACGGCGCGGCCGGGCCAATGGCCCGATCGATGTCGAGCTGGCCAACTTCAAGGTGCAGCGGCGGGTGGCGCTGATTACCCCAAGTTTTCACTCGGCGCTGTTCTCGCTGCCCGATTCGGACCTGATCCTGCCGATGCCGGCCAATATCCTCAACAGCGTTACCAAGCTCGGGCTGCCGCTGCGTTCGTTCGAGATCCCGGTGCCGTTGGAACGGGTCAATGTGATGCAGGCGTGGCACCCACGTTTTCACAGTGATCCGGCGCACCGCTGGTTGCGCCAGACCTTGAAAGCTTGTTGCAGTGTCGATCCGTGACATCGGCGGTGTCTTCTTCGCGGGCAAGCCCGCTCCCACACTGAGCGCGCCGGACACAAACAGTGAGTACACACCCATCCCTGTGGGAGCGGGCTTGACCGCGAAGAAGGCGACGCGGTTAAAGCGGATTGCGCCTGACGCAACTTAAAACTGCCAATAAGTCAGTTTTCGTAAGCATTCGACCTTCTTAGACTTGCTCCAGCCCCGATTATGTTGCTGGAGATGTCCGTCCATGAGTTCTTTGACCGCGCCTACCGCCGCGCTCGCTACCGCCTCGGCGCCCGCTGCGCCTGCGCAAACGGCGTTCGGCCTGCGGGTGGTGGTCGGCTTGTTTGGCGTACTGCTGGCAGTGCTCTGCGCGGGTCTCAACGAAGCGGTGACGAAGATTTCCCTGGCCGATATCCGCGGCGCCATGGGCATCGGCGCCGACGAGGGCGCCTGGCTGCTGGCGGTGTACGCCGCGGCTTCGGTGTCGGCCATGGCGTTTTCACCCTGGCTGGCCACGACCTTCTCGCTACGCCGCTTCACCCTGACTGCCATCGGCTTGTTCGCTGTGCTCGGCTTGCTGCAACCCTATGCACCCAACCTGCACAGCCTGATGCTGCTGCGCGTCGTGCAAGGCCTGGCCTCTGGCGCCTTGCCGCCAATGCTGATGAGCGTCGCCCTGCGCTTCCTGCCGCCGTGGATCAAGGTCTATGGCCTGGCCTGCTACGCCCTGACTGCCACCTTCGGCCCTAACCTTGGCACGCCGCTGGCGGGGTTGTGGACCGAATATGTCGGCTGGCAGTGGGCGTTCTGGCAGATCATCCTGCCTTCCCTGCTGGCGATGGCCTGCGTCGGCTGGGGCCTGCCGCAAGACCCGCTGCGCCTGGAGCGCTTCAAACAGTTCGACTGGCGCGGGGTGCTGCTCGGTTTACCGGCGCTCAGTTGCATCGTCCTCGGCCTGTCGCTGGGTGACCGCTGGGGCTGGTTCGACTCGCCGCTGATCTGCTGGCTGCTCGGTGGCGGCCTGCTGCTGTTGGTGCTGTTCATGTACAACGAATGGTCCGAGCCGCTGCCGTTCTTTCAACTGCGCATGCTCTCGCGGCGTAACCTCAGTTTCGCCCTGGTGACCTTGGCCGGGGTGCTGATCGTGCTTTCCGGTGTGGGCACAATTCCATCGGCGTACCTGGCGCAGATCCAGGGCTATCGGCCGGCGCAGACCAGCCCATTGATGATGCTGGTGGCCATGCCGCAACTGCTGGCCCTGCCGCTGACTGCTGCGCTGTGTAACATCCGCGCAGTGGATTGCCGTTGGGTGCTGGCGGTTGGCCTGGCGATGCTGGCGCTGTCGTGCGTGGGCAGCAGCCTGCTGACCTCGCAGTGGATTCGCGACAACTTCTACGGTTTCTACTTGCTGCAGGTGTTTGGCCAGCCGATGGCCGTGCTGCCGCTGCTGATGCTTTCCACCAACGGCATGACGCCGCAGGAAGGGCCGTTCGCCTCGTCCTGGTTCAACACCGTCAAGGGCTTGTCTGCGGTGATCGCCACCGGCCTGCTCGATGCCCTGGGGACCCTGCGCCGGCATTTTCATTCCAACCACCTGGTGGACAGCCTGGGCAATGCGCCGCTGATCGATGATCGCGCCGCAGGCCTTGCGCAACGCATCCATCAACAGGCCCTGGTGCTGACCTCGGCCGATCTGTACCTGGTCATGGCGGGCATCGCCGTGGCCCTTATCTGCCTTATTCCTTTCGTGCCCACTCGGGTCTATCCACCGCGTGCGGTGGCCTGAACCCCTGGATGAATTCGAGAACACAGAACATGACCAACAATCGCAAGACTCTCGTCATCGGCTCGGTGCTGGCCGTGGCCGTGCTGGCCGGCCTGGTTGGCCCGTGGCTGCTCGGCAGCGACCATCAGCAACGGACCAACGATGCCTACGTGATCGCCGACTACACCGTGGTCGCGCCGAAAGTGGCAGGCTTCATCAAAGAGGTCTTGGTCGAGGACAACCAGCAGGTCAAGGCCGGCCAGTTGCTGGCGACGATCGATGCGCGCGACTATCAGGCCGCCCTCGATGCTGCGCAAGCGCAGTTGCTGGTAGCCAAGGCGCAAAGCGCCGATGCCCGCGCCACGCTCGACCGCCAAGGCTCTCTGATCGCCCAGGCCGAGGCGGCGGTGAAAGCGGCCCAGGCTGAGATGGCCTTCGCCGAGCATGAGGTCAATCGCTACAGCCGTCTGGCCGAGCAGGGCGCCGGTACCGTGCAGAATGCCCAGCAAGCGCGCAGCCGGGTCGATCAGGCCCGTGCGCGCCTGGCCAACACCCAGGCGGCATTGGTCGCCACCCGCAAGCAGGTGGACATTCTCAGTGCCCAGGTCGCCAGCGCCGACGGCCAGCTCAAGCGGGCCGAAGCCGGGGTGGAGAAGGCCGAGCTGGATTTGTCCTATACCCGCATCACTGCCCCCGTCGACGGCATGGTCGGCGAGCGCGCCTTGCGCGTCGGTGCCTACGTCAATCCGGGCGCACGCTTGCTGTCGGTGGTGCCGCTGGAGCAGGCCTATGTCGTGGGCAACTTCCAGGAAACCCAACTGACCCACGTGCAACCCGGGCAGCCGGTGAGCATCAGCGTCGACACCTTCGCTGGCGAAACCCTCAAGGGCCATGTCCAGAGCATCGCCCCGGCCACGGGCGTGACCTTCGCTGCGGTCAAACCGGACAACGCCACCGGCAACTTCACCAAGGTGGTCCAGCGCATCCCGGTGAAGATCGTCTTCGATGACGGCCAGCCACTGTTGCAGCGCCTGCGCGTGGGGATGTCGGTGGTAGCCACCATCGACACCCAAGGCGACACCCTCGCAGGCAAAGAGGTGACTGCCCGATGAAACCGCTATTGCCCTTGAGCCCACTGCTGCTTGCCGTACTGCTGGCAGGCTGCACCCTCGGGCCGGACTTCCAGCGCCCTGACAGCCAAGCGCCGCGGGACTGGGCGGCGCTACAAGGCCAGGCTGCGGCTAGCCAGCCGGTGGCCGAACCGCTGGAGCTGCGCTGGTGGGACAGCTTTCACGATGCCCAGCTCAGCGCCCTGATCCAGCGCGTCGCCGAGCGCAACCTCGACTTGCAGATGGCCAGTGCCCGCCTGCTGCAAAGCCGCGCCCTACGCAGTAGCGTGGCGGCCGAGCAGGCGCCGTCGGTGGATGCCAATGCCGGTTACAGTCGTGCCCGCAATAGCGCCGAAGGCCTCAACGACCCGTCCGGTAAGGCCGGCAAGTCGGCGTTCAACCTGTGGCAGGGCGACTTGGTCGCAGGCTGGGAGCTGGACCTGTGGGGCCGGGTACGGCGGCAAGTGGAAGCCGCCGATGCGACAGTGGCCGTGGCCGAGAATGATCGGCGCGGGGTGCTGCTGGCGTTGCTCTCGGAAACTGCCGGTAACTACATTCAGCTGCGCGCCGTACAGCACACCCTGGAGGTCACCCAGGACAACCTCAAGGTCGCCCAGCACAGCCTGCAGCTGTCCCAGGATCGCCAGGCGCAAGGCGTTGCCACCCGTTTGGATGTGGCCCAGGCCGGGGCCCAGGTGGCCTCGATCGAAGCGCGCCTGCCAACGCTGGAGGCGCGCCGCGATGACCTGATCAACGCCCTGAGCCTGCTCGCCGCCGAGCCACCGCGCAGCTTGCAGAGCGAGCTGCTGAAGACCGGCGAGCTGCCGGCGCCGCAGGAGAAATTCGCCATTGGCGTGCCATCTGAGCTGGCTGAGCGCCGCCCGGATATCCGCCAGGCCGAAGCGCGCTTGCATGCTGCCACCGCCAGCATCGGCGTGGCCAAGGCCGATTTCTACCCCAGTATTCGCTTGTCCGGCAGCATGGGTTTCCAGGCCATGCAGCTGTCTGATTTTGGCGCGTGGGACTCACGCCGGTTTGCCTTTGGCCCGCAGTTGTCGCTGCCGATTTTCGAAGGCGGCAGGCTGACCGGGACTTTGCAATTGCGCGAGGCCCAGCAACAGGAAGCGGCGCTGAACTACCGCAAGGTGGTGCTGGCTGCCTGGCATGAGATCGACGATGTGTTGCGCTTGTATAACGCCAGTCAGCTGCGCCGCGATCATTTGGCCGAGGCGGTGCGGGAGAACCGGATTGCCTTGCAAACCGCTCAGCGCCAGTACGTCGAAGGGGCGGTGGACTTTCTCAATGTGCTGAGCGTGCAGTCGGCGTTGTTGGCCAGTGAAGAGCAGTGGATCGACAGCTCGGCGGCGGTTTCGCAGGCCATGGTGGGTTTGTACAAGGCGTTGGGTGGGGGGTGGCAGGCGTTTGACCAAGAGCCGCCTAGGGTGTGAAGCGGGGCCGCTTTGCGGCTGCAAAGCAAGCCCCAACCAACTAACGAGGAGGCCGCAGATGCATCTTCCCCTGAACGGCAAGCGCGCCATCGTCACTGCCTCCACCACCGGCCTGGGTTTGGCGATCGTCATCGGCTTGGTCCAGGCCGGCGCCGAAGTGGTGCTTAACGGCCGCAGTCAGGCCCACGTCGATGAAGCGTTCAGGCAGGTGCGCGAGGCACTTCCCGCCGCTCGCCTCATCGGCGTCGCTGCCGACCTGAGCACTGACCAGGGCATCCAGACGCTGATCGAGCGCGTGCCGCACACTGACATCCTGGTCAACGGCTTAGCCGTGGCCCAAGTCTGCGCTACCAGCCTGGCACGCCATTACGCCCAGGGAATGGTGGCGCGTAACTGGGGGCGGCTGGTGTTTCTGTGCGCTGAGCGCGAGCTGAAGACTCTAGTGCGCGGGATGGGCGAGACCTTGGCCAGCACTGGGGTGAGGGTTGATGCGGTTGTGCCTGGGGTGGCGGAGCAGGTGGCGACCAGGGTGGTTGATATGGCTGCGGTTGGCGTCCAGCCCTTGTGCTGACTGTGCCGGCCTCTTCGCGGGTAAGCCCGCTCCCACAGGTACAGCGTCGGTCTCAGGCTCTACACACCTGGCTCAAACGACTCGGGCCCTGTGGGAGCGGGCTTGCCCGCGAAGCGGTCACCACAGTCAAAGCGGTCGCAACAACCCAAAGCGCTTGCGCAGCACCTTGTCGAGCAACCGCTGCGGCAGCAAGCGCGCCAGCAGCGGTAGCGCGGTGCTGCCATTGCCCAGGCGCACCAGCGCCGGCGTCGGCGACTTCTGTGTTGCCGCCAATAATCCCTGAGCGAACAGCGCGGCCGGTGTGGGTTTGTCCTGCGAAGCGCGCGCGCGTGCCTGGATATGTTCGCGCAGCGGCCACCACGGTGAATCAGCCGCCAATACCTGCTCGGCCTGCTGCTGGGCATTGCTGGCAAACTGCGAAGCAATCGCCCCAGGCTGGACCTCCATCACCCGGATGCCGAACGGCGCCAGCTCCAGGCGCAGGGCATCACTGAGTGCATGCACGGCGGCTTTCGAGGCGCAGTAGGCGCCGGCAAACGGCGTCACCAACACCCCGGAAACACTGCCGATATTCACCACCAGGCCGCGGTTGCGACGTAGCAGCGGGAACAGCGCGCGGGTCACGCCGACCACGGCGAATACGTTGGTCTCGAACTGCTGACGCAGCGCTTCGACCCCGCCATCGAGCAGCGGCCCCATGGCGCCGTAGCCGGCGTTGTTGATCAGGATATCCAGGCCGCCATGGCGCTGTTCGAGCTCGCCGGCCAACTGCGTCAGGCCGTGGGCATCATTGACATCCAGCTGTCGTGCGCAGAAACCAGCCGCGCTCAGTTGCTGCACATCCTCGAGCTTGCGGGCCGTGGCCCAGACTTCGTGACCAGTATCGCGGAAGGCGTTGGCCAGGGCGCGGCCGATGCCGCTGGAGCAGCCGGTGATGAGAACTGTGGGCATGGCGGGGTCTGCGCAAAAGGGATGAAGGTTCGATCATAGCGCAGCCGGGGCGATGCAGCCTTGCCAATGCCTGACGCAACGGTGCCGCGCGGCCAACGCGCACCACCTGTGCTGAGCCTCTGACCGGCAGCAGGATCTGCGAGGGGATGTAGCGCAGGTCGAGGTCCTTGAACACGGCGGTTAGCCAGCCCTCCCAGGCGGGATCTTCGAACTGGTCGAGGTTCAAATCGTAAAAGGTGATGCCCCGCAGGCGGCGCGCCAGGCGTTTATAGACCGGCCGCAGGCTGTTGCACGGCGGGCAACTGTGCGAGCCGACGAAGATCACGCTGCGCCGCTCGCGGCGTTCGGCATCGAGCAGGTCGTCCAGGGCATCGGGGTCGCAGAGGGGATGCAGGTGCACGACAACGTCCTCCTGACAAGGCAATGCGCCTATTCAATGCCAGGTGGTGCCGCGGCGAAACTGACAAAAATGCTAGTTGGCAAACGAGCCTTGCAGGTGTTCTGGACGAAACTCCAGGGTCTGCGGGCGATAGCCTGAACGCAGCGGCGGCAAGGGCAGGCAGTCGCTCCACTCGGCGCCAGGTTGCAATTCGCCGGGGCCGCGGTAGCGCGGTGCGCTGTAGGTGCTTTCAGCGAGGTTGACGGTGTCGCCCGGCGCATAGGCGCCGACTCGCCAGCGTAGTTCGGTGAGGGGGGCCTTGTTGCCGTTTTTCATGGTCACGCGCAGGGCGCGGTCGGCAGGACACTGATCAGGAGCGTAGGTCAGGCGCAATTCCAGGCGGGCCAGCTGCGAAGATTCGCGGCTGTCTTGCCAGACTACCCACAGCGCAACCAGCCCCAGGCCCAATACGGCGGCCAGGGAGATCGGCAGGGCCTTGGCCGGATAGCGCAGGAGCAGGACCAGCCAGGTGAGGATGAGCAGAGCGCCGATGATCATTGTGCAGGACATGCCTTGGTTGGGCGGGTTTGACCATCGTAGCTGTAAAAGGGGTTCACCTCAAAAAAGCAACGTTGGCGCACGCAAGGATGGCTGCGTGGACCTGTTGGTTGATGGACCTGTTGGTTGATGGAACTAATAGGCGGGGGGGCGTGGGAGCGGGCTTGCCCCGCGATAGCGATCTGACAGAGTGATTGCGTTGTCTGCCATGACGCTATCGCGGGGCAAGCCCGCTCCCACGTGGTCACCACGTAGTCAATGTCCCCAGGTGTTCAGGGAATCGCTTACTGGGCGATGGTCTTCACCGAAACCCCACGCTCCATCGGCGTGGACGTGCGCCCGTAGACGTCTTCGAAGCGCTCGATATCATCCTCGCCCAAGTAGCTGCCGGACTGCACTTCGATGATCTCCAGGGGGATCTTGCCGGGGTTGCGCAGGCGGTGGATCGAGGCGATCGGGATGTATGTCGACTGGTTCTCGGTGAGCAGGAACACGTTCTCGTCACAGGTCACCTCCGCCGTGCCCGAGACCACGATCCAGTGCTCGGCGCGGTGGTGGTGCATCTGCAGCGACAGGCTGGCACCGGGCTTGACCGTGATGTGCTTGACCTGGAAGCGTCCACCCATGTCGACCGAGTCGTACGAGCCCCACGGGCGGTACACCTCAAGGTGGTTCTGGGTCTCGCTGCGGCCCTGCTTGTCGAGGGTGTTGACCATCTGCTTGACGCCTTGGACCTTGTCCTTGTGGGCGATCATCATGGCGTCCTTGGTCTCGACCACGACGATGTTCTCAAGACCGATCACCGACACCAGCTTGCCGTTGCCGTGGATCATGCAATTGCGGCTGTCCTGCACCACCACATCGCCTTTGGTGACGTTGCCGTTGTCGTCTTTCTCGTGCACGTCCCACAGCGACGACCAGCAGCCGACATCGCTCCAGCCGGCCGACAGCGGCACCACGCAGGCGCGCTGGGTCTTTTCCATCACCGCGTAGTCGATGGAGTTGTCCGGGCAGCAGGCGAAGGTGGCTTCGTCGATGCTGAGGGTGTCGCCTTGTTCATCGCTGCGCTCCAGGGCCAGCAGGCAGGTGTCGTAGATATCCGGATCGTGCTTTTTCAGCTCTTCGAGGAAGCGGCTGGCGCGGAACAGGAACATGCCGCTGTTCCAGAAGTAGCCGCCGGCGCGGACGAACTCGGTGGCGCGTTTTTCGTCCGGTTTTTCGACGAACTGGGCAACCCGGGCCACGCCTTCGGGCAGCAGCGCGTCCTGGCTGGAGCGGATGTAGCCATAGCCGGTTTCCGGTTTGGTCGCCGGCACGCCGAACAGCACCATTTCGCCGCGCTCGGCCGCCACGGTGGCCAGGGCCAGGGCGCGTTGCAGGGCTTTTTGGTCATCGATCACATGGTCGGCCGGCAGCACCAGCATCAGCTCATCGCAACCTTCGTTGACCAGCTTCATCGCGGTCATCGCCACCGCTGGCGCGGTGTTACGGCCGAACGGCTCCATCAGGATCGCCTGGGTCTCAAGGTTCAGCGCGCTCAGTTGCTCCTGAACGATGAACTTGTGGTCTTTGTTGCAGACCACGATCGGCGCCTGCATGCCTTCGAACACCAAGCGCTCGAGGGTCTGCTGGAACAGGGTGTGCTCACCGGTCAGGGCGAGGAACTGCTTGGGGAACTGCTTGCGCGACAGAGGCCACAGACGCGAACCGCTACCACCAGAAAGAATTACCGGAATCATGATGTTTCTCCAAAGGTCGATAGAGGCAGGGGATCAGTTAGTGGACACAGGGCGGGTTACCCACACCGGCGACAGGCTGTTGCCGGAGCCAGTGACGTACAGCACGGCAGCTTCGCCGCGTTCCAGGGCGACGGGTTTGACGTCGCCGACTTTCTTGTCTCCTTGGTACAGGGCCAGGTTGACCTTGACCGGGTTGATCTCACGCTCACCACGGCCGTTGGCGGCCACCGGCTTGACCACTTCGGTCTTGCCGTCGGCGGTCTTCAGGGTCAGTTGCTGGTCGGTCAGGTTCTGCACGCGGACCAGGGCTTTTTGCTTGTTCTTGAACGGTGGCTCTTCGATCAACTGCGGGTTGCCGCCGCTGTTGTTGACCAGGGTGTAGTACTTGTCCGAGGCGAGCTTGACCGGCACCGATTTGCCCGCGACCTGGGCGGTGTAGTCGCCGCCTGGGAGGAAGCTGAAGTCGCTGCTGGCTTGCGCGCCAACCTGCTTGATCTGGGTGTTGCCGACACTGGCGGCGGTCGGCGCGCTGCTGGCGTTGTACAGGCGCACGAAGGTCGAGCCTTTAGGCGCACTTGGGCCGTACAGGGCCGCGTCAGCGCCGGCGAAGGCTTGTACCGAGGCCAGCGCGGAAAGGGACAGGCCGGCTGCGAGGGTGAGGGCTTTGGCAAAAGATGGCTTATGGGTCATGTGCGTGTTCCTCTCTATCAGTGGTTCGCCCGGTTGGACGACAGGGCCAGGTTTTCTTCAGATTTACGGGTGTTTTTCAGCTGCGCGATCCACTGCGGATCGAACGCGCTGAGGTCGTTTTTCATTGGCAGATAACGTTCGGGGAATTCCCACACCACCACCTGTGGCGCGGCATTCTTGAAGGCATCGCTTTGCAGGTACTTGAGCATCGGTAGCAATGGCCCGTGGCCGTCTTCGGCGTAGTTGGCGACATCGCTGCGCAGCGCTTGCTGCAGGGCGCCGAGGAAGTTCCAGTGCGGGTTGGCGCTGTAGCTGGTGCCGACCAGAGCCACCGGGATCTGGCTGTCGGCAAACAGCGCATCGCCGGTCTCGCCTTGGGCCTCGACCGCGTGGGTGCTGCGTTGCTGCAGGTTGTCCGGAGCGGGCAGCAGGTTGCTGAACAGCGGGTCGAGTGGCAGGAAGTTGGTCAGGTCGCCCTTGTATGGCTTGGTCTCGCCCGCTTGGGTGATGAACGCCTGCGGGTCGCCGCTGAGCAGGCTCTGGCGGGCCACCGCTTCGGCCACCGCCTGGGCGGCGACCTCGGCGCCCATTGGCGTCCAGTGAGTATCGGTACGCAGGAACACCTGGCCACGCGCTTTGGCTTGCTCCATTGGCGCTTGCAGGTCAGGGGCGAACACGTTGGCCTGACGCGCCTGGGCATGGAACTGGTTGTACAGGTCGCCATGCAGGCTGGCCGGCAGCTCCTGGCCGAGGTATTCGGAGTAGATTCGCGCCTTGGCCGGGACGATCGCCAGTACCAGTTGCGTGCCTTGGCGTTGCAAGGTGTCGCGCACGCCGCGGATCAGCGCCAGGTTTTCCTGCATCAGTTGCTCGGCGCCAGCAGTGGGCTTGAACTCTTCGTCGCTGAACAGCCACTGCTCGCGCCCCAGCACCACGCCGGGGCGGCCTTCGTTGAACAGCTTGAAATCCAGTGCCGCCCAAAGGTTGGTACTGATGCGCTTGATCGGGAACTGATCGTCGTAATGGGTCTCGGCGGCCTTGGCCAGCTTGCCGTTGAGCAGGGTCATCTGCTCGGTGCGCTGGAACGTCGAGGCGCCGCTGAGCGACCACACGCCCAAGCCTGTGAGCAGGCCGAGGAAGGTCAGGGAGTAGGTGATGCGAAGTGTCCGGGTCATGGTCGTCCGTGCCTCAGAACTGGAAGTAGAGGAATGGCGAGTAGCTCTGCGCGGAGAGCTTGAGCACCGAGGCGACGAACAGCAGCAGCACCAGCACACGGGCCATCACCCGGGTCCAGTCCAGGCCGATCGAGCCGTCGGCGTTGATCTGCACCGGGGTTGCCTTGGCGGTTGGCTTGGCATTGCGGTAGAAGTCGCGCAGGCCGAAGAACGCCAGGCTCGCGTAGGCGATGAACATGGTCGCCACTTGCAGGCCGGTGAGGTTGGCGCGGTTGAGTTCCGACAGCTGCCACTCACCGAAGCTGAACATGGCGCCGTACATACGCCCGGCGACGTGCAGGTTCTCGGCGCGGAAGATCACCCAGCCGACCACTACCAGCAGGAAGGTAAAGGCCCATTTGACCGGGTTGAAGCGCTGCGGGTTGGTATCCAGGCCCAGGGCGCGTTCGATCGCCAGCCACATGCCGTGCCAGGCACCCCAGATGATGTAGGTGAAGTTGGCGCCATGCCACAGGCCACCGAGCAGCATGGTCAGGAACAGGTTGCGGTAGGTGTTGAAGGTGCCTTTGCGGTTGCCGCCCAGGGTGATGTACAGGTAGTCGCGCAGCCAGGTCGACAGGCTGATGTGCCAGCGCCGCCAGAACTCGGTGATCGACTGGCTGATGTACGGCTGCTTGAAGTTCTCCATGAACCGGAAGCCCATCATCAAGCCCAGGCCGATGGCCATGTCGCTGTAGCCGGAGAAGTCGAAGTACAGCTGCGCGGTGTAGGCCAGGGCGCCCAGCCAAGCATCGCCGGTGGTGGGGTTTTCCAGGGCGAAGCAGTGGTCAGCGACCACCGCCAGGGTGTCGGCGATGAACACTTTCTTGATGAAGCCCTGCATGAAGCGGGTGCAGCCTTCGGAGAACTTGTCCAGGGTGTGGGTGCGGTTGTTGAACTGGTCGACCAGGTCCTTGAAGCGCAGCACGGGGCCGGCGATCAGGTGCGGGAAGATCGCCACGAACGCGGCGAAATCGATCAGGTTGCGGGTGGCCGGGGTGTCGCCGCGGTACACGTCGATGATGTAGCTGATCGACTCGAAGATGTAGAACGAGATGCCGATCGGCAACAGCACGTGGGTGATGATGAACGGTTCAAGGCCGAACGAGGCGATGATCGCGTTGAGGCTGTCTACACCGAAGTTGGCGTACTTGAAGTAGCCAAGGATCGCCAGGTCGACACCGACGCCGAGCAGCAGCCAGCGCTGGGCCGGTTTGGTGCGCACGCCGGCGGCGCCGACTTTCAGGCCGATCCAGTAGTTCCACAGGGTGACCCCGGCGAACAGCGCGAGGAAGTCGACCCGCCACCAGGCGTAGAAGATGTAGCTGGCAACCAGCAGCAGCAGGTTGCGATAGCGTTGCCCGCTCAAGTAGTACAGGCCGAGGAAGATCGGCAAGAACAGGAACAGGAACACGTTTGACGAGAAGACCATCCCGGTTCTCCTTATTGTTCACAGCATCCGGGGCAGCAGCCCCCCAAACCCCCCACGAAAAGTGCAGGGTCACCTGATGTAAGAGCACTGTGCGTGGGAGCGGGCTTGCCCCGCGATGGCGTCAATGGCGACAACACCGCTGCGCCTGCCGACGCTATCGCGGGGCAAGCCCGCTCCCACGCAGTTCACTTTCACATGTGTGTTACTTCTTGCTTTCAGCGCTCGGGTCGTAGACCCGGGTCAGGTTGCCGCCGAGGCGGAAACTGTCGAACGGCTGCATGCCCCGTTTGCGCTGCAAGGTGTCGCCGTTGCAGGCGTAGAGGCTGCAATAGGGTTCGAGCCAGGAATACTTGCTGTCGACCTTGAGGTCTTTCATGTCCTGCTTCTCCCCATTGCGGCGCTTGAACGCACTCGGGTCCTTGGCACCGGCCAAGACTTTCTGGCCCAAGCGCTGCAAGGCGTTGTTGTTCTCACCGCGCAGGTCGACACCATTGACCTGGGCGAAACTGGCGATCATCGCCAGTGGCGGCAGGGCGTAGTTGTGATAGGCCAGCGCGCGCTGCTTGCGCTTGAGCTCGTTGGGCAAGAAGCCCTGCTCATCGATCTGGTTGGCGCCGACCTTGTATTCCTTCACCGCCCAGTCGAACAGGTCGCGGCGGTCAGTGGCCACGGCGGTGGCCATGACCGACCAGGCCGCCCAGTAGCTGTGGTTGTTGATCTTCTCCAGCGGCAGGTCGCTCCAGTCGCGCACGGTCTGTTCGGCGAGGCGGGCGAACCACTTCTCGATCAGTTCGGCCTCGGCCTGGTGCGCGGCCAGTGGCTGGGAGTTGGAGAACTTAAGACGCAACCACGAACCACTCATGCTGCCCAGCGCCCATTTGCGCATGGACTTGCCGGTGTGGTTGTAGTCGGTCGACATCAAGGCATCGGCGCGCGCCCACGTGCCGAGCCAGCTCAGTGCACAATCGAGCTGGGCCGGGCGGCCGTCACGCATGTACTGACCGACCATCTTGCTGATGCCGCGCTCCAGCGTGGTGATGTCCTGGGTGGAACTGCGGAAGGCTTTTTCCGACGCCAGGTTGAGCGTCGCCCGGGCCTTGTCCGATCCTTCGTACTTGCTGCGAAATTGCAGCGCACCGGTGTAGGGCTTGGGCGCCGCTTCACACTGGAACTTGCCGTCGGTGGTCTTGATCTGCTCGATCCCGGCGTAGTAACCCTGGGGCGGCACCAACGCGGCATGCGCGGCACTGCCAAACAGCGCCAGGGCGAGCAGGGCGGGGGCGGTGATGGTGCGAGTGTTGGTCATGGTTCGCCTCACTGGCCAGCTTGCGCGGTGTGCGCGGGGCTGGCGAAGTTGTTGCGTTTGCACAGCTTGGCCTCGACCTTCTGGGTGCCTTGTTCTGGCCCCTGGACTTCCAGCGCCAGCAGGTTCTGGCTGGCCCAGTCTTCGTCTTCACGCAGTTGGAAGACGAAACGCCCGTCGGTGTCGGAGGTTTCCGGTTTCTCGATCTTGATGTCTTCATGACGGCCGTTGAGGTACCACAAGGTGGCCTGCAGAACCTTGACCGAGGTGTCCTCGAACTTGATGTCCATCTGCAGGTTGCGGTTGACCAGATCCTTGATCACGCCGCCCTTGCCGTTGACCATCAGCTCGTTCTTGCCGGGCTTGAGGGTGGCGCTGGCGCTCATCTGCGCCGGGCGATCGTCGCAGCCATCGTCGAGCAGGCCGAGGATCTGCCGCCAGATGGTTTCCTGGTCCAGGCGATACAGCGGCGAGAACTCCCAGATGAGGATCTTCGGTGGGTTTTTCTGGAACTCTTCGCTGCCCAGGTACTGGATCATCGCCCCTTCCAGGCCGCCACCAGGGAAGGCGACGTTGAGCACGTCGGCGCCGATGTACTGCTGCAGGAAGCCCGAGAAGTTGTAGTTCTTGCCGCTGTGGCTGGTGCCGACCAGGGTGATCTCGGCGTTGCCGCTGTCACCGAACAGGTCGTCGCCGCCGCTCGAACCCTTCGGCTCAGTGGCGAACTGGTCCATGTACTGCACCGCATAGCTGGTGCCACAGAGCTGGCCGGCGACGTTGTGCAGGGTGCCGGTCTTGCCCATGCGCCCGGATTTGTGAGTTTCGAATTCCTTGCGCGGGATGCCCTCGAAGGCGGGCATCTTGTGCACCGTATCGGCGACGATCTTCGCTGCGCGCTCGGCGCCATACGGGGTCCAGTGCTGGTCGCCGCGGAAGTAGAAGTCCTTGCCCTGGTCGGCGGCGGCCAGTTGCTCGTTGGTCAGCGGCGACAGGTCCGGCACGCTGTAGCCCATCTTGGCGAAGCGCTGCAGCATGGCCTGGTAGTTACCCAGCGCCTTCTGGTAGTCGAAGGCGGCTTTCTCTTGCGGGTTGAGCATGTTGCGGTTCACCAGGCCACGGGTTGGCTGGTACACCACCACCAGTTCAACGCCGCGTTTCTTGAACGCGTCGTGTACCTGCTGCAAGCGCTTGTAGCCGGCGGCAGTGGTGGTGAACTCGGTGCGCAGGTCTTCGCGGGTTCGGAACAGCCAGTCGCCTTGCGCCTGCACCAGGGTGGTGAAGTTCTGCTGGTAGCGAGTGGTGTAGCGGCTGGCGTCATGTGCTTCTGGGCACAGCTGGCAGCAGGGCTCGGCGCTGAAGCTTGGCGCTTGCACGTCTTCGGCGCGCACGCCTTGGCTGATCGCCAGCAGGGCGGCGGACAGACCGAGCAGTTTCATCAGATGTGGGGTCGTCATGGTCTTGGCTTTCCTTAATCGATCATTTCGGTCTGGCGTTCGACCGGGTCGATCAGCACGGCCTTCTGCTGGCGTACCAGCAGGTCGAGGATTTCGTCCTGGCGCTCGCCAAGCACGCCATTGAGGCTGATGCCGCTGGCTTTGCGCGGGGCGAGCATGGACACCTTGTACAGCTCGACCGACAGCGGCGAGTCGATCGACAAAGGCCCGGAACCATTGGCCGCCAGCTCACCGCCGACGACGATCAACGAGACCTTGGTATCGAACGGGTCAAGGGCGATGTCGCGGTCAGTGTCGGACAGGTCCTTGATGTGCCCGTAGACCCCGACCAGGCCGTTGGCCATGGCAACGTTTTCATACAGGCGGATGTTGACGCTGTTACGCACGCGAATGCCGTGGCGACGGTTGTTGATCAGCTTGTTGCCCCAGATCAGGTTGTCGCCGCTTTCGTACAAGGTGATGCCGTCGGTATGGTTGCGGTAGATCTCGTTGTAGGCGATCAGGTTGTTGACGCTGTTACGGTCGATCACTACCCCGGAGAGCTTGTTGTCGTAGCTCTTGTTGTTGATGATCCAGCTGTCGTTGACCTCACGCGAAACGATGATGCCGTGCTTCTTCTTGGTGCCGTACACGGTGTTGCCAGCGATGATCAGCCGGTGCGAGCGGTCGTGTGGGTCGATGCCGTAGACGATGTTGTCGCGGTAGGTGCTGTCCTTGACCACGAAGTCGCTGGTCTCGTAGCAATAGAAGCCGTACCACATGTCGCTGAACTCGGAGCCGATGATCCAGCCGGTCGGTTCCGGGCGGCCCATGCGCTTGGCCATGTTCGGCGTGTACTGCGAGATGCTCACGCCATACGACTTGGACTTGGCGTAGCCGAAGCTGGCCATCTTGCTGTTGACGATGTAGGTCTCGGTGCCACCCCACGACAGCAAGAAGGGGCGAAATTCCTTGGGCGAGCGGAAGGTCGATGGGCCGTTGTCCTTCTCGCGCCAGCCGGTGACCTGGGTGTCGCTGACGAACAGCCTGCCGTCGTTGACCAGGAACGAGCCGCCCTCTTGCGACAGGCGCAGCTCCTTGACCTTGCCGTCGATCTCAAGGATGCCCTTCTGTCCGACCACGATCGGCAGGCGGGCAAGGAACACCCCAGGCGAGACTTCGCGCAGATACTGGTCAGGCACCTGCTTGCTCAGCTGCGCCATGTCGACATGCCCGTCATCGACGAAGATCGCCTGGGGAATGCCGTGCTGGCGCTGGACCCATTCGGCGGCCTTGTTGTCGCCGCCGATGAACTCCTTGAGCGACTCTTCCTGGAGCATGCGGCGCACGCTGACCTTGCCCTTGCGGCTGCGATCGATCTTCTTTTGCACCGCTTGCGCGGTATAGCCGGAAAGATCGGGCAGCTTGGGCGGATCCATGTGTAGCGGCTCGACCGGCGCACTGGATACCGTGTAGGTCTTGGCCTGCTGCAGACCTTTGGCCATTTCCGGCTCGGCGGCCTGGACCATGCCTGCGGCCAGCAGCAAGGCGCTGGCGAGCAGACTGTGGCGAAGATGCGGGTGCAGGTTCATAGCTTTCCTCTCCCGGCTCAGAAGCGCCAGATCACGTCGACAAAGGCGCGGTGCATGTACGAATCGGCTTCTTTGCCATAGGCGTCACCCGGCTTGAAGACACCCGCGCGCAGGCGTACCAGGGCCGACGGTTCGTCGATCGACTGGCTCAGCGAAGCCGGCAGCAAGCCTTGCTTGAAGTACTTGGTGACGACCACGTCCATCTCTTGGCCCAGGTCCTTCTCGCCGCTGATCAGCGGGCGGTTGACGCCGTTGTCCTCGACCACCGCATTGATGCCGCTGGAGCCGATGTTCTGTTGGTCATCGACGCGCCAGAACTTGTGGTAGATGAAGCTTGCGTCGTAGTCCTCGCGCAGCTGCCAGGAGGCGAACAGGGTGGCTGCCTGCAAGTTGCCCAGCTCGCCACGGAAGGCCTCGCCGAAGCGGTGGACGCGCGAACGGGTGCCGGTGAAGTTGGAGCGATTGCTCTCAAGGCCGGTCTGTTCGAAGTTGTTCGAGCCGTCGCTGCCACCCCCGCCGCTGCCGCGGGCATAGGCGGCGCCGACCTGCCAGTTGGGGTCCAGGCGCAGGCGGATACCCAGGTCGGTGGCCCAGGCGTTGACGTCACCGCTCTGCTTGCTGGTAACCACTTGCTCGCCATTGCGCGTCTCGCTGCTGAGCTTGTCGCGATCGCCGGTCAGCCAGGTCAGGCTGCCCCAGTAGTTCACGGTGTGGTCGTTGCGCCAGTTGTAGGCATCGCTGTTGGCCTCAAGGCCAAGCCAGGTGAGATCGCCAGTGCGGGTCTTGTCGAGGGTGTCGATGGTCTCGCCGGGTTTGTTCAGGCTGCCGCTGTCATGGGTGTGATGGGCGCGCAGGCCAACCCAGTGACCTGGCGTCCACTGCGCGGCGACGTTGCCGTAGACGTGCGTGCGGTCTTCGTCTTCGGCGGCCAGCTCAGTCAGGTCGGTGCGGTATTCGCTGAAGCGCTGGGCAACGCCGACATCGGCCTTGAGCAGGGTGGTGTCGAAGGTCCAGTTCAGCGCCTCGATATTGGTGTCGCGCCACATGCCGTCGTCGTTGCGCAGGCGTTGCCGGCCAAAGCGCAGGTATTCGCCGGGGTAGGGCGTGAAGCCGTTGTAGCCGACCCAGAACTCGCGCAGGGCCAGGTAGCTTTTGTCGGGCTGGCGGCTGTCGTCGCCGGTATCGATGGCGCTGCCATCGTCCGAGGCGCGCAGGGTGTCGGTCTCGATGATGTCGGTGGCGGTCACCGCCTGGCCCATGGCGTAGGCGTTCCAGTTACCGCGCTCGCCATATACCCAGGGGCGCAGGTCCAGGCCCAGGCCGTTGACGTCACCGCCGGAGCGGGTGCCCAGGTCGCGGTCGTCTTCGGATTGAGCAGTGACTTTCACTTCCAGGCCGAAGTTCTTCTGCGCAGTCATGTCAGCCAGGGTCGGGCACGACCACAGCAGGGCGAAGCTCAGGCCGATACCGGCTTTCACGAAAGGGTTGAGCGTCATAGGGAGGCGTCCTCGGCGTCTTCATCGTCTTGCAGGGCTTCGATGGCCATGACGCTGTTGGCGCCCTGGGCCATGCTGCCGCGCGCCTGCTTCTCCTGCGCCAGCAGGCGCTCGGCCTGGCTGCGCTGGTCAGGCGTCAGTTGCTGATCGAGTTGTTGCAGCATGGCGCTGGACTGTTCGGTGGGGTTGGCCTGGGCCAACTGGGCGAACACCCAGGCATTGCCCGGATTCTGGCGAATGCCGTGGCCTTCGCTGTACAGCTGGGCCAAGGCGTAGTCGGCGCTGAGCTGACCGCCGCGAGCGGCGCTGAGCAGGTGGTCGACGGCCTTCTGTGGCTCGACCTGGCCCAGATAGCCCCGGCGATAGAGCTGGCCGAGGTAGTAGTGGGCGCTGATCTCGCCGGCATCGGCTGCGGCCTGCAAGTGGGTTTGGGCTTTCTCGGCATCGGCCGGCAGGGTCTTGCCTTCGTAGTAGAGGCGGCCCAGCAGCAGTTCGGCGCGTGGCTGTTCGGCGGCGCGGCCCTTTTCGATGTAGGCCAGCAACTGTTCGGTGTCACCCAGTTCGGGGAAGTCGTACAGCAGCTGGGCGAGGCTGACCCAGGAGGCTGGGTTGACCGGGGCCACGTGTTCGAGCAGCTCCTTGGCGGTCTTCTCATCGGTTTGGCCGAGGTTGCGATCAGCCAGCACGCGGGCGACGCTGTCGACCCGGGTAGCCGGCACAGTGCCGCGGGCATAGCCGGCCTTGAGCTGCTCGAGCAGGGCGTTGCGCTGGTCGGCCTGGTTGCGTTTCTGGTAGACGGTGGCCAGCTCGACGTAGCAGATGTCGGTGCTGTTGATTGCGGCCTTGCAGATGTTCTCGACGTCATCCAGGTGCTGGTCGTAGGTGCCCTGGGTGCGGTAGAGCAGGATCTGCGCCAGGCCCGCTTCCGGCTGGCCGGCGGCGCGCCATTGCTCGATCTGCTGTTGCGCGTTGACGTTGGGGAAGCTCTGCGGGTATTGCAGGTAGAGCATCGCCAGCGGGATCAGGGTGTTGCCTTCGCCTTGCTTGGCGGCGAGCTTGAGCAGGGTCTCGGCTTCTTCGCGTTCAGCCTGGGTGCTGTCGGGCTTGGCCACCAGCAGGCGGCCAAGGCGCGCCTGGGCACGCGGCGAAGTGGCAGCGGCGTCGCGGTAGGTGGCCTCGGCCTCCTTGAGCTGGGCGGGGTCGCGGGAGGCGACTTTGATGTCGGCTAGGCCCACTTGGGCGTCGCTGTAGCCGAGGTCGGCCAGGGCCTTGTAGTTGCGCTCGGCGGTGGCGGTGTCGCCACGCTTCATCGCTTCGTTGGCCAGGCGCTGGTCGGGCAGGCCCGCGCAGCCGGCCAAAGTGATGGCGATGGCGAGCAACGTCGCAGTGCGTGGGAGCGGGCTTGCCCCGCGATGACGGTCGCCTGCTCGGGCGCTGTCGCGAGGCAAGCTCGCTCCCACGAAGTTCGTATGCTGGAGGGTCATGGTCAGATCCTCTTAAAGCCCACGGGCGACGGCTTTGTCGATCAGCCAGTTCAGCGACGGACCGCGGTCGCTGTTGACCGACGCTGGGCGACCGGCCAGTTCAGCAGGCAGCGCGCCGTCTGGCTTGATCTGCACGCGGATGTCGGAGGCCAGGTCTGCGCTGTTGAGGCTGGCGCTGCTGACGATCTGGCCGGTACGTACTTCGTCTTCGCCGGCGATCTGGAAGTTGACCCGGGTGCCTGGCTTGACCTCGTCGAACTGGCGATAGCTGAAGCGCGCCTCGATCATCGGGTTGGTGGTGCGGGGGATCAGCTGGAAGATCGGCTGGCCTTTGCTGGCGTACTGATCGTCGTCCACCAGTTGCTGGGCAACCACGCAGTCGCAGGGGCTGGTGAGGGTGCCAGCGAGCTGCTTGCCGAACAGTTCCTCGACTTTGGCCGGCTCCAATTGCGCGTCGTCCAGATGGCCCTTGAGCATGTCCAGCATGCTGGTGCTGAAGCTTGCCAGTGGCGCGCCCTTGACCACTTGGCCGCCGCTCTCCACCAGGCTTTTGACGGTGCCATCGCGCGGCATGGTGACGGTGGTGGTCGGCACTGCGACCACACCGGCTTCGGCATGGCTGACGAAGTACATGCCATACAGCGACTTGGCGACGAAGCCGAAGGCGGCGATACCCACCACGAACACGCCGAGGGTCACGGTCACGGCGCGCAGGCGGCCGAAGGCGCTCAGGCCGGAGCCGCCGTCTTTCTGCTTGCGCGCCTTGGTGAAATTGTCGCGCTGCAAGGTACTGAGCACGTCACCGGCGGTGATCAGTTCACCGGACAGGTGCGAGGTGATGATGTGGCGCAGGGTGGCGATGTCACGCGGCTCCAGGTTCTGGAACTCGGCACCGGTACGGCCGGTGGCGGGGTCGCTGGCACGCACGAGGAATTCGATATCCATCGACAGGCCGAGGTTGTCGACCACGAACTGCAGGCGCCCGCGCAGCACATCGCCGATCGGCAGCGCGCGCTTGGCATGGAAGGACAGGCCCCCAGCGGAGAGATCGTCGACCTTGACCTCCTGTGGCTCGCGATTGCCATCCAGGTAGCGCAGCTTGGCGGGGATGCGGACCCGGGCGTGCTGGCGCTGGGCTTCGGACTCATGCACGACATTGACGTTCACGGCGGTATTCATGGCGATTTCGTTCCTGTTGTATCCGATCCGGGGTGGCTCACACGACCATGAACAGCACGGCGACGAAGATGCTCGCGGCCGAGAAGGTCATGGTGCGGGAGGACCAGGTGTTGAACCATTGTTGAAAGCTGGCAAGGTCACGCTTGAGGGCAGTGGGCTGGCGGGTCCAGGACTGCTTGTCGAGGCGGAAGAACACGTAGATCTTCATCAACGCGCCGACGATCTGGTTGTAATAGAGAATCACTGGATAGGCCGGACCCACGCTGTGACCCGAGCACAGCAGCATGATGGTCAGGATCAGCCGGGTGATGCCGATCCACAGCAGGTACACCAGCAGGAAGGCCATGCCGAACTTGAGGCTGGCGATCACCGCGACGGTCAGGCCGAGCAGGCTGGTCCACATCGACACGCGCTGGTCGAACAGCACCACGCTGGTGAACAGCCCCAGGCGCTTGAGGCCCAGGCCCAAGGCGCGCGAGTTCTGCCGCAGGTTGTTGCCGTACCAGCGGTACATGAGTTTGCGGCTGGCCTTGAGGAAGCTTTTTTCCGGCGGGTGCTCGACCGTGTTGATCGCCGCATCCGGCACATAGAAGGTGTCGTAGCCCAGGCGCATCAGGCTGAACCAGCTCGACTTGTCATCGCCGGTGAGGAACTTGAAGCGGCCCAGGCGCCAGTGCATCAGCGAGTCGCTCTCGACGTCGGCGATGAACTCGGGGTTGGTCACCACGCTGGCGCGGAACATCGACATCCGCCCGGTCATGGTCAGCACGCGCTTGGACAGGGCCATCGAGCACATGTTGATGTGGCGCTGGGCGAAGCGCAGCTTGTGCCACTCGCTCATGATGTAGCCGCCGCGCACTTCGCAGAATTCGTTGGTGGTCAGGCCACCGACATTGGGGAACAGCTTGAACCAGGGCACGGTCTTGCGCACCACGCCCTCGCCGAGCACGGTGTCGCCATCGATCACCGCCACCACCGCGTGCTGGTCGGGCATCATTCGCGAGATGGCGCGGAAGCCAAAGGCCAGGCCATCGCGCTTGCCGGTACCGGCGATGCGCACGAAGTCGAGGGTGACGTGTTCAGGCGGGTTGTATTTGGCCCACAGGCTTTTCACCAGCAGCTCGTCGCACTTCTCCACCAGCGAGCAGACCACAGTGGTCGGGTAGCCGCAGTTGATCGCTTCGCGGATCACCGAGCTGTAGACCTGGGCGGTAGTCAGCGCATCGATGCGAAAGCTGGTGACCATCAGGTACACGTGGGACGGGTCCGCGGCCTTGCCCAGCTTGCGCACTTTGTTGCGCAGGTACGGGTAGACGCCGTACAGGAAGATCATGCCGCGGATGAAATGGGTGGCGCCCATCGAGTAGCGCCAGATGCCGACGGCGCCGACCAGGAAGATGAAGTGCTTCGACTGCGAGTCGAAGATGTCGCTGGGCAGGGCCAGGGCGATCAACATGAGCAGGCTCATGTAGAGCAGCCACCCGGCGCACTGCAACAGCACTGTCTGGAACCTTTGCATGTTCGGCATCCGTCGCGAAATTCAGTGAAGAGCGGGGCCTTGCGGCCCCGCGTCAGGCTGGCTTACCAGCAGATGCCTTCGGTGCGGCTGGTGGAGCAGGTCGACTTGTTCATGAAACCGACCAGGTCGATCACTTGCTTGCCTTCCGGGGCACGGTCAGCCAAAGCGCGGAACTGCTCGTCGCGGTTGCCCAGGATGATGATCTCGGCGTCGTTGACCACTTGCTCGAAGTTGGCGTTGAGCAGCGAGGACACGTGCGGGATCTTCGACTCGATGTAGTCTTTGTTGGCGCCGTGGACACGGGCGTACTCGACGTTCTGGTCGTAGATGTTGAGCTCGTAGCCCTTGCCGATCAGGCGCTCGGCCAGCTCGACCAGGGGGCTCTCGCGCAGGTCGTCGGTGCCGGCCTTGAAGCTCAGGCCGAGCAGGGCGATCTTGCGTTTGTCGTGGCTTTCGATGATGTCGAAGGCGTTCTGCACCTGCGACTCGTTACTGCGCATCAGCGAGTCGAGCAGCGGCGCTTTTACATCCAGGCTGGAGGCGCGGTAGGTGAGGGCGCGCACGTCCTTGGGTAGGCACGAGCCGCCGAAGGCGAAGCCTGGGCGCATGTAGTACTGCGACAGGTTGAGGACTTTGTCCTGGCAGACCACATCCATCACTTCACGACCATCGACGCCGACCGCCTTGGCGATGTTGCCGATCTCGTTGGCGAAGGTGACCTTGGTCGCGTGCCAGACGTTGCAGGTGTACTTGATCATCTCGGCCACGGCGATGTCCTTGCGGATCACCGGCGCGTCGAGCTCTTCGTACAGTGCTTGCAGAACGTCGCCGCTGGCCTTGTCCAGTTCACCGATGACGGTCATTGGTGGGTGGTCGTAGTCCTTGATCGCGGTGCTTTCACGCAGGAACTCAGGGTTGACCGCCACACCGAAGTCGACCCCGGCTTTCTTGCCCGAGCAGTCTTCCAGGATTGGGATCACCACGTTCTTGACGGTGCCTGGCAACACGGTGCTGCGCACCACGATGGTGTGGCGGCGGGTGGTGTCACGCAGCACGTAGCCGATCTCGCGGCACACCGACTCGATGTACTCAAGGCCCAGGTCGCCGTTTTTCTTGCTCGGCGTGCCGACGCAGATCATCGACACGTCGCTGGCACGGATGGCCTCGGCGAAGTCGGTGGTGCCACGCAGGCGGCCATTGGCCAGGCCTTGCTGCAGCAGTTCTTCCAGACCCGGTTCGACGATGGGCGACTTGCCCTTGTTGATCAGGTCGATCTTGGTGGCGGACACGTCCACACCAATCACTTCATGGCCCCGTGCCGACAGGCAACCTGCACAGACTGCACCCACATAACCCAAACCAAAGATGCTGATACGCATCGCATTCACCTCGTGTGTTTATCACGCCAGCCCTTCAGCGGAAGAGCCGACCGGGTTGATTAACCAGCAGTATTCGGGCGCACGGATCCATGGCGAAAAGACACTTCACCGAACGCAGGCATGAATAAATCCGGAGTGCAAAAAGTTGTGCACTCTTAAATGGCAGTCAAAGGCCGATAATTAAAAGGCGTGCCCTGAAATGCAGCCGTCTTAAATGCAGAACGCTACTTGGCGAACTGCTGTGCTTGTTTTTTCAAGTGAATAAATCCTTTGAAATCAACCACTAGGACGATTAAAGGGGGCGCGTCTATCCTCCGTGTGACAGGGCTTAGTGGCGCGTGCCATTGCCGCTGTCGAACTTTCCTGGGCGGGTGTAGATACCTGCCGTTGTCATCTGTAAGTCATCTCTCACGTTCAACGCTCGTGAATCGTTACGGGTGCTATGAGCGACCGCGGCTAGCAGAAGTTCCTGAGGGGGTTCGTGCAGAATGAATGATTTCTAAATATTTTTTCAGGCGTAAATACTTTCATATTGATGGCACTGGCGAGTGCCATCCCGATATATAAAGGGCGAAAACGGGGTGAGATGGTTTTGTGCCAGTATCGGAAAAATTTTTTCAAAATTCGTCAAAAAAGTACGAACGGTCTTATGGCGTTTGGCGATAACAATCTGCTAGACGAAAGATTGGCGCCAGTTTTATGTCACGGCGACGGGCCGTTTTGGTGCGCGTCTCATTCGGATCGCGAAAGTCCATTCTTTTAGTGGGCCTTTTCTGTTGGCTGTCGGAAAGAGAGAACGACGCCCTCAAGCAAAATTCTGGGACCATGGGAGGGGGTGGAGTCGCCGCTGATTTCTCGATGCATCGGAAGGTCGACCCATTGGATTTTGGATAATTTCATACAAATCAATGCCTTGCATGTCCTGTTCGGAGGTGGTTACAAAATCGTGATGTTATTAGTTTGACGTCAAAAAACCGTCTAAATACCATCCCTCACCAGTTTTCAAGAGCTCCAAGGATAGGACTACTGTGGTGATGCTTCTTCGTGCGCAAAGGGCGGTCCTGTGCGCCCTCTTTGCTCTTTCGTACAGCTCTGCCTGGGCGGCTTCGCCGGGCGACCAAGATCTGATCCGCGAGCGTCAGAACCGGCTGCTTGAAGAGCAGCAGCGTCGTCTCGAAGAGCTGCGCAACCTGCCTGGACAACCATCGCTTCCCGACGCTCCAGTGCGTCCGGAAGATAAGCGCTGTTTCACCATTCGAACCATCGAGCTCAAAGGCGCCGCCAGCGTCTCAGTCGCCGAGCGCGATGAGCTGTTCACGCCCTTCGTCGGACAATGCCTGGGGGTCACCCAGCTCAACACGTTGCTCAAGGCCATCACCGACCATTACCTAGACCGTGGCCTGGTGACCAGTCGCGCCTATCTGCCGCAGCAAGACTTATCCCAAGGGCACCTGCAGGTGCTGGTGGTCGAGGGCCATCTCGAAGGGGTGCGCCCCGACGACGCCAGCGGCCTGTCCCCACGCGAACTGGGCATGGCCTTCCCTGGGGCGGTCGGAGGCCTGCTCAACCTGCGCGAGGTGGAACAGTTGCTCGACCAGCTCAACCGCCTGCCTTCGAACAAGGCGCAGATGGAGTTGACGCCGGGCGGAGCGGTGGGCGGTAGCCAGGTGTTGGTGCGCAACACCCAGCAAAAACCCTGGCGCGCTTCGCTGTCGCGCAACAACGAAGGCCAGCGCAGCACCGGCGAGCAGCAGGTCAACCTCGGACTGGAGTGGGACAGCCCACTGGGCCTGGCTGACCAACTGGTGCTGCGCGGGGGCCATGACGTGGTCAGCGACCACACCCAGGGCTCGAACAATGGCGTGTTCTACTACAACCTGCCCTGGGGCTGGTGGAACTTCAGCTACAGCTACAGTGAGAGCGAGTACCGCTCCCAGGTTCGAGGGAATGGTTTCGCCTTCAAGCAGACCGGCGATAGCCAGAACCATCAGTTGCGCGCCGAGCGGGTGGTTCAGCGTGACGCCATCAGCAAGACCTCGCTCAATGCCGGCCTCGCTCACCTGCGCACCAACAACTACATCCGGGAAAGCCGAGTCGAAGGCAGTAGCAATCGCCTGAGCGAGGCCCAGTTCGGCATCAATCACGGCCGACGTCTGGGCAATGCCTATGTGAACCTCGATCTGGGTATGCAGCAGGGCATCGGCGCCTTCGATGCCCAGGGCAATGACCATCCACGCCCGGGCCAGGCGGTGGCGCGCTATCGCAAGTACAGTGCCACGGTGAGCTTCGTGCAGGGCTTCCAGGTGTTTGGGGAGTACTTCAGCTTCAGCAGCATGGCCACCGGCCAGCGCAGCGAGGATGTGCTCTTCAGCCCCCAGCGCATCAGCCTCGGAGGGTTGTCCTCGGTGCGTGGGTTGAAAGACCAGTCATTGTCCGGCGATAGCGGCGGCTACTGGCGCAGCGACTTGCGTTGGACTCGACCGGTCACCTGGTCGGCCATGCGGCCGGTACTCAGCGAATATGGCCTCGGGGTGGGCTACGACCTGGGAGTGATCCGTAACGATCGTTATAACGACGAGTATCACGGTCGCTCCAGCAGCCATTCGCTGGAGCTATTTGCCCGCGGCCAGCACCTGGCTGCCAGCGTGACCTTCGCCCACAGCCTGGAACGCCCAGATGTGCTGCCCGACAAGGAACGGCCGGTGTATTTGCGTCTGGATTTTTTCATCTGAAACCCTGATTCACGAGAGGACACATGGACGTTCGCTTGTTCGCCTTCCTGGCCCGGCAACGCTCGGCCGACATTCAACCGCGCGAGCGGTTCTGCGGTCTGCCCAAGCGCGGGCTGGCCTTGCTGCTGGCCAATGCCATATTCTGGCAGCCGCTGTGGGCGCAGGCGGCCGAGGGTATTGTGGTCAGCGCGCCAGCAACTAGCCTGGATCGCGCGGGCAATGGCGTACCGATCGTCAACATCGCCGCGCCCAACGGCAGCGGACTGTCCCATAACCGATTCAGTGATTACAACGTCGGCCAACAGGGGCTGATCCTCAACAACGCCACCGGGCGCACCCAGGCGACTGAGCTGGGTGGGATCATTGTCGGCAACCCCAACCTCAAGGGCACAGCCGCCAATATCATTCTTAATGAGGTCAATGGCGCCAACCCGAGCCAACTGCGTGGGTACACCGAGGTGGCGGGTCGACGTGCGCATGTCATTGTCGCCAACCCGCACGGAATCAGTTGCGATGGTTGCGGTTTCATCAATACGCCACGTGCGACCCTCAGCACCGGTCGACCGGTGATCGAGAATGGCCAACTGACCCGCTACCAGGTAGACCGGGGCCAAGTCGCCATCGAAGGGGCGGGGCTCAATGCCGATAACGTCGACAGCTTCGAGATCGTCACTCGCAGCGCGAAGATCAATGCCCAGATCCAGGCCCGCAACCTGGCAATCGTCGCAGGCCGCAACGATGTTGATGCGCGAACCTTGTCTGCCACTGTCCGTGCCGATGACAACAGCGCCAAGCCGCAGTTGGCCATCGACTCATCGGCCCTGGGTGGCATGTATGCCGGGGCGATCAAGTTGGTCGGTACCGAGGCAGGTGTAGGTGTAAAGCTGGACGGTAATCTGATTGCCAGCGGTGGCGATATTCAATTGGACGCCAACGGCCAACTGCGCATGGCCCAGGCCAGTGCAGCCGAAGATGTACGCATTCGGGCAGCCGGTATCGAGGCTCGTGGAGCTGTGCATGCCGCAAGCCAGATGCATATGGACAGTCGGGGCGATTTGGTCAACCGACAGAGCTTGAGCGCTGCCGGGCAGGTGCAGTTGTCTGTCAGCGGCCAACTTAACAACCAAGGTGGCATTGAGGCTGGAGTCAGGTCAGATGGCAGCCGAAGCGCCGAAGGCGATCTGAAGATCAGTGCTGGCAGCATGGACAATCGCAACCAGCGTGTGATCGCCAGCCGCGATCTGACGCTGGCCACCCGCGACAGGTTGGACAACCAGAGTGGCACCCTTAGCGCCGGTCGAGATGCCCAGGTCAAGGCCGCTACCTTGGACAATCGTCAACAGGGCAAGCTGCTCAGTGCCGCACGCATGACACTCGAAGGTGGTCAACTGATCAACCGTGAGCATGGGCAGGTCACCAGCCAGGGGGCGCTGAAAGCTAACTGGGCACAACTGGACAACCAGGCCGGCGAGCTGTCCAGCCTGGACGCCATAGCCCTTAACCTGGGGATGTTGGACAACCGCGGCGGCCGTATCCTGGCCACTCGTGGGCTTACCCTTGTCAGCCAGGGCTCTGTCGACAACCGCACTGGTCGGATCGCCGGCCAAGCCACTCTTGATGTTTCCGCGCAAACGTTGGACAACAGCCAGGGTGGCCAGATCAGCGGCAACCAGGCAGTGACCGTCAATGTCGGCCGGCTCGACCAGCAAGGCGGGCGCCTGACCAGCGCGACCGACCTGACGCTCGACGTGAATCACGGACACCTGAACAACCGCGATGGCTTGATTGCTGCTCGCCAGTTGCAGCTGCGTCAATTGGCCGATGTCGACAACCGTGCGGGCGAGATCTCCAGCCAGCGCGCTTTCGGCCTCACCGCGCGCAACCTCGACAATACCGGTGGCCAGCTCTACAGCGAGCAAGCGCTGACCGTGCGCCTTGATCAGTTGTTCAGCAACCTCGACGGTCTGGTGTCCGGCGACGGCCTGAACGTTCAGGCGATGGGCCTGGACAATCGCCGCGGCGTGCTGACCAGTGATGCCGGTCTGGTGCTGGTCAGTCGCGAGGCTATCGACAACCAGCAAGGCGAAATATCCAGCGCTGGCACCAGCCAGGTTCGTGCCGCCAATCTTGACAACCGCAAGGGCATGGTCACTGGCAGTGATGGCCTGCAACTGGTCATCGACCAGGCCCTGGACAATCGCCAGGGTGTGCTGGCCGCGGGCAAGGCGCTGACGCTCAGCGCCATCAGCCTCGACAACCGCGAACAAGGCAAGGTGCTCAGTGATGGCTCGCTCATGGCCAAGGTCAGCGGTTTGCTGGATAACCAGGCACAAGGGCTGTTCAGCGGCCAGGGTACAACGCAAATCGACGCCGGCCAGATGGACAACCGTGGCGGTCGACTGACTGGCAAGGCCCTGCTTACCCTGCGTGGCGCGCACTGGGACAACCGTGGTGGCAAGATCGACGCGGGTGGTGATCTGTTACTGGCCATCGACACGCTAAACAATAGTGACCAAGGGTTGATCAGCGGCCAGGCAACCATACGCTACGAAGGCCGCGCACTGCTCAACCGCCTGGGCCTGCTTGGCGCGGTCGATAACCTGTATCTGCAGGCCGAACACCTGGACAATGGCGATGGGCGCCTGTCCACCGGCGGCGATCTGGACGCACGTATCGCGCGGGTCGAGCAGCACGGCGGCAAGCTCATGGCCCAGGGCAACCTGACCCTGCGCGGCGGCACGCTGGACAACAGCCAAGGCGGTTTGGTCGGCGCCGGGAAGGGCATGCTCCTGGCCGTGGACAATGTCGATAACCGCAGTGGCGAGCTATCTGCTACACACGTTCTGAGCCTCCAAGGCCAGCGTCTGGACAACAGCGCTGGCCAGGTACTGGGCGGCACCGACCTATCGCTCAAGGTCGCTCAGGTCATCAACCAGGCACAAGGCCTGTTGAATGCCAAGGGGCGCCTGACTCTCGAAGGGCTAGGGCTGGATAACCAGAGCGGGCGCCTGTCCGGAGAACAGGGCGTGCAACTTCTGTTGGGGCAGAGCTTGAATAACGGCAAGGGCCTGATCACCAGCGAAGGTGACCTGGATATCACCGCCGCCAGTCTCGACAATACCGATGCCAAGTTGACCACCGCCGGCAAGCTGGCCCTGGTCAGCCTAGGCTCGGTGCTCAACCAGCGCGGTACAATCATTGCCGGTGACAGCCTGAGTTTGCACAGTGCCGGCCTGGATAATCGTGCGGGCGAGATCGGCGCCCAGGGTGTGATCGACCTCGCCACCGGCACCCTGGACAACCTTGACGGCGGGCGTCTGGTCGGCAATGACCGTCTGAGCGTCAAAGCTGGTCAGATCAATAATGGCAACGGCAGCCGGATCGCCAGCGAGGGTGAGTTGACGCTCAGCGCCACCGGTCTCTACCAGCAGGGTGGGCAGCTGTTCAGCAAGACCGCGCTCACCCTCGGCCTCGATCATGGCCAGCTGATCAACCACGGCCTGATCAACGCCCCGGTCCTGGTCTTGAACGAGCTTGGTGCGGTGGACAACCAGCAGGGAGAGATCTCCAGCGCCCAAGGCTTCTCGCTGACCGCCACGCGTCTGGACAACCGACAGGGCAAGTTGATTAGCAACCAGGCGTTGACCCTGCGTATCGCCCAGGCCCTCGATAACGCCAAGGGATTGGTCTCGGCCAACGGCCTGGACCTGAGTGCCACCCGCCTGGACAACCGCGAGGGCCTGGTGAGCAGCCGTGGCAACCTGGCCCTGGCTATTGTCGAACGCCTCGACAACCGCCAAGGCACGTTGGTAGGCGATGCTTCCAGCCACATGACCGCCAATACCCTGGACAACAACCTGGGCACGATTTCGAGCAAGGGTGATTCGAGCATCGAAGCCAGCGCATTGGTCAACGCTGGCGGCTCATTGATTAGCCTGGGCCAGTTGCAGGTCAAGGCCGCGCAGTTGGACAACCGTGAAAAGGGCCTGGTAGGGGGCAATGACGCGGTGACGCTGGAGGTCGGACAGCTCGACAATCGCGGTGGAGAAATTACCGGTAAGGCTCAGCTGGGGCTGAGCGGTATGCAGTTGGACAACAGCGATGGCGGCCTGCTGGTCGCTGGCGCCGGGTTGACCCTGGCCATGCAGCAAGTGCTCAACCGCAACAAGGGCCGCCTCGAAGCCCAGACCGGCCTGACCTTGAATGGGCAGAAGCTGGACAACGATGGCGGCCGACTGACCAGCCAACGGGACATGGTCATCACCCTGTCCGGCCAAGCGCTCAACCGTCTTGGCCTGATCAGCGCCGAAGGCCAGCTGGCGCTGATCGCACAGGGCCTGGACAACAGCAGCGGCAGCCTGAGCAGTGCTGGCAAGCTGCAACTGACCACCCGTGACGCGCTGCGCAACAAGGGCGGCGAGTTGCTCACCGACGCAGACCTGACCTTGGCCAGCGCCAGCCTCTACAACAGCGACCAGGGGGTGCTGGCCAGCAAGGGCGCGTTGAGCATCACCACAGGTCAACTGGACAACAGTCGCCTGGGCAGCGTCAGCAGCAACCGTACGCTGGACATTCATGCTGGCCAGCTGGACAACCGCGACGGTGGCCGCCTCGGTAGTCGTGAAGCGCTGACCGCCAGTATCACGGGTCTCGACCAGCAGGGCGGCAAGTTGTTCAGTGACACTTCGGTGCGCCTGGACCTCAATCAGGGCCATCTGGACAACCGTGGCGGCTTGGTCAACGCCCCGCTGCTGGTACTGGACAACCTCAAGTCGGTAGACAACCGTGGCGGTGAAATCTCCAGTGCCCAGGCGTTCACCCTCGCCGCCGAGCAACTGGACAACAGCAATGGCCGATTGCTCAGCAACCAGGCCCTGCTGCTGCGCGTCAGTCAGCGCCTCGACAACCTCAAGGGCCTGATCGCCGCCCAATCGCTCGACGGTCGTGCTGGCGTGTTGGACAACAGCGGCGGCACCGTGGCCAGCCTGAGTAGCCTGAAACTCAACATCGATGGGCAATTGAGCAACCGTGACAGCGGGCTGATCGAAGCCAAGACGCTCGCACTCGCCAGCCAAGGTCTGGACAATCAGGGTGGCAAGCTGTTCGGCGACACCATCCGTGTGGATCTCGGCGGCGCCGACCTGGACAACGGCAACGGCTTGATCGCCACCGCTGGCCCGCTGACCTTGGACAACCTGCGTAAGTTGGCCAACCAGAATGGCGAAATCTCCACCGCCCAGAGCCTGCAGCTCAAGGCCAGCGCGCTGGACAACCGTGGCGGCAAGCTGATCAGCGAAATAATCCTGGGCCTGGCGACCGGCCGTATCGACAATCGGGGCGGTTTGATTTCTGGCTGGCAGGGCCTGAAGGTTGACGCTCACAGCTTGGACAACCGTCAGCAGGGCACACTCTCCAGCCGCTCGGGTGCGTTGGAGGCGAATGTCACCGATACCCTGCGCAATAGTGACGGCGGTGCCCTGGTCGCCTTGAAGCGCCTGGACGTGGCTGCCGCCAGCCTGGACAACAGCGCAACGGGCGTGCTCTCCAGCGGTGCTGGACAGCGTCTGACGATCAGCGGTGTGCTGGATAACCATGACGGCGGCCTGATCGATGCCGGCGCGGATCTTGAACTCGAAACTCACGCTCTCGATAACCGCGCTGGTAGCGTGGTGGCGCAGCAGGACCTGAGTTTGGTCGGCACCCGCCTGGACAACAGTGGCGGCAGCCTGGCCGCCCAGGGTGGGGTAAATCTCAACCTGTTGGCGGATCTGCTCAACCGCCAGGGCAAGCTCGCCAGTGGTAGAAACCTGCTGATCCAGCACGCCGGGCTGATCGACAATCAAGGTGGTCAGATCGTAAGCCAGGGCTTGCTCGATGTGTCAGCCGCGAGCTTCGACAACAGCCGGCGCGGTACCTTGGCTGCCAGCGGTACGCTCACCCTGGCGAGTGAAGGTGCATTGAGCAACGGCGACGACGGCCTGATCTACAGCCAGCAGGGCGACCTGCGCGTGCAAGCGGCGAGCCTCAGTAATAACGGCGGTAACTTACAGGCGCAACGTGGGGTGAGTCTCGATGTCACTGGAGACTTGGAGAATCGGGGCGGCAAGGTCATCGCGCAGAACGGCACGCTCGGTTTGACCGCTGCCAGCATCGACAATCGTGGTGGCGCCTTGGCCAGCCTCAACGGCACCCTCACCGCGCGCACCCTGGGTGTCCTGCGCAACGATCTCGATGTGCAGGGGCAGGGTGGCATTCTCCAAGCCATGCGCCTGGATTTGCAGAGCGCCAGCCTCGACAACCACGGTGGACGTATCGCCGCGTTGACGGGGGACGCACTGATCCGCACCGGCCTAGTGGATAATCGTAACGGCGGCGTATCGGCAGGAGGTCTGCTCAAGGTTGTCGGCACTAGCCTACTGAACGGAGGCGATGCCCGAGGCGAGATGGTTGGTCAGCGCATCGATTTGACTCTGACCGGTGCTGTGGACAACCGCCAAGGCATCATCGAAAGCGCGAGCACGCTCAACATAGACGCCGCCACGCTTGACAACCAAACGGGCCAACTGCGCGCTCTTGGCGGCACTGGCAAGAGTCAGTTCGCCATTGGTGGGGTATTTGACAACCGCAATGGTCTGGTGGAAGTCGGCAGTAGCGATCTGACCTTGGGCGCAAGCCTGTTGCAGAACCTGGATGGCAAGGTGCTGCACGCCGGCACCGGCACGTTCGATATCGACATGGCAAATTTGACCCGCGCCGGTGGCAGTCTGATCACCCGCGGCGGCCTGACATTGACTGCCGACAGTTGGACCAATGGCAGCGCGATCCAGGCCGGTCGCCTCACCCTCAACGTCAACAACCTTAGCCAAACGGCCGCGGGTCAGTTGCTGGCGTTCGACAGCTTGGTCGGTAATGGCAGCAACTGGAGCAATGACGGCCTGATTGCCAGCGATGGCAGTCTCAAACTGAATCTCAGTGGTACCTACAGTGGCGAGGGGCGGGCCGCCAGCCTGGGCACGCTGGGCTTGAACGCTGCACAGATGGACCTGGGAGCCAATGCCAGCGTGACCGGAGCTGGCAATACTTCGATCCAGATTGCCGGCTTACTGAGCAACCAGGGCCGATTGACCTCGGCGGGCGATCTGATAGTCAACGCCGGTCGCCTGAACAATTTCGGCACCCTAGGGGGGAATCAGCTCGTTCGCGTCAGCACTGGCGGCCTTCGCAACGATCGCGGTTTGCTGTACAGCGGTGGCGATATGCAACTGTACACCGGCAGCCTGAGCAACTTCTACGGGGATGTGTACAGCCTGGGTGAGCTGAGTGTCGCACGGGATGCGGCAGGGAACTGGGCGGATAGGCTGGAGAATATTTCCGGCAGCCTGGAGAGTGTCGGGGATATGCGCTTGAGCGCGGGGGAGATCGATAACAAGAAGGAGTTCTTCAACGTATCCGGTGAGCTGGTTTCTGGCGCGATCGGTATGCGCATCACCGGTCGAGCTACTGGCCATTTTGTCTTGCAAGAGTATTACCAGTCCAAACTCGAGCAAGACTCGCCGGCGTCGACTATCAGTGCAGGAAGAGACCTTCTGCTCAACGGGGGTGAGCTGAACAACTCGACTTCGGTGATCACTGCGCAGCGCGACCTGACCGCAAATTTCACCACGTTCAACAACGTTGGCAGCAGCTTTGGCTCGTATCAGGTCTTGAAGTCTTTCAATGCGCGAGGGGGTAATAATTTCTTCACCGAGATGTGGCGGTACAACGCCGCCAACGACCCTGGCTACAGTATGTCAACGGGCAATAACCAGTGGTCCAGGGGGCGTTTAGGCAACGTACGCACGTGGGATTCCAATTGGAAAGAAGCAGTAGCGACACCCAGTCTCAGCCGATCACCACAAAACGAGTATTCAGTACAAGTTGCTTGGTATAACAGCTGGCTGTGGACAAAGGGTCTTGCCTTCGCGAGGGTCTCTCCCTCGTATCAACAGGGCATTCGCACGCCACTGCCGGCACAAGTGCAAAACGCCAAATTCTTCGATGAGCGCACCATCGTCCAGCCTGGTCAAGTTGGTGCTGTCAATGCCGTAGTCCAAGCCGGCGGTCGAGTCCAGATAAATGCCACCAAGAACCTGACCAACAGCGTGGTACAAGAGGGCATGCCGGTCGCAGGTTCAGCTGGCAAAGCGTTCGATCCGAAACTGCCATCGGCCTCCGGCAGTACGATTATCAACATCCACGCCCAGTTGCCGCCGGATCTTGCACGTCAGCAGGTCAACCCGCTGGCGCTGGGGGGCTTCACCCTGCCTACTGGCCAGAACGGTTTGTTCCGACTCAGCGATCAGGCCGGGAGTACCCACACGGCAGGTGCGCCGGGCTGGAGCTTGGGGGCTGCCAGCGTCGCCACGCAGCACCGCCAGCCCGTGACCCCTGGCGTGCAGCTGGGCGCTCTTCAGGCGGCGCAGGCGAGCTCATCCAGCCCCGCTAGCCAGCAAATCGCTCAAGTTTCCCACCCAGCCGCACAAGCTGTTGGCGACGCGAGCAGCATCGAGGTGCTCGCCCCTGCTGGGGCAACGCTGAATAATTTGATTCCACAGCGCCATGGCGGTGCTGACAGTCAGCAACCGACCCTGGTCGGCAACCAAGGGATCAGTGGTGTGCCAACCCAGCTACCTGGCATTACGCAATTGCCAGACAGTCAGTTCATTGCTGCCCCACATAAATACCTGATCGAGACCAACCCGGCGTTGACCGACCTCAAGCAGTTCATGAGCTCGGACTATTTGCTCGACAAGCTTGGCTACGATCCTGACCAGAGCTGGAAGCGCCTGGGCGATGGCCTCTACGAACAGCGTCTGATCCAGCAGGCGATAGTGGCTCGCACCGGGCAACAATTCATCGATGGGCAGAACTCAGGCGAGGCGCTGTTCAAATACCTGATGGATAACGCCATCCGCAGCAAGGATCAGCTCAACCTGAGCATGGGCGTAGGCCTCAGTGCCGCCCAGGTGGCGGCGCTGACCCACGACATCGTGTGGATGGAACAGCATGTCGTCAACGGTGAACAGGTGCTGGTGCCGGTGCTCTACCTGGCTCAAGCCAATGACCGCCTGGCGCCCAACGGCGCACTCATCGCCGGTCAGGATGTCGAGCTGATCGCGGGTGAGAACCTGAGCAACGTCGGTACGCTTCGCGCCTCTGGCAATCTGTCTGCCACTGCGGGCAAGGACCTGCTCAACGGCGGCCTTATCGAAGCGGGCGAGCGTTTGAACCTGCTCGCCGGCAACAACCTGATCAACAGCGCCGGCGGCATTATCGCCGGTCGCGACGTCAGTCTTACCGCAATCAACGGTGACGTCATCAACCAGCGTGACCAAACCCGTCACGCCATGAATTATGCGGGCATCACCAATCAGTGGGACTACCTCGATAGCGCGGCGCGGATCGAGGCCACCAATGACCTCAGTGTCAAGGCTGGACAAGACGTCAAGAACATCGGCAGCGTGATCACCAGTGGCGGCGACTTGTCCATCAGCGCCGGGCGTGACGTAAGCCTGCTGGCGGTCGAGCAGCGTGAAGGCTTCTACACCGGGTCGCAACGCAACAGTAGCGTCAAGCAGCACGGCGCCACCGTCGCAGCAGGTCGCGATCTGAACATCGATGCCGGCGGGGATATTGCCGGTGTGGCCAGTCGCATCGAGGCAGGTCGCGATATTGCTATGGCTGCTACCGGCGACTTAGCGCTGATCTCGGCTGCTGATGAAGCTCACAGCTATAGCCGTAGTAAAAAAGTCACCCAGTCCAAGGACCAGGTCACCCAGGTCTCGACGTCGATCAAAGCCGGTGGTGATGTGTCCCTGGTCGCCGGGCAGGACATGACAATCGTTGCCAGTCAGGTCCGGGGCTCTGGCGATGTCGATATCGACGCCGCCCGTGACCTGACTATCGCCTCCGAACAGGATGAAAGCGCCTCCTATTACCTGAAGAAAAGCAAAGGTTCGTTCGGCCGCAGCAGCGCCACTCAGAAGGAGAGCTACCACAGCACCAATGTGGCCTCGGTAATCGAAGCGGGCGGCGATCTGACGGTCAATGTCAGCAAGACCGAGAACGGTGGCCTCGCCCTGGATGGCGGACGCGATGTGAGCGTCATAGGTAGTCAGCTCAAGGCTGGCGGCGACCTGATGGTGGGAGCTACGGGCGATGTGGCGGTGCTCTCTGGGGTCGAAGAGCACGGCGAATACAGCAAGAAAACCAAGTCCGGATTCCTTGGGCTGTCGAAGAGCGGCAAGAGCCAGCTCAAGACCAGCGCGAGTCAGGTCGCCAGCGAACTGGACGCGGGCAACGACATCGTCCTAGCTGCTGGGAACGACCTGCGTCTGCGCGCCAGCGAGGCCAATGCGGGTAACGATGTAGAGTTGCGCGCAGGGTTGCTAGACAGCAAGGGCGACATCAACCTGGTTGCGGCCAACGACACAACCTACAGCCGCTCCGAGGAATACAAGAAGAAGGTCGGCCTGTCGGTGTCCTCGGATCTGGTGATCCGATCAGTCTCGGTGGCCTCGGCCAAGGCCGCAGGGCAAGAGGCCCGGAGCAGCACTAGTGTCGCAAGTCAGGTGGTGGCCGAGCGTGACGCGACGCTCCAGGCAGAGCGCGACATCAATCTGCTAGGCAGTGGTGTGAATGCCGGACGCAACGTCACCCTCAATGCCGGGCGCGACGTCAACGTGGCTGCAGCCGAGAATCACCGTGACGACCAGCAGTGGTCCAAGACCACCCAGGTGGGCTTGAGCTTTGACAGCGACGATAACGGCGTCAGTTTCTTTGCCGGTAGTGAGATGGAAAAGGCCAAAGCCCGCCTGCGTCAACAGCTGGCCGCCGCCAGTCAGCTCAAGGCAGGGCAAGATCTGGATGTAACCGCAGGGCGTGATTTCAACCAGACCGGCTCCGACCTGATCGCTGGGCATGACATCAAGCTTGGGGCTGGCCGCGATATCAACATCGATGCTGCCCGAGAAACTCAGGTCCGAGAGCAGGAGCATGAGTACGTCAGTCACGGCGCGGGTGGCTCGATCAATCATAACTTTGGCAATACCAAGGATGCGGTAAGTAGCGCAGGCAAGGGCGAGAACGCCGTCAGCAAGGGATCAAGCACCTTGCAGGCGATCGATTCGGTCAATCAGTTCCTGGCTGGCCCGACCGCTGATGGCAAATTTGGTCGCAGCGCCCAGAGCAGTCAGCAGACCAGCATCGACCAAGGCAATCGCACATCGACACTGGACGCCGGCAACGACATCACTCTCGACGCCGGCAACGACGTGACGATCAAGGGCGGTCAGTTGCAAGCCGGGCGCGATATTGCCATCAAGGGTCGAGACATCGACATTGACGTTGCCCAGGGTAGCGTTAGCCAGGAAAGCCAACAGTCGCAGAGTTGGGGGGGCGTGCACGGCGGTACCAGTGGCGGCTTCAAGTTGGGTATTGGCGCTAGCCATGGCACCGCCAGCGCCGATAGCGCACAAGGCACCTCGACGCCGAGCCAGCTCAACGCCGGACGCGATGTCAAGCTCGATGCCAGCAACGACTTGAACATCATTGGCAGTGGGGTTCAGGCCGGGCGGGGTATCGATCTGGCTGCGGGCAATGACTTGAACATCCGCGCTGCGCAAAACGACAGCAGCCAGGAAGACAACCGCCGCAGTGGCGGCGGTGAAGTGGGAATTACCGTTGGATCGGAAGGCCTGGGTATCTATGCCAGCGTCAACCTGGGCAAGGGCAATTTGGAGCGCGAAGCGCAGCGCCACCAAGAGGCCTACATCTATGCCAGCGACCAGCTGAAATTTACCAGCGGCAAGGACACCTCCATCGCCGGCGCGCAGTTGCGCGGTGACCAAGTGATCGGCCAGGTGGGCGGAGATCTGAGCGTGGCCTCGGCCGTCGATACCGGCAAGGTCAAAGGCAAGGAGTTCGACCTCAGCGCGACCGTTACCGTGGGGCCGGGTGCTGGCGCCAGTGGCTCGGTGGGGTACGGCCAAACCTCAGGCAAGACCGAATGGGTCGAGAACCAGACCCGCATCACCGGTGCCAGCAAGGTCGACATCCGAACCCAAGACCATACTCAGCTAGATGGCGCGTTGATCGCCGCTGACAACGGCAACCTCAAGCTCGACACCGGCAGCCTGGGCTACAGCGATATAGCCGGCAAAGACAAGGAACACGGTTACTACCTCAACGTCGGCGGCACTTTCAGCAACGATTCAGGCAGCGCCCAACAGGACAGTAGCCAGGTTGGCAAAGGAGAGAAGGGCCAGAACGGCTGGAGCGTAAGCGGTTGGGAGTATGAGAAGGATCGCGAGCAGATCGTTCGTGCCACGGTCGGCGCAGGTGATATCACGGTGCGTCAGGATGCCGAGACAGGCCAGGCCTCGACTACCGGTTTGAACCGGGATCTGGACAAGGCCTACGCGATCACTCGGGACAAAGAGTCGCGCACCGACCTCTACGTGACCGGTAGCTCCTTGGACGATGCACTGAATCCGCAGGAGACACTGCAGCAGTGGAGCGCTGGACTGCTGGATTACAACAAGACCGCGCAGAAGAACTTCGAGCAGGCCAGTACCGGACTCAACGCTACGCTCAATCGTCTTGAGCGGGTGATGGGCCGGCAGATGCCGGCCGGGGTGGGCGCTGTCACCAGCCGTGAGTTTGCCGAGCAGACCCTGGAGCAGTTGATCCTCAGCGGCAAGAGTCGCAGCCAAGCCATGGCGATGATGGCAGATGGTGACTTCCAGAATCGCGTCTTGGAGCAGTTGAGCCAGTTCTGGAACATCAGCCCGGAACACGCTGAACAGGTAAAAGGCGTCGTTGCCCAAGCGCTTGAGCCGATAAACGCACCCACGCTCGTAAATCTTCCTCCCTCAGAGGTCGCCGCCGCGAGACTGACCCTGCTGCAGGAAAACTTGCGCGCACTGTCTGACATCAACGAGTTCATTGAGCAGAATCCGGACAAAGCCCAGGCCGTCGCCGTCGTGCTGGCCTTGACCCAGGGGCCGAAGGGCGTGATTCAGGCTGTGGCCATGAGCGCCGCCGAGCAAACCCCGCTTGGGCAAGAGCTGATGGCCCGCTTGCAGGGCATGCAGGAGTATGTGGGGCAGAAGATTGCCGAGCATATGGAAGGCCAGGGGCTGAAGAAGGATGATAGTTTTGACCAGTACCTGATGGGCGGTGGTAGTCTGGTTGCGAGCATCATCGGGACTGGTATCTCAGCCGTTAAAGGCGGCAAGGCTGGTGCTGATGGCCCGTCGCGTGAAGTCAAGACGGGGGCTGAGAGGGGTAATGGAGGTGCAAAAGCCACAGGTGCCTCGCTGGACAACGTAGCCAGCAACATTCATGCTGGGCAGCAAGGCAAGCATGTTCTGGGGCATAACAATTTTATTCCCGGACGCAGTTATTTTGATGAGGGTGTGGATCCTCAAAAACTGTTGAATGGTGCTCATGCAGGAGAGTTTCCTGTCGTAGGTTATGGTTCCCGAGGTCAGCCAATAGTTGATTTTGGTCAAAACATTGGTGTTGATGGTTCCTCTGGTTTGGCGACGAGATATGGAACAATACATTCAGGCAAGAACGGAGCGCATATTGTTCCGACAAACCCTGCTACTGTT
>Ga0247821_10000015_pt1 | contig 98868 bp, 98 predicted proteins | sample 13C_Glycerol_Day_FD_192481 | JGI IMG/M metagenome (GOLD analysis project Ga0247821, IMG submission 192481) | Soil microbial communities from agricultural site in Penn Yan, New York, United States - 13C_Glycerol_Day14 | ecosystem: Environmental > Terrestrial > Soil > Agricultural land | place... | reverse complement strand
GTTTTGTAGTAGGGGTGACGTGTATCCCAACTGTTGGGAAAGCAAAGCAGGTAAGTCAGGATACGCACCTGCCTGCCGAGAATCGAATGGCCGACTCGCTCTAGCAGCGCGGTCCATTCAAATTCGGATTTCAGACACAGCTAGCAGCGCCTTCCTCACGATGAGGGCGCTGGTTCTGGAAACGACATTTAATAGGGTCAGATTAACGCAATACGACATTTATTGTGGCTCACATGCGACATTTATGGCGCCCATGTTCCACGTGGAACCCTGTTGCCACCTAGGGCAGCCATGACACTTAATATGCCCATCGACAATCAGGTTCGCATCCCCAGAAATGACAAACCCCGGCATTCGCCGGGGTTTGTCATTTCTGGGGTTTCACAATCCGAGTTCGCGCAAGCGTCGGTACAGGGTCCGCTCACTCAGGCCAAGGTGGCGGGCCAGTTCACTGCGCGAGCCATCGAAGCTTTCCAGGGCTTGGGCCAACTGACCAAGGTTGTCCCGGTTGCGACGCCGTGGCGATGTAGTTGGCAGTACCTCCCCGCTTCCCAGTTCCGCCGGCAGATGCTCGGCCCGGATCACGCCGTCATCGGCAAACAGCCGCGCCCGTTCAAGGATGTTGCGCAGCTCGCGGATGTTGCCAGGAAAGCTGTGCAGGCTGAGCAACGCCATCGCAGCGCTGTCCACTTGCGGGGCCGCGTTGCCCGCCATGCGCTTGAGCAGGCTTTCGACCAGCAGTGGCAAGTCACCGACCCGCTCGCGCAAGGCTGGCAGTCGGATAGGAAAACCGCTGATGCGGTAATAAAGGTCTTCGCGGAAGGTGCCGGCGGCCACCATCTCTTTCAGCGGTTTGTGGGTCGCCGAGATCAGGCGGAAGTTCGAGTGGACGGTACGCAGGCTCCCCACCGGACGGAAGCTGCCCGACTCGATCAGGCGCAGCAACTTGACCTGCATGGCCAGGGGCACTTCGCCGATCTCGTCGAGAAACAGGGTTCCGCCATGGGCCGCTTCGGCCAGGCCGATCTTGCGCTGCAAGGCACCGGTGAAGGCGCCCTTCTCATAGCCGAACAGCTCGCTTTCAAATAACGATTCGGTCAGGCCGGTACAGTCGACCACCACCAGCGGTGCATTGGCCCGAGGGCTGCCCAGGTGCAAGGCGCGGGCAAACAGTTCCTTGCCGGTGCCTGACTCGCCTTGCAACAGAACCGGAATTTGCGCGGGCGCTGCTCGTTGTAGGCTGGACAAGGATTCCTTGAAGGCCGGTGAGCGCCCGACCAGACCCTGCTGCTGGGGCTGGGCCGAGGCCACGGCGATGCTGGTCAGTCGCTCGACGAAGGCGACCACCTCCCCTTGTTGATCGAGGATGGGGCGCAACTCGACATCCACGTGTTCAGGCCCACGAGGGGTGTGATGCACGTGCAGCACGCGCTCGGGGCTGCGACTGTCCCAGGCCTTGCGCATCGGACAGAGTTCGCCGGCCTGATCGCAAGGCACGGCGTAGTGATGCGAGACCCGGTGACATTTACCACCGATGGGCGGCTGGCCGTCGGTGCTGAACTGGCGCTGGTAGGCGCCGTTGGCCGCCAGGATGTTGTAGTCGGTGTCCAGCACGATACTCGGCTGGGGGTCGTGTTCGAGATAGGACACCAGGGCCTGGACGGAAGGATTGGAAATTTCTCGCGAAGAATAAGACATAAGGCACCAGGGAGAGCTCCCGAGCAGCTTAACTGAAGGCGAGAGGGACTGCCAAAAACTGCCAGGAACTGCCATGGCGTGACAGCTTGCACGGCAGTCTGCCAGCGATCAGCTCGGTGACTTTCAATGAAACCGGCGCTTGCGCCCGGGTGAGACGGTGGCACGCATCTTGATCACAGCCTTGCCAATGCCTAGACGGCTCCGAGCCCTGGCACCTGGAAAATCTGGAGAACGCGGTAATGATGATCGGCGGCAAATTGTATGTGGAAGCGTTGTTCGACAGCGCGACCTCGACCATCAGCTATCTGGTGATGGACCACGGCAGCGGCCACTGTGCGCTGATCGACAGTGTGCTCGACTATGACGCCAAGTCCGGTCGGACCAGCAGCGCGTCGGCCGACAGGCTGATTGACCGGGTCAAGGCACTGGGCGCCAAGGTGCAGTGGATCCTGGAGACCCATGTGCACGCCGATCACCTGTCGGCGGCGGCCTACCTCAAGCAAATGCTGGGGGGCCAGATCGCGATCGGCAGCCAGATCACCCAGGTTCAGAAAGTCTTCGGCGCCCTGTTCAATGCCGAACCCGGATTCGCCCGGGACGGTAGCCAGTTCGACGTCCTGTTCGATGACGAGCAGGGCTTTGCCATCGGCAACCTGCAGGCCCGGGCCCTGCATACGCCGGGACACACGCCGGCCTGCATGACCTATGTGGTGGAGATCGCCGGACAGACCGTCGCCTTCGTCGGTGACACCCTGTTCATGCCCGACTACGGTACTGCCCGTTGCGACTTCCCTGGCGCCAGCGCGCGCACCCTGTACCGCTCGATCCGGCGCATCCTCGACTTCCCCGACGATACGCGGCTGTTCATGTGCCACGACTACCTGCCCGGTGGTCGCGAGTTGCGCTACATGACGACCGTGGCCGAGCAGCGCACCAGCAACATCCATGTGCGTGAAGGCATCAGCGAAGACAGTTTCGTGGCCATGCGCGAAGCCCGTGACGCCACCCTGGACATGCCGGTGCTGATCATCCCCTCAGTGCAGGTCAACATGCGCAGCGGCCAGTTGCCCGAGCCGGAAGAAAACGGTGTGCGCTACCTGAAGATCCCGCTCAACACACTCTGAGTTCTACCCAGAATTATTATTAAAGGAATACCTTGCCATGCCTGCCCATACCACCTCGCCCAAAGGCGAGCACCACAAGGTCCTGATCGTCGGCGCAGGGGCTGCCGGCATTGCTGCCGCTTCCAGCCTGATTCGCCGCGATCCGTCGCTGGACATAGCAATCATCGACCCGGCCGACACCCACTACTATCAGCCAGGCTGGACCATGGTCGGCGCCGGGGTGTTCACTGCACCCAGCACCGCGCGGGACATGGCATCGACCATCCCGTCCGGGGTTCACTGGATCAAGGCCAGGGTCGAAAGCTTCGATCCCTTCGGCCAGACCGTCAGCCTGCAAGACGGCCGCCTCGTGAGTTACGAGCAACTGGTGGTCTGCCCTGGTCTCAAGCTCGATTGGGACGCCATCGAAGGCTTGAGCGAGACCCTCGGTCGCAATGGCGTGACCTCCAACTACCGCTATGACCTGGCGCCCTACACCTGGCAATTGGTGCAGAACCTGCGCGAGGGTCGGGCGCTGTTCAGCCAGCCGCCCATGCCGATCAAATGCGCGGGGGCGCCGCAGAAAGCCTTGTACCTGTCGTGCGATCACTGGTTGCGCAGCGGCCGCCTGGGGAAGATCCAGGCCCAGTTCTTCAACGCCGGTGCCGTGCTGTTCGGCGTCGCGGACTACGTGCCGGCGCTGATGGAGTACATCGACAAGTATGGGGTGGACCTGCAGTATTCCCACCGCCTGGTCGCCGTGGACGGTCCGGGCAAACAGGCGACCTTTGTCCGCACCCTGCCCGATGGCAGCAGTGAAACCCGGGTCCAGCCCTTCGACATGCTGCATGTGGTGCCGCCACAAGTGGCTCCCGACTTCATTCGCAACAGCCCCCTGGCCGATGCCGCGGGCTGGATCGATGTCGATCCGGCCACCCTGCGCCACCGGACATTCGCCAACATCCATGGCCTGGGTGACGGGATCAACACCAGCAACGCCAAGACCGCCGCAGCGGCGCGCAAGCAGGCGCCGGTGGTGGCCAACAACGTGCTGGTCGCCCTGGGCCGCTTGCCCAACCTCGCCCATTACGATGGATATGGCTCCTGCCCGTTGACGGTGGAGCGCGGCAAGATCGTGCTGGCCGAGTTCACCTATGGCGGCAAGGTGGCTCCGAGCTTTCCTCGCTGGTTGCTCGATGGCCGTCGGCCGACGCGCCTGGCCTGGCTGCTCAAGGCACAGGTGCTGCCGCCGCTGTACTGGCGCTGCATGCTCAAGGGGCGGGAATGGCTGGCCAAGCCGCAAGCGGCAGTGATCGAGGGTCGGCAGTGATCGAACAGCCCTTTCTTGCTGCGGGCCTTGGCGCAATCATTGGTGCGGTGCTGGCGCTGACAGGCGCCGGGGGTGGCATTCTTGCCGTACCACTGCTGGTCTTCGGCCTAGGCTTGTCGATGGTCGAGGCCGCGCCGGTCGGCCTGCTGGCTGTCGGTATGGCGGCGGCGGTCGGCGCCTTGCTGGGGTTGCGCCAGGGCGTGGTGCGTTATCGCGCGGCGGCTTTCGTGGCGCTGATCGGTATCGCCGCCGCCCCCGTCGGCTTGATGCTCGCGCATCAGCTACCGGATGGACCGCTGGCCCTGACCTTCGCGGTGGTGCTGGTTTACGCCTGTGCCCGCATGCTGCTCAAGGCCAGCCGCGAACTGCGCGGCCAGCCACCGCTGGGGCAGCGCAGCCTCATGCCCTGTGTGCTCAATCCGGCGCAAGGCCGCCTGCGCTGGACCCTGCCCTGCGCCCGTGCGCTGGCGTTCACCGGATTGTTGTCCGGCCTGCTGTCTGGCCTGCTGGGGGTTGGTGGCGGCTTTGTGATCATTCCGGCACTGAGCCGCTACACCAACCTGCCGATGAAGAGCATCGTCGCCACCTCGCTGGCGGTGATCGCCCTGGTCTCCACCGGTAGCGTCATCAGCGCCAGCATCGGCGGTGTGATGCATTGGGCGGTGGGCGGCCCCTTTGCCGGCGGCGCCGTGGTGGGGTTGCTGGCCGCCCGGCAACTGGCCAGTCGCCTGGCCGGACCGCGCCTGCAACAGCTGTTCGCCACGGTCGGCATCTGCGCGGCCTTGCTGCTGGTGATGAAAACCCTGGGCGGCTGAGCCTACTCGGCGAGCAATTCGCCCTGGGCTTCGGCGCACAGCGCCAGGAGAAAATCCCAGACCACCCGCAAGCGCACTGACTTGTGCAGTTCGCGGCGGGTGCAGATCCAGTAGCTGCGCTGGATGGTTTCACTGGGCAGTACGCGTACCAGCGCCGGGTCGTGCCGGGCCATGTAGTTGGGCAGCACGGCAATCCCCAATCCGGCGCGGGCGGCCTGCTGCTGGGCGATGACGCTGGTGCTGCGGAACACCACATTGGGTGCCCGGCAGAAGCTGTTGAGAAACAGCAGTTCCTGGCTGAACAACAGATCGTCGACGTAGCCGATCCAGCTGTGCCTGGCGAGGTCTTCGCGGTGGTTCAGTGCCGGCGCCCGGGCCAGGTAATCGGGGCTGGCATACAGTGCCAGGCGATAGTCCGTGAGCTTGCGGGTGATCAACAGGTCGGCATTGGGCCGCTCCAGGTGAATGCTGATTTCCGCCTCGCGGTTGAGGATGCTGACAAAACGCGGCACCGCAACCAACTCTACCTCAAGCCCCGGATAACGTTCGAACAGGCTGCCCATGCGCGGGGTGAAGAACATGATGCCGATGCCTTCGGTCACCCCCAGGCGGATCTTGCCCAGCGGCGTGATGGCCTGGGTGATCTCTTCCTGGGCCAGCAGCGCGACGTTTTCCATGGCTTCGGCATGCTTGAGCAGCGCCTGGCCCGAAGGGGTCAGCTCGTAGCCCTGGGCGTGCTGGACGAACAACGGCGTGCCCAGGCTCTGCTCGATATTTTCGATATGCCGGGCCACGGTGCTGTGGGTGGTGTTGAGGCGCTTGGCCGCGGTCAACAGGCGACCGCTACGCTGCAACTCGAGAAAAAACCGCAGATCATTCCAGTCGAACATGCTTTTCCTTGTGAATCAGGTGTTCACGGACGTTGTTCTAAAACGCACAGCAGTTGAGTGAAATCTAACGTTTTCATCCCGAAAATAATCAATAACATGGACTGGGACAAGAATAATAATCAGGCGCGAGGTTGCCCATGCCATCAGCCGATCCTGTCTACGATTACGTGGTTGTCGGCGCCGGCCCTGCCGGGTGCCTGCTGGCCAACCGTCTGTCCGCCGATCCGGGATGCCGGGTGTTGCTGCTCGAAGCCGGTGGTCGCGACAACTATCCCTGGATTCATATTCCGGTGGGCTACCTGTATTGCATCGGTAACCCCCGCACCGACTGGTGCTTCAAGACCGAAGCCCAGCCCGGCCTCAACGGGCGCGCCTTGGGTTATCCACGGGGCAAGGTGCTCGGTGGCTGTTCCTCGATCAACGGCATGATCTACATGCGCGGCCAGGCCGGCGACTACGACCGCTGGGCCGAGCAAGGCAATGCCGGCTGGGCCTGGAAGGACGTGCTGCCCCTGTTCAAGGCCAGCGAAAACCACTTCGGCGGTGCCTCGGATGTGCATGGCGACCAAGGCGAGTGGCGCGTCGAGCAACAGCGTTATTCCTGGCCGATTCTCGACGCCTTCCGCGACGCCGCCGCACAGAGCGGTATTGCCCCTGTTGCCGACTTCAACGGTGGCGACAACCAGGGCTGTGGATATTTTCAGGTCAACCAGCGTTCCGGCATTCGCTGGAATTCGGCCAAGGCCTTCCTGCGTCCTGTGCTCAAGCGCCCCAACCTGACGGTGCTGACCGATGTACTGGTTGACCGGGTCATCCTCGATGATGGTCGAGCTTCACAGGTACGGGCTCGCTGGCAGGGCAACTGGCAGCACTTCAGCGCCCGCCGGGAGATCATCCTGTGTGCAGGTTCCGTGGGTTCTCCCGGCATCCTGCAGCGCTCGGGCATCGGCCCCCGTGGGTTGCTTGAAAGCCTGGGGATAACTGTGCGCCATGAACTGCCGGGGGTGGGCGGCAACCTGCAGGACCACCTGCAACTGCGGCTGATCTACCAGGTCAGCCAGGCGCGTACCCTCAACCAGGTGGCCAACAGCGCCTGGGGCAAGCTCGGCATGGGCCTGCGTTACCTGTACGACCGCAGCGGCCCCCTGGCCATGGCGCCGAGCCAGTTGGGCGCGTTCGTGCGCTCGGGCCCGGAGCAGGCCTCGGCCAACCTGCAGTACCACGTGCAGCCCCTGTCGCTGGAACGCTTTGGCGAGCCGCTGCACCGCTTCCCGGCCTTTACCGCCTCGGTGTGCAACCTGCGCCCGGCCAGCCGTGGACGCATCGATATCCGCTCGGCCAACCCGGACGATGCACCACTGATCGATCCCAATTACCTCAGCGACCCCGAAGACCTGCGCGTCGCCGCCCAGGCCATTCGCCTGACCCGCAAGATCGTCCAGGCCCCTGCCCTGGCGCCATTCAATCCACGCGAATACCTGCCCGGCCCGGACCTGCAAAGCGAGGAACAACTGCACGAGGCCGCCGGCCAGATCGGCACCACCATTTTCCACCCAGTGGGCACCTGTCGCATGGGCAACGGGCCGCTGGACGTCGTCGATGACCAGCTGCGTGTGCATGGCGTGCCGGGCCTGCGCATCGCCGACGCCTCGATCATGCCGCAGATTGTCTCCGGCAATACCTGTTCACCCACCTTGATGATTGCCGAAAAGGCGGCGCAATTGATAACGCGGGGGCTGTTATCCACAACCCGGATCGACGAAGAAAACGCAGTACCGACGCCCTGACCAGGCGCGTGGCAGTAACGGTGCCGGACGCGGTCTGCCGGCATCGACAGTGGAACAACAAGAATAATCACTGGGGCCCCAGGGCCGAGGACAGCAACGATGGCGGACTACATTCAGGAGCAGGGTGCGGCGACGGTCAGCAACAGTCGCCGGGAAGAACGCAAGATCATTTTCGCGTCATCCCTCGGGACCGTGTTCGAGTGGTATGACTTTTTTCTCTACGGGGCACTGGCCGCGGTCATCAGCAAGCAATTCTTTGCCGGGGTGAACGACACCACTGCCTTCATCTTCGCCTTGATGGCTTTCGCGGCGGGCTTCCTGGTGCGCCCTTTCGGCGCCCTGGTATTCGGCCGCCTGGGCGACATGATCGGGCGCAAGTACACCTTCCTGGTGACCATCGTGCTGATGGGGCTGTCGACCTTCGCCGTCGGCCTGCTGCCCACCTACGCCAGCATCGGCATTGCCGCCCCGATCATCCTGGTGATACTGCGCATGCTCCAGGGCCTGGCGCTGGGGGGCGAGTATGGCGGCGCCGCGACCTATGTGGCCGAGCACGCGCCACCGGGCAAGCGTGGCTTCCACACCGGTTTCATCCAGTCCACCGCCACCCTCGGCCTGCTGTTGTCGCTGGTGGTGGTGCTCGGTAGCCGCTACATCAGTGGCGACCAGTTCGAAGTCTGGGGCTGGCGCCTGCCGTTCCTGCTGTCGATCGTGCTGCTGGCGATTTCCACCTGGATTCGCATGAGCATGCACGAGTCGCCCGCCTTCGTGAAAATGAAGGCCCAGGGCAAGGCCAGCAAGGCGCCGATCCGTGAATCCTTCGGATCCTGGGCCAACCTCAAGGTGGTGCTGACCGCCCTGTTCAGCATCAACGCCGGCCAGGCCGTGACCTTCTACACCGCGCAGTTCTACGTGCTGTTCTTCCTCACCCAGATGCTCAAGATGGACCCGGCACAGGCCAATACCCTACTGATCATCAGCGTGGTCATCGGTGCGCCGTTCTTCGTGTTCTTCGGCTGGCTGTCGGACCGCGTGGGCCGCAAGCCGATCCTGATGCTCGGCCTGCTGTTGGCCACCCTGCTCTACTTCCCGCTGTTCAAGGCCCTGAGTCATTACGCCAACCCGCAGATCGACGCCGCCAGTCGCCAGGCACCGATCGTGGTCATGGCCGACCCGCAAAGCTGCACCTTCCAGTTCGACCCGGTGGGCAAGGCTCGCTTCGATAGCCCTTGCGACAAGGTCAAGACCTTCCTGGTCAAACAGGGCCTGCCCTACAGCTCTGAATCGGTAGCCGCTGGCAGCAGCGTGGTGGTGACCGTGGGTGACCAGCGCATCGACGGTTTCGACGAAGTGGCGCTGCGGGCAGCGATCGACAAGGCGGGCTACCCGGCCAAGGCCGATCCTTCTGCGGTCAACGAAACCATGGTGGTGGTGCTGATCGTGGCGATGATCCTGATCGCGACCATGACCTACGGGCCCTTGGCGGCGGTGATGGTTGAACTGTTCCCGACCCGGATCCGCTACACCTCGATGTCGCTGCCGTATCACATCGGCAACGGCTGGTTCGGTGGCTTCCTGCCCACCGTGTCCTTTGCCCTGGTGGTGTACACCGGCGACATCTTCTACGGGCTCTGGTACCCGGTGCTGATCACGGGTGTCAGCCTGGTGGTCGGGCTGTTCTGCCTGAAAGAAACCCGCGATGTGGATATCGACAAGGTCTGAGTCGATAAACGGGTACAAAAAAACCGGCTAAGCGCCGGTTTTTTTATGCCGCGGAAAAACTTATGCACGATTATCACGGAACAGTCATACAGAGAAATAAGTAAGAAAATGAATGACTTAGCTTAATTTTCAGAAAGTGATCCAAATACTATACACAAGTTATCCACAGATCCTCAGGCAACGCCTTCAGCCGGATTGGAAGCCGCTGCCGGCAAGGAGCCCATGTCGCGCTGGGTCTGCTCGTTCCAGGCCGCTGCCCGGTCATTGAGCTCGGCAACGGCGCGTGGACCGCTGCCTTCGGCGTACATGGGCGCACCGATTACCACCTCGATGGTACCGGCACGTTTGCTCCAGCCTTGCTTGGGCCAGAACTTGCCGGCGTTGTGCGCGACCGGCAGCACGGGCAGGCCGGCATTCACCGCCAGGGCGGTGCCGCCGCGGGAGAACTTGCCGATCTGGCCGAAAGGTACACGGGTGCCTTCCGGGAAGATCAGCACCCAGACGCCATCCTTGAGCAGCTTGTCGCCTTCGCTGGCGACCTGCTTGAGGGCGGCCTTGGGGTTGTCGCGGTCAATGGCGATCGGGCGCAGCATGGCCATCGCCCAGCCGAAGAACGGCACGTACAGCAACTCACGCTTGAGCACCTGGCTCAAAGGCGAGAAATAGGCAGAGAGGAAGAAGGTCTCCCAGGTGCTCTGGTGGTTGGAGAGGATCACGCAAGGTTGCTTGGGGATGTTTTCAGCCCCAGTGACCTTGACCTTGATGTTGAGGAACACCCGCACCAGCACCAGTGCAAAGCGGCACCAGTAGACATTGATGAAGCGATAGCGGGCGCTGAAAGGCAGAAACGGCGCGATAAAAAAGCTCAGGGTGCACCACAGCAAAGCGCTGGTACCCAGTAGCAGGTAAAAAAGAAAAATTCTGATCGCCTGCAGGATCGACATAGCGGCATGTACCGTTGCGGGCTCGCCCGCCTAGTAAAAGTGCGCCTGTGTGGCAGGCGCCCTATTTGTGGATAAGTTCTCTGGCGATGGCTGCCAGATCATCGAAAATCAACGTCCCTTGCGCAATGCCCTTGCTCAGGGTGATCTCGCCTTTCCCGGTTTTTACCAGAATCGGTTGAGCATCGACGGCTTTTGCGGCTTCCAGGTCACCCTTGCTGTCACCGACAAACCATACCCCGGCCAGTTCGGCCTGGTAATGCGCGGCGATCGTGCGCAGCATGCCCGGCTTGGGCTTGCGGCAATCGCAGCCCTCATCGGGCCCGTGCGGGCAATAGACGATCAGCCCGACCTCGCCCCCCTGCTCGGCCACCAGCTGGCGCAGACGCGCATGCATGGCCTCCAGGGTTGCCAGGTCGTAGTAGCCGCGAGCGATGCCGGACTGGTTGGTGGCGACCGCCACCGTCCAGCCGGCCTTGCTCAACTGCGCGATGGCCTCGATCGATCCGGGAATCGGTATCCACTCGTCCAGCGACTTGATGTAGGCGTCGGAGTCCTGGTTGATCACTCCGTCACGATCGAGAATCAGCAGCTTCAAGACTTACCCCAGCAGCGAAATGTCGGCCACGCCCAGGAACAGACCGCGCAGGCGGCTGAGCAAGGCATAACGGTTGGCGCGCACCTTGGCGTCCTCGGCGTTGACCATCACCGCCTCGAAGAAGGCGTCGACCGGTTCGCGCAGGGCGGCCAGGCGTGCCAGCGATTCGCTGTACTGACGCGCAGCGGCCATCGGTTGCACGGCCTGGTCGGCCTGCTGGATGGCCGAGTACAGGGAGAACTCGTTGGCATTGTCGAAGTACTTCGGCTCGACGGAAGTCGCGATGGTGCCTTCGGCCTTGCCCAGCAGGTTCGACACGCGCTTGTTCACCGCGGCCAGGGCGGCGGCTTCAGGCAGCTGGCGGAAGGCCTGGACGGCCTGCACGCGCTGGTCGAAGTCCAGTGCCGAACCAGGCTTCAGGGCGCGGACCGACAGGTAGGTGGCGACGTCGATGCCTTCGTCTTCGTAACGGGCACGCAGGCGATCGAAGATGAACTCCAGCACCTGGTCGGCCAGGCCTGCAGCCTTGACCTTGCTGCCGAACTGGGTGACTGCGAAGCTCACCGCTTCGGTCAGGTCCAGGTCCAGCTGCTTCTCGATCAGGATACGCAGCACACCCAGGGCGGCACGGCGCAGGGCGTAGGGGTCCTTGCTGCCGGTTGGCAGCATGCCGATACCGAAGATACCGACCAGGGTATCGAGCTTGTCGGCGATGGCCACGGCCGCACCGGTCAGGGTCGAAGGCAGCTCGGCGCCAGCACCACGCGGCATGTACTGCTCGTTCAGGGCCAGGGCCACATCTTCCGGCTCGCCGTCGTTGAGGGCGTAGTAGTAGCCGGCAACACCCTGCATTTCCGGGAATTCGCCGACCATCTCGGTGGCCAGGTCGCACTTGGACAGCAGACCGGCACGCGCGGCGCGCTGGGCGTCGCCGCCGATGCGCGGGGCGATGAAGGCGGCCAGCTTGGCAACCCGCTCGGCCTTGTCGAAGACGCTGCCCAGCTGGGCCTGGAACACCACGTTCTGCAGGCGCTCGTTGAAGCTTTCCAGTGGCTGCTTCTTGTCTTGCTTGAAGAAGAACTCGGCGTCGGTCAGGCGTGGGCGCACGACCTTCTCGTTGCCTTCGACGATCTGCTTGGGATCGCGGCTCTCGACGTTGGCCACGGTAATGAAGCGTGGCAGCAGCTTGCCGTCGGTATCCAGCAGGCAGAAGTACTTCTGGTTGTCCTGCATGGTGGTGATCAGGGCTTCCTGCGGGACTTCCAGGAAACGCTCCTCGAAGGAGCAGACCAGCGGCACCGGCCATTCGACCAGCGCCGTCACCTCATCGAGCAGCGCAGGCGGCACGATGGCGCTGCCTTCCTGCTGCATGGCGAGCTCGGCGGTGCGCTTGCTGATCAGCTCGCGACGCTCGGCGAAGTCGGCCAGCACGTAGGCCTTGCGCAGGTCTTCCTGGTAGTTGGCCGGGGCGCTGATGCGCACGTTTTCCGGGTGGTGGAAGCGGTGGCCGCGGGATTCGCGACCGGCTTTCTGCGCCAGCAGGGTGCAGTCGACCACCTCGTCACCGAGCAGCATCACCAGCCACTGGGTCGGACGCACGAACTCGTCCTTGCGCGCGCCCCAGCGCATGCGCTTGGGGATCGGCAGGTCGTTGAGCGAGTCTTCGATGATGGTTGGCAGCAGGCTGGCGGTGGCCTTGCCCGGGATGTGCTGGGAGAAGCGCAGCTTGGCGCCGCTCTGGTCGATATCCGACAGCTCTACACCGCACTTCTTGGCGAAGCCCAGGGCAGCCTGGGTCGGGTTGCCTTCAGCGTCGAACGCCGCCTGGCGTGGCGGGCCGTCGAGGTTGATGCTGCGGTCCGGCTGCTGGGTGTCCAGCTGGCGGATCAGCACGGCCAGGCGGCGCGGCGCGGCGAACACCTGCTTGTCGGTGTAGTTCAGGCCAGCGGCCTGCAGGCCTTTCTCGATACCGGCGAGGAAAGCGTCACCCAGGCTGCTCAGGGCCTTGGGTGGCAGTTCTTCGGTGCCCAGTTCAACCAGGAAATCTTGAGCACTCATTGTGCAGCCTCCAGCTTAGCCAACACTTCATCACGCAATTCAGGGGACGCCATCGGGAAGCCCAGCTTGGCGCGGGCCTGCAGGTAGCTCTGGGCCACGGCGCGGGCCAGGGTGCGTACGCGCAGGATGTAACGCTGACGCTCGGTTACCGAGATGGCACGGCGGGCGTCGAGCAGGTTGAAGGTGTGCGAGGCCTTGAGGACCATTTCGTAGGTCGGCAGCGGCAGCTCGAGCTCGATCAGGCGATTGGCTTCGCTCTCGTAGAAGTCGAACAGTTCGAACAGCTTCTCGACGTTGGCGTGCTCGAAGTTGTAGGTCGACTGCTCCACTTCGTTCTGGTGGAACACATCGCCATAGGTCACCTTGCCGAACGGACCGTCGGTCCAGATCAGGTCGTAGACCGAGTCGACGCCCTGCAGGTACATGGCCAGGCGCTCCAGGCCATAGGTGATTTCACCGGTGACCGGGTAGCACTCGATGCCGCCTACTTGCTGGAAGTAGGTGAACTGGGTGACTTCCATGCCGTTGAGCCAGATTTCCCAGCCCAGGCCCCAGGCGCCGAGGGTCGGCGATTCCCAGTTGTCTTCGACGAAACGGATGTCGTGCACCAGCGGGTCGAGGCCGATGGCCTTGAGCGAGCCCAGGTACAGTTCCTGGAAGTTCGCCGGGTTCGGCTTGAGCACCACCTGGAACTGGTAGTAGTGCTGCAGACGGTTGGGGTTTTCACCATAGCGGCCATCGGCCGGACGGCGGCTGGGCTGCACATAGGCGGCGTTCCAGTTTTCCGGGCCGACGGCGCGCAGGAAGGTGGCGGTATGGAAAGTGCCGGCGCCTACTTCCATATCGTAGGGCTGAAGTACCACACAACCTTGCTCGGCCCAGTATTGCTGCAGGGCGAGGATCAAGTCTTGGAAGGTACGCACGGCTGGCGTAGGCTGGCTCACGAAATTCACCTGTTTCTAGGGCTGCGAATATAAAGAGCGGGAGTATAACCCGATTCGCGCAGGCCTCTACCCTTGGAGCCTTATGCCACGCTGCTTTTGGTGTACCGACGATCCGCTTTATGAGGCTTATCACGATCAGGAGTGGGGCACGCCCCAGCGTGACCCGGGCCAGCTGTTCGAAATGCTGCTGCTCGAAGGCTTCCAGGCCGGCCTGTCGTGGATCACGGTGTTGAAGAAACGCGAACGCTACCGTCAGGTGCTGTTCGGCTTCGATCCGCAGCGCCTGGCGCAGATGAGCGACGAGCAGATCGAAGCGCTGATGCTCGACCCCGGCATCATTCGCAACCGCCTCAAGCTCAATGCCGCGCGGCGCAATGCCCGTGCCTGGCTGGCCCTGGAGAACCCGGGCGAGTGGCTCTGGTCGTTCGTCGGCGGCGCGCCGAAAATCAACCATTTCTCCCGACGCGGCGAAGTCCCGGCGGTGACCGATGAGGCCACGGCCATGAGCAAGGCCTTGCGCAAGGCCGGCTTCACCTTTGTCGGCCCGACCATCTGCTACGCCTTCATGCAGGCCACCGGCATGGTCATGGACCACACCACCGATTGTGATCGCTACGCCGCTTTGCTGCGCTGAGGGGTACAATGGCCGGCTTGCAGAAAGAGGAACCAGCCTGTGGATAAATTCAAGGGCGCCTTGATGGTCGGGGCGTTGCGGTTGTTTGCCAAGCTCCCCTGGGGCGCGGTACAGCGGGTCGGCGCGGCGATCGGCTGGCTCATGTGGAAGGTGCCGAACAGTTCGCGTGAAGTGGTGCGCATCAACCTGGCCAAGTGTTTCCCGGAGATGGACCCGGCGGCTCGCGAGCAACTGGTGGGCCGCACCCTGATGGACATCGGCAAGTCCTTTACCGAAAGCGCCTGTGCCTGGATCTGGCCGGCCCAGCGTTCGCTTGCGCTGGTACGCGAGGTCGAGGGCCTTGAGGTGCTGCAGGCGGCCTTGGCCTCGGGCAAGGGTGTGGTCGGCATCACCAGCCACCTGGGCAACTGGGAAGTGCTCAATCACTTCTATTGCAACCAGTGCAAACCGATCATTTTCTACCGTCCGCCCAAGCTCAAGGCGGTCGATGACCTGCTGCGCGAGCAGCGCGTACAGCTGGGCAACCGCGTGGCGGCCTCGACCAAGGAAGGCATCCTGAGCATCATCAAGGAAGTGCGCAAAGGCGGTCAGGTCGGCATTCCGGCAGACCCGGAGCCAGCCGAGTCGGCAGGCGTCTTCGTGCCGTTCTTCGCCACCAAGGCGCTGACCAGCAAGTTCGTGCCGAACATGCTCGCCGGCGGCAAGGCGGTCGGGGTGTTCCTGCATGCCCTGCGCCTGCCCGATGGATCCGGCTTCAAGGTGATCCTGGAAGCGGCGCCCGAAGCGATGTACAGCGAAGACACCGAAACCTCGGCGGCGGCCATGAGCCAGGTGGTTGAGCGCTATGTGCGGGCGTATCCGAGCCAGTACATGTGGAGCATGAAGCGCTTCAAGAAGCGTCCGCCTGGGGAGGCGCGCTGGTATTGAGGGCCCTATCGCTGGCTACGCCAGCTCCCACAGGGATTGTGGATAACCCTGTGGGAGCGGGCTTGCCCCGCGATGGCATTGCTAGACTTTGTCGAGCTTCCTGAGAAACACCGTCATCTCTTTTTCGGCCTGCTTGTCGCCATGGGCCTTCGCCGCTTCCAGCCCCTGCTCCCAGGCCAGGCGCGCCGCCGCTTTATCGCCGTGCAGCTGATGCGCCTTGCCCAGCAGTTTCCAGGCTGCCGAGTACTTCGGATCGAACTCGACGCAGCGCTGCAGATGCACCGCCGCCTCGGCGCCATTGCCTTCATCCAGCCAGGCCTTGCCCAGGCCGAAGCGCAACAGGGCGTTATCCACACCCTTGGCCAGCATCTTTTCCAGTGATTCGCGCATGTCGCTGTCCTCTTAGAAGAAGCTCAAGCCCACGTGGAACAGCTTCTCGACGTCACGGATGTACTTTTTATCCACAACGAAGAGGATCACATGGTCGCCCGCCTCGATGACGGTGTCATCGTGGGCAATCAGCACTTCTTCATCGCGAATGATCGCGCCGATGGTGGTGCCGGGCGGCAGGGCGATGTCTTCGATGGCCTTGCCGATCACCTTGCTCGACTTCGAGTCGCCATGGGCAATGGCCTCGATCGCCTCTGCCGCGCCACGGCGCAGCGAGTGCACGCTGACGATGTCGCCGCGGCGCACGTGGGCGAGCAAGGTGCCGATGGTGGCCAGCTGCGGGCTGATGGCGATATCGATATCGCCGCCCTGGACCAGGTCGACATAGGCCGGGTTGTTGATGATGGTCATCACCTTGCGCGCGCCCAGGCGCTTGGCCAGCAGCGAGGACATGATGTTGGCTTCGTCATCGTTGGTCAGGGCCAGGAAGATGTCGGCCTCGGCGATGTTCTCTTCGAGCATCAGGTCGCGGTCCGAGGCGCTGCCTTGCAGCACCACGGTGCTGTCCAGGGTGTCGGACAGGTAGCGGCAGCGGGCCGGGTTCATCTCGATGATCTTGACCTGGTAGCGGCTTTCGATGGCCTCGGCCAGGCGCTCGCCGATCTGTCCGCCGCCGGCGATGACCACGCGCTTGTTGGTCTCGTCCAGGCGCCGCAGCTCGCCCATCACCGCACGGATGTTGGCCTTGGCGGCGATGAAGAAGACTTCGTCGTCGGCCTCGATCACGGTATCGCCCTGGGGCAGGATCGGCCGGTCACGACGGAAGATGGCGGCCACGCGGGTGTCGACGTTGGGCATGTGCTCGCGGATCTGGCGCAGCTGCTGGCCGACCAGCGGACCACCGTAGTAGGCCTTGACCGCCACCAGCTGGGCCTTGCCTTCGGCGAAGTCGATCACCTGCAGGGCACCCGGGTGCTCGATCAGGCGCTTGATGTAGTGGGTAACCACCTGCTCGGGGCTGATCAGTACGTCGACCGGAATGGCGTCGTTGTCGAACAGGCCGGCGCGGGTCAGGTAGGCCGATTCACGCACCCGGGCGATCTTGGTCGGGGTGTGGAAAAAGGTGTAGGCGACCTGGCAGGCGACCATGTTGGTCTCGTCGCTGTTGGTCACCGCCACCAGCATGTCGGCGTCATCGGCGCCGGCCTGGCGCAGCACGGTAGGGAACGAGGCGCGGCCCTGGACGGTGCGGATGTCCAGGCGGTCGCCGAGGTCGCGCAGGCGGTCGCCATCGGTGTCGACCACGGTAATGTCGTTGGCTTCGCTGGCCAGGTGTTCAGCCAGCGTGCCGCCGACCTGTCCTGCGCCGAGGATGATGATCTTCATCCGCTATTCCCTTCTCTTGTTATCCGCGCGCGGCGGCTATTTTGATCAGCTTGGCATAGTAAAAGCCGTCGTGGCCGCCTTCCTGGGCCAGTAACTGGCGGCCATGGGGCTGGCGCACGCCGGCCTGGGTCGCCAGGTCCAGCTCGCGGGCACCCGGGGTGCGGGCCAGGAAGGCCTCGATGACTTCGGTGTTTTCCGTCGGCAGGCTCGAGCAGGTGGCATAGAGCAGGATGCCGCCGACCTCGAGGGTCGGCCACAGGGCGTCGAGCAGTTCGCCCTGCAAGGTGGCCAGGGCCGGGATGTCGTCGGCCTGGCGGGTCATCTTGATGTCCGGGTGACGGCGGATCACGCCGGTGGCCGAGCACGGTGCGTCAAGCAGGATGCGCTGGAAGCCCTTGCCGTCCCACCAACTGGCGGTGTCTCGGGCATCGCAGGCGATCAGCTGGGCATCCAGGCCAAGGCGGTCGAGGTTTTCCCGGACCCGGGTCAGGCGCTTGGCTTCCAGGTCGATGGCCACCACGCCGTCGAGCTGCGCCTGGGCTTCGAGCAGGTGGCAGGTCTTGCCCCCGGGTGCGCAGCAGGCGTCGAGCACACGCTGGCCGGGCGCCAGGTCGAGCAGGTCGGCGGCCAGTTGCGCCGCTTCGTCCTGGACGCTGATCCAGCCTTGTTCGAAGCCAGGCAGGTCGCGTACGTCACTGGCTTGCGCAAGCACGATGCCGTCGGCGCTGTACTGGCAGGCACTGGCTTCGATCCCCGCCTCGCGCAGCAGGCCCAGGTAGGCCTCACGGCTGTGATGCCGGCGATTGACCCGCAGGATCATCGGCGGGTGCGCATTGTTGGCCGCGCAAATGGCCTCCCACTGCTCGGGCCAGAAGGCCTTGAGCGATTTCTGCAGCCAGCGAGGGTGGGCCGTGCGTACCACCGGGTCGCGCTCCAGCTCGGCGAGGATATCGTTGCTCTCGCGCTGTGCCCGACGCAGCACGGCGTTGAGCAGCCCCTTGGCCCAGGGCTTCTTCAGCTTGTCGGCGCAACCTACGGTTTCGCCGATGGCGGCGTGGGCAGGAACACGGGTGTAGAGCAGTTGATACAGGCCGACCAGCAACAAGGCTTCGACATCGCGGTCTGCACTCTTGAACGGCTTCTGCAGCAGGCGCTCGGCCAGGGCCGACAGCCGTGGCTGCCAGCGCGCGGTGCCGAATGCCAGGTCCTGGGTCAAGCCGCGGTCACGGGCTTCGACCTTGTCCAGTTGCGCAGGCAGCGAACTGTTCAGCGAGGCCTTGCCACTGAGTACTGCCGCCAGGGCGCGGGCGGCTGCCAGACGTGGATTCATTGACCGAGCACCGTACCGCTGGCGAATTTATCGCGGCGGCTGTTGAACAGGTCGGCGAAGTTCAGCGCCTTGCCACCGGGCAGTTGCAGGCGGGTCAGGCACAGGGCCTGTTCGCCGCAAGCGACGATCAGGCCGTCTTTGCTGGCGCTGAGGATTTCACCGGGGGTGCCTTTGCCTGTGGACAAGCTGGCGGCGAGCACCTTCACGGCTTCACCGTTCAGGGTGCTGTGGCAGATCGGCCAGGGATTGAAGGCGCGAATCAGGCGTTCCAGCTCAACGGCTGGACGGCTCCAGTCCAGGCGCGCTTCATCCTTGTTCAGCTTGTGGGCATAGGTGGCCAGGCTGTCGTCCTGGACTTCACCTTGCAGCGTGCCAGCGGCCAGGCCGGCCACGGCTTCAAGCACGGCTGGCGGGCCCATCTCGGCGAGACGGTCGTGCAGCGTGCCGCCGGTGTCGGTGGCGCTGATCGGGGTGGTGACCTTGAGCAGCATCGGGCCAGTATCCAGACCGGCTTCCATGCGCATCACCGTCACACCGCTTTCACTGTCGCCGGCTTCGACCGCGCGCTGGATCGGCGCGGCACCGCGCCAGCGTGGCAGCAGCGAGGCGTGGCTGTTGATGCAACCCAGGCGCGGGATATCCAGCACCGCCTGCGGCAGGATCAGGCCGTAGGCGACCACCACCATCAGGTCCGGGGCGAAGGCGGCCAGTTCGGCCTGGGCCTCGGCATTGCGCAGGGTCGGCGGTTGCAGGACAGGGATGCCGTTATCCACAGCCAGTTGTTTGACGGCGCTGGGCATCAGTTTCTGCCCACGCCCGGCCGGGCGGTCCGGTTGGGTGTAGACGGCGACGACGTCGTAGGGGCTGTCGATCAGGGCCTTGAGGTGTTCGGCGGCAAACTCTGGGGTGCCTGCGAAGACAATGCGCATGGAGTTCTCGCTAAAAAAGAAAAAGGCTTGCCGGAGCAAGCCTTCTGGATGAGGAGATCAAGCTTGCTGGCGGTGCTGCTTTTCCAGTTTCTTCTTGATCCGGTCGCGTTTGAGCGTCGACAGGTAGTCAACGAACAGCTTGCCGTTGAGGTGATCGCATTCGTGCTGGATGCACACTGCCAGCAGGCCTTCGGCGATTTCTTCGAAGGGCTTGCCGTCGCGGTCCAGCGCCTTGATCTTGACCCGGGTCGGGCGATCGACGTTCTCGTAGAAGCCGGGCACCGACAGGCAGCCTTCCTGGTACTGGTCCATGTCGTCGGTGAGCTTTTCGAGCTCGGGGTTGATGAACACCCGTGGCTCGCTGCGATCTTCGCTCAGGTCCATGACCACGACGCGCTTGTGTACATTGACCTGGGTAGCGGCCAGGCCGATGCCAGGGGCTTCGTACATGGTTTCAAACATGTCATCGACCAGCTGGCGGATGCTGTCGTCGACTTCCGTCACCGGTTTGGCGAGGGTGCGAAGGCGCGGGTCCGGGAATTCGAGAATGTTCAGAATGGCCATAAGCGTATGAGCTGCACTGTGCGATGAAATACAAACATGAATACACATAATAAAGGGATTCGCCGGATTCGGCACCTGGCAAAGGTCAGCTAAGGTTTCAGGCAGGCCCGAAGGGCTGCCGACCGGGCGCTTTTTTCAACCGGTTGTCAAAGTATTATCAACAGAGTTATCCACAGCTTGTGCAGGTTGTGGGGGCTCTGCCCGATCAAGGATGATCGTCATGCCGCAGTCAGCTCCCGGGCGCTGTTCGCCCGCCGAACTCGAGGCGCGTCTGCGCCTGCACCGCTTGCCGGCACTTGGCCCGCAACGCTTTCATCGACTTCTCCAGGCCTTCGGCAGTGCCTCGGCGGCCCTCAGTGCCCCGGCCAGCGCCTGGCGTGCGCTGGATATCCCGTTTGCCAGTAGCGATGCCCGTCGCAGCGTTGAGGTGCGTGAGGGTGCTGCGGCTGCAATGGCCTGGCTAGAGCGGCCCGACCAGCATGTGCTGATGTGGGACGACCCCGCCTACCCCGCTTTGCTGGCGGAAGTGGACGCTGCCCCACCCCTGCTGTTCGTCGCCGGCAACCCGGCCCTGCTGGAAAAACCGCAGCTGGCAATCGTCGGCAGTCGCCGGGCTTCACGGCCATCGCTGGACACCGCCGCCGCGTTTTCCAGAAGCCTTGCCCGCGGCGGTTTCGTGATTACCAGCGGCCTGGCCCTGGGGGTGGATGGCGCTGCCCATCAGGCGGCGCTGGACGTCGAAGGGTGCACCATCGGGGTGCTGGGCACGGGCCTGCAAAAACTTTATCCACAACGCCACCGGGCACTGGCCGCGGCCATGATCGAGCGCGGCAGTGCCGTGGTGTCCGAGTTCGCGCTGGATGCCGGGCCGGTGGCGGGCAACTTCCCGCGCCGCAATCGCATCATCAGCGGGCTGTCGCTGGGCGTGCTGGTGGTGGAGGCGAGCCTTGCCAGTGGCTCGCTGATCACGGCGCGCCTGGCGGCCGAGCAAGGGCGTGAGGTCTATGCCATTCCGGGCTCGATACACCATCCGGGCTCCAAGGGCTGCCACCAGTTGATTCGCGATGGGGCATTGCTGGTGGAAAACGTCGAGCAGATCGTCGAAACCCTGCAGGGCTGGCAGCGTTTGCCGCCGCAGGCGGACGAGGAGCCTGCGCGAGGCCTGCATATACTTGAGACATTGCTGTTGGCTGCTCCCCAGACCACCGAGGGGCTGGCCGCCGGCAGCGGCTGGCCATTGCCCAGGGTGCTGGCGGCATTGACCGAGCTTGAGGTGGCGGGACGGGTCTGTAATGAAGCCGGGCGTTGGTTTGCCCGGCCAGGCTAAGTACACTGCGGGTCAGCCTTAGAATGCGGAGTGAAAGCAATGGTGAGCAGTTGGCGTGTGCAACAAGCCGCGCGTGAAATCCGGGCCGGTGCGGTGATTGCCTACCCAACCGAGGCCGTCTGGGGCCTGGGCTGTGACCCATGGAACGAGGAAGCGGTGGATCGCCTGCTGGCGATCAAGTCGCGCTCGGTCGACAAGGGGTTGATCCTGATCGCCGACAATATCCGCCAGTTCGACTTCCTGTTCGAAGATTTCCCCGAAACCTGGATCGATCGCATGAGCAGCACCTGGCCGGGGCCGAACACCTGGCTGGTGCCGCACCAGAACATGCTGCCGGAGTGGATCACCGGGGTGCACGACACGGTTGCCCTGCGGGTCAGCGACCACCCGGTGGTGCGTGAGCTGTGCGCGCTGGTCGGGCCGCTGGTATCGACCTCGGCCAACCCCCAGGGGCGTCCAGCGGCCAAGTCGCGCTTGCGCGTCGAGCAGTATTTCCGTGGCCAGCTGGACCTGGTCCTGGGTGGCGCCCTGGGCGGGCGGCGTAATCCGAGTGTGATTCGCGACCTGGCGACCGGGGAAGTGGTGCGGGCGGGTTAACCCCTATCGCGGGGCAAGCCCGCTCCCACAGGGACCATACAGGCCTGTGGGAGCGGGCTTGCCCCGCGATCGTATTCACCACCGAATCAAGGCAGCAAAACAGTAGACCCCACCGTCCGCCGTGCCGACAGCTCGGTCTGCGCCCTGGCCGCTTCACTCAGCGGATAACGCTGCTGGATATCCACCGTCAGTTTGCCGCTGGTGATCATCGCGAACAGGTCGTCGGCCATGGCCTGGGTGTTGGCCGCCGAGTTGGCGTAGCTGGCCAGGGTCGGGCGGGTGACATACAGCGAGCCCTTCTGCGCCAGGATGCCCAGGTTGACCCCGCTCACCGCGCCCGAGGCATTGCCGAAGCTGACCATCAGGCCACGCGGCGCCAGGCAGTCCAGCGAGGTCAGCCAGGTGTCCTGGCCCACGCCGTCGTAGACCACCGGGCATTTCTTGCCGTCGGTCAGCTCCAGCACCCGCTGCGCCACATCTTCACGGCTGTAGTCGATGGTGGCCCAGGCCCCCAGCGCTTTGGCGCGTTCGGCTTTCTCCGCCGAACTGACCGTACCGATCAGCCTGGCGCCCAGGGCCTTGGCCCACTGGCAAGCCAGCGAGCCCACTCCGCCCGCGGCGGCATGGAACAGAATGGTGTCGCCCGGCTGCACGGCGTAGGTCTGCTTGAGCAGGTACTGCACGGTGAGGCCCTTGAGCATCACTGCCGCTGCCTGTTCGAAGCTGATGCTGTCGGGGAGCTTCACCAGGTTGGCCTCCGGCAGCACGTGCACTTCGCTGTAGGCGCCCAGCGGACCACCGGCGTAGGCGACGCGGTCGCCGACCTTGAGCCGGGTCACCTGAGCGCCCACCGCCTCGACCACCCCTGCCCCTTCGGTGCCCAGGCCCGAAGGCAAGGCCGGTGGCTGGTACAGGCCGCTGCGAAAGTAGGTGTCGATGAAGTTCAGGCCGATGGCGTGGTTGCGTACACGCACCTGTTCCGGGCCGGGGGCGGCGGGTTCGAAATCGACCAGTTGCAGGACCTCGGGCCCCCCATGCTGGCTGAACTGGATACGCTTGGCCATCTGCACGCTCCTGTCGCGTTGGGAAAACCCCTATCGGACGCCTTTGCTTGATCGCCGTCAACTGCGGCCAGCCGGTTGCCGGTGGTATGCTACGCGCCGAATTTGCTCATGCCCGCTTCCAGGTGACCTGATGACTAGCCGCACCGAGGCCGTGAAAGCCTACCTGCTCGACTTGCAAGACCGTATTTGTGCCGCCCTCGAGAACGAAGACGGCGGCGCCCGCTTCGTCGAGGACGCCTGGACGCGTGAAGCCGGCGGTGGCGGACGGACCCGGGTGATTGGCGACGGCAAGGTCATCGAAAAAGGCGGGGTGAACTTCTCCCACGTCTTCGGCAGCGGCCTGCCGCCGTCGGCCAGTGCCCACCGGCCGGAACTGGCCGGCCGGGGCTTCGAGGCCCTGGGCGTGTCGCTGGTGATCCACCCGCACAACCCGCACGTGCCGACGTCCCACGCCAACGTACGCTTTTTCATCGCCGAGAAGGAAGGTGAAGAGGCGGTCTGGTGGTTCGGCGGCGGCTTCGACCTGACCCCCTACTACGGCAACGAAGAAGACTGCCTGCACTGGCACCAGGTGGCCGAGCGTGCCTGTGCGCCGTTCGGTGCCGATGTCTACCCACGCTACAAGGCCTGGTGCGACCGCTACTTCCACCTCAAGCACCGTGGCGAACCGCGTGGCATCGGCGGCCTGTTCTTCGACGATCTGAACGAGTGGGATTTCGACACCTGCTTCGCCTTCATGCGTGCCATCGGCGATGCCTACATCGAGGCTTACCTGCCGATCGTCCAGCGCCGCAAGGCCATGGCCTATACCGCCGAGCAGCGTGAGTTCCAGGAATTCCGCCGTGGTCGCTACGTCGAGTTCAACCTGGTCTACGACCGTGGCACCCTGTTCGGCCTGCAATCGGGCGGTCGTACCGAATCGATCCTGATGTCGCTGCCACCGCAGGTGCGTTGGGGGTACGATTGGAAACCGGCACCGGGTAGCGACGAAGCCCGCCTGACCGAGTATTTCCTGCAGGATCGCGACTGGATTGGCGAGGCCAAGCCTGGTCGTTGACCGCTCTGTGGATAACTTTGCCGGATAGCCCGGCCCCGACCCAGGAACCGCGTGAATGGACCAGTACGTTGTATTCGGCAACCCGATCGGCCACAGCAAATCGCCGCTGATCCACCGCCTGTTCGCCGACCAGACCGGCCAGCAGCTGGAGTACAACACCTTGCTGGCACCGCTGGATGACTTTACCGACTGCGCCCGGGGTTTCTTCAAGCAGGGCCAGGGCGCCAACGTCACCGTGCCGTTCAAGGAAGAAGCCTACCGTCTGGTCGAAAGGCTGACGGCACGGGCCAAACGGGCCGGTGCGGTGAATACCCTGAGCAAGCTGGCCGATGGCAGCCTGCAGGGTGACAACACCGACGGTGCCGGCCTGGTGCGCGACCTGACCGTCAATGCCGGGGTGCAGCTCAGCGGCAAGCGTATCCTGCTGCTGGGCGCCGGCGGTGCGGTGCGTGGCGTGCTGGAACCGCTGCTGGCCCACAACCCGACCTCGCTGGTGATCGCCAACCGTACGGTGGAAAAGGCCGAACAACTGGCCCATGAATTCGCCGACCTTGGCCCTGTGGCGGCCAGTGGATTCGCCTGGCTGAAAGAGCCTGTCGACCTGATCATCAATGCCACCTCCGCCAGCCTGGCCGGTGAATTGCCGCCGATTTCCCCCAGCCTGATCGAGCCGGGCAAGACGGTCTGCTACGACATGATGTACGGCAAGGAGCCGACGCCGTTCTGCCAATGGGCGACCGAACACGGGGCAGCCCAGGTGCTGGACGGCCTGGGTATGCTCGCCGAGCAGGCCGCCGAGGCCTTCTTCATCTGGCGCGGCGTACGTCCGGACACCGGCCCGGTGCTGGACGAGCTGCGTCGCCAGCTGGCCCGCGGCTAATCCTCGAAGCGGATCGGGCAGTGCGCTGCCCCTTCCAGCTTGTGCAATTCCTCGATCACCTGTGGGCGCGCCCGGTGCAGCGTCAGGCTGCCCCCTGCCCGGCCCAGGCGGCGGGCCTCGCGGTGGAGCATGTCCACCCCGGAATAGTCGATGAAGTTGATCTGCCGGGCATCGATCACCACGTCCGGCCCCTGGCAGCGCTGCAGGCGTACCTGTAGGTAATGGCTGGCGCCAAAGAAGATCGAGCCTCCCACCCGCAGCACATCGGCATTGCCCTCGCGTGAATGCTGCACCCGTGGCCGCGAGGTGCGCTTGAGGTAGAAGAACAGCGAGGCCAGCACCCCGGCGTAGATGGCGGTCTGCAGCTCCAGCAGCAGGGTCGCCGTTGCGGTCAGGACCATGACCAGGAATTCCGAACGGCTGACCCGGAACAACGCGCGCATGGCACGATGATCGACCAGGCCCCAGCAGATCAGCAGGATGCTGCCGGCCATGGCCGGGATGGGTAGATGCGCGATCAGTCCGGCACCCGTCACGGCGAACAACGCCACCCACAGGGCCGAGAACACGCCGGCCAATGGCGAGCGGGCACCGGCGTCATAGCTCAGGCCCGAACGGGTGAACGAGCCCGAGGACAGGTAGCCGGAGAAGAAACTGCCCACCATGTTCGACAGGCCCTGGGCACGGATCTCCTGGTTGGCATCGATCAGTTGTTCCGAGCGCGATGACAGCGAGCGGGCGATCGACAGGCTGGTCACCAGGCCCAGCATGCCCACCGCCACGGCGCTGGGCAGCAGGCGCAGGATCAGCTCCAGGTCCAGTAACGGCAAGGGGCTCAAGGGTGGAAGCTGGCCGACGAAGCCGGGCACCAACTGCACATGACCGAACACCCCGGGCAGCGCCCAGACCAGCACGCTGGCCAGGGCCAGGGTTATCAACAGGCCGGGCCAGCGAGGGCGTAGCAGTTTCAGCAGGATCCCCAGCAGCAAGGTTCCAAGGCCCAGCGCCAGCGACGGTCCATCCACTTCACCGGCGTGCTCCAGCAGGCTTTGCAGGGTTTTCAGCGCCGTGGCCTGGCTGGGCAGGTCGAGCCCCAGCAGGCTCGGCAGTTGCCCCAGGGCGATGACCACGGCTGCGCCGAGGGTAAAGCCCAGTACCACCGAGTGGGAAACGAAGTTGACCAGCGCACCGAAGCGCAGCAGCCCCAGCAGCCACTGGAAAACGCCGGCCAGGAAGGTCAGCAACAGCACCAGAGTGATGTAATCGTCGCTGCCGCTGATGGCCAGGGGGCTGATGCTGGCGTAGAGCACGATGGAAATGGCCGCCGTCGGCCCGCAGATCAGATGCCAGGACGATCCCCACAAACAGGCGATCAATACCGGCACGATCGCCGCATACAGGCCATATTCGGCAGGCAGGCCGGCGATCAGGGCGTAGGCGATCGACTGTGGCAGGGCCAGGATGGCACCGCTCAGGCCCACCAGCAGGTCGCGGCGCACGCTGCCCCGGGTTTGCCGGGGCAGCCAGATGAGGAACGGCAGCAAGGGGTGGCGGTCAGGCCGGGCCATGGGCACTCTCTGGAGCAGGCGGAAGCTGCTCAGGGTGCGATTTCTGGCGCCTCAAGGCAAGCCCGGGCGGCGTTGCAGAGGTGTCAGAACACGAAGTTCACATGCTCGCCCTGGTGCAGTTTCAGCTCCAGGGTATCGACCATGGCCGCCGCCACCCGGGCCAGGCGCTGCAAGGGTTCGGCAAGGCCCGGTTCGAGGTTGCCGTGGGTATGGTGGAAGTGCTCGATACCCAGCCCGGCAATGTCTTGCGGGCTGTTGATCAGGGTCCAGTGCAGTGGGCTGCGTTGCAGCAGGTCGACGATCTGGTCGGCGCAGGCCTTTTGCTGTTCGCTGTGCCCTTCGCTGTGATCGAGCACGCTGAAATCACCCACCAGCAACAGGCGGCGTATAGTCGTTCTGGAAAGTCCGCTGATCAGGGCCTGGGACATCTGCAACTGGGTGGTGAAGTCGTCGGGCGCCAATGCCGCCAGCAGGCAGATCACCGCCGAGCCGCCGGCCACGCTTTGTTCAGCCTGGTCGGCCGTGCCCAGGCCGCCGATCTTGAAGTGCAGTCCGGGGCGAGGTGCCTGGCTGTTGAGGTCGTCGACCACGGCGATCACTTCATGCTGGCGCTTGAGCAGCTCCGCCATCAGGGCACTGCCCAGGCTGCTCGAACCACCGAGGATGACCAGCTTGAACACTGGAGTTTCGGCATTTTTCATCCGGTCACTCCCACAGGTTGCGGGTGATCATTGAACCTCAGGTTATGATCGAGGTTCGTGGCAATCAAGGAGTTTTTCGTGCAGAGGATCAAGGGCTATCACGCTCACGTCTATTACGACGCCAGCACGCTGGAACAGGCCCGGCAGTTGTGTGAAGAGGCTGCCAAGCTGTTTCCGGTGACCATGGGGCGCATGCACCAGAAGCCGGTCGGACCGCATCCGGACTGGAGCTGCCAGCTGGCATTCGGGCCGGAGGTGGTGGGTGTGGTGTTGCCGTGGCTGGCGCTGTACCGCCGGGGGTTGGTGGTGTTCCTGCATCCGCTGACCGGGGATGAGCTGGCGGATCACCGCGATCATGCGATCTGGATGGGGGCGATCAGGCCGCTGGACTTGTCGATTTTCGAGCACAACTGAGTGTTGTGCTGAGCCCATCGCCGGCGATGCCGGCTCCCACAGGTCGGTGCAAACACCTGGCTCTTGTGGGAGCTGGCATCGCCAGCGATGGGGACCACGCCGGCCTCAAGCCTTGCGCGCACCCCGTACACCCTGGGCCAGTGCCGAGCACAGCTCAAGCACATCACCTACGGCCTGCTTGGCATTCGCTGCCTGGGCGATCTTGTCGACCAGCGCAGACCCCACCACCACGCCATCGGACAGCCTGGCGATGGCCGCCGCCTGCTCGGGCGTGCGGATACCGAAGCCGACGCTGATCGGCAGGTCGGTGTGCCGGCGCAGGCGCTCGATGGCGCTGCTGACATGTTCGGTAGTAGCCGAACCGGCGCCGGTCACGCCAGCCACCGAGACGTAGTAGACGAACCCGGAGCTGCGCTCCAGCACGCGCGGCAGGCGCACGTCGTCGGTGGTCGGGGTGGTCAGGCGGATGAAGTCGATGCCGGCAGCCTGGGCCGGGGCCGCCAGTTCAGCGTCGTGCTCAGGCGGCAGGTCGACGATGATCAGGCCGTCCACGCCCACTTCTTTGGCCTGGGCGACGAAAGCTTCGACACCAAAGCGGTGGATCGGGTTGTAGTAGCCCATCAGCACGATCGGCGTGGTCTGATTGTCGACGCGGAACTCGCGCACCATCTGCAGGGTTTTCGCCAGGGTCTGGCCGGCGTCCAGGGCGCGCAGGGTCGCCAGCTGGATGGCCACGCCATCGGCCATGGGGTCGGTGAACGGCATGCCCAGTTCGATCACGTCGGCACCGGCGGCCGGCAGGCCCTTGAGGATCGCCAGCGAGGCGTCGTAGTCAGGGTCGCCAGCGGTGATGAAGGTGACCAGTGCGGAGCGGCCTTCGGCTTTCAGCTCGGCGAAGCGTTGTTCAAGACGGCTCATGCCTGTTTCTCCTGGGCGGCCATATGGCTCATCACGGTTTGCATGTCTTTGTCGCCACGTCCGGACAGGCACACCACCATCAGGTGATCCTTGGGCAGGGTCGGGGCGCGTTTGATCGCTTCGGCCAGCGCGTGGGAGGATTCCAGGGCCGGAATGATGCCTTCCAGGCGGCAGGTGGTGTGGAACGCCGCCAGGGCTTCTTCGTCGGTGATGCTGACGTACTCGACGCGCTTCACTTCGTGCAGGTAGGCGTGCTCCGGGCCGATGCCGGGGTAGTCCAGGCCGGCGGAAATCGAGTGGGCGTCGGTGATCTGGCCGTCGGCGTCCTGCAGCAGGTAGGTGCGGTTGCCGTGCAGCACGCCCGGCACGCCACCGTTGAGGCTGGCGGCATGCTTGTCGGTGTCGACGCCATGGCCACCGGCTTCGACGCCGATGATCTGCACGCTGGCGTCGTCGAGGAAGTCATGGAACAGGCCCATGGCGTTGGAGCCGCCGCCGACGCAGGCGATCAGGCTGTCGGGCAGGCGCCCTTCCTTCTCCTGCAACTGGGCACGGGTTTCCTTGCCGATGATCGACTGGAAGTCACGGACCATCGCCGGGTACGGGTGTGGGCCGGCCACGGTGCCGATCAGGTAGAAGGTGTCTTCGACGTTGGTGACCCAGTCGCGCAGGGCCTCGTTCATGGCGTCCTTGAGGGTGCCGGTACCGGCGGTCACCGGCACGATCTCGGCGCCCAGCAGCTTCATGCGGAACACGTTGGCCTGTTGGCGCTCGATGTCGGTGGCGCCCATGTAGATCACGCACGGCAGGCCGAAACGGGCAGCGACGGTGGCGGTGGCCACGCCGTGCATGCCGGCACCGGTTTCGGCGATCAGGCGTTTCTTGCCCATGCGCTTGGCCAGCAGCACCTGGCCGATGCAGTTGTTCACCTTGTGCGCGCCGGTGTGGTTGAGCTCTTCACGCTTGAAGAAGATCTTCGCGCCGCCGCAGTGTTCGGTCAGGCGCTCGGCGAAGTACAGCGGGTTGGGACGGCCGATGTAGTCGCGCTGGAAGTAGGCCAGCTGTTCGAGGAACTCCGGGTCGGCCTTGGCCGCCTCGTATTCGCGGGCAAGGTCGAGCACCAGCGGCATCAGGGTTTCAGCCACGTAGCGGCCGCCGAATGCGCCAAACAGGCCATTGGCATCGGGGCCGGCGCGGAAGTTGGTCTGGGTCATGGGTCGCTCCAGGGCGTAGTGAAGACGGGAATGGCTTTACTCTACCCACGACAGGCGCGGCTGAAAACCGATAAGATTGCTTCAACATGTCAGGAAAACTCACACGTCATGCGCCAGGACCTGCCACCGCTCAATGCCCTTCGGGCCTTCGAAGCCACTGCCCGGCTCAACAGCGTCAGCCAGGCGGCCGAACAGCTGCATGTCACCCACGGTGCGGTGAGCCGACAATTGAAGGTGCTGGAAGAGCACCTGGGCGTGAGCTTGTTCGTCAAGGACGGGCGTGGCATTAAACTCACAGATGCAGGGCTTCGCCTGCGCGATGCGAGTTTTGACGCCTTCGATCGCCTGCGTAGCGTTTGTGCCGAGTTGAGCCAGAGCAGTGCCGATGCGCCTTTCGTGCTCGGCTGTTCGGGCAGCCTGCTGGCGCGCTGGTTCATCCCGCGCCTGGGCCGGCTCAAGGCGGACCTGCCGGAGTTGCGCCTGCACCTGTCCGCCGGTGAGGGTGACCTGGACCCGCGGCGCCCGGGGCTGGATGCCTTGCTGGTGTTCGCCGAACCGCCGTGGCCCGCCGACATGCAGGTGCATGTGCTGGCCCAGGAGCGCATCGGTCCGGTACTCAGCCCGCACTTTGCCGGTTTCGCCCGTTTGCAACAGGCGCCGGCTGAAGCCTTGCTGGAAGAAACCCTGCTGCAGACTTCATCGCGTCCGCAAGCCTGGCCAAGCTGGGCGCGGCAACAGGGTATCGACCCTGAAGCACTGCGTTACGGCCAGGATTTCGAGCACCTGTACTACCTGCTGGAAGCGGCGGTGGCCGGACTTGGCGTGGCCATCGCGCCGCAACCGCTGGTCGCCGACGACCTGCGCGCCGGGCGCCTGGCGGCGCCCTGGGGGTTTTGCCAGACCCAGGCAGCGCTGGCGCTATGGGTGCCGCGACGCGCCGCGGACGGGCGCGCCGAGCAACTGGCCGGCTGGCTGCGCGCGGAGCTGGCGCGCCAGGCCGATTAACGGTCTCGTCTGCACATCAGGTAAGCGGCCAGCAGCCCGAGGGCGCCAATGGCCACCCCGGCGGTGGTCCAGGGGTGCTGCTGGGCGTAGTCGCGGGTGGCAAGGCCGGTCTCGCGTGTCCTGGTCTTCACTTCTTCGTAGGCATCGCCCAGCAGGTTGCGGGAGTGACGCAAGGCGTTCTCGGCATTGGCCTTGAGCGTCTTGAGGGTCTTGCGAGACTCGTCCGAGGCATCGTCCTTGAGGCTTTCCAGCGACTTGAGCAGGCTTTCGATCTCCGCTTCCATGCTTTGCAACGATGCTTTATGCAGCGAATGGTTGGCCATGGTGACTCTCCTTCGTGCTGTGGGTGAGCTGTTTTGGTTCCGACTTCAACAAGGGCGCAAAGTGCAGTCGAACTTTAGTCGGGATTTGCTACTCGCAGGTAAAACAGCCCGGCACTGCTAGTCTCAAAGTTCCCCCCCGAGAATGGAGACGGTTCATGTCGGATCATCACACCTACAAGAAAATCGAACTGGTCGGCTCCTCGCCCAACAGCATCGAAGAGGCGATCAACAATGCCCTGGCCGAGGCCGGCAAGAGCATCAAGCACCTTGAGTGGTTCGAGGTGATCGACACCCGTGGCCATATCAAGGACAACAAGGCGGCGCATTTCCAGGTCACCCTCAAGGTGGGTTTCCGCATCGCCAATAGCTGATCCGTGCCGCTGGCTTGCGCGGATCAATTGGGGTACACAGTCCAGAGGCAGCCGGACGCGCTCCGGCGCCCCTCTCTACTTTGATCTGAACAAGGAAAGCGATCGATGAAGAAGTTGGCAGTAGCATTGGCTTTGATGGCTCTGGCCGGTACCGCCCTGGCGGCCGGCAAGCCCTGTGAAGAACTGAAGAGCGAAATAGCCGCCAAGCTGGATGCCAAGGGCATCACCGGCTATTCGCTGGAAATCGTCGACAAGGGTGCGGCGTCAGGTGGCAAGGTCGTAGGCACCTGCGAAGGCGGCACCAAGGAAATCGTCTACAAGCGCGGCTGATCGCGAGCGCCCGCTCCCGTGGGAGCGGGCTTGCCCCGCGAAGGGCCCTCAATCCCTGCGCATGACCTGCGCCAGCAACTCATACGAGCGAATCCGGTCCGCATGTTCATACAGGTCACAGGTGAAGATCAGTTCATTGGCCTGGGTCTGCTCCAGCAGCACTTCCAGTTTGGCGCGGATTTTCTGCGGCCCACCGACCATCGCCAATCCGAGGAAGCTGGCCACCGCTTCACGCTCATGGGGCAGCCACAGGCCGTCCATGCTTTGCACCGGAGGGCGCTGCATCAGGCTCTGGCCGCGCATCAGGGCGAGGATGCGCTGGTATACCGAGGTCGCCAGGTAGTCGGCCTGCTCGTCGCTGTCGGCAGCGACCAGCGGTACGCCCAGCATGACATAGGGTTTGTCGAGCACCGCCGAAGGTTGGAAGTGGTCACGGTAGATACGGATTGCCTCGTGCATGTAACGCGGGGCGAAGTGTGACGCGAAGGCATAGGGCAGACCGCGCATGCCGGCCAGTTGCGCGCTGAACAGGCTGGAACCGAGCAACCAGATCGGCACTTCGGTGCCATGGCCCGGCACGGCGATGACTTTCTGCTCCGGCGTACGCGGGCCCAGGTAGCGGGTCAACTCTTCCACATCGTCCGGGAAATCGTCGGCGCTGCCCGAGCGTTCGCGGCGCAGGGCGCGGGCCGTCATCTGGTCGGAACCCGGTGCGCGCCCCAGGCCCAGGTCGATACGCCCGGGATAGAGGCTGGCCAGGGTGCCGAACTGCTCGGCGATCACCAGCGGTGCATGGTTGGGCAGCATGACGCCGCCGGCGCCAACCCGGATGGTCGAGGTGCCGCCGGCCAGGTAGCTGAGCAACACGGCGGTCGCCGAGCTGGCGATCCCGTCCATGTTGTGATGTTCGGCGACCCAGAAGCGGTTGTAGCCGAATTTTTCCACATGCTGTGCCAGGTCCAGCGAATTGCGCAGCGACTGTGCCGGGCTGCCGTCTGCGCGCACCGGCACCAGGTCGAGGGTGGAAAATTTGATGTCCGCAAGTCGCTTCATGGGCTATCGAGCCTCCAGGGCAGTCGTTGGCCGGCATCGCGCCGAAACCTTTTCAACTCTGTATGGGCAGATCCTGTGGAATCAATCCCCGGGTTGCAATCGGTCTGAACTTGCCCGTCCAGGTGTCCTCTGAACAGTAGGTAGCGCGAGAGCGCGCCGTGTCTGACGCTCAGGAGGCAGCATGAAAAAGACAGCATCGGCCATTTGGCAAGGTGGCCTGAAGGATGGCAAAGGCCTGCTTTCCACTGAAAGTGGCGCGCTCAAGCAGAATCCCTACGGCTTCAATACACGCTTCGAAGGCATGCCCGGCACCAACCCCGAGGAGTTGATTGCTGCGGCGCACGCCGGTTGCTTCTCCATGGCCCTGTCGATGCTGCTGGGTGAGGCGGGCCTGACCGCCGAACGCATCGACACCATTGCGCAAGTCACCCTGGACAAACAGCCTGACGGCTTTGCCATCACCGATGTGCACCTGATTTTGCAGGCCAGGGTCCCGGGCGCGAGCCAGGAGCAGTTCCTGGCGCTGGCGAACAAGGCCAAGGCAGGCTGCCCGGTCTCGAAAGTACTGAATGCAACCATCACGCTGGACGCCACCTTGGCAGGTTGAGGCAGAACCGGGACGGGCTTCTTGTGGTCAAATGAGCGTCGGCAGAACTTCTGCCGTCACAAGGAGCTGTCCCATGATTCGTGTCGCAATCGCTGTACTGGCATCCGTGCTGGCGACTACTGCGCTGGCTGCGCCCAAACCCTGCGAAGAACTCAAGGCCGAGATCGAGGCGAAGATCCAGGCGCGCGGGGTGACGTCCTACACCCTGGAAATCGTGCGCAATGAAGAAGTCCACGACCAGAACATGGTGGTGGGCAGTTGCGAGGGTGGCACCAAGAAGATCATCTACCAGAAGAATGATCGCTAGGCGTCAGGGCACGCAGAAAATGTCGTTTTGTTCTTCGGCCACGACCTTGCGTTGTGCGTCGTAGAGGTAGGCCGAGGGTTGCATGGCCGGTGCCCGGGCTTCCAGGCGATAGCGCTGGCCGGCTTCGAAGTGGTCGTAGCGCACTTTCAGGTAGCAGGTGCGCTCCACCGGATCGACCGAGAAACCACCGGAATACACTTCGAAATCGAAGCGTACGGTCAGCTCGTGCTTGCCGGGGGTGACCTGGAAGAAGCGCCCGTCGTTGAGGCGCTCGCCATCCAGGCGGTCGGCCATCAGCGTCTTGCCGGGCGTCATGGTGTACAGGTCGACCCAGGCCTGCTTGTTATCGACTGGAGGCAAGGGGCTGGCGCAAGCCCCCAGGGTACTGAGGGCAATCAGCATCATTGGCTGGCGCATGGCAAACTCCCGCTTGCAAGCTTCAAATAACAAGCATAGCGCCATTCGCCCGGATCAGGTGCTTTGACAGCCTGCCGGCAGCCCTTGGCTGACCAGTTTGCCCTGCTCGTCGTAGAGCTTGGCCCAGGGGCGGAAACCGATACTGCCGGCTTCCAGCTGGTACCGCCCACCGGCAGCGAAATCCTTGTATTTCACATTCAACTGGCAGTCGCGCCACAGCGGCTCGCTGACCGGGCCGATATTGCTCGGTATCACCGGGAACAGGTAGCGCACGGTCAGCTCGTGGCTACCGGGCGGCACTTCGAAGTAGCGCTTGTCGGCCCAGTCACGGTCGTCCACCTGCAGGGCATGCAGGGTTTCATCGGGACTTGGCGCAAGGTCGATCCAGGCCTGGTTGGGATCGGGGGTGGGCATCAGCAGGCCGGCGCAACCGGACAACAACACAGTAGCGCTGACGACAAGCAGTGTACGCATGGCAAAACTCCAGCCGGGCAGGATAGTCTTGAAGCGGATGAGTTCTTGAGCGGGATGACGGGACGCGGATGCTTCGACTATTTCTTCTGTTGCGCTCAAGTCTTGGGGCACTCGACCTATTTTTACGCCGTTTGGTTCCCCTGGCGGTCGCTGTTCTGCTGAACGGTTGTACCAGCCTCGGCTACTACGGCCAGTTGGCCACTGGCCAATTGCAGCTGCTGCAGGCACGCAAACCGGTGCCCGAGGTGCTGGCCGATCCTGCCACCACGCCCGCGCTGCGCGCGCACCTGGAGCAGGCAGAGCAGGCGCGAGCCTTTGCCAGCGAGCACTTGAAGTTGCCGGACAACCGCAGTTATCGGGTGTATGCCGACATCGGCCGGCCCTTTGTGGTCTGGAACGTGTTCGCCACCCCGGAGTTTTCCCTCGAGGCGCAAACCCATTGCTTTCCCATTGCCGGCTGCGTTGCCTATCGCGGCTATTACCGCCAGGGCGCGGCGCGGGGCGCGGCGGCGTTACAGAAGGAGCAGGGGCTGGATGTCTACATCGGTGGCGTGGAGGCCTACTCGACCCTGGGCTGGTTCGATGACCCGATCCTCAACACCATGCTGCGCTGGGGCGACGAGCGCCTGGCCACGGTGATCTTCCATGAACTGGCGCATCAGCGGGTGTATGTGCGGGACGACACCGCCTTCAACGAATCCTTTGCCACCTTCGTCGAGCAGGAAGGCACGCGTCAGTGGCGTGCAACCCGTGGCCTGCCAGCGCAGGCGTCGGATGAAGGGCTGCAACGAGACCAGTTCGTCGGCCTGGTCCTGGCCAGCCGGGAACGGCTGAAGACCTTGTACGCCACCCCCCTCACCGAGCCAGCCAAGCGCGCGGGCAAGCAGGCCGAATTCGAGCGCCTGCGTCGTGACTACCGGGCCCTGCGTGATACCCAGTGGAAGGGTGTCGGGCCTTATGACGCCTGGATCAATGCGCCGATGAACAACGCCAAGCTGCTGCCCTTTGGCCTGTACGACCAGTGGGTGCCGGCGTTTGCGGCGTTGTTCGCCCGGGTGGGCGGCGATTGGCAGGCGTTCTACCGGCGGGTCGAAGCCCTGGGGCGTTTGCCGCAGGAGCAGAGAACCGAGGTCTTGAAGCGCATCGCGGCTGTAGGAGCGGGCTCGCCCCGCGATCAGCACCCTTAGGCCCGCAAAAACGCCCGATGCAGTTCATCCAGGGTGGCAAAGTGATAAGCCGGCTGCTGCGCCATCAACTCTTCCTGGCTGCCGAACCCGTACCCCACCGCCACCGCTTCCAGGCCATTGCTGCGGGCGCCGATCAGGTCGTGCTTGCGGTCGCCGATCATCAGCGTCTGCGAAGGATCCAGGGATTCTTCGGCCAGCAGGTGGGCGATCAGCTCGACCTTGTTGGTGCGGGTGCCGTCCAGCTCGCTGCCGTAGATCACCTTGAAGTGGTGGTCGAACTCGAAATGCCGGGCGATCTCGCGGGCGAACTCCCAGGGCTTGGAGGTCGCGATGTACAGCGTCCTGCCCTGCCCGTTCAGGGCCGTCAGCAGTTCATGGACACCGTCGAACACCTGGTTTTCGTACAGGCCGGTGACCTTGAAGCGCTCGCGATAGAAGTTCACCGCGTCCCAGGCCTTGGCCTCGTCGAAGCCGTAGAACTGCATGAAAGCCTGCAGCAAGGGCGGGCCGATGAAGTGTTCCAGGCGAGCCAGGTCCGGCTCATCGATACCCAGCTTGGCCAGGGCGTACTGGATCGAGCGGGTGATGCCCAGGCGTGGGTCGGTCAGGGTGCCGTCCAGGTCGAAGAGGATAGTTTGCTGATGCATGGTGGTCTCGATTAAGGCTGCGGGCAGGTTCACTCAGGCAGGTGGTAGCCTTCGGCCAGGTGCTGGTCCTTGAGTTTGACGTAGTTGCTGGCGCTGTAGGGGAAGAAGGCGCGCTCCTTCTCGGTCAGGGCGCGGGCCTGCTTGACCGGGCTGCCGACGTAGAGAAAGCCGCTTTCCAGGCGTTTGCCCGGTGGCACCAGGCTGCCGGCACCGATGATCACTTCGTCTTCGACCACCGCACCGTCCATGATGGTGCTGCCCATGCCCACCAGGATCCGGTTGCCCAGCGTGCAGCCATGGAGCATTACTTTGTGACCAATGGTTACATCATCGCCGATCAGCAGCGGGAAACCGTCCGGGTTGAACGGGCCGGCATGGGTGATGTGCAGCACGCTGCCGTCCTGCACGCTGGTGCGGGCGCCGATACGGATACGATGCATGTCGCCGCGCACCACCGTCAGCGGCCATACCGAGCTGTCGTCACCGATCTCGACATCGCCCAGCACCACGGCGCTGCGGTCGACGAAGGCGCGCTCGCCCAGGCGGGGCGTATGGTTGTGGAAGCTGCGGATGGCCATGATAGGGGTTCTCTTTAGTGGTGATAGGGCTGCGGTCGGCGTCGATTGTAATTAAGATGGTCTCGTGTTTCTTCTGCCAAGGTGTTTAACCGTGAGTGCGACCAACCCGCTACTGCAGTCTTATGACTTGCCGCCCTTCTCGGCGATCCGTGCCGAGCATGTGCAGCCGGCGATTGAACAGATCCTGGCCGACAACCGTACCGCCATCGCCGAGATCCTCAAGACCCAGGGCCAGAACCCGAGCTGGGCTGGCCTGATCCTGGCCATGGACGAACTCAACGACCGCCTGGGCGCCGCCTGGAGCCCGGTCAGTCACCTCAATGCCGTGTGCAACAGCGCCGAGCTGCGCGAAGCCTATGAGGCCTGCCTGCCGGCATTGAGTGCGTATTCCACCGAACTGGGCCAGAACCGTGAGCTGTTCCAGGCCTACGAGGCGCTGATTGCCAGCCCCGAGGCTGCCGGCTTCGACGTGGCGCAAAAGACTATTCTCGAACACGCCCTGCGTGATTTCCGCCTGTCGGGTATCGACCTGCCGGCCGACAAGCAGCAGCGTTACGCCGAAGTGCAGAGCAAGCTGAGCGAGCTGGGCAGCCGTTTCTCCAACCAGCTGCTCGATGCGACCCAGGCCTGGACCAAGCATGTCGTGGACGAGGCCGCGCTGGCCGGCCTGACCGACTCGGCCAAGGCGCAGATGGCTGCCGCCGCCCAGGCCAAGGGCCTCGATGGCTGGCTGATCAGCCTGGAGTTCCCCAGCTACTACGCCGTGATGACCTACGCCCAGGACCGTGCCCTGCGCGAGGAGGTCTACGCCGCCTACTGCACCCGCGCCTCCGACCAGGGCCCCAATGCCGGCCAGTTCGACAACGGTCCGGTGATGAGCGAGATCCTCGACCTGCGCCAGGAGCTGGCCGAGCTGCTCGGTTACCCGAACTATGCCGAACTGAGCCTGGCGACCAAGATGGCCGAGTCCAGCGATCAGGTGCTGAGCTTCCTGCGCGACCTGGCCCAACGCAGCAAGCCGTTCGCCACCCAGGACCTGGCCCAGCTCAAGGCCTATGCCGCCGAGCAGGGTTGCCCTGACCTGCAGAGCTGGGACAGCGGTTACTTCGGCGAAAAACTGCGCGAGCAGCGCTACAGCGTTTCCCAGGAAACGCTGCGTGCCTACTTCCCGATCGACAAGGTGCTGTCCGGCCTGTTCAGCATTGTCCAGCGTCTCTACGGCATTGAAATCACCGAGCTCAAGGGCTTCGATACCTGGCACCCGGACGTGCGCCTGTTCGAAATCAAGGAGCACGGCCATCACGTCGGGCGCTTCTTCTTCGACCTCTACGCCCGCGCCAACAAGCGCGGCGGTGCCTGGATGGACGGCGCCCGCGATCGTCGCCGCGCCGCGGACGGCGAGCTGCAGAGTCCGGTGGCCAACCTTGTGTGCAACTTCACCCCGGCAGCCCCCGGCAAGCCGGCGCTGTTGACCCACGACGAAGTCACCACCCTGTTCCACGAGTTCGGCCACGGCCTGCATCACCTGCTGACCCGCATCGAGCATGCCGGTGTTTCCGGCATCAACGGCGTGGCCTGGGATGCGGTGGAGCTGCCAAGCCAGTTCATGGAAAACTGGTGCTGGGAGCCCGAGGGCCTGGCGTTGATTTCCGGTCACTACGAAACCGGTGCCGCCCTGCCCCAGGACCTGCTGGAAAAAATGCTGGCCGCGAAGAATTTCCAGTCCGGGCTGATGATGGTTCGCCAGCTGGAGTTCTCGCTGTTCGACTTCGAACTGCATGCCCACCACGGCGATGGCCGCAGCGTGCTGCAAGTGCTCGAAGGCATCCGCGACGAGGTCTCGGTGATGCGCCCACCGGCGTACAACCGCTTCCCCAACAGCTTTGCGCATATTTTCGCCGGCGGTTACGCGGCGGGTTACTACAGCTACAAGTGGGCTGAAGTGCTGTCGGCCGATGCCTTCTCGCGCTTCGAGGAAGAAGGCGTGCTCAACGCTGAAACCGGTCGCGCGTTCCGCGAAGCCATCCTGGCCCGCGGTGGATCCCAGGAGCCGATGCTGCTGTTCGTCGACTTCCGTGGCCGTGAGCCGTCGATCGATGCACTCTTGCGTCACAGTGGCCTGAGTGAGGATGCGGCGGCATGAGTGATGCGCCTGTGAACAAGACGAAAAAGCGTTTTATCGCCGGGGCGGTGTGCCCGGCGTGCAGCGAGCCGGACAAGCTGATGATGTGGAGCGAAGACAGCGTTCCGCATCGTGAGTGCGTGGCCTGCGGGTTCTCCGACACCCTCAACGAACAGGGGTTGTCGGTGCCCAAGGAGCTGGGTACCCGGGTCAACCAGGTGGAGCAGAAACCGGCTGCGGCGAAAGTGCAGACGGTGCAATTCTTCCCCAATCCCAAGCTGAAGAAGCCGGCCGAGTGACGGTGCTGGCACTCGGGGTGTCATGACCCCGGGTGCCAATTAATTGTTGCTGCGCAGCCGGCGCAGCGTTCCAGAGTGATGGCCCCATCACCTGATCTGGGACGATCATGAACAACCAGAATCCTTTGCTGCAATACGACGAACCCATCGACTACCCCGCGGTTCGTATCGAACATATGCGAGCGGCCATCGACGCTGTCATCGCTGACAACCGTACCGCTATCAACGCCATCATTGACCGCCAGCGTCGGTTGCCGACCTGGGATGGCCTGGTACTGGCCATTGATGCGCTGGATGCGCGGCTCAACAACACCTTGTACAACATCGCCCCCTTGAGCTTTCGTGCCGAGGGTGAGTGGCGGAGCGTCGCCTATGAGTGCTGGGACCTGGCACAGGCGTTCGTTCAGGAAAAGCTGCAAAACGCCGAGTTGTTGGGCTTGTACGAGTGCCTGGCCGCCAGTGCCCACGGCATGAACCTGGACTGGCATGGCAAGGCAGCGCTGCAACGCACGCTCACCGCCTTTCGCCTGTCCGGCGTCCAGCTGCAGACAGCCCAACGTGCACGCTTGCAAACGTTGGAGCAGCAGATCAGTGCACTGAACGAAACGTTCTTCAGCAACATGAACCGCTCCAGCGACAACTGGAGCCTGCACATCATGGATGAGCAACGCTTGCGCGGTGTACCTGAACTCGACAAGGCCGCGATGCTCGAGGCGGCGAGCGCCAAGGACCTGAGTGGCTGGCTGATTACCCTGGAGGAAGCGCCGTACCTTGCCGTCATCGAGCATGCACAGGACCGGGACCTGCGCGAGCAGCTATATCGGGCCTACCTGACCCGAGGGGCAAGCCCTGATCCGGAGCACGACAATGCCGGCGTGCTCCAGGCCCTGGCCGAAGCGAAGCAGGAAAAAGCGCGCTTGCTCGGCTTCGAGTCATTCCCGCAGTTCAATCTGCAACTCAAAGGGGGCGCATCACCCGAACAGGTCGTGACATTCCTCGAAGACCTGGCGGGCCACGCTCGCCCCGGGCTGGAAAAGGAGCGTCAGCGAGTGCAGGCTGCCGCCCAGCAACAGGGTCTGGTGCAGCCACAGCCCTGGGATGTGGCTTACCTGCGCAAGCAGATCGGGCACACACCCCTGAGTGTGTCAGAGGATGATTTGCGCGCCTGCTTCCCCTTGCCGGCGGTTGTGAGCGCATTGATTGATCTGGCTCGAGATCTCTTCGGGCTGGTGTTGACCCCGTCGACGGACATCTCTACCTGGGAGCCCGACGTGCTGGCGTTTGAAGTGGTGCAGGACCACGCATTGGTGGGGTACCTGTACATCGATGCCATCGCCAGGGATGGCAAGCCGTCCGAAGCGGCCTGGACCACTTACTTCTGGAATCGTCATACCGATGCCGACGGGATCTACCGTAAAGCCGCCGTTGCACTGTTCACCAACGTTTCTCCCGGCCAGGGCAGTGCCCCGCCGCTGCTGAACCATCTGGACCTGCGCAAGATGTTCCACGAGTTTGGCCATTGCCTGCACCACCTGCTGGTGCGGACCTCCAACTATCACCTGTCCGATATTCAGAAGCTGGGCCCGGGCGGCTTCGAGATTGCCAGCAAGTTACTGGAGCGCTGGTGCTGGTCTGCGTCCTATCTGGCCAGTATTTCGGCACACTTTCAGAGTGGCAGGTCGTTGTCGGTGCAAGCCATGCAGACCTTCCTCGATCAACTTCAGCGGCAGGAGCGTCCCAAGCTTGCGGTCGACCTGGCCAGGGCGCTGTTCGATCTCGACCTGCATGGCAGCCCGGACGATGGGCGTAGCGTGCAACAACGGGTCGAAGACAGCTTCGACAAAGCGGGCGCCTGGCCCTTGGCCGCCTTTGAGCGGCCCGTGCATACCTTCGATCACCTGGTCACCGGTTATGACGCGGGCTACTTCGGCTATCTCTGGGCCGATGTCCATGCTTTCGACCTGTTCAGTCGTTTCGAACAGGAAGGCCTGAAGAATCGGGCAACCGGTCGTGCATTGCAGGATGAAGTGTTCGCCCCCGGCGCCGCGCGCCCTATCCGGACAGGTGTCGAAGCTTTTCTCAATCGACCTCTGAGTGCGCTGCCATTCTTGCGCTGGTATGGGCTTGTCGACTGAATCCGCCGAGCGGGGCTGGATCATCCCTGTCGCTTGCGATACTGTATAAAAAAACAGTATCAGGTGCAGCATGGTTGCTCCAGCTCCCCAGCGAGGACGCGGCACGACCCACAATCCTCACAACCGTTTTGCCCCGAGCCACTCGGTGGCCGAGGACGATGGCTGGTACCAGGAAGTGCCCCTGACCCAGGGCACCGAAGTGCGCATCGAGACGGCCAAGAGCATCATTACCCGCAACAACTCGCCCGACCTGCCCTTCGACCGCTCGATCAATCCTTATCGCGGTTGCGAACATGGTTGCATCTACTGCTATGCCCGCCCCAGCCATGCCTATTGGGACATGTCTCCCGGGCTCGACTTCGAAACCAGGCTGATTGCCAAGACCAATGCCGCTGCTGTCCTGGAGCAGCAACTGAGCAAGCCGGGCTATGTCTGCGCGCCGATCAACCTGGGTTCCAATACCGACCCTTACCAACCCATCGAACGTGAGCAGCAACTGACCCGGCGCCTGCTGGAAGTGTTGCTGCGGTACCGTCACCCGGTCACCATCGTCACCAAGGGCTCGTTGATCCTGCGCGACCTGGACCTGCTCACCGAGCTGGCCCGGCAACGGCTGGTGACGGTGATGATCAGCCTGACCACACTCGATGACGAGCTCAAGCGCACCCTCGAACCCCGGGCGGCAGCACCGAAGGCAAGGTTGCGGGCGATCCGCGTGCTCACTGAGGCAGGCGTACCGGTCGGGGTGCTGTGCTCGCCGATGATCCCGATGATCAATGACAGTGAGCTGGAGCACCTGCTGGAGGCTGCCAGGGCCAATGGTGCCCTGACGGCGGCGTACATGATGTTGCGCCTGCCGCTGGAAGTCGCGCCGTTGTTCGAGCAATGGTTGCAGGACCATTACCCGCAACGGGCCAGTCATGTCCTGAGCCTGATCCGCCAGAGCCGGGGTGGCGAGCTGTACGACAGCCGATTTGGCGCACGCATGCGCGGTGAGGGTGTATTCGCCGAGCTGTTGGCGCAGCGCTTCAGCAAGGCCATCCGGCGCCTGGGACTTAATCGGCGCGAAGGTTACGCGCTGGATTGCACTGCCTTTTGCCCCCCGGGCAGGCAGATGTCATTGCTCTGAATTCGGTAGTGGGTAGTGGCCATTGATGCTTTTTTGATATTATTCAGATGGCTCTTTGACGCTCTGGAACGCCCGTTCTAGAGCCTCGCAATTCAGTTTGAGTTAAGTTTTTCCGAGTAGCGTAGGAATTCAGCCAACAAATGATGTGATTGTTGGTGCGCACACGTCATCCAAATGTCATGCGCTGTTTGAATCATCAACCCGGTAAAATGGACTTAACCTAAAAACCGTCAAAGAGGATGAATCATGCCCGTCAAGGACCCATCCAAGGCCGTCCCGGCTGCCCCCGCCGAGAGCGCCGATGCCGCCCTGAAGCACATCGTCGACGGCTTCCTGCGGTTTCACCATGAAGTCTTTCCTGAGCAGCAGGAGCTGTTCAAGAAGCTCGCCACTGCGCAAACGCCTCGTGCGATGTTCATCACCTGTGCCGACTCGCGCATCGTGCCCGAGCTGATTACCCAGAGCTCCCCTGGCGACCTGTTCGTTACCCGCAACGTGGGCAACGTCGTGCCGCCCTACGGGCAAATGAACGGTGGCGTGTCCACCGCCATCGAATATGCCGTGCTGGCCCTGGGCGTGCACCACATCATCATTTGCGGTCACTCCGATTGCGGTGCCATGCGTGCGGTGCTCAACCCCAACAGCCTCGAGAAGATGCCGACGGTCAAAGCCTGGTTGCGCCATGCCGAGGTCGCCCGCACGGTGGTCGAGGACAACTGCTCCTGCGGCAGCGAGCATGAAAGCATGCAGGTGCTGACCAAGGAAAACGTCATCGCCCAGTTGCACCACCTGCGCACCCACCCTTCGGTGGCATCGCGCCTGGCGGCCGGCCAGTTGCACATCCATGGCTGGATCTACGACATCGAAACCAGCCAGATCGAAGCCTACGACGCCGCAAGCGATCGTTTCCTGCCCCTGGCCGCTGGCCAACCCATCCCCAGCGCTACCCCGAGAGGCCGCTACTAAGCGTCCCCAGCTTCCTGCAACACGCTGATTGACGGCTGCACCCCACGGGTGCGGCCTGGTCATCGGCTGCCTTGAATTTCCCTGACTGCCTTTGCCAGCCCGCTGGCGGCCTGCGCCTGCCTGTGCGTCAGGGAATGTGCTGTCGGCCATTGGAATGGTCGTAAACCTTAAGAGAAGGAGTGACTGGGTGAACACGACACAGATCAAAGCGGCATTGCCGCGCGAATTACTGGCTTCAGTGGTGGTATTCCTGGTCGCCCTGCCCTTGTGCATGGGCATCGCCATCGCCTCGGGCATGCCCCCGGCCAAGGGCCTGATCACCGGGATCATCGGTGGCATCGTGGTCGGTTGGCTGGCCGGCTCGCCCCTGCAGGTCAGCGGCCCGGCGGCGGGCCTGGCGGTGCTGGTGTTCGAGCTGGTGCGCCAGCATGGCGTGGCGATGCTCGGCCCGATCCTGTTGCTGGCGGGGTTGCTGCAACTGCTGGCGGGACGCTTGCGCCTGGGCTGCTGGTTCCGGGTCACGGCGCCTGCGGTGGTGTACGGCATGCTCGCTGGTATCGGTGTGCTGATTGTGTTGTCCCAGCTGCATGTGATGTTCGACAGTGCGCCGCAGCCCTCGGGGCTGGCCAACTTGCTGGGCTTTCCGGCGACCCTGGCCCAGGCCTTGCCGCTGGAAAGCCAGGGCAACGGCTGGCAGGCCGGAGCACTGGGGCTCGGTACCATCGCTGTGATGTGGGGATGGGAGCGGCTACGACCACAGTCGCTGCGCTTTGTACCCGGAGCATTGCTCGGCGTCGCCCTGATGACGATCATCAGCATCGGATTGGCATTGCCGGTGAACCGGGTCCAGGTGCCGGCGGACCTCAGCCAGGCCATCGACTGGTTGCATCCTGCTGACCTGCTCAACCTCGCTGACCCGAACCTGCTGGTCGCCGCCTTTGCCCTGGCCTTCATCGCCAGTGCCGAAACCCTGCTTTCCGCTGCTGCGGTCGACCGCATGCACGACGGCCAGCGCTCGGATTTCGATCGAGAACTGTCAGCCCAGGGGCTGGGGAACATGCTCTGCGGTGTGCTGGGTGCGTTGCCGATGACCGGGGTGATCGTGCGCAGTTCGGCCAATGTCCAGGCCGGTGCCCGGACACGGCTGTCGACGATTCTGCACGGGGTCTGGCTGCTGGCCTTTGTCGTGATCTTGAGCCGTGTACTGCAACAGATCCCGGTCGCAAGCCTGGCGGGTGTGCTGGTCTTTACCGGCTTCAAACTGGTCGACTTCAAGGCGTTCCGTGGCCTGGGCCGGTACGGCCGGATGCCGATGTACACCTATGCCGCGACGGCGCTGGCAATCATCTTCACCGACCTGTTGACCGGTGTGCTGCTTGGCTTTGCCCTGACACTGTTCAAGCTGGCGCTCAAGGCCGCACGCTTGAAGATCAGTGTGGCCAGCCTCGATGCGCCCGGGCATATGGAACTGCGCTTGAGCGGTGCGGCGACGTTTCTCAAGGTACCGGCGCTGGCCCAGGTGCTCGAAGGGATTCCGGCGGGCACCACGCTGCACGTGCCATTGGCCAACCTCAGTTACATCGACCACTCATGCCTCGAACTGTTGGAGGACTGGGGACGGGCCAATGCGGGCAAGGGGGCGCGCTTGCTGATCGAACAGCGTCGCCTCAAGCGACGGGTCGAGGGGCGCGTGCGTACCACGGTCGGCCTGGGGGCCTGAGCCGAAGAGGTGGCCTTGGCACTTGCGCTGTAGCCGCTGCCGTCAGGCTGCGATCGGCCGTGAAACGGCCGTACAACCTGACGATCCCGTTCCGTCAGACCTGGCGAAGTGCCGGGTTACGACTGCTGCGCAGTCGATCGCAGCCTCGTTCCTCGGCAGCGGCTACGCAGGTAGGCGCCGGCATCACGCCGGCTGATCCAGCTCCAGCCCCACACCCAGTTGGCGCGACAGGCACGGCCAGCGCTTCCATGCCGCGCCGGTATCCGGGCTGCTGAGTTTCGCGCGGTAGGCTTCGACCGACTCCAGGGAGAAGCTCTCTTCATTGAGCATCTCATCCACCGAGTGGTGCACAGCTTCATCCAGCTGGTTGGCAAAGTCTTCGCCGATCAGCTGGTGGGCGATCAGGTTGGCCACGGTGGTATCCAGCGGGATCAAGGGCTGCTGGAAGTGCTTGATGTACAGGTCGTTCACTTCTTCCACCAGGCGATGCGCCAGGTAGGCTTCATCCAGCAGGCAGCCGAGGCCGGCATGGCCGTTCATGATCTTCGGTGGCTGCAGAAAGTATTCTTCGGCGATTTTCAGCACCGGTTTGATCTGCGACTCGATGCCGGCCTCGCGGGCCACTTCGTTGGCGGCCTCGAGCATTTCCGGCACCTGCTCGATGTAGGCGCTGACGAAGCGGGTCAATGTGCCCTGGGCATCGCGTTCCGGCAGCTGGATCGAAGGGTGCAGGTGCGGCAGTTGTTTGATGAGTTGGTCTTTCAGTTGGCCGGTTTCGGTCTCATGTTGATGGGCACGGGTAATCTGCTCGCGCAAAGCGGCGATGTTCATGACAACTCCAGGAAAAAGGCGTGACAAACGGAAGACATAAGGTAGCTCGGTTCTGTCCAGCGTTAAGACGCATTTTGCATAACTGCAGGTTTCTTATAGTGATGAATTATATCTAAATGCCATCATTGTGCTTCATCCCGCGTGTTTCGCGGGCTGGCGCGCAAACGTTCAACCTGGCCGGTTTGATTTTTTCGATCGCGTTGCGTGGTCGAGGTCGCTGTCTATACTCCGGTTGAAAGTGATTCGCTGATGAGGCCCGACTGTAGTTCGCAGGGGGCTCGGTCGTCGAAGTTCGCAGTCTTGGCCGCCGTACCCTTAGCCGTAGGTCCATGCCTCCGGGATAACAAGAACGATAAGGGGAACCCGCAATGATGCGACATCCACACGTCTGGATGGGCCTCCTGTTGTGGTCGGTATTCGGTCAGGCCAACGCCGCCTGGACCGTGAACATGGCGCCAGGGGCGACTGAAGTCAGCAACGCAGTGTTCGACCTGCACATGACCATCTTCTGGATCTGCGTGATCATCGGCCTGGTGGTCTTCGGCGCGATGTTCTGGTCGATGATCATCCACCGTCGTTCCACCGGTCAGCAGCCTGCGCATTTCCACGAGCACACCTGGGTCGAGATCATGTGGACGGTGGTGCCGTTCCTGATCCTGGTGGCCATGGCCATTCCGGCCACCAAGACCCTGATCGATATCTACGATGCCAGCGAATCGGACGTCGACATCCAGGTCACCGGCTACCAGTGGAAGTGGCACTACAAATACCTGGGCCAGGACGTCGAGTTCTTCAGCAACCTGGCCACCCCCGCCGACCAGATCCACAACAAGGCGCCCAAGGACGAGCACTACCTGCTCGAAGTCGACCAGCCGCTGGTGCTGCCGGTGGGGGCCAAGGTGCGCTTTCTGGTCACCGCCGCCGACGTGATCCACTCCTGGTGGGTACCGGCCTTCGCGGTCAAGCGCGACGCCATTCCCGGCTTCGTCAACGAAGCCTGGACCCGCATCGAGAAACCCGGCATCTACCGCGGCCAGTGCACCGAGCTGTGCGGCAAGGACCACGGTTTCATGCCGGTGGTTGTCGAGGTCAAGTCCAAGGCCGACTACGAAACCTGGCTGGGCGAACGCAAGGCCGAAGCCGCCAAGCTCAAGGAGCTGACCAGCAAGGACTGGACCCTGCAAGAGCTGGTCGAGCGTGGCGACAAGGTCTACCACACCACCTGCGTGGCCTGTCACCAGGCCGAAGGCCAGGGCCTGCCGCCGATGTTCCCGGCGCTCAAGGGCTCGAAGATCGCCACCGGGCCCAAGGAAGATCACCTGGGCATCGTCTTCCACGGCAAGCCGGGCACGGCCATGGCCGCCTTCGGCAAGCAACTGTCGGAAGTGGATATCGCCGCCGTCGTGACCTACGAGCGCAACGCCTGGGGCAACAACAAGGGCGACATGGTCACGCCGAAGGACGTGCTGGCACTTAAACAGGCCGAAAGCAAATGACCGACTTCAGGAGACAGGACATGAGTGCAGTGATCGACGAGCACGGTCATGCCGGCCATGACCACGCCCACGGGCCGGCCAAAGGCTTGATGCGTTGGGTGCTGACCACCAACCACAAGGACATCGGCACCATGTACCTGTGGTTCAGCTTCAGCATGTTCCTGCTGGGCGGCTCCTTTGCCATGGTGATCCGCGCCGAGCTGTTCCAGCCCGGCTTGCAGATCGTCCAGCCGGAATTCTTCAACCAGATGACCACCATGCACGGTCTGGTGATGGTCTTCGGTGCGGTGATGCCGGCCTTCGTCGGCCTGGCCAACTGGATGATCCCGCTGATGGTCGGCGCACCGGACATGGCCCTGCCGCGGATGAACAACTTCAGTTTCTGGCTGTTGCCGGCGGCGTTCCTGCTGCTGGTCTCGACCCTGTTCATGCCAGGTGGCGGGCCGAACTTCGGCTGGACCTTCTATGCACCGTTGTCCACCACCTACGCACCGGAAAGCGTGACCTTCTTCATCTTTGCCATCCACTTGATGGGTATCAGTTCGATCATGGGCGCGATAAATGTCATCGCCACCATCCTCAACCTGCGTGCCCCGGGCATGACCCTGATGAAAATGCCGCTGTTCGTCTGGACCTGGCTGATCACCGCGTTCCTGCTGATCGCGGTGATGCCGGTGCTGGCCGGGGTGGTGACCATGATGCTGATGGACATCCACTTCGGCACCAGCTTCTTCAGTGCCGCCGGTGGCGGTGACCCGGTGCTGTTCCAGCACGTGTTCTGGTTCTTCGGGCACCCGGAGGTGTACATCATGATCCTGCCGGCGTTCGGCGCGGTCAGCTCGATCATCCCGGCGTTCTCGCGCAAGCCGCTGTTCGGCTACACCTCGATGGTCTACGCCACCGGTGCGATCGCCTTCCTGTCCTTCATCGTCTGGGCCCACCACATGTTCGTGGTCGGCATCCCGGTGGTCGGCGAGCTGTTCTTCATGTACGCCACCATGCTGATCGCCGTGCCCACCGGGGTGAAGGTGTTCAACTGGGTCAGCACCATGTGGGAAGGCTCGCTGACCTTCGAGACGCCGATGCTGTTCGCCATCGCCTTCGTCATTCTGTTCACCATCGGCGGTTTCTCCGGACTGATGCTGGCCATCGCCCCGGCGGACTTCCAGTACCACGACACCTACTTCGTGGTCGCCCACTTCCATTACGTGCTGGTGCCCGGGGCGATCTTCGGCATCTTCGCCTCGGCTTACTACTGGCTGCCGAAATGGACCGGGCACATGTACGACGAAACCCTGGGCAAGCTGCACTTCTGGTTGTCGTTCATCGGCATGAACATGGCCTTCTTCCCCATGCACTTCGTTGGCCTGGCCGGCATGCCGCGGCGGATTCCGGACTACAACCTGCAGTTCGCCGACTTCAATATGGTCTCGTCGATCGGTGCCTTTACCTTCGGCGCCACGCAGATCTTCTTCCTGTTCATCGTCATCAAGTGCATTCGCGGCGGTGCGCCTGCGCCGGCCAAGCCCTGGGACGGTGCCGATGGACTGGAATGGACGGTGCCTTCACCAGCGCCCTACCACACCTTCCAGACCCCGCCGGACGTGAAATGAACGGCGACCTTCGGAGGATGCAGCCATGAGTGAAGGGATTTCGCTCAAGCGCCTGGTCGTGCGGTTGCTGCTGCTGACCGTGGTGATGTTCGCCTTCGGCTTTGCCCTGGTGCCGATCTATGACGTGATGTGCAAGGCCTTTGGCATCAACGGCAAGACCGGCGGGCAGTACCAGGCTACCCAGGAGACTGACCCGGACCGCACGGTGAAGGTGCAGTTCATGTCGACCAACGCCAGCGACATGGTCTGGGAGTTCCATTCCACCGCCGACCAGATCGACGTCAACCCGGGAGCGGTCAACGAGATGGTGTTCATTGCCCGCAACCCGACGGACAAGCCCATGACGGCCCAGGCGATTCCCAGCGTCACTCCGGCCGAGGCGGCGGCGTATTTCCACAAGACCGAATGTTTCTGCTTCACCCAGCAGGTGCTGCAGCCGGGGCAACGCATCGAGATGCCGGTGCGCTTTATCGTCGACCGCGACCTGCCCAGGGATGTGAAACACCTGACACTGGCTTACACGTTGTTCGATATCACCGCCCGCCACCCGCCCGTTGCCCAACTGGCAGGCCCGGACTCACAGGGCGCCCGATAAGGAGAACCGTCAATGGCTTCCCATGAGCACTACTACGTACCGGCGCAAAGCAAGTGGCCGATCATCGCCACGGTCGGCATGTTCATCACGGTGTTCGGCCTGGGCACCTGGTTCAACGACCTCAAGGCCGGTCGCCCCGAGTCTCATGGACCGTGGATCTTCTTCTTCGGTGCCTTGTGCCTGGCCTACATGCTGTTCGGCTGGTTCGGTGCGGTGGTCAAGGAAAGCCGCGCCGGGCTCTACAGCCCGCAGCTGGACCGTTCGTTTCGCTGGGGCATGTCCTGGTTCATTTTCTCCGAGGTGATGTTCTTCATCGCCTTCTTCGGCGCGCTGTTCTATGTGCGCAACCTGGCCGGGCCGTGGCTGGGAGGCGAAGGCGCCAAGGGCGTGACGCACATGCTCTGGCCGAACTTCGAGTTTTCCTGGCCGTTGCTCAACACCCCGGATCCGAAGCTGTTTCCACCGCCCAGGGAAATCATCGATCCCTGGCACCTGCCGCTGATCAACACCATCCTGCTGGTCAGCTCCAGCGTCACCGTGACCATCGCCCACCATGCCCTGCGCAAGGATCACCGCGGCGCGCTGAAGTTCTGGCTGGCGCTGACCATTGCCCTGGGCATCGGCTTCCTGGTGCTGCAAGCCTATGAGTACCACGAGGCCTACACCAAGCTCGGCCTGACCCTGGGGTCGGGCATCTATGGTGCGACGTTCTTCATGCTCACGGGCTTCCATGGCGCCCACGTGACCATGGGCACCCTGATTCTGTTCGTGATGCTGATGCGCATCCTGCGCGGGCATTTCGATCCCGACAAACACTTCGGCTTCGAGGCGGCCAGTTGGTACTGGCACTTTGTGGATGTGGTCTGGGTGGGGCTGTTTATCTTCGTTTACGTGCTGTAGCCGTCGTCAGAACGGCGCGTGGGATACCAACTGGCCGCTGTAGAAGCCCCAGGTGATCAGGGCCAGGGTCAGTGCGGCAAGGCTGACCCGCACGGTCAGGGCCTTGAGCAGGCGGGTGGAGTGCCCGTCGTCCTTGACCAGAAAGAACAGGCCACTGAACAGGCTGGCGATGGTGGCCAGCAGCATCAGGACAATCGCAGCTTTGAGCATGGCGAAACTCCGGGGGGATGCACCGATGACTTTAAGTATAGCGACTGACCATGGGGTGACCGGGTGAAGCCATTTCGCCCCGGTTGGGTGCCGACCCTGGTGGTGTTGATGCTGTTGCCCGGGCTGATCGGCCTGGGCTGCTGGCAGTTGGGGCGTGCCGAACAGAAACGTGCCCTGCTCGCCAGCTATGCCGAACGCCAGGCCAGTGAGCCCTTGGGCGCGGCACAGCTGCCGCTGTTGCAGGACCCGGCCTACCGCCGGGTGCACCTGTTCGGCCAGTTCGACGCCCGGCACAGCCTGCTGCTGGATAACCGCATGCGTGACGGCCAGGTTGGCGTCGAGCTGCTGCAACCCTTTTTCGACCAGGCCAGCGGGCTCTGGCTGCTGGTCAATCGCGGCTGGCTGCCCTGGCCGGATCGACGCCTGCCGGTGCAGTTCACCACCCCGCCGCAGGCGCTGAGCCTGGAGGCCTGGGTCTATGTCGCCCCCGGTGCCACCTTCCAGCTGCATGCCGATCCTGAAGGCGGCGACTGGCCAAGATTGCTGACGGCGGTCGATGCCGGCCATCTCTGGTCGCAGCTGGCGCGTGAAGGCTTCGCCCATGAGCTGCGCCTGGAAGCAGGACCTGCCAGTTACCGGCTGGACTGGCCGGTGGTTGCCATGGGCCCGGAAAAACACCTCGGCTACGCCGTGCAATGGTTCGCCCTGGCCGTGGCGCTGGTGCTGCTTTACCTCTACTTCGGCTGGCATAACAACAAGGAGAAACAGCATGGGAGCGGTCATCAATCCACTCAACATGTCTGAAGGCAAGAGGCCTTCCGGACGGGCGCGGGGGCGCCTGCAACTGATCCTGATCCTGCTGGTGGTGATCGGGCCGATGCTGCTGGCGACCGGCATGTACAAGTTCCAGTTCTGGGTGCCGGACAGCCGCAGCTATCACGGCGAGATGATCGGCAACGGCCAGGGCCGCGCCGACCTTGGGGTGAACAGCGATGAGCAGCGCTGGCAGCTGCTGGTCAGCGCCCCGGGGGACTGTGCCCTGGACTGCCAGCAACTGGTGTACCTGGCCCGGCAGGTCCAGATCGGTCTGGGCCGTGACGCCAGTCGCGCCAGCCACGCCCTGGCCACCGTCCAACCCCTTGGCAGCGACTATCAGGCACGGCTTGAGCGTGAGTACCCGCAACTGCAGCGCTATCCGCTGGACCTGGGCAAGTACGGCACAGTGAGCCAGGGCAAGCAGGATGCACAGCTATGGATCGTCGACCCGCACGGCAACCTGGTGCTGCGCTACGACGCCAGGGTCAAGGGCAAGGACCTGCTCAACGACCTGCGCCATCTACTGAAACTGTCCAATATCGGGTAGGACATCGCCATGGCCAGACCTGGATACCGCCTCGCTGTATTCGCCACCCTGCTGGCACTGGTTGTTGTCCTGCTCGGTGCCTACACCCGTCTCACCCATGCCGGGCTGGGCTGCCCGGACTGGCCGGGGTGCTACGGCTTTATCAGCGTGCCCAAGACTGAAGCGCAGCTGGCCCATGCCGAGCGGCACTTCCCCGACACCCCGGTGGAAGCGCACAAGGGTCGCAACGAAATGGTCCATCGCTATTTCGCCGGCACCCTGGCGCTGGTGATTACCCTGCTCTCCCTGCAGGCCTGGCGTCGCCACGGCCGTGACGGCCAACCCTATCGCCTGCCCTTGTTGCTGCTCGGCGTGGTGTTCGCCCAGGCGGCCTTCGGCATGTGGACCGTGACCCTCAAGCTGTGGCCGCAGGTGGTGACCGCCCATTTGCTTGGCGGCTTTGCCACCCTGAGCCTGTTGTTCCTGTTGAGCCTGCGCTTGTCCCGGGCCTTTGCGCCCCTGCCCAAGCTGCCGCTGAGCGTGCGGCGGGTGGCGGCGCTGGCGTTGCTGGTGGTGATCGGCCAGATCGCCCTGGGCGGCTGGGTCAGCGCCAACTATGCCGCGGTGGCCTGCATCGACCTGCCGACCTGCCATGGCCAGTGGTGGCCACAGGCGGATTTTGCCAACGGCTTTCACCTGACCCAGCACATCGGGCCGAACTACCTGGGCGGGCAACTGGACAGCGATGCACGCACGGCCATCCACATCAGCCACCGGATGGGCGCCCTGCTGGTGACCTGCGTATTGTTGTTGCTGAGCTGGAAGCTGCACCGCCACGGCCTGGGCAACCTGGCCCGGCTGGTGCTGCTGGCGCTGGCGGTGCAGGTCGGCCTGGGTATCAGCAACGTAGTGTTTCACCTGCCGCTGGCGGTGGCCGTGGCGCACAACGCCGGTGGCGCCCTGCTGTTGCTGTGCATGGTGCTGGTCAATTACCGCATTCGCCTGGTGGCCAGGGCGAAGGCGCGCCGGGTCAGCCAGGGCTGGCGCCTGACGCCGCTCGGCAGCGGCGGTGTCGTTCACTACCTGGGAGATAACTCATGGCGACGCTTCTGACCGGGAGCAGGCGCCGGGCGGGCTGGCGTGACTACCTGGAGCTGACCAAGCCCAAGGTGGTGGTGCTGATGCTGATCACTTCGCTGGTCGGCATGTTTCTCGCCACCCGCGCGGGCGTGCCCTGGACCGTGCTGCTGTTCGGCAACCTGGGCATCGCCTGTTGCGCGGCCGGGGCTGCCGTGGTCAATCATGTGGTGGACCGGCGGATCGATGCCCTGATGGCGCGTACCCACAAACGCCCGCTGGCCGAAGGCCGGGTGGCGCCCGCCGCAGCCCTGAGCTTTGCCCTGTTGCTGGCGCTGATGGGGATGGCCCTGTTGCTGTGCTTCACCAATGCCCTCACCGCCTGGCTGACCCTGGCATCGTTGCTCGGTTATGCGGTGATCTACACCGGCTTTCTCAAGCGCGCGACTCCGCAGAACATCGTGATTGGCGGCCTGGCCGGAGCCGCGCCGCCGTTGCTGGGCTGGGTGGCGGTCAGCGGGCACATCAGCGCCGAGCCCTTGCTGCTGGTGCTGATCATTTTCGCCTGGACCCCGCCGCACTTCTGGGCCCTGGCCATTCACCGCAAGGAGGAGTACGCGAAGGCGGATATCCCGATGCTGCCGGTGACCCACGGCGAGCATTACACCAAGGTGCATATCCTGCTTTATACCCTGGTGCTGCTGGCGGTCAGCCTGCTGCCCTTTGCCATCCACATGAGCGGGCCGCTCTACCTGGCCTGTGCGCTGCTGCTGGGCGTGCGCTTCCTGCAATGGGCCTGGGTGTTGTACCGTGGCAGCAGGCCGCACGCGGCGATCAAGACCTTCAAGTACTCGATCTGGTACCTGTTGCTGCTGTTCATCGCGCTGCTTGTAGACCACTACCTACTGTTGAACCTATGACTCGAACCCAGAAAACCGTCTTCATCCTCGTTGCCCTGGTCGCTGTGATCCTGGGGCTTACCGTCAACAAGGTGCTCAATGGTCGTAGCGAAGGCAACCCGACCGAGCTGATCGACGCCGGCATCATCCTGCTGCCGCAGAGCCGCAGCGTGCCGAGTCTGGAGATGACCGACGAGAAGGGTCAGACCGTCGCGGTGGACGAGCTCAAGGGCAAGTGGTCGCTGCTGTTCTTCGGCTACACCTTCTGCCCGGACATCTGCCCGACCACCCTGGCCCAGCTGCGTCAGGTCAAGAGCGAACTGCCCAAGGAGGCGGTGGATCGCCTGCAGGTGGTGCTGGTGAGTGTCGACCCGAACCGTGACACCCCGGCGCAACTGCAGCAGTACCTGGGCTATTTCGACAAGGATTTCCGTGGCCTGACCGGCTCGCTGGAGAACATCCAGAAACTGGCCAACGCGGTGAGCATCCCGTTCATTCCGGCCGATACCAGCAAGCCGAACTACACGGTCGATCACAGTGGCAACCTGGCCGTGATCGGCCCGGATGGCAAGCAGCGCGGCTTTATTCGCGCGCCGTTCAACAATCAGAAGCTGGTGGCCCAGCTGCCAGTGTTGCTTAAGAGGGACTAAAAGCATCGCGGGGCAAGCCCGCTCCCACAGGATCACTCAACCCTGGTGGGAGCGGGCTTGCCCCGCGATCGATTTGACTCAGAACGCCGGCTTGACCGCGCCTTTGTACTTCTCTTCGATGAACTTCTTCACTTCCGGGGTGTGCAGGGCTGCAACCAGCTTCCTCACCGCCTCGGCATCCTTGTTGTCCTCACGGGTAACCAGGATGTTCACGTAAGGCGAGTCGCTGCCTTCGATGACCAGGGCGTCCTTGCTCGGATCCAGCTTGGCTTCCAGGGCGTAGTTGGTGTTGATCAGCGCCAGATCGACCTGGGTCAGCACACGCGGAATGGTGGCCGCTTCCAGCTCGCGGAACTTGAGGTTCTTGCCGTTCTCGGCGATGTCCTTGACCCCGGACAGGATGTTGGTGTTGTCCTTGAGCTTGATCACACCGGCCTTGTCCAGCAGCAGCAAGGCGCGACCGCCGTTGGTGGCATCGTTGGGGATGACCACGGCGGCGCCCGATGGCAGCTCTTCAAGCTTCTTGTACTTCTCCGAGTAGGCGCCCAAAGGCTCCAGGTGCACGCCGGCAACGCTGACCAGGTGGGTGCCCTTGGCCTTGTTGAACTCATCCAGGTACGGCTGGTGCTGGAAGAAGTTGGCATCCAGGCGCTTCTCGGCCACCTGCACGTTCGGCTGGATGTAGTCGGTGAACACTTTCACCTTCAACTCCACGCCTTCTTTGGCCAGGACCGGTTTGACGAATTCAAGGATCTCGGCGTGTGGCACCGGGGTGGCGGCCACGGTCAGGGTCTCGGCCTGGGCCGAGAAGGCCGCGACGGCGGCGACAACAGCAAGCAGCTTTTTCATCAAATCACTCCTTGTGAGGGCCGATCCGGCCCCCGGCCCACGGGGTTACTTACGGGAAAAATGCACAACCAGTTTGTCGCCCACGCTCTGCAGCACTTGAACCAGTATCAGCAGCAGGACCACGGTGACCACCATGACGTCGGTCTGGAAACGCTGGTAGCCGAAGCGGATCGCCAGGTCGCCCAGGCCGCCGGCACCCACCACACCGGCCATGGCGGTGTACGACACCAGGGTAATGGCGGTGACGGTGATGGCGGCGAAGATGCCCGGGCGGGCTTCAGGCAGCAAGGCGTTCATGATGATCTGCCGGGTGGTGGCGCCCATCGACTGAGTGGCTTCGATGATGCCGCGGTCCACTTCGCGCAGGGCGGTTTCCACCAGGCGCGCGAAGAATGGCGTGGCCCCTACCACCAGCGGTGGAATGGCCCCGGCGACGCCCAGCGAGGTGCCGGTGATCAGCACGGTGAACGGAATCATCACGATCAGCAGGATGATGAACGGCAGCGAGCGCAGCACGTTGACCACCAGCGACAGCAGCGCATACACGCCCTTCTGTTCGAACAACTGGCGCGGGCCGCAGAGGAACAGCAGCACGCCCAGCGGCAGGCCGAGCAGCACGGTGAAGAACAGCGAGCCGAACAGCATGATCATGGTGTCGATGGTGGCCAGCCAGATTTCGGCCCAGTCGACGTTGGCAAAGAAACTCAAGGCGTCCATCAACGCAGTACCTCCATATGAACATCAGCCGCCGTGAAGCGGGCGAAGGCCGCTTCCATGTCGCCGCCAGTGACGGCCAGGGTCAGCTGCCCATACGGGGTGTCTTTGATGCGGTCGATGCGACCGGCAAGGATGCTGTAGTCCACGCCGGTTTCGCGGGCAACGGTGCCCAGCAGCGGCGCGTAGGTGGAATCGCCCTGGAAGGTCAGGCGCAGGATGCGGCCTGGTACATGGGCGAAGTCGTCGCGCTGTTCGTCTTCGTCGATCTGCTCGTCTTCCTGGACGAAGCGCTTGGTGGTCGGGTGCTGCGGATGCAGGAACACATCGGCTACCGGGCCCTGTTCGACGATCTGACCAGCGTCCATCACCGCCACGCGGTCGCAGACCCGACGGATCACGTCCATTTCATGGGTGATCAGTACGATGGTCAGCTTCAGCTCGCGGTTGATCTCGGCCAGCAGCTGCAACACCTGCGCCGTGGTCTGCGGATCGAGGGCGCTGGTGGCTTCGTCGCAGAGCAGGATCTTCGGCTTGGTGGCCAGGGCGCGGGCAATGCCGACGCGCTGCTTCTGGCCGCCGGACAGCTGTGCCGGGTACTTTTTGGCGTGGTCGGACAGGCCGACCCGGGCCAGCAGTTCGCTGACGCGGGTGTCGATTTCCTTGCGCGACAGCTCGCCGGCCAGGATCAGGGGCAAGGCGACGTTGTCGGCCACGGTCTTGGAGGCCAGCAGGTTGAAGTGCTGGAAGATCATCCCGACCTGTTGGCGGAAGCGCCGCAGGTCGTTGGCGTTGAAGGCGGTGACATCTTCACCGTCGACGATGATCTTGCCGCCGCTCGGGGCTTCCAGGCGGTTGATCAGGCGCAGCAGGGTACTTTTGCCGGCACCGGAGTGGCCGATCAGTCCGAACACCTGGCCGTTTTCGACACTCAGGTTGGTCGGGTGCAGCGCGGGGATGTCCCTACCGGCGACGCGGTAGGTTTTATGCACATTTTGAAACTCGATCACGTAGCGAACCTTGTGGGGCGCATGGAATTTGGGTCAGCGGTTAGCCGGGGCGCGCATTTTAGCCTGTTCGTATAGAGGTTCTTAGCATTTATTTCGCAATTGACCAATGCTGCGGGAATAACGCGATCAGTGGTCGGTACCGGGCATAAAGGCTGGAATCGGCGCGTCGGGTGCCCGGCGGGCACCCGGTGACTCAGGGCTGGCGTGGCACCAGGACCACCTGGGCAGGCTGGTTGCGCTGGATTTCGTGGGTTTGCTGCAAGGCGAACTCGCTGTCGAGCTTGTTCACCCGCTTGCCCAGCAAGGTCTTGAGCCAGGGGGCATCATCCTTGCGCGGCACCCGGAACAGCACTTCGCACTGGAAATTCACCACATCGCTGGCGATGGCGTCGAGTTGCTTGCGCAACTCGGCAATATTGCGGGTTTTCAGCGCAACGACCGTGCTTGGCGCGGCGGGGTCGATCACCTTGGCGCGCGGCCTGGCTTCGGCGGCCTTCAGGGCGGCTTCGGCCTTTTCCAGCTCGGCCTTGCGGGCCTGGGCAATGGCGCCGTTGACCCCGCCGGTCAAGGCCGGGGCCTTGGGCATCAGGGCCCGGGCGCGGCTCAGGGCGGTGGCGGCGGCGTTGACATCACCCTTTTGCAGAACGATCTGGCTGCGCTGCAGGTAGGCCTCAGCCAATTGCCGCTGGTGCTGCTCGACCCGGCTGTCATCGGGGTACTGGGCCTGCAGCGCGGCCAGCTGGTCTTCGGCTGTGGCCAGCTCGCTGCTGGCAATGCTTTGCTCCAGCTGCTGCCAGGCATCGGCCTGGGCAGGTGTGGCGGCGTTGTCGACCGGAGCGCTGGAACATGCGGCCAGGATCAGGGAAAACGCGGCAAGGAGCAGATAACGGGAGGCGAACGGCTTCATTCCTGCGACTCTCTAATTGCGCAAAAAAGCGGCCAAGTCTACACCCAGTCCGCAGACTCGAGAATAACTCTTCAAGGCCCTGCATGATTTAAATGTCGCAGGGTGCAACCGCCGGGGTCGCACCCTGGGCGTCAGCGCCGGGGCAAGGCCAGGCTCAGCAAGAATAGCACCGCCGCACAGACCACGATCGACGGGCCGGCCGGGGTGTCCTTGAACCACGACAGCGCCAGGCCGCCGCACACCGCAGTCACCCCCAGCAGGCTGGCGCCCAGGGCCATCTGTTCGGGGGAGCGGGCGTGGCGTTGCGCTGCTGCGGCCGGAATGATCAGCAGCGAGGTGATCAGTAATACGCCGACGATCTTCATGGCCACGGCGATCACCACGGCGATCAACAGCATCAGCGCCAGGCGCAGCGCGGTTACCGGCAGGCCTTCGACCATGGCCAGTTCTTCATGCACGGTCACCGCCAGCAGCGGGCGCCAGAGCACCACCACCAACAACAGTACCGCGGCGCTGCCACCGAGTATCCAGGCCAGGTCACCCGGGCTGATCGCCAACAGGTCGCCAAACAGGTAGGCCATCAGGTCGATGCGTACATCGTGCATGAAGCTCAGCACCACCAGCCCGAGCGACAGGGTGCTGGGGGCGAGAATTCCCAGCAGGGTGTCCGAGGCCAGTGGCTGGCGCTGTTGCAGGGTGACCAGCAGGATCGCCAGCAGCAGGCAGCCGACCGTCACCGCCAGGGCCGGGCTGACATCCAGTACGAAGCCCAGGGCCACGCCGAGCAAGGCGGCATGGGACAGGGTGTCGCCGAAATAGGCCATGCGCCGCCAGACCACGAAAGACCCCAGGGGGCCGGCGACCAGGGCCAGGGCCAGGCCTGCGAGCAGGGCGTAAAGCAGGAAATCAGCCATGCTTGCAGTGTTCTCCGTGTACATGCCCGCCCTGGGCGGGTGCAACCACTGACCCATGCAGGTCGTGGGCGTGATCGTGATGGTGGTGGTAGATCGCCAGGCTCGGCGCGTTGCTGCCGAACAGCTCGACGAAGGCCGGGTCGCCGCTGACCTGTTCCGGGTGGCCGGAGCAGCAGACATGACGGTTCAGGCAGACCACCTGGTCGGTGGTGCTCATCACCAGGTGCAGGTCGTGGGACACCATCAGCACGCCGCAGCCGTGGCGATCGCGCAAGCGGGTGATCAGGCTGTAGAGCTCGGCCTGGCCGGCCACGTCGACACCCTGCACCGGCTCGTCGAGCACCAGCAGCTCAGGTTCGCGCAGTAGCGCCCGGGCCAGCAGCACCCGTTGCATCTCGCCACCGGAAATCCCCTGGATCGGGCTGTCGATCACCTGTTCGGCGCCGACTTCGCCCAGCGCCGCCAGGGCAGCGGCGCGATCGACGCCGGGTACCAGGCGCAGGAAACGCAGGACCGAGAGCGGCAAGGTGGCGTCCACCTGCAGTTTCTGCGGCATGTAGCCGATGCGCAGGCGTGGCTTGCGCCAGACCTTGCCGGTGTGTGGCTTGAGCAGGCCGAGCACGGCGCGCACCAGGGTTGTCTTGCCGGCGCCGTTGGGGCCGATCAGGGTGACGATCTGCCCGGGCTCGACCGCCAGGTCGATGCTGTCGAGCACCGCCTGCCCGGCGAACGCCACGCCGACCTGTTCGAGGCGAATCAATGCGTTGCTCATCAGGCGCTCCGGCAGTTGCCGCACAGGCCGACCACTTCGACGGTCTGTGCCTCGACGCTGAAATCGACTTCCTTGGCGCTGGCGACAATGGCGTTACTGATGCTGGTCTGTTCCAGCTCGATCGCCACGTGGCACGACCGGCAGATCAGGAACTGCCCCTGGTGGGCGTGCTCCGGGTGGCTGCAGCCGATGAAGGCGTTGAGCGAGGCGATGCGATGCACCAGGCTGTTCTCCAGGAGAAAGTCCAGGGCCCGATAAACGGTCGGCGGCGCTGCCCGGCGGCCGTCCTGTTCGCTCAGCACGGCGAGGATGTCATAGGCGCCCAGCGGTTTATGGCTCTGCCAGACCAGCTCCAGCACGCGACGGCGCAAGGCGGTCAGGCGCAGGCCCTGGCGTGCGCACAGGGCGTCGGCCTCGGCCAGGGCGCTGTGCACGCAATGGGAGTGGTCGTGGGGGCGATTGGCCAGCGGGGTTTTAGGCATGGGCGGCGACGGTTCTGATTAGAGACGTTATTATGTTACCTGTTCCTGCCCCTTTGAGTGGTCATCGTGTCCCGATTTTTTGCCCTTTTTGTCGCTTTTATCGCCACCCTGGTGATGGCCCAGGCACAGGCCGAGGTCCGTGTACTCACCAGCATCAAGCCCCTGCAGCAGATCGCGGCGGCGGTCCAGGACGGTGTCGGCAGCCCTGAAGTGCTGCTGCCACCGGGCGCTTCGCCGCATCACTACGCCCTGCGTCCGTCCGATGTGCGGCGGGTGAGTGACGCACAGCTGTTGTACTGGATCGGCCCGGACATGGAAGGCTTCCTGCCGCGGGTGCTCAAGGGGCGCGACAAGCCCAGCGTTGCCGTGCAGGACCTGCCCGGCCTGTCGCTGCGTCATTTCGGCGAGGACAGCCATTCCCACGATCATGACCATGATGAGGATGCCGGCGAACATGACCACGACCATCGCCCCGGCAGCCTGGATGCCCACCTGTGGCTGTCGACGGTCAATGCCCGGGTGATCGCGGCAAAGATGGCCGGCGACCTGAGTGCAGCGGATCCGGCCAATGCCGCCCGTTACCAGAGTAACCTCAAGGCTTTCAACGAGCGCCTGGACGCCCTGGACCTACGACTGAAGAAACGTATGGCCGGCATCAGCGCCAAGCCCTACTTCGTCTTCCATGAGGCCTTCGACTACTTCGAGTCGGCCTATGGCCTCAAGCACACCGGTGTGTTCAGTGTGGCCGCCGAAGTGCAGCCGGGCGCCCAGCACGTGGCGGCCATGCGCAAGCGCCTGCAGGAAGTGGGCAAGACTTGCGTGTTCAGTGAGCCGCCGCTGCGTCCTCGACTGGCCGAGACCCTGACGGCAGGCTTGCCGGTGACCCTGGCGGAGCTGGATGCGCTAGGTGGAGCAGCGCCGGCCAGTGCCCGGGGTTATGAGCAGTTGCTGGAGACGCTGGGCAATAATCTGGCGGGGTGCCTGGAGAAGCTATAGCGCCGCAATCGCGGGGCAAGCCCGCTCCCACCGTGCTGTGGGAGCGGGCTTGCCCCGCGATAGGTTTCAAGCCTTACAACGCAAACGGCAGGGCGATTTCCACCTGCTGACGTGCCGCCAGGCGCACTTCAAAGTCAGCCGGATCGTGAATCAACACGTCCATCCCGGCAAAAGACTCGGCCGCAATCAAGCGCGACAGCCAGAACCGCACGCAGGCAATGCGCAGCATCACCGGCCACAGGTGGGCTTCAGCCGAAGTGAATGGCCGCAGTGCCGCATAGGCCCCCAGCAGTGCCCGCGCCCGTGGGCCGTCGATGCGCCCTTCGGTATCGCAGCACCAGTCGTTGAGGGTGATGGCCAGGTCATAGAGCATCGGCCCGGAACAGGCGTTGTAGAAGTCGATCAGGCCGGTCAGGTGGGTGCCTTCGAACAGCACGTTGTCGCGGAACAGGTCGGCATGCAGGTTGGCGCGCGGCAGGGCCATGATCTGCGCCTTGTGCTCGGCGATCTCGTCCAGGCAGCCCTGCAGCAACTGGCGCTGTTGTTGGCCCAGGCGCGGCATCAGTTCGGCGCCGGTCTCCAGCATCCAGTCCAGGCCCCGGTCGGTCTTGCGCTCCAGGACCTTGTCGCGGGTCGCCAGGTGCAGGTGGCCGAGCAGTTCGCCGATCTGCACACAGTGCTGGTTGTTGACGTCCTTGATGTGCTTGCCGGGCAGGCGCGGTTGCAGCAGCGCCGGCTTGCCGGCCAGCTCGCGCAGGGCCACGCCGTCGGTGCCGCGCAGGGCGTAGGGCACCGGGAGGTCGGCTTCGTGCAACACATCCAGCAGCTCGATGAAGAACGGCAGGTCCTGGATCGGCCCGCGTTCGACCAGTGTCAGCACGTACTCCCCCTGTTCCAGGCTGACAAAGAAGTTGCTGTTCTCGGTACCGGCGGCAATGCCCTGGAAGTCCCGCAGGCGACCCAGGCCGTACGGCGCCAGAAAGGTTTCCAGCTCAGGCCGGGTCAGGGGGGTGAAGACTGACATGATCAAAAATTGCCCATACGGGCACTTCTGCAGGGAAGTGCCAGGTTGATATTAAGGGTACGCCTTACCACTCGAAGATTTTCCACGAGGGGATCAGCATGTCCGGCTGGTCGGAGCGGATGAAATTGCCCTCCGAACCATCGGCGCGTACCAGGAAATAAGGTTTGCCGCCTTTCGGGGTGACCTTGATTGCATACAGGAAGCCATTTTGCCGGTATTCCTGGATGGTTTTGTCGCCTTCCGTGCGAATGGTTACTTCCGGATCAGCCGATGGTGCGTCATCCGCAGCCAGGGTGACGACCGGAGTGACTGCCAACAGGCCCAGCAGCAACAGGCGATTTAGTGTGCGCATGATAACCTTGTCCCTTTGTCGTCAATGTTCCGGACATTCTAGCGCCGGGCCCGTCGAAAAGGTTGATTCTGCTCATGAGCCAAGCTCCCCTCGTCCTGGTGGACGGTTCCTCATACCTCTACCGCGCCTTTCACGCGTTGCCGCCGCTGACCACTTCCAAGGGCATGCCGACCGGTGCGGTCAAAGGCGTGCTGAACATGCTCAAGAGTTTGCGCAAGCAGTACCCGGACAGCCTGTTCGCCGTGGTGTTCGACGCCAAGGGCGGCACCTTCCGCGATGAAATGTTTGCCGAGTACAAGGCCAACCGGCCGAGCATGCCCGACGACCTGCGCGTACAGATCGAGCCGCTGCACGCCAGCGTCCGTGCCCTGGGCTACCCGCTGCTGTGCGTCGAAGGGGTGGAAGCCGACGACGTGATCGGCACCCTGGCCCGCAGCAGCGCCGCCGCCGGTCGTCCGGTGATCATCTCCACCGGCGACAAGGACATGGCGCAACTGGTCGACGGCCACATTACGCTGGTCAACACCATGACCGGTAGCGTGCTCGATGTGCCTGGCGTGCACGAGAAATTCGGCGTCGGTCCTGAACACATCATCGATTTCCTCGCCCTCATGGGCGACAAGGTCGACAACATTCCGGGCGTGCCGGGTGTCGGCGAGAAAACCGCCGTTGGCCTGCTGACCGGCATCGGCGGCGGCCTGCGTGAGCTGTACGAGAACCTCGACAAGGTGCCTGGCCTGGCCATTCGCGGTGCCAAGACCCTGCCGGCCAAGCTTGAAGAACACCGTGACGCGGCGTTCCTGTCCTATGAGCTGGCGACCATCAAGATCGACGTGCCGCTTGAGGTGGAGGTCGACGCGCTGGTCTGCGGCGAACCGGACCGTGATGCGCTGCTGGCGCTGTACACGGAGATGGAGTTCAAGAGCTGGATCGACGAAGTGCAGCGCGATGCCAAGCGTGCCGGCCAGGAGATCGTTGCCGACGAGCCGCAGGAAACGGTCGAGGCGAAGTACGAAACCATCCTCGACCAGGCCCGCTTCGACGCCTGGCTGGAAAAGCTGCGCGCCGCCCCGCTGTTCGCCTTCGACACCGAAACCACCGGCCTGGATGCGCAGCAGGCGCAACTGGTCGGCCTGTCGTTCGCCGTGCAGGCCCATGAGGCCGCCTATGTGCCGCTGACCCACAGCTACATGGGGGTGCCCGAGCAGCTGGACCGCGACAGCGTGCTGCTGGCGCTCAAGCCGCTGCTGGAAGACCCGGACAAGCTCAAGGTCGGGCAGAACGCCAAGTACGACATGAACATCCTGGCCAACTGTGCCATCGGTGGTGACATCGCCAACGGTATCCAGATGCGCGGCGTGGCCTACGACACCATGCTCGAGTCCTATGTGCTCGACTCCACGGCGACCCGCCACGACATGGACAGCCTGGCGCTCAAGTACCTGAACCACACCACCATCGGCTTCCAGGACATCGCCGGCAAGGGCGCCAAACAGCTGACCTTCGACCAGATCACCCTGGAGCAGGCCGGCCCCTATGCGGCCGAAGACGCCGACGTGACCCTGCGCCTGCACCAGGTGTTGCAGCAGAAGCTGGCCAAGGTTCCGAGCGTGCTGCCGGTGCTCAACGACATCGAAATACCGCTGGTACCGGTGCTGGCCAAGATCGAGCGCCAGGGCGCGCTGGTCGACGCCAAGCTGCTCGGCATCCAGAGCGTCGAACTGGGTGACAAGCTGGTTGAGCTGGAGCGTGAAGCCTTCGAGATCGCCGGCGAGGAATTCAACCTCGGCTCGCCCAAGCAACTGGGCGTGATCCTCTACGAAAAACTCGGCATGCCGGTGCTCAACAAGACCGCCAAGGGCCAGGCCTCCACGGCCGAAGCGGTGCTGGCGGAGCTGGCCGAGATGGACTTCCCGCTGCCCAAGGTGCTGATGCAGTACCGCTCGCTGAGCAAGCTCAAGAGCACCTACACCGACCGTCTGCCGGAGCAGATCAACCCGCGCACCGGGCGTATCCACACCTCCTACCAGCAGGCGGTGGCGGCTACCGGCCGGCTGTCGTCCAGCGACCCGAACCTGCAGAACATCCCGATCCGTACCGCCGAAGGCCGTCGGATCCGCCAGGCCTTCATCGCCGCCCCCGGTTACAAGCTGCTGGCGGCGGACTATTCGCAGATCGAACTGCGCATCATGGCCCACCTGGCCAAGGACGAGGGCTTGTTGCACGCCTTCCGCAACAACCTGGACGTGCACCGGGCGACCGCGGCCGAGGTATTCGGCGTCGAACTTGCCGATGTCACCACCGACCAGCGGCGCAGCGCCAAGGCGATCAACTTCGGTCTGATCTATGGCATGAGCGCCTTCGGCCTGGCCAAGCAGATCGGCGTGGACCGCAAGCAGTCCCAGGCCTATATCGACCGCTACTTCGCCCGTTATCCGGGCGTGCTAGCCTACATGGAGCGCACCCGCGCCCAGGCCGCCGAGCAAGGCTTCGTCGAAACCCTGTTCGGTCGCCGGCTGTACTTGCCGGACATCAACGCGAAGAACCCGGCCCTGCGCAAAGGCGCAGAACGCACGGCGATCAACGCGCCGATGCAGGGCACTGCGGCCGATATCATCAAGCGTGCCATGGTGGCCGTGGACAACTGGCTGACTGAATCGGGCCTGGATGCCCGGGTGATCCTGCAGGTGCACGATGAACTGGTGCTGGAAGTGCGTGAAGACCTGATCGAGCAGGTGCGTGAACAGATTCGTCCGCACATGAGCAATGCGGCACAACTCGATGTTCCACTGCTGGTGGAGGTCGGTGTGGGGGCGAACTGGGACGAAGCGCATTAAAAATGCGGCTAATTGCCGGGAAAAGCTGCGGCATATCGTCGCGGCTTCCTGGCCCTTATGGCACGCCGGCGCGAGAAATTTCCCGGCTATCGCAAATAGTTTCTAAACGCCAGGAACTAAACGCCGAACCACGACTCAGAGTAACTGAATGGCTGGTGAAGCCCTTCGATGCTCCTATGTTGTGTTAAGTGTTGGCAGATATCTGGACCCCGCCCTAGCGGTCCGGAACTTGAACCCCGAACTTCCCCCTCCCCATACGAAGTCCGGGGTTTTTTTTGCCCGGCGTTTGCCGGGCAGCCCTTATTCGGCGGGCTTGTCAGGCAGTTCCATCCAGTTGGCCAGCACGCCGTAGGCCTCTTCCACGCCCTGGCGCTTGGGCGCCGAGAACAGCTGAATGGTCACGGCATCGCCCCAGCCCTTGCGGATTTCCGACTGCACCTTGAGCAGGGTGTTCTTGGCTGCGCCGAAGGTCAGTTTGTCGGCCTTGGTCAGCAGGATATGCATGGGCATGCCGGCCGCCTGGGACCAGTCGAGCATCATTTTGTCGAAGTCGGTCATCGGATGGCGCACGTCCATCATCAGGATCAGGCCCTTGAGGCACTCGCGGCTGCCCAGGTAGGCCTCCAGGTGCTTTTGCCAGTGCTGCTTGAGCGGGATCGGAACTTTTGCATAACCGTAGCCCGGCAAGTCGACCAAACGCCGTTCATCGTCCAGACTGAAGAAATTCAACAGCTGGGTGCGCCCCGGGGTTTTCGAGGTGCGCGCCAGGCTGGCGTGGGTCAAGGTATTCAGTGCGCTGGACTTGCCGGCGTTGGAGCGGCCGGCGAAGGCTACTTCATAACCCTGGTCTTGCGGGCACTGGTCGACCTTGGCAGCGCTGAGAGCGAATTTGGCCTGTTGGCAGAGACCGAGGATGGGGTTTTTGACTTGCATGGTTTATCCGGTTGGGCGTTGCGCGAGAGGGTCTCGGCGGGTGGTGTCGTTTCCGTTTCAGCAACGGGAGTATATAATGCCCCAGTTTTTGTGTGCGCATTATCCCAGCGTAGGAGGATGTGCACGGGGGCATCGGATTCAAGCTTGCGCAGTAGAACGCAGTGCAGCCCCCAACCCTGAAAGGTCGTTCGCATGACGAAATGGCTGCTTGTTGTCGGTGTCTTGATACCGTTTTTCAGCGCTCAGGCTACACAGGATCCCGAGGTGTTGTACAACCGCAGTTGCGCGGCTTGTCACGCCGGGCAGCTGCCACAGGCACCGCAAGCGGGTGACCGTGCGGCCTGGGAGCCAAGGCTGGCGCAGGGTATAGAGGTACTGGTGGTGCGTGTCACCCAGGGTTTCAAGGCTATGCCGCCGCGTGGATTGTGCATGGACTGCAGTGCCGAGGACTACCTGGCGATCATCCACTGGATGAGCCAGCGTCCCGATACATAACTCTTTCACCCTTAGCCGTAGTTGGATTAGCTGATGAACAAACTACTCGTGAGTCTGCTGTTGACCTTGGGTGTCACTGGTGTCGCCAGTGCCGCAGACAGTATCAAGGGCGATGCCGCTGCTGGTCAGGCCAAAACTGCTGTATGTGGCGCTTGCCACAATCCGGATGGCAATAGCCTGGCGCCGAACTTCCCGAAACTTGCAGGCCAGGGTCAGCGGTACCTGGAGAAACAGCTTCACGATATCAAGTCGGGCAAGCGCACCGTGCTGGAAATGACCGGCATGCTGGCCGCTTTCAGCGACCAGGACCTGGCGGACATCGCCGCCTACTTCTCCAGCCAGAAAGGCAGCGTGGGCGCGGCCGATCCGAAGCTGGTCGAGCGTGGCAAGGCCCTGTTCAACGGCGGCGACCTGGAAAAAGGCATGCCCGCCTGCATCGGCTGCCACTCACCGAACGGCGCAGGCCTGGCCCTGGCCGGCTTCCCGCACCTGGGTGGCCAGCATGCGCAATATGTGAGCAAGCAGCTGACCGACTTCCGCGAAGGCAACCGTACCAACGACGGCGACGCCATGACCATGCGGACCATCGCGGGCAAGCTCAGCAACAAGGACATCGAAGCGCTGTCCAGCTACATCCAGGGCCTGCACTGATCCCGGGTGCTAGGTTAACGCTGGGTTAATACTGCGGCGTAAAGATGAAAAGGGCGACTTCGGTCGCCCTTTTTTGTGCCCGCTGCCGTTACACTAACGAACTCGGGCCCGCTTCGACCTGTCTTAATCCAGGTCGTGTCGAGGCGACCAAATAGACTGCTCAGGAGTGAAGCATGCGTAATCTGATTCTCAGCGCCACGCTGGTCGCCGCCAGCGTGTTCGGTATGACCGCCCAGGCCGCCGAGCCTGTCGAAGCCGGCAAGCAGTATATCGAGCTGAGCAACCCGGTACCGGTCTCGGTGCCTGGCAAGATCGAAGTGGTCGAGCTGTTCTGGTATGGCTGCCCGCATTGCTATCACTTCGAGCCGACCATCAACCCATGGGCAGAGAAGCTGCCGGCCGACGTCAACTTCAAGCGCGTTCCTGCCATGTTCGGCGGTCCATGGGATGCCCACGGCCAGATGTTCCTGACCCTGGAAGCCATGGGTGTCGAGCATAAGGTCCACGCTGCCGTGTTCGATGCCATCCAGAACCAGCGCAAGCAATTGACCAAGCCTGAAGACATGGCCGAGTTCCTGGCGACCCAGGGTGTCGACAAGGCGAAATTCCTGTCCACCTTTAACTCCTTCGCCATCAAGGGCCAGGTAGAACAAGCCAAGAAACTCGCCAAACAGTATGAAATCACCGGTGTTCCAAGCCTGGTGGTCAACGGCAAGTACCGCTTCGACCTGGGCAGCGCCGGTGGTCCGGAAGGCGTGCTGAACGTCGCCGACCAGCTGATCGCCAAGGAGCGCGCCGCCAAGTAAGCGGCGCCCATCATGCGCCGCTGGAGAACCGAGCGTAGCGTCGGCCTGCACCATCCGCAGGTCAACGAACATCACCTGCAGGCCAACGGCCTGCCAGAGGATGGCCGACTGCGCCTGCTCAGTTTCAACATCCAGGTGGGCATCAGCACCGAGCGTTACCGGCACTACCTGACCAAAAGCTGGCAGCACCTGCTGCCGCACACCGGGCGTGCCGGCAACCTGCAGAAGATCGGTAGCCTGCTGGGTGATTTCGACCTGGTGGCGCTGCAGGAGGTCGATGGCGGTAGCCTGCGCTCCGGGTTCGTCAATCAGGTCGAACACCTGGCCCAGCTCGGTGCCTTCCCCTACTGGTACCAGCAGCTCAACCGCAACCTCGGGCGGTTTGCCCAGCACAGCAATGGCGTACTCAGCCGGCTCAAGCCGCAACTGCTCGAAGATCACCCCCTGCCGGGTCCTGCCGGGCGCGGGGCGATCCTGGTGCGCTTTGGCGAGGGCGAGGATGCGCTGGTCGTGGTCATGATGCACCTGGCGCTGGGTTCCAAGACGCGCGCCCTGCAACTGGCCTACATCCGCGAACTGATCGGCGGCTACCGTCATCAGGTGCTGATGGGCGACATGAACACCCACGCCAACGACCTGCTCGAACGCTCGCCCCTGCGCGACCTGGGCCTGGTCGCCCCCCAGGTGCAAGCCACCTTCCCCAGCTGGCGGCCGCAGCGCTGCCTCGACCATATCCTGCTCAGCCCGAGCCTGACCCTGGAGCGGGTCGAGGTCCTGGCCCAGCCCATTTCCGATCATCTACCGGTCGCGGTTGAGATTCGTTTGCCTGATGCACTGACTGTGGATACGCTGCCCGCTTTGAGCTAATTGCCATCACCCGTTTGCGGACCCAGGCATGACCGACGAAGCCCAGCGCTGGAAAGAAAAGTACCTCAAGAGTATCGAACAGCAGGAAAAGCTGGAGCGCCGTTGGGAAGCCCGCCTCGACTTGTTGCGTCGTGGCCTGGTGCGCAGCACCCTGGCCGCCGAGGGCAGCGACCGGGCGGTCGACCAGTGCATGAAGGAAATGCGCGAAGTCATCCGCACCGACAACATGGATGCCGCCCTCGCTGGCCTGATTCCGCGCCTGGAAAAAGCCGTGCTCGACTCCGAGCAGCGCCGCGCAACCCGTATTGCCCAGGTGGGCACTGCGTTGAACTCGCTGGTCACCCAGCTGCAAGGCCTGCCCTTGCCCAGTGAAGTCAGCCGGCCATTGAAGAAGTTCGCCAAGCAACTGGAGGCCCGCGCCAGCCAGTCTCGCGAGATGCCGCTGCTGCTGGGCGAGCTCAGTGGCCTGCAGGGTCAGGCACTGGCGGCGCTGGAGCGGCCTGAAGAGGCGCAGCGTCCCGGTCTGCTGCAGCGCCTGTTCGGTGGGCGCGAGGAGGCGCCGGAGCTTGCGTTGCAACCAGCGTTGGCAGGCGTGGCCCAGGCCTCGGCGCCAGTCGTTGTCCAGCCGGTGGTGTTGCCAGCTGTCGAACCTGTGCCCACGGACATTGAGCCTGCGGACGTCGACGAGTTGCAGCCCCTGGAGGTGGCACAGGTTGCCCAGCCGGACGTGCCGGTCGTTGCCGCGCAGGTGGACGAAGCCGCGGAAATGCCGTTGGTAGCGGAAGAACACGCTCCGGTCGTGACAACGACCGCTGAGGACGCACAGCCCCAGGCCAGCGAAACACCTGACGAAGCCGCGCACTACGCCCTGCCCGACGGCACCGAACCGTCCTACAGCTCGGTGGCCGAGCATATCGAGGACACCCTGCTGGGCCTGCTCAATGACCTGAGCTTGCCGGAACGGCACAAGGCCCAGGCGCAATCTGTACGCGAACGTCTGGAACATGGCCTGAACTGGTACGAATTGCTGCCGGTACTGGATGATCTGGCCGTGCTCATGCTGGCCATCAACGACAGTGGCCAGCATGAGTTCGAAGCCTACCTGCAACAACTGAACGAGCGCCTGGAGTCCTTCCAGAGCCATCTGCAGGAAGCCAGTGCCGGTCATGCCGACAACAGTACGGCTGCCCGCGACCTGGACAGTCAATTGCGCGAACAGGTCGACGGCCTGCAGAGCAGTGTCCAGGGCGCAGCCGACCTGGACAGCCTCAAGCACATTCTGGAAAACCGCCTCGAAGGCCTGCTGGGCACCATGGACCAGCACCAGCGCCAGCGTGATCAGCGTGAGCAGGAGATGGCCGGCCGCCTGCAGGGACTGGCCGAGCGTGTAGCCAGCATGGAGCAGGAAGCCATGGGCTATCGCGAGCACCTGGAGGAGCAGCGCCAGAAGGCCCTGATCGACCCGCTCACCGGCCTGCCCAACCGCGCCGCCTGGTCGGAGCGGGTCGACCAGGAGGTCCTGCAGTGGCAGGAACAGGGCGGGCATCTGCTGATGGCCATACTCGACCTCGATCATTTCAAGCGGATCAACGACAGCTATGGCCACCTGGCCGGTGACAAAGTGCTCAAGATTGTCGCCAACGAACTGCGCAAGCGCTTGCGTGCGCGGGACTTCATCGCCCGATTCGGCGGTGAGGAGTTCGTCTTGCTGATTCCGCAGACCTCCCTGGTCAATGGCTATCAGCTGGCGCAGAGCCTGCGCCAGGTGGTCGAGGCTTGCCCGTTCCACTTCAAGGGCGAGCGCGTCACCATCACCCTGTCGATCGGCATCAGCGCGTTTCGCCCCGGCGAGCGTAGCGAGGTGGTGCTCAAGCGTGCGGACGAAGCGCTGTACCGGGCGAAACATCTGGGTAGAAATCGGGTCGAACAGGGATAAGTGGCCGACCCGTAGATACGTTATGCTATTGCATTGCAAATCATCACATGTGCCCATCCCATGAAAGCGTTTTTCACCGCGCTCCTGCTGTTGACCCTGGCAGGCTGCAGCAGTGGCTTGCGGATCGACCGCAGCCACCCGTCGGTCAACCAGGACAACCGTATCCAGTTCGTTGTCCTGCACTACACCAATGCCCCGCTGGACCGCTCCCTGTCCTTGCTGACCCAGGGTGAGGTCAGCAGCCATTACCTGGTCGGCGATTCACCGGCCACCATCTATCAGCTGGTCGATGAAAACCGTCGCGCCTGGCACGCCGGTGACAGCCAGTGGCAAGGCCGTACCTGGCTCAACTCCAGCTCCATCGGCATCGAGATCGTCAACCCGGGCTTTACCGATACGCCGACCGGCCGGGTATGGCATCCCTATACCGAGGCGCAGGTCGAAGCCCTGATCGCCCTGCTCAAGGACATCGTCAAACGCAACAACATCGAGCCGCGCAACATCATCGGCCATAGTGATATCGCCCCACTGCGCAAACTCGATCCCGGCCCGTTGTTCCCCTGGAAGCGCCTGGCCGACGCCGGCATTGGCGTCTGGCCACAGGCACAAGCCGTAGCCCGGGAGCAGGCCCGGTTCAACGTCAAGCCACCGAGCATCACCTGGTATCAGCAGCAACTGGCACGCTTCGGCTATGCAATTGAGCAGACCGGCGTGTACGACGTCAGCACCAAACATGTGCTGGCAGCGTTCCAGATGCGCTTCCGTCCGCAGCGTTACGACGGTGTGCCAGATGCCCAGACAGCCGCGATGCTGCAGGTGCTCAACAACCGTTGATTGAACGGCGCCGCCCAACGGACAGGCTGACTTCTCCGCCAGTTGCTATACCTCTTGGTATTCAACTGGGTGTTTCTTGATGTCAGCTGCCTTGTCCTTGTTGCGCCACGTGCTTTACCGCCCCTGGTTACTGGCCACTCTCGCGGCTTCGGCCAGCGCGATCCTGTTGCTGTTAGCCAGCGTCGGCGTGGCCATGCACCAGGTGCAACAGAGCGAAAGCGAGCAGATGAATGCCAAGGGCGAGCGCTTTCTCGCCCGGCTGGAACAGATTTTCGGGCAGTTGCGCGAAGGCGTCGATGAGCTGCAGCTACAGCCCTTGCGCGGCTGCGACGCCAATATGCTGCGGGCCCTGCAGCAGATCGGCTTCAACTATCGCTTCGTCTACGAGGCGGCCTATGTCGATGGCACCATGGCCTGCTCCAACCGGATCGGCGAACGGACGATCAAACCCTTGCGGCCACCAGACATCAAGGGGCCGACCTACAGCTACTGGCTGAACACCACGACCGAACCGGACGACAATATCGCTGCGCTGATGCTCGGGCGCGGCAAGTTTCTCGTGGCCACGTCCCGCGGTCACCTGACCGATGTGGTCGACCTGCCGCCGGAGGGGAGTTTGCTGGTGGTGCTGGATAACGGTACTCGCGCAGTACCGGTACTGGGCCCGCCACAGACCTGGCCGCCGTCGATCGACTGGCCACCGAAGTCCCGGGATGCGCTGCTGGAGCTGCCTGACCGGTTGATCTACCGCATGCCGACCAAGTCGCCCGACTACCAATTGGTCCTGATCGCCCCCCGGGCCAGTCTGCCGCTGAAGATGAACGGTGTGCTCTGGCTGTTGTTTCCCGGCAGCCTGGTCCTGGCCTGGTGCATTGGCTGGCTGGTGCTGCAACTGGTGCGTCAGCGTCGCTCGATGAGTTCCGAGTTGCAGGGTGCATTGCGCCGAGGCGAGCTGCAGGTGTTGTATCAACCGATTTTCGAGTTGAATAGCCGCCGCTGCGTCGGCGCCGAAGCCCTGGTGCGCTGGCGTCGACCCGACGGCACCCTCACAAGTCCCGAGTTGTTCATTCCCCTGGCGGAAAATACCGGGCAGATCCGCCAGATCACTGATTTTGTCCTGCAGCGGGTGCTTGAGCAGCTCGGGCAGGTACTTCGGGCCAACCGGCAACTCTATATCTCGGTCAACCTGGCGGCCTGCGATGTGATGGTGCCCCGGATCGGGCGGGTCGCGGCGCGGCTGCTGGCCTTGCATCATGTGTCGGCCAGCCAGATTGCCTTCGAGGTCACCGAGCGCGGCCTGATCGACGTGGTGGTCGCCCGCGACAACCTGCAAGCCTTGCGCGCGGTCGGCCATCAGGTGCTGATCGATGACTTCGGTACTGGCTATTGCAGCCTCGCCTACCTGCAGACCCTGCCGGTGGATTGCCTGAAAATCGACAAGGCCTTTATCGATGCCCTCGGCCATGATGCCGCCAGCAGCGGTGTGGCACCCCATATCATCCGCATGGCCCATGCGCTGCAACTGCGGGTGATTGCCGAAGGTATCGAATACGAAGACCAGGCCATGTTGCTCAACAGCGAGGGGGTGAATTACGGCCAGGGCTGGCTGTTCGCCCATCCACTCAGTGCCCGGCAGTTCGTCGAACTGATCACTCGCGGTCGCCGGGTGATGCCCCGGCGGATCGATGATGAGGCCTGAACCCGAACCGCGTCAGACCGGCAGGGCCATGTAGAACTGCGACCCCTGCCCTGGCCGTGAGTAAACCCCCATGCGTCCGCCATGCAGCAGGACAATCTCCTTGCACAGCGCCAAGCCCAGGCCCGCCCCGCCTTTCTTGCGCCCGACCTGGACGAAAGGTTCGAAGATCCGTGCCTGTTGGCCGTAGGCAATGCCCTCGCCATTGTCTTCGATGCTGATGATCACCCGCTCGGCATGCCGCCTGGCGTGCAGGCGGATGCAGCCGGCTACCGGGGTATGACGCACGGCGTTGTCCAGCAGGTTGTCCATTACCCGGTCCATCTGCGCCGGATCGATCTGCAGGTGTGGCAGCGGTGTGGCCAGCTCCACTTTCAGTTCAATCTGTTTGTCTCCTGCCGCCCCGGCAAAGCGCTCGCACGCGCGGGCCAACAATTCGTCGACCGCGCAAGGGATCAGTTCGAGCTTCTGCTGGCCGCTCTGGTAGCGGGAGAAGTTCAGCAGGTCGTTGATCAATTGGGTCAGGCGCTGCATCTCTTCGGTAATGGTTGCCAGCAGGTCGGTTTCTCGGGATTCCTGTGCGAAGGTCAGGCGTTCACGCAGCAGGCCGAACGCCATATGCATGCCGGTGACGGGCGTGCGCAACTCGTGGGAGGCGCGCAGGACAAATTCACTGCGTACCCGTTCGAACGCGCGCTGCTCGGTGACGTCATGGAGCACCATGACCGCGCCGAGAATCTGCCCTTCAGGGTGGCAGACCGGGGTCAGGCTGTAGGCCAGCAGGCGTGGCTCTTCATCTATTTCCAGGCTCAGGTCTTCCGGCGCCCGCTCCAGGCTGCCGCCACGCAGCACCAGGCGCAGCTGCTCATCGAGTTCCGGGCGCTGCAAGGCGTCACCCAGGCCGCTGCCCAGGCGACTGTCGTCCCAGCCCAGTTGCCGCTGGGCCACCGGGTTGATGTGTTCCAGGTGGCCTTTGCGATCGATGATCAGCAAACCGTCATCGATACTGTCGAGCACCGCTTGCAGCCGTTGCTGGCCGGCGAGCAGTTCGTCGATGTTGGTCGCCTGGTGCTTGCGCAAGGCTTCGGCCATCAAGCCAAAGCGTCGGGTCAGCTGGTTCAGCTCCAGGGTCTGGGACACCGGCAGGGTTACCTTGAAGTCGCCCTGCCCGATCTGGTCGGCGGCCTTGGCCAGGGCCTCGACAGGCTGGCCGATACGTTGGGCAATGCCATGGGCGGTGACGAAACCCAGGATCAGTACCGCCAGCCCTACCAGCCCCAACAGGCCTGAAATCAGCAGCGCACGCACATGGGACTGCTGTTGGCTCTGGTTGAGTTGCTCCAGGGCGTGCTTGTGCGCATTGACCAGGTCACTGCGCAAGGCATTGAACGCCTTGCCCAGCGGCTGGTCGGCGTCGAGGCTGCGCGGCGAAGCGGCGTTGTTGCGCAAGGCCAGCAGGTAGTGCTGATAGCTGCGCCTGGCACTGGCGAATCCTTGCGGGCTGCCGCTCGCGCTTTCATGGCTGGCGCCCTCGTCGAGCAATTGCTGGAATTGCAGCTGCAAGGGCTCGAGGGCCCGCGCATTGCCCGAGTCGTCGAGGATCCGCGTCAGTTGTTCGCCGAGGTTCTGCCGCAGTTTCAGGCCCAGTTCCAGGGTAATGGAGTTTTCCCGGATCATGGCCTGCTGCGAGTTGGCCATCTGCAGCACGCTGACCAGGCCCAGCAGCAATCCCAGCAGAGCGACGGTCATCAGCGCCGAGATGCTGAGGAAAAGCCGCGTGCGCAGCTTCGTTGCCCATTTCATAGGTTGTATTGCTTGCGCTTGCGGTACAGGGTCGAGGCATCGATTCCCAGGGTCTTGGCCGCCTGGTCGAGGGTTTCACTGGTGGCCAGCACCGCTTCGATGTGCGCCCGCTCCAGTTCATCCAGGCTCAAGGCAGCGCCGATGCGGGGTGCATTGCCCGCTGGTTGTTCGGCCATGCCCAGGTGGCTGACCTCGACCCGCTCCTGGGGGCAGATGATGCTGGCGCGTTCGATCACGTTGCGCAGTTCACGAATGTTTCCCGGCCAACGGTAATTGAGCAGCGCTGCCTGCGCTTCATCGCTGAAGCCACGTGCAGGGCGTGAGTACTCCTTGACGAAACGGGCCAGGAAGCGGTCGGCCAGGGCCAGGATGTCCTCGCTGCGTTCGCGCAGCGGCGGCAAGTGCAGGGTGATGACATTCAGCCTGTACAGCAGGTCTTCGCGGAAGCGCCCTTCGCGCACCATGTCCTCCAGATTGAGGTTGGTCGCGGCCAGAATGCGCACGTCGGCGCGGCGGGTCACCGGGTCGCCGATCCGCTCGTACTCCTTGTCCTGGATGAAACGCAGCAGCTTGGGCTGGAGGGTAAGGGGAAAATCGCCGATTTCATCCAGGAACAGGGTTCCACCATCCGCCTGGCTGACCCGGCCCAGGGTGCTTTCGCTGGCTCCGGTGAACGAGCCCCGGCTATGGCCGAACAGTTCGCTTTCCATCAGTTCGCCTGTCAACGACGGGCAGTTGATGGTCACGCAGGCTTTGCGTGCCCGTTTGCTCCAGCCATGGATGGCGCTGGCCAGTTCGCCCTTGCCGGTGCCTGATTCGCCAAGAATGAGGATATTGGCATCCGTACTGGCGACCTGGCGTGCGGTCTCCAGCACCGCCATCATGGCCGGGGTGTGGGAGTCCAGGCCGTCCTTTGGCTTGCGTAATTCACCTTCCAGCGCCTCCAGCCGTGCCGACAGCTGGCGAACTTCCAGTTGCTTGGCGGTGGCCAGGCGCAGCTGGTCGGGGCTGCAAGGTTTGACCAGGTAGTCGGCGGCGCCGGCCTGGATCGCATCGACCGCGGTATCGACCGCCGAATGGGCGGTGACGATCACCACCCGCATCCAGGGCGCCTGGATGCGCATCTGGGCCAGGACATCCAGGCCATTGTCTTCGCCCAGGCGCAGGTCGAGGAAGCACAGGTCGAAGACCTGGCGTTGCAGCAGGGTTTCGGCCTGGGCCGCGCTGGTGGCAGTGGCCACGCTGTAGCCTTCATCTTCCAGGCAGTAGCGGAAAGTGCGCAGGATGGCGGACTCATCATCGACCAGCAGAATGCGGCCTTGGTGCTCCTGAGCTGACTCCATTTCCTACGCTCCTTTAAGAATGTCCTAGGTTAGTGTCGGAAATATCGGGCAAGTTGCATGATTCATTCTGATTCGCCCCTGTCTTTGCATACTAGCTTGTGGCCGAGGGGGCTTGAGTGGGTGCCTCTGCTGCCGGGTCGATCATGCAAAACGCACGGTGCCACCGGGGGGATCGTGCAGGATACGGGCTCATGCGCTCGCGCCCGATTTTCAACTCATTGATTTATATGGGCGCTTAATCAAGGCAGGGCTGGCATGCACGCTGCAATGACTGTTGTAAGACAACAATCAGACTGCAGCAGGAGGAGCACGGCATGAGCCACCATATCGCCACTTTCGTGCAGATTTCCGAGCTTCGGCTGCGCCAGGGACTGTTCTTCAGCCTGGCTCTGCTGCTGACCCTGGTTGCCGGTCAGCTTCATCACGCCTGGCAGGTTGCCCATGAGGCCCGCGCCGTCCCTGCCCGTTCAGCCCTGGTGGTCAGGGCGCCAACGCCTGGCGCCACGGTATTGATGCGAACCCGGCCGATGGCGGCTATCACCGTCACCATCGAGGCTCCGCTGCCACGTGAACGCTGGGTGTTCTGACGCTGCACAGAGAGTTTCTTTCCCAACGGTAAGGAGAATCACCATGTTGAGCTGGGCCATCACGTTCCTGATTATCGCCATTGTCGCTGCCGTGCTGGGCTTCGGTGGTATCGCCGGCGCCGCTACCGGTATCGCGAAGATTCTCTTCATTGTCTTCCTGGTGCTGTTCGTGGCTTCCTTCATCTTCGGTCGTCGCGGTAGAGGTTGACCCTGCAAGGGACGCTGTACAGAGCCCTGGCTGCCGCCCTTATCAATAGGTGGCAGTACAGCGGCAATGGCGGCCAATAACGGCCAGGTCCGGGCCGCCCCTGCGGTTGGCCCGGGACCCGAATTCATCGAAAGGTGGAGCGACTCAAGCATGAATCGAATGCGTACGGAATGCGTCCGGGCATTCATGTACAGAGATAGAGGCTGAACCTTTTGCTGTTTCAAGCTTCTATGATGCGCCCGCCCGAGGAGGGCTGGCGCATGACCAAGGGGCCGGGCTGCTCTGGTTGTTTCAGGATCGGAGGGGCCTAGGGGTACAAGGAGTGCCTCCGATGAGGGCCGGGTCAGGCAAAGCGGCAGCGGGAGTTACAGGTTGGATGTCCTGATTCGCAGGGGTATTTCTGATCTGGCTTCCGCGTCGCTTAGTAGCAGTCCGCCATCATTTTCCCGCCTGCTGAATTAATTCTCCTACCGTCCCGAAGCATATTTCCGCGCAACCGTACATCGATATTTTTTCACCCCCAATCGATGTGTGCACCGAGACAATTTCACGCATTCGGATTGTCGAACAACGACGGCTTGCACTCAGGTGGATACGTCCGATTCGGCCGAAATATGGCGCTTTGACCATAGTCGGAATTCCGAACGCTCTGCAATCAACCTTCTGGGACGCCCGTTTTGCCGCAGAAATATCATGCCGATTCGGCATAGGGTAGTCGTTTACGGCATTAGACGGGGCACCCCCGCGTCGGAATAGTTGCGCCTTTTTTCGCTGGCCTGAGCGTCCTCACGCTCGCTTGCGGTGACCTTTTACGGTGTTGCCAGTTGATGACAAAAATCGATCACAGTCGCTGGAAACAGCTCTGGATCGCGGTTATCAGCCAGGTGCCCGTTTCCACTTGAAGAAAAGGTAACGACATGAAGAAGGCAAAGCTAAGCCTCGCCTGGCAGATCCTCATCGGTCTGGTACTCGGGATTGCCATCGGCGCAGTACTGAATCATTTCAGTGCAGAAAAGGCATGGTGGATCAGTAACGTCCTGCAACCTGCCGGTGACATCTTCATTCGCCTGATCAAGATGATCGTCATCCCGATCGTGATCTCGTCGCTGGTCGTGGGTATCGCCGGGGTAGGCGATGCGAAAAAACTCGGCAGTATCGGCCTGAAGACCATCATCTACTTCGAAGTGGTCACCACCATCGCGATCGTGGTCGGCCTGGTCCTGGCCAACCTCTTCCACCCGGGCGCCGGCATCGACATGAGCACCCTGGGTACCGTCGACATCTCCAAGTACCAGGCCACGGCGGCCGAGGTTCAGCATGAGCATGCGTTCATCGAGACCATCCTCAACCTGATCCCGTCGAACATCTTCGCAGCGCTGATGCGCGGTGAAATGCTGCCGATCATCTTCTTCTCGGTGCTGTTCGGCCTGGGCCTGTCGAGCCTGCAGGCGGACATCCGCGACCCGCTGGTGAAAACCTTCCAGGGCGTGTCGGAAACCATGTTCAAGGTCACTCACATGATCATGAACTACGCGCCGATCGGTGTATTCGCCCTGATCGCCGTGACCGTCGCCAACTTCGGCTTCGCCTCGCTGCTGCCACTGGCCAAGCTGGTGCTGCTGGTGTACTTCGCCATCGCCTTCTTCGGCTTCATGGTGCTGGGCCTGATCGCGCGCCTGTTCGGCTTCTCGATCCTCAAGCTGATGCGCATCTTCAAGGACGAACTGGTCCTGGCCTACTCCACCGCCAGCTCCGAGACCGTGCTGCCGCGCGTGATCGAGAAGATGGAAGCCTATGGTGCGCCGAAGGCCATCTGCAGCTTCGTGGTACCGACCGGCTACTCGTTCAACCTTGACGGTTCGACCCTGTACCAGAGCATCGCGGCCATCTTCATCGCCCAGCTGTACGGCATCGACCTGTCGCTGAGCCAGCAGCTGCTGCTGGTCCTGACCCTGATGGTCACCTCCAAGGGTATCGCCGGCGTGCCGGGCGTGTCCTTCGTGGTCCTGCTGGCCACCCTGGGCAGCGTCGGTATCCCGCTGGAAGGTCTGGCCTTCATCGCCGGTGTCGACCGCATCATGGACATGGCGCGTACCGCCCTGAACGTGATCGGCAACGCCCTGGCGGTACTGGTTATCGCTCGCTGGGAAGGCATGTACGACGATGCCAAGGGCCAGCGCTACTGGAACTCCCTGCCGCACTGGCGCAGCAAGGAAGCCGTGCCTGCCGGCAAGACTGCCAACCACTAAGGTGCAGCGCAGTTGAATGAAAAGCCCCGACCTGGTCGGGGCTTTTTCGTTTCCGGATGTGGGAGCGGGCTTGCCCCGCGATGCGGTGAGGCTGATGCAACGCAATCGCGGGGCAAGCCCGCTCCCACAAGGTGGCGCGCAACTGACCCGCGCCGTTATCATGCGACGCAACTTTGTGGGGGAACAACGGATGCTCAACGGCCTTTGGCTTGGCTTTTTCCTGGTCGCGGCCATCTCCGCGCTGGCGCAATGGTTGGTGGGTGGCAATGCCGGGATCTTTGCCGCCATGGTCGAGAGTATCTTCGCCATGGCCAAGCTGTCGGTCGAGGTGATGGTCCTGCTGTTCGGCACCCTGACCCTGTGGCTGGGCTTTCTGAAGATCGCCGAAAAGGCAGGCGTCGTCGAATGGCTGGCCAAGGTGCTCGGTCCCCTGTTCGCCCGCCTGATGCCGGAAGTCCCGCCCGGCCACCCGGCCCTGGGGCTGATCACCTTGAACTTCGCCGCCAACGGCCTGGGCCTGGACAACGCTGCCACCCCTATCGGCCTGAAGGCGATGCGCGCCCTGCAGGAGCTCAACCCCAGCTCGAACACCGCCAGCAACGCGCAGATCCTGTTCCTGGTGCTCAATGCCTCGTCGCTGACCCTGCTGCCGGTGACCATCTTCATGTACCGCGCCCAGCAAGGCGCCCTGGACCCGACCCTGGTGTTCCTGCCCATCCTGCTGGCCACCAGCGCTTCGACCCTGGTCGGCCTGCTGTCGGTGGCGGTCATGCAGCGCCTGCGCCTGTGGGATCCGGTGGTACTGGCCTACCTGGTGCCAGGCGCCCTGCTGCTGGGCGGCTTCATGGCGTTTCTCGGCACCCTGTCGGCCACCGCGCTGGCCAGCCTGTCGTCGATCATGGGCAACCTGACCCTGTTCGGCCTGATCATCCTGTTCCTGGTGATCGGCGCCTTCAAGCGGGTGAAGGTCTATGAAACCTTCGTGGAAGGCGCCAAGGAGGGCTTTGACGTCGCCAAGAGCCTGTTGCCCTATCTGGTCGCCATGCTCTGCGCCGTCGGCGTGTTGCGCGCCTCAGGCGCCCTGGAGCTGACCCTGGACGGCATCCGCCATATGGTCGAATGGCTGGGCTGGGATACCCGTTTTGTCGAAGGCTTGCCGACCGCCCTGGTCAAGCCGTTCTCCGGCAGCGCGGCGCGGGCCATGCTGATCGAGACCATGCAGACCCACGGCGTCGACAGCTTCCCGGCCCTGGTCGCCGCCACCATCCAGGGCAGCACCGAGACCACCTTCTACGTACTGGCGGTCTACTTCGGCGCCGTTGGTATCCAGCGCGCCCGTCACGCGGTGGGCTGTGCCCTGCTCGCCGAGCTGGCCGGGGTGATCGCGGCGATCTTCGTCTGCTACTGGTTCTTTGCCTGAAGCTGGGCCTTGTTGGCCTGGGCCAGGGTCCAGGTCACCAGTTGCGCCATCAGGCGGTCGCTGGCCGCACCGAAGCCGCTGACCACGGCAGGCACCTGTCTGTCGCCTAGCGGCTGGCGCACTTCGAAGCGCTGGCTGGCGAGAATGCGCTGGGTGCGTCCCTGCACCAGTCGCGCGTCATAACGAATCAACACCACCAGCCCCTCGGCGCTGTATTCGCTCTGGAAGGCCTGCAACTCGCCGGCCAGCTCGTAGTCGGCCTGCAGGTTGCTGTCATCGGCACTCAGGCGCGGCACCCGGCCATCGCGCTGGAAGGCATCGAGTATGCGGTTGCGCAGCAGCAACGGCGCCGGATCGCTCCAGCGCACGCCCTTGTAGGTACTGATCAGGTCGCCCTGGGGTACCACGGCGATTCTCGGGCTATTGAGGATATCGCTGGCCAATGGCTTGTTCACCCGCAGCGACCAGCTGGCTTCGGCGCCCTGGGGCGCCACCCGGCTGGCCTGGGTCGAAGGCAGGCGATAGACGTCGGCAGGCTCGGCCTTGGGCAGGATCGAGCAGGCACTGGCCAGGCTCAGGGCTACGGCCAGGGTCACAACGCGGTAAAGACGGCTCATGGCTCGAACTCCTTGTGTGTATCACGGCCGAGCAGGTAGCCGCTGGGGTTGGCTTCCAGGCGCTGGGAAATCGCCTTGAGCGAGGTCAGGGTCTGGCGCAGTTCACGAATGGCCGGCGCCAGCTGGTTCAGGCCCTGGGCACCGCCATCGAGGGCGTCGCGGTTATCGTTGAGCAGGCTGTTGAGGGTGGCGGCGCTCTGGGCCAGCGACTGCATGGCCTGCTCGGCGCTGCCGAAGGCCTGCTTGCCCTGGCTGTTGAGCAGGCCGTTGGCGTTGCGCATCAGTTCGCTGGTCTGTTCGAGCATGGCGCTGGCCTGGTCGCCGACCTTGGCCAGTTGCTGGATTGCCGTGCGGATATCCCCGCGCTGGTCGCTGAACGCCGCAGTGGTCTGTTCCAGGTTGGTCAGGGTCTTGCTCAGTTGCGTGGCATTGTCTTCGGAAAACAGCAGGTTGGCGTTGTGCACCAGCATGTTGATGTTGCCCAGCAGGTCACTGCCGTCATCCAGCAGGCGGGCGATGGGCGACGGTGAGGCGATGATCACCGGCAGTTTGCCGTCCTTGCCCTTGAGCTCGGGGCTTTGCGGCGTGCCGCCGCTGAGCTGGATGAACGAGGTGCCGGTGATCCCGGTCAGGGTCAGCTTGGCCCGGGTGTCCTCCTTGACCGGGGTGTCGGCGCTCAACCGTACTTGCGCCAGGACCCGGCGCGGGTCCTTGGGATCGAGGCGCAGGCTGGTGACATCACCTACCTTGATGCCGTTGTACTGCACCGAGCTGCCCCGGGACAGGCCGGAGACCGCTTCGTTGAACACCACCTGGTAATCCTTGAAGGTGCTGTCGACGCTGGATTTGGTCAGCCACAGGCCGAACAGCATGGCGCCGGTGACCACGATCACCGTCACCAGGCCGATCAGCACATGATGTGCACGGGTTTCCATCTCAGTGCTCCTTGGTCGCTTGGGCGGCCTGATACGCCGCGCGGCCCCGTGGGCCATGAAAATAGTCGTGGATCCAGGCGTCGTCGGTGTCTTCGACCTGGGCGATCGGGCCGGCCACCAGCACCTTCTTCTGCGACAGCACCGCCACCCGGTCGGTGATGGTGTAGAGCGTGTCCAGGTCATGGGTGATCAGGAACACGCTCAGGCCCAGGGCATCGCGCAGGGTCAGGATCAATTGGTCGAAGGCGGCGGCGCCGATCGGGTCGAGGCCGGCGGTGGGCTCGTCGAGAAACAGGATGTCCGGGTCCAGGGCCAGGGCCCGGGCCAGCGCGGCGCGCTTGATCATGCCGCCGGAGAGTGACGCGGGGTATTTGTCGGCGGCGGAGATCGGCAGTCCGGCCAGGGCCAGCTTGACCCCGGCCAGGTGCTCGGCGTCGGCCCGGGACAGGCCGGCATGCTCGATCAGCGGCAAGGCGACGTTCTCGATGACGGTCAGCGAGGAAAACAGCGCGCCCTTCTGGAACAGCACACCAAAGCGCCGCTCGACCTGGGAGCGCTGTTCGTCGTTCAAGCCACCGAGGTCCTGGCCAAACACCTTCACCTGGCCCTCGTTGGGACGGCGCAGGCCGACGATGCTGCGTAGCAGCACCGACTTGCCGCTGCCCGAGCCGCCGACCACGGCGAGGATCTCGCCGCGGTACAGGTCCAGGTCCAGCTGTTCGTGCACGCTCTGGGTGCCGAAGCGGTTACAGATGCCGCGCGCTTCGATCACGGCCTCGCGCTGGGTACTTGTCTGTTTCACCAGCCCATCTCCATGAAGAACAGCGCGGCCACTGCGTCGAGGACGATCACCACGAAAATCGACTGGACCACGCTGGAGGTGGTGTGGGCCCCCACCGATTCGGCGCTGCCACTGACCTTGAAGCCTTCCAGGCAGCCGATGGCGGCGATCAGGAAGGCAAAGAACGGCGCCTTGGCCAGGCCGACGAGGAAATGCTGCACACCAATATCGCTTTGCAGCAAGGACAGGAACATCGCCGGTGAGATATCCAGCGACAAGGCGCAGACCACCGCACCGCCGATGATGCCGCAGAGCATGGCGATGAAGGTCAGCAGCGGCAGCGCGATCAGCAGCGCCAGCACCCGCGGGACCACCAGCAGCTCCACCGGGTCCAGGCCCAGGGCGCGGATCGCGTCGATTTCTTCGTTGGCCTTCATCGAGCCGATCTGTGCGGTAAAGGCACTGGCGGTGCGGCCGGCCATGAGGATGGCGGTCAATAGCACGGCAAATTCGCGCAGGAAGGAGAACGCGACCAGATCCACCGTGAAGATACTGGCACCAAAGCCGGCCAGCACCGTGGCACCGAGAAAGGCCACGACGGCGCCGACCAGGAAGGTCAGCAAGGCTACGATCGGGGCGGCGTCCAGGCCGGTCTGCTCAATGTGCGCGACCACCGCCGTCACCCGCCAGCGCCGTGGCTGGAACAGGCGCAGCATCAGGGTCTGCAGGATCAGGCCGATAAAACCCAGGATCTGCAAGGTGTCCTGCCAGAGGGTATCCACCGCGCAGCCGATGCGGCTGAGCAGTTGGATCAGCACGGACTTTTCCGGCTGTTTTTCCGGGATGCAGTAGTCTTGCACCGAACAATGCACCGTCTGCAGCAGCGCGCGGCTGGCATCGGGCAGTTGCGCCGTCTCGGTCAGGCGCGACAGGCGTTCGGGGCCGAGCAACTCGACCAGCAATGCGGCGCCGGCGGTGTCCAGGCGGCCGAGCTGGCTGAGGTCGATTTCGGTGCTCGGGTCATACTGCCCCTGGAGGCGTTCACTGTGCTGCTTGAGGTCGGCGTAATGGGCCAGGGTCCAGTCACCCACAATCCGAAGCTGCGTCGGGGTGCTCGAGGTGTCCAGTAATGCGCCAGGCGAGTTGGTCATAGGCTCCATGCGATCTGGCGGCGCGGTACTGCGCCGCCACAGAGCATAGCGTTACTGGCCGGCAGGCGCTTGACCATCGTCAATCACGCTAAAACGCAGGACGCCGATGACCTGGCCATCTTCGGTCAGCACCTGGACCTGCCAGCGGCCCACGGGGTTACCGGGGAAGTTCTGCTTGTGGGTCCAGGCCCGGTAGCCTTCCTTGCGCCCGCCGTGGATGTCCAGGGCAATGCGGTCGACCTCTTTGCCGTTGAAGCGCCAGACATGGTAGATCCGCTCATTCAGGCCACGCGGCGCTTTGATCGCGGTGAATGCATAGAGCCCTGCGCGTATTTCGCTGGCCTTGATCTGCTCCAGGCTCTTGCCGGGCGTGCGGTTTTCAACCTGGGTGCTGACCGCCACTTCAGTCATCCACAAGGTGGCAGGCGGTACCCAGGAGCGCAGCATCCAGCCGCTGGCGCCCACGGCAATGGTCATCACCACCAGCATCACCCCGCGTCGCCAGTGGCTGATCGGGAAGCTGCTGGCAAGGCTGGGGAACGACAGCAGCATGGCGATGCCCAGGGCCAGCTTGAAGCTCTGCGAAGTAGTCAGGTGCAGGATGATCGGCAGTGCAGTGAGCAGCGCGGCGAACAGGGTCAGGGTGTGCAGCGCCAGGAACAGCCAGCGGCGCGGGGCCAGCCACTTGTAGTACAGCGGGTCGATGATCGAGATCAGCCCGGCCGCGCCAAGCAGGCCGGTAAATATCAGCTGGCCGCTGTTCCAGGTGGTGGTGACGAAGAAGAACGGCAGGACGAAGAACAGGCTTTCCTGGTGGATCATCTGCGTGGCATAGCGCAGCAGCGGCTGCGGGATCTCGCGCTTGAACACCTTGGCGAACAGCTGGGTGAAGGTGTTTTCCAGCATCAGCCAGATCCAGCTGATCAGCATCAGGATGGCGATCCAGCTGGCCAGGCCTTCCTGGCGATCGACCAGGATGAAGCTGGCAATACCGGAGATGAAACCGCCGAGGGCGATGACTCCGGGGTAACGCTTGATCAGTTCGAGCAGGCGCTGGAGGAAATGAGGCATCAAGGTGTTCGCAGAGTGAGGAAAAACGGCTACAAGGATACCCGATAGCAAGATGACAGTACGTGAAACCGCTAACCCCAGCCCGCTCCTACGAAGTATGGCGGTGCCGTCTCCAGATCACGCCTGCGGCCAGTATCAGCCCCAGCAGCAAGGCAACCAGTCCATAGAGTGCGTCAAAGCTGAGCAGCGGCTGCTCGATACGCACATACCCGGGCTTGGCCAGCAACTGGCGCAAGGCCTGGTTGGCATCCTCCAGGCTGACCCGGCGCAGGGTGCGCACCGGATCGGCAAAGCGACCGTCGAGGTAGTCGTTCAATGCACCCCAGTAGTAATCCGCCAATGCCGCATTGCCCTGGGTGGTCCAGGCTTCGCGGTCGATCGCCGCTTGCTTGACCCGCTTGAAGGTCGCCGGATCAAGGCCGTTCTTGCGCAGTCGATCGAGCATGTCGGCCAGCACCTGCTCGGCCTGCTTGACGTCGGCGCGGTCGAGGTCGGCATTGAGGCTCATCATGCCTGTGTCACCAAAGCTCTCCCGTTGGCTCGACGGGCCGTAGGACAGGCCGTGCTTGAGGCGCAGCTCCTCATACAGTGCCCAGTCCAGGTAATGCTGCAACAGGTCGTAGGTCTGGCCATGTTCGTTGTCCAGCAGCGGTTCGAGGAAGAGCCAGTGCAGCTTCGCGCTGTCACCGACCCAGCCGCGGATCAATTCGCGCCGGGCTTCGGCCTTGTGGGTAACGCCGTCCAGGGTCCGGCGCTCGCCAGGTTCTGCCGGTTGCAGCTGGGCGTAGGAGCGCTCCAGGTAGGCCGGCAGCAGTTTGTCCAGGCCACCGACCACGATCAGGCTCATGTTGTTGGCGGCATACCAGTGCTGGCGCAGGTTGTTGACCTGCTCCAGGGTCATGTCGGCGACTGCCGAGCGCTCGGCGCACTTGAGCCCCAGTTCCACGGCCAGCTGGTCGCTGGCGCGGTGGCCGAGGTCCTGGCGATCCAGCCAGCGCTGCAGGTGCGAATAGTGACCGCCGTCCTCGCGCTCGACGATCTTCTTCGACAGCGCCAGGGCCTTTTCGTCGATCCTGGTGTCCTTGATCACCGCCAGCAGCAGGTCGAGCACCTTGCGCTGGTTGCGCGCGGGGGCCTCGATGACGAAGGTGGTGTCGGCGCTGCTGGTGTAGGCGTTCCACTCCCCGCCCAGGGCTTGCATGCGTTTTTCCAGGCCGCCTTCGCCGGCGTCGTCGATGCCGCTGAACAGCAGGTGTTCCAGCAGGTGCGGCAGCTCTTGCTGCTCACACGGAAAATCGTCGAAGCCCACGCCGACCACCAGGCGGATCGACACATGGTTGCGTTCATAGCCTGACTTGAGCAGCACCTGCAGGCCGTTGGGCAGCAGGTAGCCTTCGACCTGCGAACGGTCGAGGGCAAAGCCGGGCATGGCACCCAGCAGCAGGCACAGGAACATCAGGCAACGCATGGCGATCCTTGCGGGAGCTCGTTGAGAGTAGCGGTCAAGGTGAATGGGCATCGTCCGGCACGCTGTCGAGCAGCAGGCCACCGGTATCGGAACCGCCCAATACAACGTAGGCACTGCTGCAGAACAAGGAGTTCAAACGCTTCATATCGGCAATCAGCTCCAGGTGCAAGGCACTGGTTTCGATACTTTGCACCACTTTACGTTGCAGCCGGCTGACATGGGCGTGGGTCAGGCGCCGTTCCTGGGCGCGAAAACGACGTTTTTCCCGCAACAACTGGCGCGCACTTTCCGGGTCGGCGCTGAGAAACACCGACAGGCCCAGGCGCAGGTTGGCGAGCAACTGGCTATGCAGTCCGGTCAGCTCTTCGAGGCCGACATCGGAGAATTCCCGGCGTTGCGAGGTTTTCTGCTGCTGGACCTTGCGCAGCATGCGCTCGATCAGGTCGCTGGCAAGCTTGAGGTTGATCACCAGTTCAATGATTTCGGCCCAGCGCTTGCTGTCCTGGTCACTGAGGTCTTCGCGGGGCATCTGCGCAAGGTACAGTTTTATGGCGTTGTTCAACGCCTCGACGTCCTCGCCCAGGCTGCGTACCTGTTGGGTCATGGCCGTGTGGGTGCCCTTGAGCGCGCCGTGCATGGCATCGAGCATGTTGTCGATCAGGTCGCCTACGCGCAGGGTTTCGCGGACGGCGTTGGCCAGGGCCAGGCTGGGCGTGCCAAGTGCAGCCGGGTCCAGGTGTCGGGGGCGGGCGCGGCCATTGGTTTCGGCGCGCTCCGGCAGCAGCCAGCTGCAGACACGTGCCATGGGCGTCACGGTGGGCAGCATCAGCAGGCAGCGCAAGGTGTTGTAGAGCAGGTGGAAGCCGATCACCAGCTCCTGGGGGCTGAAGTTCAGGCTGTCCATCCAGCGCACCAGCGGGTTGAGCACCGGGATGATCAGCACCAGGCCGATCAGCTTGTACAGCAGGCTGCCCAGGGCCACCTGGCGCCCGGCCGCGTTCTGCATGCTGGTGCTGAGGAAGGCCAGCAGGCCACTGCCGATGTTTGCGCCAATGACCAGGCCGATGGCCACCGGCAGGCTGATCAGCTCGGCACCGGCCAGGGTGGCGGTCAGCAGCACGGCCGCCAGGCTGGAATAGGAAATCAGGGCGAACAGCGCGCCGACCAGGGCATCGAGCAGGATGTCGCCAGTCAAGGAGGCGAACAGCACCTTCACGCCCTGGGCCTGGGTAATGGGCGCTGCGGCTTCGACGATCAGTTGCAGGGCAAGGATGATCAGGCCCAGGCCGATGCCGACGCGGCCCAGTTGGCCAGCGCGGGTCTGCTTGCGGGAAAGAAAGAAGATCACCCCGAGAAAAATCAGCAGCGGTGACAGCCATGACAGGTCGAAGGTCAGCACCCGCGCCATCAGCGCGGTACCGACGTCGGCGCCGAGCATGATCGCCAGGGCCGGCGTCAGGGTCATCAGGCCCTGGCCGACGAAGGACGTCACCAGCATCGCCGTGGCATTGCTGCTCTGGACCATGGCGGTCACGGTGATACCGGCGACGAAGGCCAGCGGCCGCTTGGACATGTTCTGGCTCAGCACGCGCCGCAGGTTGGAACCAAAGACCCGCAGAATGCCGGTGCGCACGATGTGGGTGCCCCAGATCAGCAGCGCCACGGCGGAGAGCAGATTGAGCAGGGTCAGCATTGAACAGGCCCCCTGTTATACATGCCCCAACCGGGGCCAATGGATGGTGCCGTGAGCCTGGCCTGATCGCAGGCGGTTTTTCCCAGTGCTCACTAAAGCTGTAGTCGGCTGCAAGCCAAGGCGCCAGCATCGCATAGCCGGCGCGGCCTTTGAAACTAAACCGTCATGAAAGAAAAGCAAAAAAGGCCCCGCAGGACCCTTTTTGAAGGTGCATGTTGCTTACTGACCAGGAATGTCCTTGCGAAGTTTCACAGGCTCGCCCTGCTCCTGGTTTTTCTTGCGGGCGATGGCCGAGCGCATCTTGATGTTGATGGCCTCGACCGCCAGGGAGAAGGCCATGGCGAAGTAGACGTAGCCTTTTGGCACGTGCACGTCGAAGGCTTCGGCGATCAGCACGGTACCGACCACGATCAGGAACGACAGGGCCAGCATCTTCAGCGACGGGTGCTTGTCGATGAAATTGCTGATGGTGCCGGCGCAGAGCATCATCACCAGTACGGCCACGATGATTGCAGCGATCATCACCGGTACGTGGGAGACCATGCCTACCGCGGTGATCACCGAATCGAGGGAGAACACGATGTCGATGATGGCGATCTGGATGATGGTGTAGAGGAACTTGCCACCCTTGCCGGATGGCTCTTCCTGGCTTTCATCTTCACCTTCCAGGCCGTGGTAGATCTCCTGGGAGCTTTTCCACAGCAGGAACAGGCCGCCGAAGAACAGGATCAGGTCGCGACCGGAAATACCCTGCTCGAAGATCACGAACAGATCGGCCGTCAGGCGCATGACCCAGGTGATCGACAGCAGCAGGAGGATACGGGTGACCATGGCCAGGGCCAGGCCGAAAATCCGGGTGCGCTGCTGCATGTGCTTGGGCATGCGGCTGACCAGGATCGAGATCATGATGATGTTGTCGATGCCGAGAACGATCTCAAGGGCCGTCAGGGTAAAAAAGGCAACCCAGATCTCTGGGCTGGTCAGCCATTCCATGTGTATTCCTTCGCGCGATAGGTGCAGCGCGCCCGGGCAAGGGGCGCGCTGCGGTTGGATGAATCTGTTGTCTTATAGGCTGCTGAACAGCGGGAAAATTCCCATGAGCAGCGCGGCGAGCATTATGCACAGGCAGACCAGCACTGCCCACTTCAGGGTGAAGCGCTGGTGATCGCCGAACTCGATGCCGGCCAGGGCCACCAACAGGTAGGTAGAGGGTACCAGCGGGCTGAGCAGGTGTACCGGCTGGCCGACGATCGACGCACGGGCCATTTCCACCGGCGAGATACCGTAGTGGCTGGCCGCTTCCGCGAGCACTGGCAGAACGCCGTAGTAGAAGGCGTCGTTGGACATGAAGAAGGTGAACGGCATGCTGACGATCGCAGTGATCACCGCCAGGTACGGACCCAGGGCATCCGGGATCACGGCCAGCAGGCTCTTGGACATGGCTTCGACCATGCCGGTGCCCGACAGGATGCCGGTGAAGATGCCGGCGGCGAAGATCAGCCCTACCACCGCCAGTACGCTGCCGGCATGAGCAGCAACGCGGTCCTTCTGCTGTTGCAGGCAAGGGTAGTTGACGATCATGGCGATACTGAAGGCGACCATGAACAGCACCGGCAGCGGCAGCAGGCCGGCGATCAGGGCGACCATCAGGGCAGCGGTCAGGGCACCGTTGAACCAGAGCATTTTCGGCCGGCGGGCTTCAGGGAACTGCGACACGCTGATTTCGCTGTGGTCGATTTCGTCACCCGGCAGGTGCAGTTCACCCAGACGAGCACGCTCGCGCTTGCCGTACATGTAGGCAATGCCCAGGATCGCCACCACGCCGAAGAGCATGGCCGGGATCATCGGCACGAAGATGTCCGAAGGATCGACATGCAGGGCGCTGGCCGCGCGGGCGGTCGGGCCGCCCCAGGGGGTCATGTTCATCACCCCGCCGGCGAGAATGATCAGGCCGGCCATGATCCGCGGGCTCATGCCCAGGCGGCTGTACAGTGGCAGCATGGCAGCCACGCAGATCATGTAGGTGGTGGCGCCGTCGCCGTCCAGCGAGACGATCAGGGCCAGTGCGGCAGTGCCGACCGAGACTTTCAGCGGGTCACCCTTGACCAGCTTGAGGATCTTGCGCACGGCCGGGTCGAACAGACCGGAGTCGATCATCAGGCCGAAATACAGGATGGCGAACATCAGCATCACCCCGGTCGGGGCCAGCTTGGTGATGCCTTGCAGCATCATCGGGCCGATTTCGCCCGAGAAGCCGCCGAACAGGGCGAACAGGATGGGTACCAGGATCAGGGCGATCAAGGCCGACAGGCGCTTGGTCATGATCAGGTACATGAAGGTGATGACCATGGCAAAGCCGAGGAAGGTCAGCATGGGCGTACTCCAGGCGTATCGCGTCGAAAAGGGGGAAACGAGTCGGGCGGATCAGCGCGCGAGGCGCGGCGCAGGGAGTCGCGGAGGGTGTGCAGCGAAGAGGCGGTTGTAAGCGGACATCGGAATCACCATTGTTGTTGTTAATTGGGCCGGGCGCTGTAGGGGAAAACAGGCGCCCTGGCTGACCGGTCTGTGCCGGTAGTGGAGGCAATCCTAAGTCGGCAAGCTTTCAGCCAGCTTTCGCTGGCCGAAAGGCGACGAGAGGCGCATTGTTGGCTATCGGCCTGCGGCCTGGAGGAGGAAGCGATGCGCGATACCTATGAAGGGGGCTGCCATTGCGGTGCCCTGCGCTACCGGATTCAAGGGTCGTTGGCGGATGTGGCCCACTGTCACTGCTCGGTTTGCCGGCGGGTCAGTGGCGGTCTGCTGATCACCTGGCTGACTCTGCCCTGCGCGGATTTCCAGTGGCTCAGCGGTACCCCGCAACGTTATGACTCCTCACCCAGCTGTGTGAGGTATTTCTGTAGCCGTTGTGGGGCACACCTAGCGCTGACCACGGACCTGAGCCCGGAGACCATCGACATTACCGTCACGACCCTGGACCAGCCGGAGCTGGCTGCGCCGAGCCGGCATATCTGGACCGATAGCCGCCTGCCCTGGCTGCATCTGGACGAGCATCTGCCCGGCGAGCCGGGCGAGACCCTCTAGCTTCAGGGCAACTGCAGGCCGCCGGCAGCCTTGTGCAGCGCGCGCAGGTGCTCGCCGACCTGCTTGATGTTGGCTTCGACCGCGGTAATTTCCGCCGCCCGCTCAGGGCCGAGCAGTGCACGTACCTCTTTGTCCAGGTCGGCACTGAGGGTCTGCAACTGCTTTTGTCGCTGGCTGGACTCGCTGATCAGCAGCTTGCGCTCGCTTGCTTGTGGCAAACCGTAGCCCGTGCTGCCGAGCAGTTCTGCCGGGCGGCTGAGGAAGCCGCTGTTGGCCAGAATCTGCTGCAGGGTGCTGTTGGCCTTGGCCACGCTGGCGTCGTTGGCTTCCCGCCCGGTCAGGTAGCGTTGCTTGACCTCGTCCTGGGCCAGCAGCAGTTGTCGGCGCAGGCTGGCCTGCTCCAGCAGGAGCAAGGCGGCGCTGGTGCGCAGGTCGGCCTGTGGGAACCATTGCTGGCGCTGCCGGGCAGATTGCTCCAGCCAGGCTTCGACACTGTCCTGGGGAATCGGCAACTGCTGCTTTAGCACCAGGAACATCGCCTGGTAGCGGTCACGGTAGGAGTCGAAGCGATAGCCAAGGCGCAGCGCCTCGCGTGGGTCGTCGAGCACGCTGGCATCAGCCAGCCCGCGTCCTTGCAGCACCTCCAGCAAGCCATTGGGCATGATGCTGTCCAGGTCCGCCAGGCGCGGGTTGGCCGTACCGCTGCGCAGCAGCTTGAGGGTCTCCACCGCGCAGTTGTTGGACAGGAAGTAGTAGTTGCCGTCGTAGCTCCAGTGCATTTCGGCGGCCTGGCGAACCAGGCTTTCCAGCTCGTTGCGGTCAAGTTTGAGCGGAATCGAGGCGAGGCTGCGCAGCTCGGTCTTGGTGTATTCGTCGATCACCTGGGCCAGCGGCAGGACGAACAGACGCGACGGATAGGCCCCCGTCAGCCCGTCCCAGCTCGATAGCTGTACATCGTTGACGAACGCCCGGTAGGACAGCACCAGGTGCTGGTCGAGGTCCAGGCGGCAGTCCGGCCCACGCGGGCGCCCCGGGGCGCAGATCACCAGGCGCAGCATGCTGTGGCCCCAGCGGCTGACCCAGTTCTGGTTGGCTTCGGCCAGCAGGTAGTCCACCGCGTAGACCCGTTCCGGGTCGATCTCCCCTAGCGGCGTCTTGGCGAAGTCGTTGCCGGCATTGAGGAACGGCAGTGCCTGCGGGCAGGCCGGATGCTCCGGCGCCCAGTCAAAATGCTCCTTGAGGTAGGCCTGCAGTGCAGGTCGCCGGCAGGCGAAGCTGGGGTCAAGGAGGAAGTACTCCATGTTGACCGCAATGAATTCCTTGGGGCTGCTCAACTCATAGCTGTCGGGGCTGCGCGCCACCTGACGGTTGTGCTGTTCACGCTCCCCTCGCCTGCCCACGTACTGTGGCCAGCCGGCCAGGTCGAGCAGGCGCGGATCGTCGCTGAGGGTAAAGCGCCGTGCAGTCTGCCCACGGCACTGCTCCGGCAGGCCGACCTTGCCCAGGCTGTTCAGCTGCCGGGCACACTGGCTGATCAGACGGCGCTCGCTACCCTGCCAGAGACGGGCGCGGTCATAGATATGGGTCAGCTCGTGCAGCACGGTGGCCAGCAGTTCCTGGCGCACGGTGCCATGGGGGCGACCGGTCTTGCTGGTGGCGGCGCTGCCATCGGTGAGCGCAGGCAGCAGCCGACGGTTGAGCTCGAGGGTGGATACCAGCGATGCCTGGCCATAAGCGTCTGCGGGCATTTTCGTGCCCCAGCTGACGGTGATACGCCGGTCCAGGCGGGTCTTGAAACTGGGCGGCAGCGCGCGCAGCGCTTCATCCAGCAGCGCCTGGCTGGCGTCCTGCTGGGCGGGTGTCAGCCCGTCGGTTTCAAGGTGCAGCTGCAGGTCGGCCAGTGCCGGGCCGCCCAACAGGATCAGCAGGCCGCCCAGCAGCCAGGCGCGCAGGACCTTCACAGGGCGAGAATGGCTTCGGCCAGGGCCTGGTCGCTGGCCTCGCGTGCTTCAGGCACACGCTGGCGCAGGGTGTCGAACGCGGCTTCCAGCTGGGCGCCACGGATTTCGCCGTGGCTGGCGACATAACTGGCAGCGTCGTCGCGGGCTTCGCGCACAACCTTGGAGTCACGGATCGAGGTGGTGGTATCGGAGGTGAAGTCGATCGAGCGACCGAAAGCGCGCACGATAATGTTGCTGGTGGCCACCAGGGTTTGCGCCTGGGCTACATCGGCCAGCAACAGAAGGCCTAGGGTGGCGGCAATCAGCGGGTTACGCATGGAACATCTCCGGAAGAAACAGGGGTAATCATTGGACGAGAATTGCTTGCGCCAGTTCAAGGTCGCCACCATGAAGTTGGGGGTGGTCCTGGCGCAACCGGTTCAAGGCGGCTTGCAGCAGGGCGCCGCGCAGCTGTCCGTCGCTGGCGACGAATATGGCCGCATCATCATGGGCATCGAGCAACAGTTTGCGATCGAAGGGCGCCGAGGTCACCTTGCTGGTGACATAACCGCTAACGACGAGATTCTGGGTGGAAAGATCCAGGGCCTGGGCGGAACTGGTCCAGCAGAACACCAACAACAGCAGTGACAGGTAACGCATGACGCTCGCAAGACAGGTTGATCCAGCGGCAAAGGCTATCCCAATGCGCTGGTCGGGACCAGCGCAGGGAGCCCGGTTTCATTGCATGTTGTTACACGCCGAAACCGGGGGCTGGCACCTTCAGAGCGCCAGGATGGCCTGGGCCAGTTGTGCGTCGCTGGCTTGCAGGGCCGGAGCCTGCTGGCGGATGTGGGCGAAAGCGCTTTCGAGCTTGACGCCGCGGATATCGCCCTGGCTGGCAACGAAGCTGGCGGCGTCGTCACGGGCCGCACGCACGATCTTGTCGTCACGGAACGACGAAGACACATCGGAAGTGGCGTCGGTGGAGGCGGCAACGGCGCCTACCACGGCGTCGGTGGTTACGACGAAGCTGGTGGCGTTGGCGGTGGAAGCCAGGGCCAGCAACACGGCGGCGCCAAACAAGCGTGAACGGAACATGGTCGATCTCCTGATTAAGCTGTTTCTGTGTGTCGGTCACACACTCAGCTGGTTACGCTACTTGTTTACCAAACTGGGTGCGTTAAGGGTATCACGCGATTCGTGTCTGTGACTTGGACAGGATAATAACGAAATTTATCAACTGTACCTGTCAAAAATAACTCTTCGAAAACTGTACTTGTGCATTGGCAGCCGCTCTATTCCGCGGCTCCAGAATGAAAAAACCCGTCAGCAGTCACCTGCGACGGGTTTTGGGAATTCGGGGTGCCGGCCATGGCCGGCGAGCCCTGCATCAACGCCAGAACGGCTTGCTCAGCTCTTCGTAACGCTGTGCTTCGCTGATGCCTGCGTCGGCCAGCAGGCGCGAGTCCAGGCGAGCCAGTTGATGGCGGCTGGCGATGCGGCGTTGCCACAGCATCAGGTTGGCCAGCAGGCGCAGTGGCAGTGCAGCTTTGGATTGTTCGGTGGTGCTTTCGAAAACGAGGCCGGAACTGAGGGTACGTTCCATGGTGTGTCATCCTTCCGCTTGTGGCGGCATTAGGTAGTGATTTAACTGATGCCAATGATCCTCCTCTGTCGTCCATAACAGTAGATACAGTTCACCTACATTGTGATGGTCCAGTTAACTGTTTTAAGGCACTGTTGCACTCGAAACAGGCGAAACTGTACTGGTCTGCACTCATGTGGTGCGTTTTTGCTTGGCGGGAGAAGGTGCGGGCGGAAAACCGGGGTGAAAACACCGGTACAGTAGAACAGTTCTTGAAAGTTTATCTGTGTCAGTTGCTCAGCCGACGCGCATTGCACGTCGCCGGCTGAACACTGTGTGGCTTAGCTGGCGAGCATGCGCCCGGTTTCTTCCAGGTTTTCGTGCCAGGCCAGGGCTTCGCGCAGGATGTGCGGGGTATGCCCGCCCTTCTCGCAGGCGCGGGTGAAGTAGTCGTTCAGCGCCTCGCGGTAGTCAGGGTGCACGCAGTTGTCGATGATCACCCGCGCACGCTCCCGCGGTGCCAGGCCACGCAAGTCGGCCAGGCCTTGCTCGGTGACGAGGATGTCGACGTCGTGCTCGGTGTGGTCGACGTGGCTGACCATCGGCACCACGCTGGAGATCGCGCCGCCCTTGGCGATGGACTTGGTGACGAAGATCGCCAGGTGGGCGTTGCGGGCGAAGTCGCCGGAGCCACCGATGCCGTTCATCATCCGCGTACCGCAGACGTGGGTGGAGTTGACGTTGCCGTACAGGTCGAACTCAAGGGCGGTGTTGATGCCGATGATGCCAAGGCGGCGAACCACTTCAGGGTGGTTGGAGATTTCCTGCGGGCGCAGGACCAGTTTGTCCTTGTAGCGCTCCAGGTTGCCGAACACATCGGCGTTGCGACGGGTCGACAGGGTGATCGAGCTGCCCGAGGCGAAGCTCAGCTTGCCGGCGTCAATCAGGTCGAAGGTCGAGTCCTGCAGTACTTCGGAGTACATGGTCAGGTCTTCGAACGGCGAGTCGATCAGGCCACACATCACCGCGTTGGCGATGCTGCCGATGCCGGCCTGCAGCGGGCCGAGCTTGTTGGTCATGCGCCCTGCCGCCACTTCCTGCTTGAGGAAGTTGATCAGGTGGTTGGCGATGCCCTGGGTTTCGTCATCCGGCGGCAGCACAGTGGACGGCGAGTCCGGTTGCTCGGTGATGACGATGCCGACGATCTTGGCCGGGTCGATCGGGATCGCGGTGCTGCCGATGCGGTCATCGGCTTTTACCAGCGGGATCGGCGTGCGGGTCGGGCGGTAGGTCGGGATATAGATGTCGTGCAGGCCTTCGAGGTTGGCGTTGTGCGCCATGTTGATCTCGACGATCACCTGTTTGGCGAAGATCGCGAAGCTGGCCGAGTTGCCTACCGAGGTGGTCGGCACGATGTGGCCTTGCTCGGTGATGGCGACCGCTTCGATGACCGCGATGTCCGGCAGCTTCAGTTGCTGGTTGCGCAGCTGCTCAACGGTTTCCGACAGGTGCTGGTCGATGAACATGACCTTGCCATCGTTGATGGCCTTGCGCAGGGTGCTGTCGACCTGGAACGGCATGCGACGGGCCAGCACACCGGCTTCGGTCAGTTGTTTGTCGAGGTCGTTGCCCAGGCTGGCACCGGTCATCAGGCTGATTTGCAGGGGCGACTGCTTGGCGCGCTCGGCCAGTGCATGGGGCACGGCCTTGGCTTCGCCGGCGCGGGTAAAGCCGCTCATGCCGACGGTCATGCCGTCCTGGATCAGGCCAGCGGCATCAGCCGCACTCATTACCTTGCTGTGCAGGGAGGACAAGCGGATACGATCACGGTACATGGATTGTTATCTCGGGCTACTAAAGCTAGATGCGCAGTCTAGTGATTTAGCAACGCCGCGTCCCACGACCAAGGTCGAATGCGAAGCCTTGAAATAGAGCCTTCTGTCGGCTGGCCGGGGACGAAAAAGCCCCAGCCGGTACCGCGCTGGGGCTTATTGTCACAGGCTGGAATCGTCTTAATCGACGGCCTTGACCATGTCTTCGATGACCTTCTTGGCGTCGCCGAAGACCATCATGGTCTTGTCCAGGTAGAACAGCTCGTTATCAAGGCCGGCATAGCCGCTGGCCATGGAGCGCTTGTTGACGATGATGGTCTTGGCCTTGAAGGCTTCGAGGATCGGCATGCCGGCGATCGGCGACTTCGGATCGTTCTTGGCGGCTGGGTTGACCACGTCGTTGGCGCCGAGCACCAGCACCACGTCGGCCTGGCCGAACTCGGAGTTGATGTCCTCCATCTCGAACACCTGGTCGTACGGCACTTCGGCTTCAGCCAGCAGTACGTTCATGTGTCCGGGCATGCGCCCTGCCACCGGGTGGATCGCGTACTTCACGGTCACGCCGTTGTGGGTCAGCTTCTCGGTCAGTTCCTTGAGCGCGTGCTGGGCGCGGGCCACCGCCAGGCCGTAGCCAGGGACGATGATCACCGAGTCGGCGTTGCTCAGCAGGAAGGTGGCGTCGTCGGCCGAGCCGGATTTCACCGGACGAGCTTCCTGGGCGCCCGCCGGGCCGCCGGCATCTGCCGCGCCACCGAAACCGCCGAGGATCACGTTGAAGAACGAACGGTTCATCGCCTTGCACATGATGTACGAGAGGATGGCACCGGACGAGCCGACCAGGGAGCCGGCAATGATCAGCATCGAGTTGTTCAGCGAGAAGCCGATACCGGCCGCCGCCCAGCCCGAGTAGCTGTTGAGCATCGACACCACCACCGGCATGTCGGCGCCACCGATCGGGAT
>Ga0247821_10000011_pt1 | contig 110565 bp, 142 predicted proteins | sample 13C_Glycerol_Day_FD_192481 | JGI IMG/M metagenome (GOLD analysis project Ga0247821, IMG submission 192481) | Soil microbial communities from agricultural site in Penn Yan, New York, United States - 13C_Glycerol_Day14 | ecosystem: Environmental > Terrestrial > Soil > Agricultural land | place... | reverse complement strand
GCGTCTATCTGATCAATGAAAAGACTACTGGGCTCGATCCAATGTTTTACGAGCACCATAAAGCGACAGAAAGACGCCTGAAAGTTAGAGAAATTAAACGATGACAAACACACTGAGACCCACAGGTGCCCGCCCTGGAGCAGTCAATCTGGATGGTGGCGCACCTGGCGTGACAGCAGGCGCGGGCCGAGGTGGTGTTGGCGGAGCGCCGGGCGCCATGCAGACCCCGCAGATGCCGCAAGGACCGCAAACACCTGGTAATGCCATCCGTGGTTTGCTTGGTCAAACAAGCTCATTGGGAAGTTATAACTGGAAGGCTCATAGTACCGGGTTGTACCGGGATGAAGTACTCGACCGCATGCTCAATAATGACGGGACTAATGACCCCGACAGTATGGAGTATTTCGTAGGCCGTGTTGAGTACCCGATGATGCAGTTTATCAACGGGGTGTTTCACCGCAACAACCTGTTCTACACCGAGTATGTGAAAGTACGGGATGCGTTCCCTATCGATCCACAAACTGGGTTGACAGTGCCCGTCCAGGCAGACTTCATCGAAACAGTGAAGAAGCTGCCGGACTTTGTAAAGACCGTTGCGTATAACGGTGCTCCCTACTTCGGGTATACCCTGATCGATATCCTGAAGAAAGAACAAAAGGACAACTGGATCGACAATGACTATCGTTATGCTGCTCAGGTAGCTGCACGAAACGTCTTGTTCTTCGAGATGATCAGTTGGATGATGCATTCCTCCAAAGGTAAAGAGCACTCGATGCGCTTGCCTAAGGATCTGGAAGCTCGCTTGGCCAACTGGGATGCCATTCGGGATGGCGTAGCACAAGTGTGGGAGGTCTTTGGGGCGACTTCTCCATACGCTTCATTGGAGTTTAGCCGTACGGTGACCACTCCAACGGATTATCGGATGTTGTACAGTCGTACTTCGGATTATGCTGATTACATCGGTTATGTGCCAGGTGGAGGAAACACAGTGGGCGACGCAATTTCCCCTGGTAACGAAGACGACATCTTTGCGATGGTTAATCGTAATGCCAATGCACGTTATGGCATTACTGATACACCTCGTCAGGCCGCTAGACCTACCAATTTTGAGCGAGAAAATGGTATGACCAATTGGAACAGTACCCGTAACGACTTGGAGAACTTGAACCCGCAAAACAAAGGTGAGTTCAATCTTCGCAAGTATTTCCACAACATCGGCAAACCCAACCACTTCTTCGTCCCGGAGAGCGACTGGAAACATATCCAGAAGGTCTTCCGTCGTCACCCTGACATGCGCCAAGAGGAAGGTCTCCTCCCTGGTTCGTTCCGTGTGGTGATCATCGATCTGGACGCAGACAACGGTTGGTTCAGCCGCATTGTCCGTAGCGAGAAACTCGACGTGCCACTGATCCTGTCCGACCCAGAAAAACTGCTGCCACTCATCCAGAACCCGGAAAACCCGAACGACGCCTTCATGGTGCAGGTGTTCCCGGTTGATGAAGTGCGTGAAGAAAACAAACTCTCCATCCCGGTGGAAACCGTGAAGAAGATGGAAGACAAGGTTCCACTGATTACCGTCAAGGACCCAATTGTCAGCCGTGAGTCGAAAGAACTGATCAGCACTGTCGATGTTGTTAGCGACAAACTGACCAGCAACATGAAGAAGCAAAACGCGGTAGCGTTCAACGTTGTCGCCTGGGATGCCTACACTTGCGCTGATGCCAGTGAGAAGACCCGGATCGTGCAAGACCTGCCGTACCTGTTCGCCGACTCGGTGTTCACTACCGATGACCCGATGCCGACTCCGTTCCAGGCGTGGCGTCACTTCAGCAAGTACGCGCAAGAAAGCATCCTCAGCAATGAGCTGCTCGGTTTCATCAACAGCCGCCTGACCGCCATTACCAACGAATGGCTGGTTAACGTCTGTGGTTATAATGCTGCTCCTGGCAAGGGCGGTATGGGCAAGCTGCAGATCGACAACTTCATCGCTGACTTCGAGGACCTGAACAAGTTCCTCCGTGAGAAAGATGAAACGACCTATCAGTGGCTGCACGTCAACGACAAGCCGTCTTACCTGTCGACCAAGATGCGGATGTTCAGTGTGGAGAACCCTCACTATCAGAAATCCGACAACATCATCGAGGCCGCCAAGCAAGAACTGGATCTGTACGTGATCCGCCAGTTGTACATGGTCAACGTGAACCGCAACAAAGGACCATTCCACGAAGAACGGAATGTCCCGATCTACGTCAAGCGCAGTGTGTGGCCAGAACTGTTCAAACTCATCGAAGATGGCTTTGACGGTACTGTTGGCACCAAGCATGACTTCGATACCACTGACAAACTGATCCGTTTCAGTTCGTCGGGTAATGTCTGGTTGTTCAGCCACTCGATGGTGGATAGCAACGTGGCCACGTTGCGTCATGTCGCCAAAGACAAGAAGTTGGTTCTGCTGGCTCAGGATTGATCACTGAGTTAATTGCGCAATTAGTTTAGTGGGCTAGGTAGGGGATATCCCCTACCTAGCTACTAGCTTTTATTTTTTGTTTTTTAACTTCTAGGTCGTTTCAGATCTATATAACTAGGGTGAGTAAGTAACAATAGTTCATTTGAACTGTTAAATTATCCTAAAGGAGATTCATCCATGAATGCTATCGCTCAAGTAATTGCCGCCGTTAACGCTAACAACGGTGTAGTAGCAGATGACCACCGTGGCGCTGCCGATCGAGTTATCTTCGGTATGGCTACTCTGGTACGTGGCGAACAAGAAGTAGCTGTCCCACTGATCGACGCTCGTTACTTCTCGATCAACGGCCTGTACATTGGTACCGACGGCAAGGCACACATCTCGACCTCCAGCGTTGGCGGTGTGGTAGAAAAGTTCGCACTGACCATGGACACAGCGATCCTCAATTACAACGAAGGTCAAAGCGAAAACATGTTCTGCAACAGCTTCCTGGTAGACGTTCACTATTTGGTGGACGGTAAGCTGGAACCTGTTGACCTTGTAACCCGCGACCAAGTCAAGGAACTGCAGGCCAAAGCCAAAGCAGCTCGTGACAAGTGGGAAAAAGAGTTCGAAGCAAAAGCACAAGCGTAACAAGACAGCTTAGGCTGTTTCCCTTTAGGCCCTTCGGGGCCTTTCTTTTTTGTCTAAGAAGGATATGTAAATGGCTAACACTCTGAAGCGCAACGTATGGTATTACGTTGCAGGCGGGCGTGAAGATAACGCTCAGTTGGCGACCCATGCATTAAAACTACCAGACGGTGTTTTGCTGCGCACTACCATGATGCTCAACGGCGCATGCTCGGTAACCACCACTCACGTACCCAACTGCGGTATCCGTAGTGTTAGCGGTGGGTATGAAGTTTGTGCACACCAACTCAACGAGGTCGCATAAATGGTCGTCTCTGAACGCGATATGGAAAAGCTCTCCTTATCTGAACTCGCTGACCTGTTGGGTTATTACAACCTGTACGACACCACAGCCAACACTAGCAAACCCCGTCCGTCGGGTAAGGACCTCAAGAAGCACCTACAGCGCCGCCTGTGCCGTGTAGGAGAGGTGGATGCCAAGTTGGCTAAAGAACCACCCATGTTGTTGGACCTGGATCTCAACAACTGTATGGAGCTCCACAACGGGAACATCCTGCAAGGCATCTATCACGAACTGCTGCCGTTCTTCCACGACGGTAACAGGGCCCTCAAGCGCAAGCCTATGGAGATTGCGCGGGAAGTGACGCTCCACTTGATGGAGAACAACTACTATAACCACAACGCGCTTCGTACAGGCTTCCTGTTGCGTTTGGAAGAATACAAGATCAAACCACACGCTAACATGGCTGTGTGGGGACAAGGGATCGATTGGGTTTTGTATACCCATGTAGTTAGGATCCAGCAGCATGGCTAAGTTTCCTGTAGAGTTTGTCCTGGAAGACGTAGTAGCTCTGGGAGAAGGGGATACCATACTTGATGTGGATCTCCGCGAAGTGTTCGAACAATTCGATGCCATTAATGCAGCAGGTAACTGGCCGAACGACATACCAGCTATCTGGGACTTCAAGATCATGTTGGCGGATAAGATCCACCGACTGATCGGCGAATCACGCAAGATCAAAGTAGGCTTGCCAGTCACCTTGGTAATCAATAGTCCTAACTCCGACTTAGAGATCTTCTATATCGGACGTGACAAGGGCAAAGCGGTGTACTGGCGTTATGACGTTCAGGAGGTAGCATGCAGCCATCCCTAGTTGAAGCCGTTCTGTCGGCACGGGTATTACAGAAAGAAAATCTGCCCGTACACGATCTGCCTTTTATCATCAAGTGTGAAGATATTTTCTTTACTGATGATAACGGCAGACCTTACGTTCTCTCCGATCCGGTGTTCCGTAACCTGGAAGCGGTGAGGAGAGCAGGGAACTGGCCTGAAGAGTATCCAAATGGCGCCCAAATAAAAGCTGAACTTACATTGAGCTTGGCCAGAGCGCGTTTCCAGTGGGGCGAGATGGCTGATAAGCACCCAAACCACGACATGTACCTGTACTTCAACTCGAAGGAAAAGTCTGAAGCGATTCGTGAGACCGACCTTCAATACGCAGCTGCGGGTAAACCACCCGTGTATTTCCTCATGATCCCTCTATCCAAAGACCCAGGAGCATTTGTATGAGTACTGCTGTTCTCGATCTGTTGCAAGCACAAACCGATAAGGAACGTCCGTTCGAGTTCGACAGTTTCCCGATCATCCTCAAAGGCTCTGACCTCTTCAAGCCTGAGATCTTCGTTGACGTCCCGGCATCGGTAGATCCTGAGCCCGTCGCTAAGCAGTTCCGCGCTATCCGCCGTGCTGGCAAGTGGCCTACAGCGATGCTGCGCCTGGCCAACCTGGAACACCGTATCACCTCCTGCCTGATCCATGTTCTCGACCACTGGCCGGATGAAGTGTTCCAGCGTGACGCTTACCTCCACATTTACATGGACGAATTCCATGTTGATGATCGCGTCATTACCGACTGCCTTAAAGTGCGAGTCGTTACCGTTGACGGTAATCATGTAAAAGAGCTCGCTGGGCTGAACATCTTCAAACTCCGTCCATAAGCAGACATAACCCCTACCCGCCATTGGCGGGTAGGGGTTAGTAGTCTTGTTTCTTTTTTTTGCTTTTAAGCTTTCCCGCCCATGAACGGATCATAGTTAGGGGAGCTTGGGTCAGTACTGCCTTTACTGCTGTCTTCTTCCTCTTCAGTTTCCTCACCTTCAGCTTTAGCGGCTGCTGGTTCGGATTCTTCAGTTTCTTCAGACTCTGCAGCACCTGGTTCTTCAGGTTGATCGGTTTCTTCTGCCGGAGGCTGAGAACCGTCGTCAGCACCTGCTGGTTGGTCACCTGCGTTCAGGATACCGTCCAGTTCTGGATCACCAGTGGACTCACCCTCTGCGCCTGGAACGCTACCGTCTTCATTAGGCAAACCACCATCCACAGGAGGTTCTTCTGCCTGAGCTTCGAACAGTTTATCCAGTTTCGACTTGTTAGCTTTCAGGAACTTCTCACTTTCTTTCTTCACTTCAGTCACATACTGAACAAAGAACTCTTGAGTGTTCATCCGTTGATGGATGATACCGTGTACCAGCGAAGCGATACCACCACCCTTACCGTCGTTGACAATGTCGTCGAATGGCATTGGGATGTTGTAGCGCTTGAAGGCCTCATAGTAGAAGTAAGACCGGACGTGTTTGACAATGTCATCACCGTTGGCCACGGTATCGGTAATACCCAGGCTTTCAGCAATGCCTTTAAGGACTTCAGTACTGGCTGCAATGTCCATCCACTTGTCTACCAGGTCTTTCACCGCGTCGAGCTGGTTCTTCAGCTTATCAGTGGTTTCCAGGTTGGTAGGTTCAGGGAACGAAACAAACAGACTGGTGAAGAAGTCCGCCAGGATAATCTTGATGACAGTTGCGTCGTCACCTTCAATCGCTTGTTTGGCGTTGTCAGGTTTCCAGTGTTTCTTGTTGTCCTTGATACATTCAACGAGTCGTTGCAGGAGAGGTCCGTTAACCCGCACATGCTTCTTCATGAAGTCGACGATAAAGTCAGCCAGTTCAGACTGCCAGTTCACCGCCTGGTTGGTTACCATTTGGTGTTCTGTAATCGCCTCGATCTTGAAGTTGTTGGTATCGTCACTGACGTCCAACCAGCTACGTGGAGTAAACAGGTAGTTGGCAATGTCGTTCATTACCTTCTGACGACTTTCATCCGATACAGGCTTGAAGAAGTTCTTGTCGGACTGCTGCATCTCGATATCAGGCGCAGCAACCAACGCGTTCTCGCCTGCATTGACTTTAACCGTCAGAGCCGAGTCTTTCAGCGCGTCCACAATTGTCGGGATAGACAACTGGGCTGAAGACATCAAACTGTGGAGCTTAGGGTTCTGGTCGAAGAAGGCAGCACGGGCAATCGCCACCGTGTTGTTTGGATCACCGTCTTCCTTACCGTGGGTAATGGTCATCAGCGTATGAGGCTGAGCCGCTTCCAGGTTAGCCAGAGTATCCGCTACGTCGTAGGCCGCCAGACGAGCAATGTGCATCTTGGCGGTTTGTGTCAGGGATTGGCCAGTACCCAGACGGCTGTATTTCAACGCCATGTAGGTAACAGCTTCACCCGGCACATACAAAGCACGAATACCCTGACGACGGAACATACGCGCCATGAAGATCTTGTTGGTTTCTTCATCGATAGTGATACTGATACTGTCAGCTTTGTTGCTGAAGATCGACGAAGTGAACTGACGAATAACACTTTGTTTTGCCAGCTCTACGAACTCGGTCATGTCGAATTCGCATTCCTTACCTTCTTGAATCAGGCGCAGCGAACTGATCAGGTGGTTCTCACTACCTGCCTTGTTCTTGTTCGCGATACCAGCTTTGTTCTTCGCGGTCGACTGGTAGTACTCAGGATCACTGGTGTTCTTGAGGAACGTACCGTCTTCCGGGTCGATGAGGAAGATGAAGTCGCCTTGACGTTTGTTCTGACCGTTGTAGTGAATGGGGATAACCGCTTCACTGGGGATGTGCCAGGTCAGGCCACGACCATACGGAGCCACCGACAGGGTATCGATCGGTTTGACGAATTGCATCGACTGGTGACGGATGTTCCGGTTCGGGTAGAGGTCCCGAGCCATGTCAGCAATCTGGTGTTCGTTCAGGTTCTGAGTGGTCGCTTCAACCTTCTTAGCCCCACGAGGCTTACGACGGGTATCTTTCTCGTCGATCGGGTCAACAGGCTTCTCAGCTTCAGTCTGGAGGACACTGTTGATCATCAAGTCCAGGTTCTCAGCACCCATGACTTCAGAGGCGTTTACAGCACGCTTCTGTTCATTGAGTTTCTGGAAGTACAGACACGCCGGGTTGTCGGTCAGAGTGATGTCGATGAAGTCGGAAAGATTGAATTCCTTCTCGGTGTCACCCTCCTTGTACTTCTCTTTCTGACCATTGAAGATGTTGAACTCAGTACCCGTTTCAGTGATATTGCCGTTGAGGATTGCCTCAAGACCACCGACACTGGCTTTAGATGCAGCACCTGGATCACGTACGAATTTACCCAGGTTCTTAACCTTAACCTTACCCCCATCGACCACGAACTCTTTCTGCAATTCGTTGAGCGCACGAGCTTTATACATCTCGTACTGCTCAGTACCCGAACGCTGTGATTTGGGGTCGATTTCACTGCCGTTGATCAGGTAGTCCAGACCAGGACGGCTCAGGTTGAAGAGCGTGTAACTACCGGTGTCCCAGAGGATATCATTGATGATTTTCCCCAGGTCGGACTCGATCTTATAGTCATTGGTGAAGTATTCATCCCAGATCTTCAACAGCTCATTATGCATGGCTGTGCTCTTGTACTGGGACGGCAGCGTGTCGTAGGTGAGGATCTTGTCTTGCTTACCATTGGGGTAGAGCAAGATGGTGTTCCAGATCAGTTCGGCCTTATCGATGTAAGGCGTGATCGAGCGCAGGTCAGTAACGGCGTTGATGTTGTTACTGATAATGTTGCTAAGCCGTTCCAACTTGTACGGGTTGACGGTCTGTTGACCAGCAATGTCCGTGCGGTCTGGGGTGGTCCCATTCTTAGGAACGGCGTTACGCAGCGTGGCTTGAATGACTGGTGGAACGTTAGAGAAACTCTGCCGCATCTTGGTGTTATCTGCAGGCGAGTTCCCAGCAGTAGTGCCGCGCACTGTGAACGTCATACGAATCCCTCTAGCGAGTCAATTTATGAATAGTGCAGATAAGGACCAGTTCTTCCGGGACATCTTTGCCCTGGCAAGAACGATGGTTATCAAGATTGAACCGTTAGCCAAGCGGTATAATGAGGCCCTTACCCGGGCTGGCTTTACAGTGTCTAGTGATAAGCGCACCTGGCGCTATTACATGAACTTGAATGGCGATTACCACGAAACCGATGAACCCATGGTAATCCGTTCGTTAGACACTGATGAAGATATCGTCTTTAACAAGGCGAACATGCTTACCCACCTTGCTACCTTCCGGGAGTATTCCCGTGGAGGTTATTGGTTTAACCGGTTGACCGAACGGTACCCAGCCCAACCAACACTGATCCGGGGCATCTTGTCTCCCATCCCCTATGATGAGACCATAGAGGCTCCAGACTATAAGATCCTAAGATACAACACCAGCCTGGTTTTGTGGAACGAGTGGCAGTTAATTCCAGCCTTACAACGCTTCATTAACTCTGAAGTTACCCAGCTGTTCAACAACGAATACCTGGTGACTGATGACTTGATGTTGCCTACACTCGTCAAGACCATGTATGCGGATATCATCAAAGCTATCCACACCATCCGTATCGAGAACATCTATTCCCGCCACAGCCATGAGTTCTTTGTTTGGAGTCACATCGACTCCTTTGGGGATTTCTCCAAGTACAAAGCGAGTCTGAGCCGTAAACAGACCATGTGGCTGTTCCGCAACATTGCGTGGATCAAGAACAACCCTGGTCAGCAATACACCTTCGACAAGCTGGTACAGAACCTGTTAACCGACGCCGGTATCCCACTGGCTAAGTACGACATGGTCGAAGGTACGGAAACACAGCTGGAGGATATTGCTCCTACGCCGCTGTACCGTAAACTGCACCTGAACTTGATTGAAGACTACGGCCGTGAACCGACCTTCATCACCACGAACCAGTTGATCACCAAGCAGCAGACCATGGCTGCGCAGAACTACAACCAGGCGGCCATCTACGAGGCAGATGCATTAGAGAAGGGGGTAAATAGCCTCCACTCTGAATTGCCTACCAAGTCGCTGGAATCGGCTATGCGGGACTACACTAACCGCCACGCTGATACGTTGATGTCGGTGGTCTACAACGAATGGATCTACCTGGCTGGCAACAACATGTTCCAAGGTCGGGTGATTGTCAATGACCCGAAGACTGGACGACAAGTTCGTCTACCAGTGACTGATGCTTACCACATCTGGAAATACCTGGTGGATTACAGTAACGGCGGGGAACCGTTCGACATCTGTCCGGTTTACTACCAGAACGTCATGCGTATCAAGCCACCCACCTACGATGAGATCATTCGAGTAGGCGGTAAGAACTTTGTGTACCCACCGTACCTGGCGTATGACATTCGTAACATCTGGTTCCCGGTGGCCATGTTCGTGGCTCCTGACTACTTGATCCAATATGCATTTGAAGTTTATCAGTGCATGTGGCAACACAAGAAGTTGTATAGCCAGTTCTACGACCTGAACAAACGAGCACGGGTACAGAACGCCACCAAGTGCTGCTATGAGTCAGGGATTGTCAAGTTAGGGGAACATACCAACTACGTTGAACTGTTGGATGCCTACGACTTCGACTTCTCTGATTACACAGTCGCTGATTGCAAAGCTTTTGCCTGGGACATCTTCAAACGAGTAACGGGTTGGGATACCAACATCCAGCCTTCCATGCGGGTTAAACAGAACGATCTCATCGAGATCATGACTCGCTTGTCCTCCTACACCATTCACGTCATCAAAGAGATGGCGGATGATGTGGGTGTGCGGGAGATGCCCAACGATACATTCCTCGGTGACAGTAAGTGGCGAGGTTACGGTAACAAGCTGAAGGCTGACTTATCTGGGGTAATGATCCATACTCAGTCTGACATGGATGCAACACGGTCGTTAAAGGCCGATATCCACATCGGGGCTCCAGAAGAACTGAAGATTAAAGTGGGAATGCGTTCGCGTATTCGGTTGAACAACAACAATCACTTCAAATCAGTCAACCTCAAACAAGACCTCCGTAGCTACGCAGTTAAGATCACCGACAACTCTTACTTCCGTAGGGTCGAGGAAGATACCTCCGCCATGCTGATTATCCCAGATACCTACTACGGGTTGTTGGGTGACGGTGTGGAGTTGATCAACATTCCTGGCACCTATTACGGCGACCTGGGCGATAGTGAGAAAACCATTATCATCCCGAACACTTACTACGGAACCCCAACCCCGAATGAATAAGGCAATCACGCTTATCAAGAATAAGTATTGCCAAGATCACCGGATCACTGACAAGAAGGTAATCAAAGCGATTACCTTCGAGTTGGTTAACAGGAACAAGGCTGGTAACAGCGTGTTCCTGGTCACGGTGCCTGGTAACGACCCAGTCTATTACGAAGTCCCACGGGTGGATATGTCGGGCTTGACCCGACTGCCACTCTTGTCTATTCCGCGCACCTACCGGAATGACTTCGACGCAATGAACAACAAAGCAATGATCGCTGATTGGATCCAACGTAAAACAGGACACGACATCATCGACGAGGATATTGCGTATCTCTCGCATGATAAAGACCACCTCACCGTCGTGATATCCCCGGATTCTATGCGCTTTAAGAACAGCTTCCAGCTTATTCGCCTATAAGGACTTTCACACATGGCCCTCTCTGCAACTGATACCCAAGACCAGAACCGTTCGGAAGTCCCGACACAGACGAACACCAACACTGGTTTTGGCAACATGATCGGTAAATGCCTGGCTACCCGGCAACCGTTTGTGCTGCCTCGCTACACCACCCTCAACGAGCGTTACAACGTGCTCGCCGAAGAATCCATTGGTCCCAAGAACGGACGTGACTTCGAACTGAAGTACTTCGGTATCGGTGTCCGTGGTAGCAACTGTAACGGTACTGATGCCAACGGCGTCAGCAAGATGAAGGTCAACCAACATCAGCCGACCGACATGAACCTGTTCGTACAGATTCCGTTTGCCTGCCGCCCGTTGGATGACGACTTCGACAACCTCAACCGTGCGAAGTACCGCATGCGTGTAGTAGAAAATGGCTACGATGGCAATGCCTATGCCTTCTACTACATTAAACTGATCAACTTCGATCGCTACAACCCCGAAGTCAGCAAGATTACCCGGGATGAAAACGGCAACGAAGCACCGGTCCCATACACCCCGGACCGCGATAGCCTGTTCAACCCTCAACCAGTCGATTTCACCAGCGTTGGCTCGGTACCGGTGTCTGACACCTACCTGAACTACTCCGGCCTCCTGGACTGCACCCTGAACGCTCAGGACCTGCAAGAGATCATGAACGCCTGCCGTATCAAGTTCAACGACGCCGGTTACGGCTCGGTGAGCGAGACCTGCGTGTACTGGGGCTACGACACTGTGACCGACGGTCGCATTGGTCAAGGTGCTACCATTCGTTACGACGAAGTCATGTCCTGCGTAGCCTCGCACTTCGTGACCGAGAAAGACGGCCGTAACGCCCAGAACAACACCGAGATTGAACTGGCCTACGACCACGGTGCCAGCGAGCCTATGCTCCTGCACACCACTTCCACCGCCAGCGCACAGTCCCAGGGTAACTGACCATGGACGTATTAGCCGCACTGGCCGATAACCTCGGCACCAACGTCGCGCACCTGCCGATCAAAGCGGGTATGGAACTGCAGCAGGTTGTGGATCTGGTAAACGCGTTTTACCTGCCAGATTCTCCGATCAGTTACGAGGACTACAAAGAAAGTCAAGCCTTCTTAGCCTCTAACGAGAAAGTAACCTTCGAGCTGATTGACGCCGCCACCGGTAATGTGTTGATGACCTTTGTCAACTCCAACAGCGGTGCTGCGAAGACTGTCAGTCTCAACTTCAATCTGGCTGACTACTGGGCGCAAGACAACCTGGGTGCTAACCTCCTGGTAACCGAGCAAGAGTTCGCGTTCCTGGAGACACTCCCGCTGGGTCTGCAGCCTATCCCCAGTGTCAATGATGCGGCCTACCAACTGGCTACATTGTTGAACAAGCACAACTACATGGGTCTCTGGGTATCGGGTACCTTTGGTAACCTGTGTACGGCTGGTTTCGAGCTGGTGTACCTGGGTGAAACACCGTCAGCCCCAGAAGAGTTCAAATTGGAATACTCCGCCAAAGCAGCGATCATTCGTTTGCGTAACGGGGAACAACAAGGATACATATGCCTAAGGACGTAAAAGTCCCCCACGTGTTAAGGGTCGTCGGTATCGACCCTTCCACTACGAATATGGGGGTGTGCATCATCGATGTCGATCTGACGCAACAGACCCCATTCAAACTGGTATATGCGAACACGATCAAAGGTGACAAAGTACTGTACGACATCCCCGTGCAGTTTGACGACACAGCAGGTACTGGCGTATTGGCTCGGAGTTATTGCCTAGCCCGTGCTCTGGGTAACTTGCTGCGTATCTACGCTACTGACTGGGAAGAAGACGACAAAGTCCTTCGTTCCATGACGGGTATCTGTGAAGACAACTTCCTGGGGGCTTCTCCTGGTACGTTTAAACAGTTGATCCAGTTTGTAGCGTTGGTACAAGAACAGTTCGTCAACAATGGAGTCCACGTGTCCTATGTCTTGCCTATGCTGGCAAAGGAAGTGGTGGGTGCAGCTTTCAAAGGTACCCAGAAAGAAGATGTACGAATAGGTGTGATGGAATACAAATGGTTGGATGCTGGGGATTGTGACTTAAGCTTGCTTGATGAACACTCTATCGACGCAACTGCCGTGACGTTGTTCCGTTGTGAAATACTGGGCCAGCATTATGAGGTGTTCCATGGCGGACTTGCCCCAAGACGAGCCCCTCCCGAACGACCAGCCCCAGTCAAATCCTCCCGTCGCCGCCGGCGCCGAAATCGAAAGGGAGCTGTTCGGGAAGTGGACAATCATTCTCCGTAACTTAGGGGGAATGTTAGCAATTATCACGATGTGTATCACATCGTTGCTTAACGGTTACACCACACACCTGTCTGTATCGGTGAAAGGGGAGTGGCCGAGTGAGATCACCATCTTCATTACCAACATTGGTTTGGTAGTAGTCGCGTGGACTTGGGTTAACGCCAACAAGACCATCTCGACCATCATGCAAGGGACGGATCTCACAGATCGTTTACGCAGTCGTGCAGCAGATATCATCAGGCCAGGCAACAAGCCACCAGACAGATCTTCTGAAGACGATTCGCGGCAACACTAACGCGATGTACCGCAATGCAGCTATAACCCCTCCAGGAGCCTTTACAGGGCTCCTGGAGGGTCTATGCTGTCCTGTCACTTATTACACAGCCTCAGGGAGGCTTAAGGTCACCGTTGCTATACTTCGGTGCCAGATCGGAAATCGCCTTGATGTTGTCAGATAGGCGATGGATCGTCTGCTTAGCTCCCCACAACATCACTTCAGTATCGTCCAGTGTCTTGGATGTCTGTATCAGCATAACCCGGGTTAGCTGGTAACAGTAGATCCTGTCCTGGACGGACATTGCGGGTCTTAAGCAGTTATTGTTTTCTAGGAATGTCGCCAGATCCCCCACCCTGCTCTGAGGCGGGTAAGGAGTCACCTCCTGGAACTCCGGTAGTACTTCTGCGAGGTTTTTCTGGGCTATCGACAGTTGGGTGTTGAAGCTGTTGAGCTCCGCTTGGATCACCTGGCCTTGGAGGTAGACCGTGCCATCCTTGAGTGTGGGCTGGTTCGTGCACCCCATCAGGAGGCTGGTGGCCAGCGCTACCAGGAACAGCCAAGCCGTTCGGAGGCCCGTACATTTCCATGAGATCGCCATAGTTCTTTTCCCTTAATTGGAATTGTTCCCCGAAAGTACTTCGGAGACCTTCTTTGAACACCGTGTTGTCACGGTTGAGTTGCTCCATCCCCTGAGCAGCCTTCTTGATCGATTCAGTTGCTTCGACAATAGCCTTCAGCGATTCTGGATCGATCTTGGTTTCCTTCGGGAAAAGCCAACTGCCGCCCACTGCTGCTAATAACAGCAAGAAGCCGACCAGCGAGACAATGCCCCGCAACTTGTCCACAAAGAACAAGTTCTTGATTTCTGCACCCATGGTTAATCCCCTTGAATGAGTCCACGGATATAAAGTAAGTACCCCTGGTGGAGTTCGCTTGGTTTAAACCGGTTGGTAAACCCGTGGAAGAGATTCCCTTCGTTGCGTATACCGGTGGTTTTGTTTACGTAAAGCCGCTGTACACCAATGTCAATATCAAGAAGTCTCCTGTTGATAATCTTGCGTTTGAAGTATTTAGGAAGCAACCCGCCTCCGGTTAGTAACGGAATATCACGTGTTTCTTCCGTGTGGTACGTGAAGGGGTACAGGTAGTTCACCAGGGGAACCGTATAGGAGTACAGATGGGGATTATCCAATACGACCAAGAAGGACGACCGATCCGTCAGCAGATTAAGGAAGAACTCCTCAGTCTGGAAGAAATCTTTGCCCACTACCATGCGTTCTTTAGGGATGACTGCACTGAGGTCGATCAGTTGCTTCGAATCAAAGATCCGAGAGAACCAGTCCACTTTGTCGGTGCGGATCGCAACGCTGTTGTCACCCCGTACTTGAATGACGTCCTCCATGTAGAGACGACCACCAATCACCATCCATACGGTTTTGCCCTTAAGGGTAACCGGGGATTTGTAATGGAGGAAACGATGGGTCTCGTGATCTTCAAAGCGTAAGTCATCTGCTTTGATTGGATGCGTCTTCAGTTTGGAAACGGTGTTAAAGTTAAAACAGGTAACGTGAATGTTGTCATCCACATTGAAATGCTTACCGGCGTTCAGCAGGTACAAACAACGGTTACCTGGTACTGCCCTGAGCAGGTGTCCATTGATACCCAAGAGGGCGCGTTCGCAGAGTGCTTCGAAATCGACATCAGTGTTATCGGTTTTCACCACACGGATATCTTTGGCATCTGCGGTAGTAAGGATGTCCTGTCGGTCATCACCACGGTCAGCATCACCAGGTTTCAGGCTGAAGCCCTCGTACTGGATATCGTGAACCGTGACGTAGCGGTAACGATCACCCGGCAAGGTATTCGACGTCTTCAAGGGAGTCGTAGCCTTACTGTCTAACCATTGTTGGATAGTTCCGGAGAAAGCACCTAGGTCTACCAAGTAGTTAACCAGATCGATAGCGACGTCCTTGTTAATCAAGCGATCCGTCACCACAATGGTCAGGCGTGAGTACTGCGTAAACAACGTGTTGGTTTGAAGTCCGCTGATATCAAGAAGTTCTTCCCCCTTGGGGTTCGCCCGACTGACACCAACGGCCCTTTTGTAAGTGTACATAGGGGGCACGACTCCTTTGGATTCTATGAAAAAACCACCCCCTATATCCACTATAGGGCGCGGCTTACTGTATGGGGCAGGTCATAAAATGCCCTTTCGTTAATTAGGAGCCCTTTTCATGGCAAACCCCGTATACGCCTGGAACCCTTTCCAGGAACGACTCGACTGCCGCATCCCTAACGAAGTGATTAAAGCGTCGACCGATAACAACCGCAAAGAGTTCGTCCCACGGGCTGCCCCCTTCTATTCCCGTAACTGCAAGATCAAGAAAAAAGGTAGCAATACCTACTTGACCTTGGGTGTGGACTACGCTTTCGCTCACCCGTTCAGTCGCTTCACCCGCAAGTACAACCGTAACGTATTCGGCTCGGTGATCTTGCTGAAAGACTTCACGGGCCAAGAACTGATCATCGAGTACGATACCATCGGCGGTCCATTCGTGTTAGATGAAGTAGCTTTCGCTACTCTCGTCGCCAACATCATGAACAGCCCACGTATCGTCGACTGGGGCAACTTGGTCAACGTTCCTGAGGAATGGCCAGCCGATCCGCACGAGCATCCCGAGACCCAGACCTACGATTACCTGGAAATGATGGAAAGCATGACTTCCCTCATCGCGGTGATGACCGATACGGCCTCGACCATGAACGTCATGAAATTGCTCGAAGAGCACATGGAGAAGAGCATCCAACAAGCTCACACCGCCTCCAAGGCAGACCTCGGCTTACCAGACGTGGGTAACCTGCGTCCTTCCGTCCCCGCCGACTTGGCGGGTTCCAGCGGCAATGTCCAGCTGACCATGGATGTATTCAAAGAGGGTCTGCGCATGCTGCGAGACGGTACCCTCAAATTAGATTAAGGAATTCGACATGAACTTCCCTATTGTCAAAGAGTACAGAGACGATATCCGCAACGTCCTGATTGAGAACGAAGTCAAGAAGGAACCGTTTGCGGTAGAAGCTGGGAAGTGGACTCGTATCATCGTTCCTGTCCATGCACCCTTCTTCGTTAAAAGTTTGGAAATGTTCAACGGGAACATGGAACCTCTCGTCCCTGGCGAAGACTACCAAATCTACCGTTTGATGTCGGGCTTGACTGAACTTACTGCCAAGCCTGTAGCGTGCTTCATCGAGTTGTTGAAAGAAGACATCACCGAGGGTTTCCTCAGCTATGATGTCGTAGGGGAGTTCAGCCTGTTCGATTCGGCCTTCCTGCAACTGGTGCTCAATGCTGTCAATGACGACCGCCCAGCCTGGTGGGATAACCTCACCAATAAACCTGTGGTGTTCCGCCCGAAACTGCACGGTCACAGCTTGTTGTACGAAGTAGTGGCGTTTACCGATACCGTGAAACTGGTAGACGGTATCTTGGGCTTGTTGAAAGCCAACGCACGCAGCGCCATTGAAGTTAAGTTCGACCATTTCCTCAACTTGCTCAACCACTACATCGGGGTGTACAAGACTGAATTGATCAACTACCTGACACGTCATATGAACGCCTATGACGGACACGGGTTGACCAAGACGCAAATCAACTTGCCCCTGGTGGATAACTTCGCCACAGCACGCGGCGACAAGATCCTGCAGCCACGCCGTGACCTGCACTTGACCCCAGGCGGACTGCGCACCATTCTCGACGCTTACGGCTTTAACAGCGAAGAGTTGATGCCGGTTAACCAATTGCCAATTGCTCAGTTCGGTAACAGTAACTTCATCCCCCCTTCTATCGACGGTTCGTTTGAAGGTTTGGGCGGGATGTCGGAAAGCGCCGGTATTTGCATGGAGTCGGATGGTTCCTTGGTCTTCCTGGAGAACCGTTTTGACGGTCGGGTGCAAGGGCTGTACTACTCGGTGGTAGATACCCCGTATGACAACCCTAAACGGGTTTACACCGGCTATCGTTATACCCACCAGATCTTCGAGGCGGATAACACCAAGCCAAACCTGATCGCCCAAGGCAGCGGTAATGAAGTAATCCTTGTCTGTGATAGTACCAAGGAAAAGTTCTACCTGGGGTTGACCAACGGTTCCCTGGATTCGGCTAAGCACGTTTACAGCCGTTTGGATGTCTCGAACATCCTGGCGATCATGCCAGAGGGTTACACCCGGATATCGTCCTGGATGTACAACATGAACGTTGTGCTGATGGGGGATTGGATCTACGTGATCTTGGCCGCACACTTCGGAGCCAACAAGCTGGTAGAATACGGTACCGGGATGAACTTCCGTTACCTGTTCCGCGTGCCGAAGGCAACAGTGGCTGCTCAGAACCCAGCGACGGCTGTTCAAGTCAACGTCAGTTTCCGTGACGGCGAAGGCATGCAATGGATGAACTCACCCAACTGGCGTTGGGGGACTCCTATCGTGCATCCAAACGGCGCGGTTAACCAGTACCTGAAATGGTACTTCCCGTTCGTACAGACCGAGAATCTGGCCTGTACGGGCGTTTACCGTTCGCAGCTGACGTTTGCGACACCTATCCCTACTAAGCCAGGGAAATTCCTGTTGCGCTTCTGTGGGGCGTTCTGGTCGCGTTACACGATACCAGGGAAAACCACCGGTTACGAGATCATGCTCGAGATGTTGTACGAGTTCGATCCAGTTACCGGGGTAATGACGTTAGTTTCACAGACCCCACGGCATACGTTGGACTTCGACAACTTGCCTAGTATCGGTCCTATCAACTTGAACGCTTTGGTGTTCATGGACCGGGAACAAGGCGCAGCAGTCTTGCCTGATGGGACAATTGTGGCGTCCTACGGCGCGTACCAGTCTTTCCCACGGGGTTTCTGTGTGTGGCGTCCGCGTGATTACAAGACGCAGTTCGACACAATGAACCGCCAGTGGAACACTCAACTGGGGGTGATGGATCAGATCAGTGGCCCGCAAGAGATCATTGTCAGTCCATTGAAGTCGACGGTAAAACCGCGTTCGTTCCTGTTGGGTAATGGTGGTGATATGTACTGCGCACCTGATCCTGACACACTGGCGTACAACCGTGTGTATTACCGTGTAGGTAACGGTAAACTGGCTCAACGTTCGGATGTCACTAACCTGCTTTACCCAACGGTGTTGTCGCGCCCTCTGAGCAACGATGTACGTGAAGTCAATGCTCCTCCTCATGTAGGTGGTGCAACGGTTACAGTGCCTGCTGCACAGCTGGATGCTTTTGGTACCGACCTGGGTGAGTTCACGTTCTGTGTAGGGGTTCAGAAGAAGTACCTGGACTTGACTGCGGCGCGCGGTGAGTTCTTTGGCGGGACCAACCCCGACGACGTTCCACTGACCACGTCCCATACTCGGCGTATTGAAGCTGACGGAACTATCACTATGGTTCCTACAACGACTATCCTGTATCCACAGGCTATCGTTAATCAGCTGAAGCTCGAAGTGGAAGACGTGGGCAAGATGCAAGTGTGCCCTAAGGTATTCGTCAGCATTGTTGACCCTACCGGCGGTGCACTGGCTAACAAGTTTGGGTGGCTTCCGGTCTTGGTGTGCATCAACTGGGCTGAAGTCGGTACTACCAACCGCAGGGCTACGTTGCTCAGTATTGCTCCTACGTACTCGGGAACTACCAACCGTGTCGTGACAGGCTTCACTGTGTTGGATAAGAAGCATGTGACCTACATTGGTACGGCGACTGCTCTGACACCCACCACCTGGGACGCCACGCCTAACGGCAACAGCCCTAACGGTACACACGGTGCAATGCGGGCAGGCTACCACGTCAATGGCAACCAGATCATCGGGTTCTTTGCCCCGTCGATTGTTGCTGCTGGGCCTGGTGACTCCTTGGACATTTACGTCCTGTTCCGTTACGACGACAAGACCACACGTCGTTGGCGAGATGACTCTACCCAGCTTGGGCTCACGGGTCAGTCGGGTGGTGGTGGGCACCGTTGCATTATCCCGGATGACGCAGTGGTAATTGCACTTCCACATGCAAGTTCCACGGGAGGTGCGGGTACTATGTTCCAGGGTGCCACCAAAACGGTACTCTTGGGTTCGGTGTACCCAGAGGTCGGTTGGACCATCTTCTTCAAGTCGGAGATCAAGGCAGCCTTCAACGGGCAACCTTACACCCTCCCACCGGGGGCTATCGACTTGCGGGATATTGATCCTTCCCCTGCCAACAAAACGTTCTACATCTACGCAGTACTCGTCAATGGAGTCCCGACCTACCAGATAAGTCAGGATAAACGGCTGGAGTCTCCTTTCCAGTTGTGGGTAGGTAAAGTTATCACCAACAACCTGCAGATCCTGACGATTGAACGCTTCAACGTTTTCACCGTTAATGGTAACCGCGTGTCGGAAATCAAACGGGGTAACGCCATTCCTGCCAGTTCTGGTCTTGCTAACACAGAAGGTCAGTTCCCTTGGTTAAGGAGTGACGAACTCCTTCCTTGACAAACAGGAGGGTGTGGGTAACCCCCACGCTCTCTTGCTCTTTTCGTAAGGCAGAACATGGACACTTTGAAAATCGTACAGTTTGATATCCACGGCACTAACCCGGTTAACAAGTTCACTGGCGAGGAGATCAGCATCGATCCTACTTGCCCTTGGGTTATTCCTAACGCTTCCCCTTTCTTTGCCGACGAGAATGTCGCAGGCAAACCACCGATCATTGTCGTATATGACAACAATGGTCAAGAACTGGTACGAGACCGTGACTGGTTTGCTGAAGAGGAGTTCATGCCCCTCAGTGAAGTTACTGGTCGTCCTATCAAGTGTTTTATCCGACTGAGTGACGAGATCCTCGAGACTCGTACTGCTGTCAAGATCAACTACCAGAGTGTAGGTGCTTACTTCATTCCGCGTAACGACCTTGAAGCGTGGTTGGAGAAAATCCGCACAGGGGTGATCCCGGTACCGTTCGAGAAGGTGTTTGGTGTCCCAGCTACACTTCCTTCCATGTTGCACAGCCACAGCATCAAGACTGAAATTGGTGACTGGTTCGAACTGACCTGGTTCTTCGTATACCTGCAAGGTATCGTCAGTACCCGTGATCCGGAAGTGGCTGAAGACTTGGACGATGCCATTCAGGCCGCCTTCACTCAGCTTAACACAGTACGCGACCAACAGTGGGCTCGTTTGACCTCCCACGACAAGAACTACAACCGACCACACGGTCCTACCAAGTCCAGTGTAGGGCGTGGTAACGTCGATAACTTCCGTACTGCAACGTTAGCGGAAGATCGGGCCGGTACATCGGCTACGCTGTTCTCGACGCCACAGGGCGCCCAGGAGCTGCTTAAAGACTACGTCCCAGATACCAGTGAAGCAATGCGCTCGGGTATCTTGTCGATGTCCAAGTTCAGTAATGGCACCTATATCCCTCCGACCATCACGGGTTCTTTCGAAGGACTCGGGTCGATGTCGGAATGCATGGGGATCTGTGTTGAAGCAGACGGGCGTACTGTTCTGATCCAGAACCACTTCGATGGCCGTAACGAAGGTTTGTACTTCTCGACGTTGTCGAACTATGACCGTGCCAGCAACCCACCGGACTACCGCTTCGATTACACGGTGTACAAGTACGAACCTCCTGTGTTGAAGAACATCGGGGTGCTTCCTAACCACATCGTGATGGGTAGTGGTAACGACATTATCATGGTGGGTAAAACTACCAAGGGTAATCCGGCACGAGACGACCGTTGGTTTGTGGCATTGACCAACAACAGTTTCGACCCATCAGGCCACCGCTTCATTGAAGTGAACATGGCTAACGTCTTTGCCCAATGTGGCAACCCTGACGTGAATGGTGAGTGGGCAGGTTATCTCTACCACGGGCGGATGTCGGTTAACCTGCTGGACAACTGGGTGGTGTTAGTGGTGGATTCCATCCCGTCCCCTACCAACATTTACCGTAACCAGGGTAGGATGAGCTATTGGAAGATCCCACTCCAGGCGTTGATTGATGGCACCCCGGCCACCTGGACCGTCATGAAGCTTACTTACCAGGATTACGATGGTGTTCAATACACCAACGCAGATTACTGGGAATACGCCCGTAAACAAATCACCAACGCTACTGTAACTCGTTGGGGTCGTTACAACTTCAGTCCTCTGGCTCCTCCGCAAAGCATCGGGTATTTTGGTCGACGCATCTTGCCGCTGTTTGCCAAGAAGCCTGGAGTGGCCAATACGTTCCATTTGAACATCTTGATGTACACTTTCCTCGACTGGACACCGCCCGGTAAGGGATTAAACAACTCGGCGGGTATTACCAACATGGTGTACGAGATCAACATCGTTACCGGGGTAATGACTCTTACGTATAAGCCAGACCCAATCACAGTTGATTATCAAAACAACAACTCGGTTGCGGTCATCGCTGACCGTAACAAGTGGATTGTTTGGTATGACCCCTTGGTTCGTTACCTCATGCCGGCCGCGGTCATTCTTCCCAAAGGAGAACTGCTCCATTCGGCAACAGGCTTCGGCCAAGAAAGTACGCTGTTGAACTCGGTAATCTACTGGCGTCGTTTCCGGGACATCGCTAGCGGGCAAAACATCACTACGAAAGCCGACCTGTTGAAAGGCAGTGTGGGGACAGACCGGTTGAGCAACATCAACAGTCAAGTCCGTTATCGCAGTCTGCAGACGCCGATCCCGATCGGTATTGCATCCCACTACCTGGCGTATGAAACTCAGGGCGAGAACTTCCTGACTTATGCGACGGTTGTGGACAAGGCTGTAGGGCCAACCAGTCCAGTAGTAGTGTGTCGGAATATTTCTGGTCCTTACGCAATCCGGGACCAGGTATACAACACCAACTACTCCCCGGTTTATTCCAGGCCATTGACCAACGATGTCTGGAAAACCAACATGACTTACCAAGAAGGTGTGGTGTCCATCACGGGTACTGCAGCGGAATTGGATAGCCGTGGGATTGAGTGTGGCAACATGGGCTTAAGTGCAGCCGGATGGTCGGCTAAGCACATCAACCTTACTAACCGGCTGAGCTTCCCTTCTAATGCCTTCCAGGCACCTGATAAAACAGGCACGTTCTTGACGTTCCCGAAAACATACAGCCGTGTGCTGGATGTAGCGGAACAAACCATGAAGTACACGCCTACGGCCTTCTACGGATTGCCGGAGTCGTTGAAGGCTAAGATCCGTACGTTGATCCCATCTGCAAAACGGGGTGAGTACTGGTCCTTCTCCATCTTCATGTTGCAAGCAGATCAAGGAGGGATGTTCTCTGGGTTGAATGGGGCGGTTCTGTACGTCAAGTACCCGAACGTGGCTGCTGCTAGCAACGATACCTGGGATGCCAAGATCTTCTACATCCGCCCGGTGATCGAAGCACCTAATGCAGCACACCCCGGATGCCACTTGATCACGGATTTCACTATCCTGGGTCAATCGGTGGAGTTCAAGGCTCATTGGGCAATCAACACCCTTAACCAGGGTGCGATCACGACTCCTCAGGACCGCGGTCAATTGAACGTTTACCGTGACGGCAATAAACTGACGTGCTCGATGTACTCGGGCTTCTGCTGCCTGGGCGGGACAACCTATCAGGATTTGTCGGCGTTTGAAATCAACCTGGCTTCTGGAGTGGTGAACAACGTAGGGGCAACGATGATTGTCTGGCAGTGGGGTGATGCGATCATGAACATCCCACGGGTAGGTCGGACACGAGTCACCATCGGCAACCCGGATACGTATGACGCTACGTTGAGTAACACCAACACCGGGGATATTGCTGTAGAAAGTTCTGGTGGTGCTGCGAAGATCTTCACCATGCAAGACGGGAAGTATTACGCTTCGATTACGTCCTACCCAGCGGTTGGGTGGAGTGTGTTCTTCCTGGAAGAAGTCGAAATGATGGTCAACGGCACAATGTATCGGATGCCCACTGGGACAATCGATCTGCGTGACTTCGACCCTGCTCCGCAGAACAAAACGTTCTGGGTTTACGCCACACTGGAAGATCAGAAAGGGCGTTATATCCTTTCGGATACCAAACTGCGACAAAGCGGTAAAATGCTCCACGCCGCTACGATTACCACGGGTCCTAACCAGATCCTGTTGATCGACCGTCGTCAACCATTCTTGATCGGTGACCTGGAATTCAGTTACACCCGGAAAGGCGGGATCATTCCTATGAGCTCCGGCTTCCCACAGGACGATGGCAACTTCACCTTCCTGCGTGCAGCTGAATTGCTTCCTTAACACAGTAACGGCGGGTTAACCCCCGCCTTTACCTCTAGGAGATTTACATGATTGTTCATGGCGGGGAACCACCCTTCATCGAAGATCCCGAACCCAGGTTCGGTAGTGTGATTGAAAAGTTGAACGAACTGGCGTTTTACGTCCAGGAGAAAACGGAGAACTACAACTCGGGCACCAAGGACAAACTGCTGGAGTTCACCACCAGCATGACTGCATTTGTGAACGAGGTAATCCCTCCGATCACTGCTCACTTGAATGCCACGGGTGCTCAGCACGGTGAAACGGCAAAAACAGTCGGGCTGGACTTGAAGGATAACTACCGGACAGCTACTCTGGCTGAACAACAGGCACTGGCGGACGTTGATGCTTTCATGACTCCTCAAGGTGTCAAGGCGGCTATCACCACCAACAACGACAGTTTCGATGCCACGCTGTACCAGAAGAACGACGTGTTGCAAGTATCGTCGTACTTCTTCCCAGATGACTATCCTCGGTTGATCCCTACCCGTCCAGAACCAGTGCGTTACCTTGGTGTGGACGGATATAGTGGTCGCGTACCGATGTTGGTCAACGGCGACCGTATGGTGTTCTCTCCACGTTGTGACGTTGCACGTTATCAAGGTCAAGTCCTGTATGTTTCGGGACCTACCAAGGTGGCTCGTAAAACCCAGCTGGAGGAAATTACAAACGCCAAGAGTTATTACACGGGTTCTGGTTGGAACAACATTGCAGGTGCTTCCAGTGCGGGAACGGTGAGTTTCTTCCATCCCCTCGCTGATAAGAACATCTACGAGTTCAAGAACAGCACTGGATTGCCTGTTGCGGAATCTCGTTCGTTCTTGCTCTACCGTGCTTACGGTGGTGTTGTTTATAAAGGACTCGGTGTTGCGGTTACCCAACCCACACCAACCTCACTGGTTATTAATCACCGTTTCTTCAGGGTTAACTTGTTGGAAACGGATCCAACCATGGTCAACGTGGTGGACGGTTCTTACCCAGCATCGTTCCAGTCGATTGCGGGTAACAGTAACGGGGCAGCTCAAGGTAGCCACACTATCAACGTGTTGGACTTCCTGACGCTTCCTGCCGGCGCTACAGTGGCCTTGGGTGGTGACAGTCAAGGACCTACCTGCTCGTTGTTCTGGAATGCTCAGGATTACGAAGCATACCTGTTTATTGCTGTGAGCTTAGCAGTAAGCTTGCCAGACGGCACTGGTCGTTACATCACTCTGCGTTTCGTTGAGTCGATTATCCCTGGTACTTTGGCTGCGGGTGGTAGTGCTACATTCCGTTTGGTGGGCACTTACACCAAAGACGTGATTCCGGCTACGTTGGTCCCAGCCAGTAATGCTCAATGGTGTGAACCAGGTGACCGTTGGAACATGAACTCTCCGGTGCATTTGCCGGGTTGTGTGCTGGATAACGGGGAAGTTGTCAAGAGTCGTGCAGGTAAGTACGGGATGCGGGTTAAACGCCACCGTAATGCCCTGATGGGCTTGAAAGCTTGGGTAACTGGCCCACGCCCTGTGGTGAACATGAAGAACGCTACAACCGAGATCATGACACCTTCTCGTCATGCGCCTCTCACCGCACTACCTGAACGGATTATTCCGATCACTCACAGCGATCAAACCACCACTTACCTGGTATATGGTCTCGACCTGTCTACCGGGCGTCATGGTTGGCAAGAGTTGTCGTGGAACAGCGGTGATCTGGTAAGTGCGGCCAGTGCCAATCAGTTTGGTATCCGGTTGCCCACAACCATCGCCAAGCAAAACAACCTGGCTGCGTTTCCTCAATCGGTGTCGAGTTACGTATCCTCTTCGGGCAATGGGGCGGTAACCAATGCACTGTGCTTCACCAGTGCTAACGGGTATGAAGGCTACAGCAGCTTCCAGTATGCCGGTGGTGTACTGACCCTGGGTGCTCCGGTTGAACTGTCCCCGTTGTCGTTGTTGTCCTTGCAGGCTTCTGCCAACGCAGTGCTTACCAGGGCCAAGGCCTTTAACCCGGCATTAAACGACAACTTACGCAAAGCTTGTGTCCATGTGTTTGCATTGACGGCTTCTAAAGCAGTCTATCTGATCACTGACGGCATGAGCTACGCGGAAGCAGGCGTGGCGCCATACACCGTGGCTAACGGTGTGTTTGTCCTGGACTTCAACGCTACTGGCGGGGTTAAGTTGACCCGTGTTACAGCAGCTGTGGCGTCTCAGTCAGGCTTGTACCGTGAGTCCTACTCTGGTGACGGTCCTCGGATGGAATTCAGTGACCTGATGGCTATCCAACAGACCACCACTGGATTCTCGGTAGTGGCCACTCGTGCGTACGGGAATCTTTACGGGGATGTGTCGTTCTCGATCACCAACTTGACTGCAGCTGTTCCGACTATTACTGCTGGGCGAAACAACATCGCTCGGTTGTACACGTCGAACGTCTCTATCGACATGGTGGATGAGATCTTCCCAGCATTCCCAATCCCGAACAAGGGTTTGTACCAGTACGACCCTACCACGGACAGCAGCTATGCGACGTTGATGTATAACCTCATCACTCCTACTCAGAAGGTCGATCCATTCGACATCAATGAGACCGGGTGGGTGCATGTGCCTGCTGGCGCTAAACTCATGATGAACGGACGCACCTATGTGCTGGACCAGGATTTCGCTGTTAAAGTGAATACTGCTGGCACCACGTATTGCTACCTGATACGTACGGGTAACGTCTTGTCTGCTGTGGGTTCGAGTGTGCTGCGTGAATCGGCTAACAACGAAGTCATGTTCGGTAAGGCTGTAAACGGAGTGCTGCAAATCAACCACTCCTACTTGGTCATGGATAAACACGTGGTGAGCGCTACTCGCTTAGGTTCTGCGATCCCGTGCTTCGATGACAACGGAGCCAACGGTGTGAACCAGTTCTTCACCCAGCGTGACCGGATCTAAATGCAATATAACCCCTACCCCTATCCCGGGCAACCGGGATAGGGGTAGTAAGGTCAACTTGGCAATGGCGGCGAAGTAACACCACGTCCATTTTCCACGTTACCGTGGGTGTGGAGGTTAAGACTTACGATCATGGTCCGTACATCAGTCAGGCCAATCACGGTACCGGTAGACACGCTGTTGCCGGTGCGGTCTACGTCGCCTGTGTGTTTGTACATACCGGTTTGGGTGTAGTTACCCAATTGTTCAGTATCCCCGGTGTGTTCAAACTTACCTTTCCAATGGGTTGTCCCGATATCAACGAAAGCTTCTTCGGCTTGGATATACAGCTGTTTGGTTCGCAACACAAGTTTCTTATCAGCAAAGACCTGGGTTGTGTCAGGCACCAACAAAGTAGCTGTTTCTCGGTGGACGTCGAAATAAGCTCCATCTGCGTTTTGATACGTCAATGAACGACGCATGTCATCCAAGATGAAGTAGTTCTTCTCGTTACCACCAATAGAGATCTTACCTTCCTGGGTATTGATCTGGACGTCGAACATAGTTGGCTCATTGTTAGCCATCGCTGTCCGTAACTGCATTAACCCTGTGTGGGTAGACACCGTCATCGTGTAGAAGTTATCCACGTTGAACGGAGTGTCCTCTGTCAGGTTAGGGTTAGCACTCCACCCATGGACCACAGTCTCCATGCGGAAGGTTTCCGCATTCATCCCGTCCAGTGTCCAGTAGTAAGTATTCTGCCCCTGGACTTGGTATATCCCTACTGGAGTACCTTCCCGTACGTCAGGCGAAGTAATCCGGTTGGTGTCGCCCATCTTTTTCCAGGTCGCCGGGATTGTATTGCTCTTCATCACCCGACTACGCACTTGCTCTCCAAAGGAGTTAAGACTGGTGCGTTCTACATCTTTAACTTGCGCTGCCACCCGACCGTCCCCGGATGGGAACAGACTGGGTAAGTACACCATGATTTCATTGGTGTTGGTATCTTTGGTACTGGCAACCGTACCCACACCTAAAAATTGAAGTAAACTCATACAACACACCCCATATTCTAGAACCAGTAATGACTTGACCTAGGTAAATACATACCATGCTCGAAAGACTAATTTTAGAAAATTACGTTCCATTACTGTCGAGTAACATTACCAAGGTAGACCTGGACCTGAAACACTTGATCACTTTGATCATGGCTCGTAACGGTACAGGCAAAAGCGCCATCATGCGGGAACTCAATCCCCTCCCTCCGGAAAACGGCAACTACACAGCAGGTGGTCGTAAGTACGTTGAGTGGCGTGTTGGTAAACGACTGTACAAAATGGACAGTAACACCGGCGTGGGTAATGGACACAGCTTCCGTATCGACGACGGCCCTGAGTTGAACACAGGTGGTACGTTCTCAGCTCAGAAAGAATTGGTATACAACCATTTCAACAAGATGGACGGTGGTCTGGTTAAGGTACTGCACGGTATTAAGATTCTCGACCGTTTGAGTGCAATGTCTCCAGGCCGTCGTAAAGACATTATCTTGCAAGTGTATCCGAATGACACCGAATACGCATTGGGTGTCTACTTCAAGTTGAAACAAGAACGTAACGACTTGAAGGCGGCTATCAAGAATCAGGTAGCTCGGTACACCGAAGAGAACAACAAGTTGGCTCGGATCAATCAGCTGGGTATTGCTGAATTGGAAAACCGGATCAAACAGATCGACACTGATCTAAAGAACTCGTTGTTACTTCGCGGTCAATTGGAGAGTGCTAAGCTCGACCCTGATCTGCAAGCTAAATTTGCTTTGTTCAACAAGCTGGTAGATAAACTGCTGACTAACAAACTCAGTGGTGTTATGCACAGCTACGAAGAACTGCAACATGCACACGAGTTTGCTGAACTCTTGGTCAACAAGTATCAAGAGCAAATCAGTGTGCTGAAAGGGGTCATTGGGGAAAGTGCTTCTAACCTCGACGGGATGGAAGACCTGCTTAAAGATCCACAGGCATTCCATTCACAGGCCCAGCACCTAGCGGAAGACTTCAAACGGACTGACGAGTCGATCAAGAAGTTCGATACCTTGTTGAACAGCTACCCGGTGTTTGAAGAGGGTGGTAGTGTCTTTGGAGGGATCGAGTATGTGGCTGAGTCCTTCAAGTCGTACCTGAACCGAGTGGCAGTGGCCAGTACTCCTGAACTGACCAGTGGAACTTATAAGCAATGGCTGCTCGAGCAAGAACAGCTAGCGAATAAGCAACGCGGTATTGCTAGTCAGTTAGAACAGCTTCGCCATAAGCTTAAGCATTACGAAAACGCTGACACGATTAACTGCCCGGATTGTTCCCATGAATTCAAAGTGGGGATTACCAAACAAGACGTGCAAGCAGTGCGCGATCAGATCAGTGCGTTTGAACGGCAGACCGACGAGATCAAGCACCGAGTAACCACACTGGATAACTTGATCGAAAATGATGCTGAGTGGTACTTGACGATGAACCAGTTGTTTGTGTTCGTCCGAGAGAACAGCAACGTTAAAGTACTCCCGGAACTCATCAAGCACTTCGACATTGGTAAGGTGCCGAGCAGTCGTCTGTGTAACGCTCTAGATTTGTTTATGGAGCGTTCTAAGCTGTTGGCTTACCGCCAGACGCTGGAAGACGAGAAGAAGGTTGTAGACGGTCGTTTGGAGCTCTATGCACGAGAGAACTTGTTGGACATGGCTACTCATGTACAACAGCTTGAAGCAGACCTGAGCAAAGCTACCAATAAAGCTAAGTTCTATCAACGTCGTGCCATGGTGTTGAAAGAACAACTGGATGCAATTCAGTCGTATGGAAACGACATGCAGAAACTCCGCCAACTCCAGTACGAGCTTTACAGCGGCATGTCTAACCGAGCGGATGTGCAACTGCGTAGTTACGTAGATCAGAACATCAGCACACTCACCAAGTCTAAAGATGAACACTTGGCGTCTATCATTCAAAACAAGTCACTGAATGCTGTGGTCGAATCGATCTCGACTGATATTGAGAACTTGAAGCGTCGTCTCAATAGTGTCAGTGTCCTGATGGATAGCCTGTGTCCGAACAAAGGTCTGATCGGTAAGTTAATGAGTGACTTCATTAACTCACTCTGCGGTAACATCAACGCAGTGATCAAGAAGATTTGGAACACTCCTTTGTACATCAAACCATGTGCCAAGGAGAATGGAGACCTAACCTACAAGTTCCCAGTCGTTACCGGGGAGAAAGCACCTACCCCTGATCTGTCTGATTGCAGTGGGGGTGAAACCGATGTGCTGGATTGGGCCTTCCGCTTTGTACTGCTCGACTACGTAGGCTTCCCCTTCCCATTAATCATGGATGAGATCGGGGTTTCTTTCGACGAGATTAAACGTGGTCGTTTCTTTAACTTCATCCAAGAGTACACCCAAGGCAAGAATGCGCGACAACTGTTCATGGTTTCGCACTACTTCAGCCAGTACGGGATCTTCAAAGACCCGAACGTTATTGGGTTACATTACGAAGGGCTCACTATGCCCGGTGAACCTAACAAACACAGCTTGATTGTGTAGGGAATATTTAAAACCTATATTACTAAGTTGTCACGGGACGCGAGGTAACTCAGGTTATCTCCCTTCCTTGTTAGGTTTACAGAATGTCGCACATTTTTATGGAAGTAAAAGCTACATGCATCAACCATTCCGTTTGCCTTTTCAAGAGAACATTCCCATGCAACTTCAAGTATCTGTCGTACAGGATGCGTTAGGTGTACTGACGCCCAACTTCGGTGGGCCTGGTAAGGCTACGGTGACCATCAATAACAACGAAGGGGCTAAGACGGCCACCATCGCATTCTTTGGTGTGAACCAGGCGTTGGTCACTTTCGACGCTTTCGGCGTGCAAGGTATTTCCTACACCGCATTGAATCCGATGCATGACGAAGTTATTGCTCAGAGCATCGAGAACATCATGCAACACATGAACGCTAACATGTTGGGGTAAGTCTATGAGCTTGGATCGTGCTACTGTTGCTCTCCAGTACCAGCAATTGTGTAAAACCTTGGAACTGGAACCAAAACAAGTCGTACTGAGTGCCGGCGCCGCCATGGTGCTGTTGGGTCTGCGCAAGTACACCAATGACCTGGACGTAGCGCTGCCTCCAGAAGTCTTTGAGAAACACAAAGCACGTAAGGGCTCACAGCAAGGCCTGTTGGGGGAACTGGTAATCTGGGATGGTCTCACCGACCTCCACTCTCTCCCAGCTGATGTACAGGTCATGGACCACTTGGGGGTAACCATTTACCATCCGGTGGACTTGATCAAAGAAAAAGAAACAATGGCCAACCATCCTGATCGGAAACCCGAGAAGGCAGCACAAGATCGAAAGGACATTCAAGGGCTTAAACAACTCCTTGAGAATGTTTTCCATACTAGGGCGCAACTCGAGCAAGCCGGGTTGCAATTGACAAAAGAAAAGGTTTGACATGTTCAAAAGTGCTTATGGTATCGCAGTGACTTTGCGGGTTCTTTTCGAAGATCACGCAATCCCATCCGACCACATGGTCGTGGGTGGTGGCGGTGCATTAGTGGCTATGGGGCTCCGTGAGGAAACCCAGGATATCAACCTGTGGTTGAACGAAGAATCATTCCGCAAGTTGGCTGCTCACCAGAACGTGATCTGCCACCCGATGGTCGATACGGCCTTCCAGTACAAAAGCGGTCACGGTGCGGAGTGGGACAAAGAAAATCCCATCTGGATCCGTAAACGTAACACCTACTTCAAGGTCGTTGTGGAAGAAGACCTGCAGATTTTCGACGTCATGACGTTGATGATCCAGAAGCGCGGCGGTTACACCCAGCCAGAGCGTCCGAAAGCCAAGCGTGATCAAGACCTGATCGACATCCGCTTGCTGAACGACCTCCTGGCCGAGAAGAACAAGGTCAAAGCAGTTGCTTGAGTGTCTAGGCGCTGGGGGTAACCCTGGTGCCTAGCCTTATAACTGCTTTCTGATATTTCGAGGTTAAGTATGGCTAAACAAAACCCCATCTTCGCAGAGATGGAAAAGCTCAGCAAAGACATCGTCTATTACGCTGATCAGTATTTCAACAAGGATAAAACCCTTATCCAGAACCATGTCTATGACGACATGGTGAAACGGTTCGAGGAACTCCGTGAGCAGTATCCTGAATATGCGGAACTGTTTGAAGTTCACAACAAACCCGTTCCTATCCACGAGCCCACGTCGAATGGCTTGAAGGTGATCAAATTCACTAACCCCATGCAGAGCTTGAAGAAAGCCTTGTCCTGGGAAGACGTAGAGCGTTTCTTGGCTAAGTTGCCTAAGGACACTGCGTACTTTTACGAAGTCAAGATCGATGGCTTGGCGTTGGAGATCCACTACGTCAATCGTAAGCTGTCGACTATCTTCACTCGGGGTGATGGCCTAGAAGGGGAAGATGTTACCCATGCGCTACCCCTGTTCGGACACATACCCCTAGAACTGCCTGAGTGGTGCCCAGAAGACTTTACCGTGCGTGGTGAAGGGGCTATCACCAATGAGACCTTCCGTCTCTATAACGAGACCGCTGTAAAGAAAGCAGCGAATCCTCGTAACGCGGTCAGTGGTTGGGTAAGAGCATCCCTGGAAAACCAGAACCAAGCTGTGAAAGGGTTGTTGACTTTCTACATCTACTGGTCGGATGACAACCTGGGTAACACCGAGTATGACAAGCTCCGGTTGTCCTGGACTATCATGGGCTTCTATCCATCCCCGGAAGCCAGTCTGGAAGCTATCAAGGAAAACCTGGAATGCGACATCGTCCCAAATGACGGTATCGTGATCAAGGTAAGGAACCTGGAGCTCTACAAGGAACTGGGTGGTAACAGCCGTCATCCTCATGGAGCGATTGCTTACAAGTATCCGTTCGAAGAAGCGGAAACCACACCTGCAGACGTCGAGTGGAATACGACCAAGACAGGGCGTGTAGTTCCAGTCATCATTTACAGTCCCGTACAGCTGGGTGGAGTAACTTGCACACGTGCTTTGCTCGACAACTACTATCAATTTGTTTCCCTGGGGCTACGTGCTGATAGCCATCTGGTTATCACTCGCAATGGCGACGTTATACCTCGCCTCGACCGAGTAATTAACGCAGGTGAAGGCAAACTGTTTGAAGCGCCTACAGAGTGCCCTAGTTGCTCGTCAGTGCTTGAGGTACGTAAGGGACGTCGTAGCGCTGAACTCGTCTGTACAAACGTTACAGAGTGTCCTGCGCAGCTTCTGATGCGCTGTGTGGCTCTGGTGCATAAGAAGTGTCTGGATATCGATGACCTGGGTCCGGTTAAGCTGGCTGAGTTGATTGAACGGGAACACATCTTCGCACCGTCGGACATCTTGGCTCTGAATGAGCGAAACGTGGGTGAGAAGATCGCTAACCGCATCCGTGAAGTGCGTAAAGGTGTTCCTCTGCATCGTGCTATCAAAGCTTTGGGTTTGCCGGGTGTGGATTTGACTCGGGCTAAGAAATTGGCCAACGCAATTCCTTCTACCCATGTGGGTCCCGGCATTCTACCCACTAAGGTGCTGGATTGGTTGTACGTTCCTGAGAACATCATGTCAGTCCCTGGGTTCTCCACAGGCCTTACCCTGGGGATCTCCACGGCCTTACGCCATGAAGAGTTCTACGAGAACGCCAGGGACACCTTGAAATGGTTGGAGATCAACCATGACACCGATAACGAAACCCTGATCAAAGGAGTCATCACCGGTAGTTTGGGGCGGGAACGAGAAGAACTCACCGAGTACTTCGGCAAGAATGGCATCGAACTGGTCGAGAACTTGACCAGGGATTGCCAGTTTATCATCGCTGGGGAAAAACCTAGTAACAGCAAAGTGTTAAAAGCAACTGAACTGGACATACCTATGGTAGAGGCTACCGAAGTTTCCAGCGTCGACAAACTCATCGCAACAGTTAAAGGGTTAGTGAAATGACCGAGAAAACCGCAGCAGCACAGAAACTCGTACCGGCTCCAGTTGTCAAGGAGGTAGCCGCCCCTGCCAAGGTGGAGAAGGTCGAGAAGAAGGAAGTGAAGCCAGCCGCTGAAAAACCAGCCAAGAAAGAAAAGGTCGTTGCTCCAGCAGCCAACGACGATAAAGACACCCGTGGTGGTGGTAACAACCGTGGATTCGCACCGCGTCGTTACTACGGTCATATCGAAATGCCAAAGGTTGCCCCGGGGGAAGATGCCGTGTTCGACAATGGTGCCAGCAACGGTTTCCGTTTCCGTAACGCCCCTACGCCAGAAGAACTGGCTCATCTGGCCAAGTCGAAGATCGATCGCGAGATCACCGACAAAGAACTCAGCCAACTGCCAGGCAACGCCGTGGTCGTTTTCGGCCATCTGCTGACCCCTGCCGAAACTGGTCGTGTCCTGCGACGCCCTGATTCGGAAGGTCGCGATCTGTCACTGTTCTCGTACCACCTCATCAGCGGCCAAGCTGTCGACCCGAAGCTGGTCGGTGCTGAATTCGACCTGTATCGCTTCAACCTCAACGGCCGTCACCACACCATCTATGTCGGTGGTGATTCCAAGGTGAACATCAAGTCGATCGGCGACGATTGCTACTACGACCTGCTCGAGAACAACCGTGAGGGCATCAACCGTGATGGACCCGCCCTGGTAGTTCTGTACAACTCCGAAAGTGACAGCGACACGTTCTTCGGTGAGTCGAGCATGGTCAACGTCAAAACCACCGCCTGCATGCTCAGCTCTTCGCACCTGATCGTCAACCCTGAGTCGGAAGAAAGCAAAGCTTCGCGTCCGTGGGGCTTCGCCGGCGGTGGTAGCGGTGTGCACAAGATCGAAGTGGGCGAGAGCTACGAGCGTGTTCAGCTGGAACAATCCAGTGCAATCGATTGCAAGCTGACCGGTGGTGCGTACTACTTCTCGCACCTGACCAAAACCAAGATCCGCAGCAACACCTTCGTCAAGACCCGTCGGCTGTACTCCAACCACACCAGCATCATCGGCAACAACATCTTCCTGGGTGGCGTGACCGTGAACAACTCGCTGCTGAAAGCCAGCCGTGACGTTCGCATCGCCAACCAGACCCTCGAAGGTGTCAGCATCGATGCTACCGGGATCTTTGCTCGCAACAAGTTTGCCATTACCAAGATCGATCTCCCGAACAACTGGGTGAGCGAACTGAACCTGGTGCGCGTGTCGCCAACCGAAGTGGAACTGTCGACTCGCTTCAACCGTTCCAGTGTCACCATCGAAATCGGTGATGACCAGTGGAGCATCTGTGAGCGTATCGAAAACTGGATGAAGACCGACGAGGCCAATCTGTTCGACTCCAACCGTCGTTCCGGCAAGGTCGATGACGACGTCATCATCCAGAGCATCATCCGTTACGTAACCGACACCATCACCTCTCGTCTGAACGTGATCCGTACCCTGGATCGTGTGATGGAAATGGCCCAAGAGATCGAAGGCGACAAGAACTATCGCCACGAGTTCAGCGGGTTCTAATAAGTGAACCAGGATGGGGGACTCATCATCCCCCATCCTTTTGGAGTTATGATGGCCAAGCCAAAAAAGAAACCCGAAGAAATTATCGTCTGGACGGACGGCAGTGCCAAGAAAAACCCAGGCCCAGGCGGTTATGCTTTCTTGGCTTATCAAGGCGATGTCAAGGTAGAGCAATCCCAAGGCTATTTTCTGACGACCAATAACCGCATGGAAATAATGGCTGTTATTGCGGCCTTGGAAGAACTGGGGCCTGGTAAACATTTCAACATCCACACGGATTCTCAGTTTGTTATCGATTCGTGCACTAAGTGGATCCGTGGATGGGCAAGAAACAACTGGGTTACATGGGGGTCTGGTGCCCCTGTAAAGAACCCCGATTTATGGAAAGTCATGCTGGAACTGCTTAATCTGAACAAGGTCAAGTGGACCAAGGTAAAGGCACACTCCGGTATCCCTGATAACGAATACGTGGATGTCAAGGCCAAAGAGGCTGCTGATAATCCAGAGTTCCACGATACTGAATACAGTGGGGTGGCAAATGTTTGACGCAAATAAAGAAGCGGAAGCCTTTTATATCGAACAGGTGGCCCGTAACAAGGCCTTCTTCGAAGAAGGCATGAAAAAGCTGTTCGCCCTGAAGTTCAATCAGATCCGCGAGTTGATGGTAGAGTTCTCTCGTACCCGTGGGTCTGTTCACATCGCGCACATCGATGACAACTGCTTCATTGCTTTCATCGGTGACAAGGATGCAAAGCTGGAAGAGTTTGCGGTTTACGACTTCACGGTTTGTGGTGTTCCACAGTACTACGTTGAAGAAGATGGTACCTACAAGTTCTCCTGCCATATGGACGAGGTGAAAGCTGCGGCCAGCATGGAAAAGATCATCAAGTACTTCAAGGACAATACCAATGCCCACGCCTCCGGTTGATTTAGGTCTTCGAGTCATTTCCATCGATCCAGGATCGGAGAATATGATCACGTACAACCTTACCGTCGACCCTGATGGTAAGGTGTATATGGAACACTGTGGTAAACGGATCGAAGTCACCAACGGTGACCGTGCCGTGAAGCTGCTCCAGGACATGACCTATAACTCTGATTTCAGTATCCGCCCAGACTCCATGACCGTTGTGGCTGGAGATGGACGAGCTGGATGGACTCCCCCTAACAAGGACAACCTCCTTTTCAAGTACAGCCTCAACGAAATCGTAGGGAAAGACGATGCTTAAACTGTTGGTTATTGTTTTTGCTTTCGTGGGACTCGTGGGGTGTGAAGAAAGGGTAGTTACCCACACTACCCGAGTCACCATGGAAGTGATGGCAGTTCATCTGAAAAGCAAGAAAAGAAGTAAGGTAGATCTACGGATTGTTGGTACTTCGGTGATCTACAAAGATCAGCGTTTGTATTGCAAGAAAACCAAAGCTGCGAAAGTTCGCATCGGCAGCAAATGGGACGTAGTGGTAGAAGATTACCGCCAGGGAAATCGTTATGGAAGCGACCTCAAAGGTGTTGATGCCATTTGCGTCCTGAGTCAATAAGGAGCTCTTATGCCGCAGTTTTCTTTTTTGCGTACGTATACAGCCACCCAGCCTGAAAATGGTGAATTGGTAGGGGAGTTCCGCTATTTGGACTTCCGCAAGTTCCCGTACATCCGTCAAAATGGTGAATTGGTAGGGGAGTTCCGCTATTTGGACTTCCGCAAGTTCCCGTACATCCGTCAGTCGGTAGACCTCGCCGGGTCTACCCTGTTCAATCGCGTCTCGGATGCTGAGAACCACGCCAAAGTGTTTGCGGAAGACGCAAACAAGATGGGCGCTGGCGCTTGGCTGCAAGGACGTGATGAAGTTTATTTGATTGTAGAAGTTGTGCGTTACGAAGGCGACTCTGATTTGTCGATGTCTGCCTACTCCCGCGTTCTGGAAACCCTCCACTTCAAGAAAGGATAAGAAAATGGAAAGCGAATACCTGCTGGAGATTACCCACGAGCGTCGTAGCACTCGTTACTGTAACGAGGCTGCTCGTCAGGCTGCGGACGAAGCCTCCCAGCGTATCCACAAGAAGTGCGCCAAGGGTATTCCCTACGTGGCGATCCACATCAAGAACCCGCGCTTCGTTGCGCGATAAGGACATCGCATGTACCGTTTCTACAAACACGGAACTGAATGGCGGTTCATCAAGAAAGGCCAAGAAAAATCCGAACCCATAAACACGTTTGCCTTGGAAAGCATCCTCGGTGTGACGGGCACCCGTGAAGTAATCGTTTTGTGTAAACAGCCTAACGATGAAATCTTCCACGTTACCGTGAACAACGGATTTATCATCAAAGTAGAGGAAGTGAACGAATTCACCGATTCTGTCTTTGGTGAGGGCGGAGACGAAGTCTTCTTTGAACGCATTGGCCGTTATGAAAGAACCGAGTTCTTTGCCGAGGAGTGTTAAATTTGTCTTTTGAATCCCAACATGACGTTGTAGTGCTGTACCACAAAAACTGTCTCGACGGCATCGCCGCCGCGTGGTGCGCATGGAATTCCTTGCATTACGAATGTGATCTCGTCCCGGTTCAATACCAGGATGATTTCGAAGAGATGTTCGGGCCTGGCTTCGAGAAGCTGATGGGGAAGAAGGTCTACTGCCTGGACTTCGCTTTTGACTTGCAGACCACCACATATCTCATGGGTATCTGCGAACTGCTGGTTCTGGACCACCACGACACTGCTGCAAAGAACCTGAGTTCTATTGCAGTAAACAACTGGTCGAAGGGTTGGTACCACAAAGAAGCTGGACAGTCGCTGGTTATCGTGGATCAGAACCATTCGGGCGCTATGCTGGCCTGGTTGTGGTTCCTCGGCCCTGGTCCTGAAACCCCAGCCTTCCCTCCAGAGCAAATCCGCTTTGTGGAAGACCGCGACCTGTGGAAGTGGCAAGTGGATGGCTCCCGTCCGTGGACTGCAGCTGCATTCAGCCATGAACTGACCGTCGAGAACTTCGACTTGCTCATGATGGTCCCGGTCACCACCACTATCGTGGAAGGTACAGCTATCCAGCGACACATGGAAAAAACCATGAATGTCCTGGCCAAGTCTGCTCGCCGCTTCCAACTGGATGAGTACGACGTTCCGATTGTCAACTGCAACGCTTTGTTCGCCAGTGACCTAGGGGCTAAGCTGGCCCAGGAAGAAGCCTTCTCGGTGACCTACAACGATTCGCAGAACGCGCGTCAGTTCTCTCTGCGGACTTCCCGCAAGGATATCAAGGTCAATGAGATCGCTGAACGCTTTGGTGGTGGTGGACACCCCGGCGCGGCAGGTTTCCGTATCCAGTTCGATGACGACCGCTTCTTCATGTCGCATCTCGAGGTACGCTCCAAATGAACCTGCTCCGTCGCAAGCCTCGCCCCACCTGGTTCAACCGGCACGATGAAATCGGACCCAACTACAAAGCGATGATGACCAGTGAGTTCAACTGCCTCCGTTTGGAGGCTTTGGAACGGCTGCGTACGTTGGGGTATTTCGATGAAGATGCCAAGGAACTCCAGTGCTTCAATGTGGAAATCCGCAATCCAAGGAAAGTGGATGTCTTGGGTAACCCACACCTGCCGGATCAGTTTACCTACCAAGTGACCACGATTCTGCATCCGACACCACAGTTCATCATCACCCGCAACTACCACATCAAAGGTAAACGGTTTAACCATTCCAAGTGTTTGGTTCCGTTTGCTGCGTGTGGGGCCAACGGGATGATCTTTGGTCGCCGTGGTATTGGTGTGCATCCTGAACAGTTCCGTGAGATCCTCAACAAGCTGAAGAACTGGGACATCCTTCCTGCTAAAAGGCCGAGCAAATGACCGAGCAAGCAACTGAACCACGCATCCTTGAGATCATGCGCCTGGGTAAAGAGATCCTCGATATCCAGGGCAAGATAGACAATAGCTTCGAAGTAAAACCGGCTATCAATCTGACCACCATGGAAATCGGTGAAGGTTTCCATCAGGTTATTCTCAACGTCGACCATGTTCCGCGGGTAGCATTGTATAACTGGAATGTGTCGGTAGAACCGTTGTTGATCTTCGGCGAGAAAACCTACTTCCCGCAATTGTCAGGAGGTGACCTCGATTACTTCCTGGCTATCGTCAAGAAGGGGCTTGCCAAGATGCAACACTTCCATGCATCTTTGACTGCTCGTTGAATGATCGTATAGGCTACCCGGCAGCTGCCGGGTAGCCTTACTCCTTTTATTTTTGTCTTGGGGTTAATTATGGAACTGGACTACAGCTACATCCAAGTCAAGCTGCGTGAAGACATGGTCAAGGACGTTTACGCCGACCTCTTCAAAGCAGGGCTGCGCATCAACGATAAATACGAACTGCATTGCACCATGATGTACGACGAACGGGATCTTGAAGAACCGTTGTCTATCCTGGACCCACACCGTGAGTTCCGTGCCAAGATCATCGGCATGAGTGTACTGGGAGATGCTAACGTATTCCATCTGACTTCTGACGAACTCCTGGAGAAATTCCGGGAACTCAAGGAAGACGGTTACGAACACTCTTACGGAACGCCCTTGTTCCATATGAGTCTTGGCTATAAGCTCGACGACTACGAAGTCCTGATCATGGATCAGGTATTCTCCGAATGGATGGGCAGGGAACTGGTATTCAACAACCTTTCCTTTGGCTTTAAGAAGGAACCTAAGTAATTAATTTTTAATTTCTAGGTTTGTTCAGATCTATATAACTTGGGTGAATCAATAACAATGAATATTAGTTTTCAACTAATAATCCAACCCAGTTATAGGAGATCGCCATGCATCCCCAAATCGAAGTAATCGTAGCCGCTGTGGAAAACGCTCGTACCAATAACCTGCCGCAGCTGGTTACGGCGATCTTCAAGCACTACATCCTCGACGAGTCGTACGTCCACAAGGACGTACGGCAGTCGATTCTCAGCGAAGTGAACGCCAAGCTGGGTACCCGTTTGTCCATTACCCAGATCAAGAAGGCCAACCTGAGTCTCCTGGCGCAGTATCCAGGTGATCTGCCAGCCAAGCCTAAACTGGTCGAAGTCGAAGAGCTGCACGGGAATTCTGAGCTCCCTGCCGCAAACATCCAAGCTCAGAACAACCAAGCTGCTACTCAACAAACCCTGGAGCAAGAAAACATGACCAACGCAAACACCGCCGCTGCCGTAGAAACCGTCACCACCTTCGACATCTCCGTTCTGAACGAGCTGAAGACCGCCGAAGACTACGTTGCTGCTGCCGCCATGACCAAGCCGGTTCGTGACCTGCTGATCCAGACCCTCAGTGTCCGTCCTGAAACCAAGTCGGCCAAAAAGCGTTTCGCCTTCTTCAGCACCTGGCTGCATGACGTCGCCGGCAAGAAAGCGGTCAAGGCCTACGTCAAGTTCGCTGAAACCGTCGAAGGTCACATCGACAACACCGACGACCGTATCAGCTGCTTCCTGTGCCTGACCAAAGTCGGCGCTGAGCGTTCGGCTGAGTTCGGTGCGCATGTGGTCGGTGGTGCTTCGCCTACCCAGGCTGCTGAAGCTGTGGAAGCCAAAGGCAAGAAAGAAGCCGCTGCCGCCAAAGAAGCGGGTCGTTCCGGTTACAGCTTCACTCGTGCCAACGACGACGGCATCCGTTCCGGCTGGGTGGCTGTGGCTGGCGCTGTGGTCGGTGGTGGCCTGGACATGATGAAATCGGGCTTCTCCATCGGCTCTGTTGCCGGTACTGCTGTGGCTGGCGTTGGTGCGTACTTCGCTGGCGAGATGCTGGACGACTACATCGACAACGAGTACATCCGTTACGCCGCTGCTGGCGCACTGGGTGCTGCTCTGGGTATCATCGGTTCGCGTATCGGTGGTTCTCTGCTGCCGAGCGATCTGTTCACCGGCGACAGCGCGCCTGAGCTGGTGAGCGACAAGCCGACCGTCGTGGTCAACGTCCCTGCTGCACAACCAGCCATCTCCCACGTCCCTGCTGCTGCCGGTTTCTTCCCCGGCCTGTAAGACCTGATCGGTGAACAGGGGGAGTCCTTCGGGGCTCCTCCTGCTAACCTTTTCTTTTTTGCTTTAAGGAGCTTCGCCATGAAATCTCTTTTGATCGCAATCTTCATGACCGCCGGTACTCCTCCCCAAGCGATCCACATGGAAACTACCGATTGCCGTGCTTCGATGGAGCAGGTAATGAAAAGTTACGGCATGGATAAGTATATTAAGACGTGGTCCGTGTCCAGCATGAAAGCTGATAATGGGACCAGTACGCTCAAGATTACCTGCAACCCAGTTAAGTAAGGATGCCGCATGTTTAAAGACCCACGAGCCGTGACCCCAGAACAAGCAGCCACCTTGCGTGATCTGGGTATTAACCTTATCGAAGTGGCTACACCAGTGCCTGCCCGCGACCGCTGGCGGAAGAAGGTAAGTATTGGTAAATCCACTGTCGAAGTCACCTACGTGGCTACTATCGGGTATGACATCGAGATTACTCGTTTTAAAGGGTGGGTACGACTCCACATCGCCCCTGACCGGGTAAGACTGTTGGAACCACCCCGTTGCTTCGATTACGTAGAAGCCTGTACGCAACTTACAGTCGCTACCATTGGTTGGCATTTCTCAGAACCTGCCCTCACAGCCAGTATCGCTGATCTGGTTACCGCAGAGGTTAAGCGACTCATGGAAGGTGGAATGTCGGAACAGGACGCTTACCGGGAAGTGGCCCGCCTCTTAGAAGTACGGGACAACCCACCTCAGTTATTACACCCTAGCCTGGATGATAAAGCATCCTGGTTGAAACGTTACCAGCAGGTCCATAACGTAGATAACACTGACGCGGAGATCGAGTACCGTCGCCGACGTCGTGCTATGAACCTGTTCGATATCAAATTCATAGAGTACTTCTCGACTATCGACGAAGACCCTACCGAACCAGACAACCTGAAGAAATTCATGGAGCAAATTAAAGATGTTTAAACAACCCGATAAAGAAGAAGACCTCAACAAGCTGAAGGAGCTTGTACGTCAGTTTGTCACTGACATCGGCATCTATAAGGAAGAACTGCCCAGCGACGAAGTTGTCCGTAATTACGGCAACTACAAGATCGTTTTGCAGTACTCCGGAACCTGCACCCCCAAACGTTTCACCCAGCTGGACATTACCGAACGTGTCCCTGGTTATGTAGGTCCTGGGCGTATGGTGTCGTGTACGCGTCAGATTGCCAACTTCCGTGTAGTAGAGGAAACCAATCAGGTCGATTTCCTCACCTACTACACCGCGTTGGAACTCATCGAGATCCTCAAGGGTTACCTGGGGATGTACGAGAAACTCTTGGTGCCCATCAAGGAGATGGTTAATACCTTGAGTAAAGCCCAAGCTATTCCTGACGACATGACTGACTGGATCAGTATTCTCGAACTGGGTCGTTGGCGTTTGGATGTGGACCGTTTGCAGAAACGGGGTTACCACATCTCTATCATCGATACGCACATGCAGGAGCTCGTGCTTAAAATCAGGATCAGCGAACAGTGGGAGCTTATCGGGAAACCGGATGCCCACTATCACGCTGAACAACCTGGTTTCTTCAAGGAGATCACGCATCACCTCCAAACGAAGAACTATATCGTTGCTCAACAGAACTTAGGTCTGAGGGGATAGCTATGGGCAAAGAAAATCCGAAACCACGTCAATCACGTCCGATCCTGTGCAATCCATGTGATGGCACACTGAACCGAGTGTGGGTGGCGGAATACATGGCACTGCATGGAGTGACCATGGAAGTGGCGTTGGAACACGCGGTTCACGCCATGAAGAATTTCGCGGCAGGGTTGAAAGACACCATTGCCAAGCTGGAGATGTCGGATGAGGAAACTCTGAACAACATCCAGTGCTTCCAAGAGAAATACAAAGTCGTTCCTGGACACTACCTCCAGATCCCGTTGGTCAACATGTTCGAACGTTACGAGGATTAACACATGGATGACAAGAAAGACAGTGCATTCGATGCATTCAACGAAGAAATCGACAAAGCCATCGCTGAACGGGTACCGCAGTTCAAGGAACCGGATAAGCGTCCCCGCCCCATGCTTTGCCACATCCATGGCCTGAATCCTACCTGGATCGCCGAGTACAAGGCTCAACACGGTATCTCCACCGAGGAAGCCATTGCTGCCGCCAAGATCATGCTGGATCGACAACTCCATGCGGTGACCAAGGCTCTGGCAGAACTCGGCTATAAAGACGGCGACGCCTACAAGGGTGTGGTTCGTTTCATCGAGGACTACAAGGTCATTCCAGGTCAGTACGGACCGATCAAGCTCGTCACCCCTCCGAAGGTTGAACCGCAGGATGAGTGACAGACCTAGGTTCGACTATGAGGTAGCCGAGGCTGTTGCTCGGCGCCTCCACACACTCTTTGAGGGCTTACCTGCTGAGCAGGTACAGGCAGCTTTCGAAGAGCTTATTGATGACTACACCATGGCGCACCATGGGATTACAGTCATGGATCAAGTGCGCAAGGTTAAGACAGCTAACAACGGACGCAGTACGTGTATCCAGCCGTTGTTGAAAGGACGAGCGGTTTTGATCTCGTCTTATGGGTTTACTGTAAAGAGTGAATCCACGTGCAAGTGTGGCCGGGGGTTCTTAGTCCTGGACGAAAAGAACGAAGAAGATTTCCAAAAGGAGCGGGTCGATGGGTAAAGTGCAAGAAGTATTAGAGAAGCAGCGTAACCAACAGCACGATTTCCACATGGACGTCTGTCGGTACATTCGTTATGGGATGTTCGATTTCAAGAAGGAACTGATCAACAAAGATCAGTCCATCGTCCTGACCTGGAATGATCGGATCGAGCATTACGACACCAAGTTCGCTCTGACCATCGACGGGCTGCAACTGGTATCCTGGTCTAAAGACGGTAGCTTTTTCAACTGGCCTACTCCAGAAGCAGAAGCAGCTTACAACCTCGAGAAAGTCGCCGGTATCATGGAAGACTTCTTTATCGAGTACCTGGACACCGACAAGACCGGTGGTGAGTGGCAGAACCAGATCGTCCGTGAAGGCAGTAAAGGCTTCCGCCGTGAGCACAACATGCCGACTCAGGTCGAGATGTACGGTAAGCACTGTCCGATCGATAGCAGCGACGGTATGTACGACCTGGGCAATTGGTTGCGGGCTATCGGTATCTACAGCAACTTCATCGAACAGAACCAATGGGAAGTCGGCCTGTTCTTGATCAACATCAACCGTAACAACTGTACGTTTGACGTGCACATGCGTAGCACCGGTGAGCGGTTGTTCCACTACCATGTCTCGGACAGCCACACGACTCACGTCAGTGTGCAATACTCCAACAAGGTAAACACCAAGATCATGGCCTGTGTCATGTCCCAGTTCTATCACACAGTGCGTAACTGGTGGAAAGACTCGGGCAAACTCAGCAAAGAGCCGCCGGTTACCTACATGGAAGGTACTACCCGGTATATCACTCCAGCTTGGATCATGTGGAGCGATCTGACCGACGTTAAGGGTCCTCCCAGCACACTGGACGGTTTGGTAAGGGCTGGTATGCACAAAGCGCTTTCCGACCTGGAGAAGCGTCGTCCGGTCCCAGAAGGCACGGGTTACCAGATCCGGGCGCAAAACATGCAAACGGCGAAGTTCATAATCGTCGAAATTAAAGAAACCGTTCTCTGCAATTAAGGAGTTAATGTGGAAACCAATCAGGACGTTTACAAAGCACGCACCCAGCAGTTGGAAAGCCTGCTGAACGATATGTGCGATGCACGATTCGGCAACTGGCTGCGCAGCAACTTCATTGGGAATTTCCCTATTTCCAGTAGTGCAGCCTTCGAAGTACAGCACTATGGTAGCGAAAAGCCACTCTCCTACGAATACAGTTCGTACGGTCATGTCGTGGTGGACAACATCATCCGTCGTTTCAATGTCCCGCGTGTCAAGGACACTGAAGTGGTAGTGGATGTGGGCCCAGCCCCGGTTGATCTACTCAGTGCTACGGTGAAGTTTGCCATGGCATTGGGTGAGCACATCAAGACAGCCCATCCACAACCCCAGCCATTCGACCCGAACTCTCGTCAGCACATGATGATGGTCAACCAACAGTGGATTGACTGGTACCGGTCGCAACACTACTCTGATCTTCAGGTAGCCTGGACCGAGTGTGCCAAGTTGGTGTACCAGCACCACAACAGCACTGCTTCCGAAGATGTACTGCTGATGCCTGATCCGCATAACCATCGGGTAATCATCGTCTTCCCGAAACTGACCGACGATTCTTACCGTCCGTAATAAACCGCGTACTACTCCTGCCCCGCGGGGCAGGAGTAGTATTACATTTTAACAAAGTTACACATCTATATTACTAATTGGTAATCCCAGTACCAATTTTTTAAAGGAGCTCCATCATGCGCGAGAACTATTTCGTTATCCAAGTGGATGCCAAACGTCCTCAGGACAAAGAACCCACTACCAAGTACCTGGCATACGACCTGCAGTCGGGTGGCTACCCTTGGTTCCCTGACAACGTCACTTCCGCCCAATTCTTCAAGAAAGTCGAGGACGCCCGCGAAGAGATCCAACGTTGGAAAGAAGAGAAGCCCACCGTTTACAACAACGGCCCTACCGATGCTTTCCGTCAGATCTGCTTGCCAAGTACCTTGCGCCATCTCGGTGAAGGCGGTGGTGACGGCAACTACCAGTTCCGTATCCGTATCCTGGAACTGAAGGGCAACTCGCTGGCAGAGATGTCCATCGCGGCTGTCAGTGATCTGGAAGTTCACGCCACACAGTATTCTAACGAACCAAACAAACACCCATTCACAAGCTGGAAGGAGACCCTCCGTTGAACCACAAAAAGAATTTCTTGTGGGATTCCGTTGTCGAGCTGTTGGATAAGTTCGAAGAAACCAACAAAGGGATCGCTGGTATGACGGTGTCTGACCTCGGGGAACCAGGTGACCCACCGCGCATCATGTGCTTCCAGAAAGCTGTTAACCGTGCCAACCTCAACGAGTTTGGTATCCTGGTGGGCGAGTACGTTGTGGGGATGTCTGATATCTCCTGGATCGCAACGGTCTCGGTAGATGTCAAAGATCCGGATATGTCGTTGGCGGTTGATTACATCGATAAGTCATCGACTATTACTCGGGAAGAAGTTAAGAACCTGATCCAGGAATTGGTCAAGCACTTAACTCAGTTAACGAACCCTGCACCAGCTCAGGCTGTTTTACACTAAAGGAAATAAGTCATGCAACAGGAACAAGGTCTAAAGGCACTTTACCTCGAACTCGAAAAGTTCTGCCTACTCAACAACGCCAGTCCAGCCATCATGTTCGCTTCGGTGGAAGAGATGCCCAAGCACTTCCAAGGCCGTACTCTGGTCTTTGAGCGTATTAAAGGTATGGGACGCTCGGATGGTAAAGAATTCTTCGGTATTCTGATCTCGGAACACGGCGAAGACAACAAACACGAACCGCTGTATCGCATCTTCCAAGAAGAAGGTGAAGAATCCAGCGAAGTTACTGTCGACACAGTAGGGGGTGTAGAAACTCCTCCGGCTGCTGATCTCGACCTCATGCTGGGGGCGCTGTACTCCTTCCTGGATGGACACGAAGATGTCCAACCGGTCACTCCTACCAACCACGACATTCAAGTCCTGCACTAAGGAAAGCGTTATGACTACTACCGGACGTACTAGCAGTGCAGCAGAACTGAATCGTAGCCGTGACGAAGCTGAACACAAAAAGTTTGGTGAGGCTTTAGGCGAAATAAACCGTATCGGTACCCTCATGCAGCAATGGCGTGAAGGTGGAAAGGGTAAACCGAATAACGGTGACATCTTCGAGAAACTGAACGAACTGCAGAACCTGTTCATGATTCTGCAGAAAGGTGGTGAAAGTGAAGATGATCCACTCCATCTGGCTTACGACACGCTCCACGGCACGCAACAGGAATTGCGTCGTTTGCAGAACCTGCTCGGTACTCGTCAATTCGTAGGTGAAGACCAGCACCGCACTTCCGAGGAAGACGACAGCCACAGCATCTATAACCACAAGTTGATGGCGGGTCTCACCAAACTCTTCCCGGAAGATCGCAAACAGGTCAAAATTACCCACGAAATGCGCGCGCTGTTCCGGAGCATTGGTGGACAACTCGCGTATTACCACCGTCACTTCACTCCGTTCCAGAAGTTCCGCGAATTGCTGGAAACGGACCGTATCAATATGCTCAACCAGCGTACGGACGAAGAACGCGCCCAGTGGTTGTACCAACAACTAATGATCTTGTCTGAGTGCAATGGAGCGTTTAACCCTACCCAGCAGCAGGCCTTGCAAGTACTGGCGTTGGCTATCCAAAATACGACACCTGCTGAATCCACCAGTCATATGCTCAAGATGATGGATAAAGCAATGATGGTGTTCGATGACCCTCAGTTCGTTGAAGAGCCTCTCACCAAGCGAATCAACGATATTGGTAGTTGGTTTACTGAGTTTGGATCTAACAAAGCCCATGGGGTATCGCTTCGTAACGCCCTGTTCTCCATGCAGGCAGCTATCGCTGAACTCGAATGTGTTCACGCTCGTCGTGGTGAGCGAATGGCCATGTTTGATTCGGCGCTGAATACCAGTACTCACAGCAACACCACCCTGGCCAAAGTACTTCCGATCGTGGCTAGCTTCTGGGAGGCATTCAAGAACGCCCACGGCAAAGCGGTGCTGGTTGATGATGTCCCTCAGAAGTTGGAGCGTAAGGAACCACAGCCTCTGGAACGTCTTGACGTAGGCGGTGGTGCTTACCGTATTACCAATGAATGGCTGGAGTGGGTGTTCTACACCTATGAGAAAGCTTCTTTGGCGGCTGATGAAGTCACCGTGGAAGAAACCAAAGACCTGATCACCAAACTGATCCATGATCACGTCGGTGAAATGTTTGCCCAACCTAACATCCAGTATCAACTGCCACGGGGGACTGGTGTCAGTGTCATCTTCCCTTCCGAGGGCGGTGGCCTGGTGTTCATTACCCAAGACGTGAGTTCGGTACTGGGTAAACCTGAGAAGGAATAAGCAAGTGCGTGTAGGTATCAACGTTGTACACAGGGACGAGGAACCGGATACCGTCGAAGCAGGACTGCATCCCGTTTATCGTTTCAACCAAACCAACCACTACACCCCAGCTGTGGATGAACCTTCGCCGTTTTATTCGGAAGGTGAATTCAAACACTGGATGGAGTGGAAACGTAAACTTACCCCAGGGAAATGCAACAAAGAAATACGTTATATCATGCACTCCCTGATCCGTTGGTTGATCTCCGAGCCTGAGCGTTATCCAGAGATCCTCGGCACTGAAGCACCCAAGTTGTTGACCAGTGATGGGAAACTGTCCCTGGGTTGGGTGATCTATGCCAAGTACGCTTGCCCTGATATGTCTTATCAGCAAGTGCACGAACAAGGCACGAAATTCATCCAAAACCAAGTTCACCCCGAAACCGTTTAATATTACCGGTATCTAACTACCGGCAGTGGTTTGCCGGTAGTTATTAACCAAAGGAACTAACATGACTGATGCAGCAAACGCCGAAATCCGCAAGATCATGCGTGACTTCCGTAACCCTAAGTACTCGACCAAACCACCTGCTGTTTTCGTGTTCGACGACACACTGACTCCGATGGAGCAAGAGAACCAGGTCCTGAACTACTTCTTCGACAACTGGGTACCCAAGCCGAAGAATATTTACAAGATGGCCAAGCGTATCTACCCGCAGGTGCCCAAGTTCATCCAACGTTCCATCCTGGACTATATCGTCAAGTTCCAGGTAGACCCAGTTGACTACCTGCGTCGTTGCTTCGACGAGAAGGCTGAGTGGGCTGTGGTAATGGAACGGGTACTGGCCGAAGGTAACCATGGGATCATCTTTACCGATCACGAAGTATTCGGTTTCAGCCTGAAAACCAACCCTCGTTGGTTGCAAGACAAAGAACAGAAACACTGGCACCCAGATGACGAATACGACATCATGCAACGGTCGATCGAAATCTGGATGGAAGAACGTAACCTGACTACGTTCCTCGGCAAGATCATGCTGTTCCCGGAATATGGCTTCTCGGGCATGCCCCGGAAAGTACACAAAACCCCAGATAACTAAGGAGAGTTTCTATGTCGCCGTTTCTCAAAGATGCGCAAGGTAAGCCGTTGACTGTCTACCGTGGTGAATGCGTCAATGCAGACATTCACGAGCCTAAGGGCTACTTGCGTTGCTTGTATTTCGGCAATGTTGAAACCGCCAACAACTATGCCATGCCGGATAAAACTGGCTGCGAGTACCACGGTCCTCGAATCTTCCCGGCTCATCTCGTTCTCCAACGACCTTTCATGAATGAGCCGATGAATCCTTTCCTGGACCTTCAGTTGGTAATCAACCGCCTCGGACGTGCTGAGGCTGAACGGATTGCCATCCGCTTTGCTAAGTGGATCGAAGAAACCGACCAATGGGGTCGGATCAATAAAGAACGTCGTTACAAAGGGGTTGAGGATTATCTCCGCAGCCCTATGGGCGACGTATCTCAACTGTACTTCCAGGCGTTTATCTTCTTCCAGAGTTTCATGGAAGTAGGACGCTTGACCCGCTTAGGCTACGATGGAGCAATCCATGGTGGTAGCGGGTGGGGTTCTGCCGAGAAACCCGAGTACTGTGTGTTTAGCCGTAAGCAAGTGTTCCTAACTATCTCTCAGTCTTTTCTGGAATAACCAAATGGACAACAAAGCTCAAGACGCTACTCTGCCGAATTATAGCGCCTGGTACCAGCCTGCCCAAGACGAGCCTTCTCCTTTCACCGGCAAACATGGTCGTGTCAGCAGGTACTGGCTGGCCTGGTATATCCGTAACAATCCTCGTACTGCGTTGCAGCAGGCTATCGCAAAAGGCGAGGAACTGATCCAGCAGTTGGTTAACGAACCACGCCGAGAAGACATCCTCGGTCAACCAGAACCCAAAGTCTTTGTCGACGTGCTGTTGTCTGACTCGGTTGCCCGCTGCATTCCCCGGTTGGAATGGGTGATCTGGTACCGCTACACGAAGAACGTCGGCTACGGCAGTGCTCACCAAGAGGGGATGTGGCACCCTTCGCTCGATACGGAATAGGGTATGGAAGAAAAAGACCTTTACGTCATAGGGCCGGATGAACCCTCCCCGTTCTGTGGCACCCCTGATGGGATAAACGGTACTTGGGTTGAGTACATCAAGAAACAGTACATCGCTCAACGCAAAATGCGTGGGGCGTCTACTGATCTCGACATCGATAACCCCAATGCCACCGAGATGCTTAAACGGTGCGGTGCTTTGCTCAAGTTGCGGATCTACCGTGACTTGATGCATGAAGTCCACGAGATGTACCTGGTACCGCCAAAGTCGATGTACACCAAAGATGGCTACGTCTCGTTAGCATGGGTCGTTTATGTCTGTCGTATGGACAAGATGAACCCCGACGAAGCCTACCTCTACGCCCGAGCATTAGGAAATCAACAATGAACGAATACGAAAGCAAGTTGGACCAAGCCCTGGCCGAATACCGCAGCAAACTCTTCGGCGGCGGTGATCTGTTTACCGGTTTCGATAGCCCAGCTAAAGCAGCTGATCCGTCGTTGTGCGCTCGTCACGAACTCAACCTGGGACAGATGCCAGATGACGAGCTGGCGCGTGAACTGAACAAGCTGAACGACTTCCTCCGTGAAGAAGAGCAGCTGTACACCCGCGACACGTACTTCTACAACCTGCTGAGCGCAGCGGCTATGCGTATCCAGTGGTTGTCTGGTAATTACAACAATACCCCGTTGCGTGCGCTGGGTAGCATGGACAAGTTAGAACACACTGACGGTCCGGCCAAAGACCAATCGACACCGGCGCATCCTGATGTGTTGCTGCCCGTAACTTACATTACGGAACATCAGCAATCCCAGGAGTCGGGCGCGGAAGGTTATTCCGACCGCCTCTTGGCAGCTGTCCTCGTTAACCAGCGGGCCACCCACATGATCACTGACATGCTCAGTGGCCTGTTCATGGAGTTTGAGGTAGAACCCATGGACGGACTGTCGGTGCTGGCGCAGAAGATTCACGAAACGGTGAATGGCATTAGTCTGGGTGATTGCTACCGCGGTTTCGATATGGATCACTCCCTGAAAGGTCCTACTACCTACATCCTGGGTCGTACTATCCAGGAACGTTGCGACAACCTCCAGAAATTCGTCAACATGGTCAAGGAAATGCAGAATGAACAACAATCCGGCAAGTGAACCAGCTAAACACAACGCCGTCGTTTATCCTGTAGGTCGGGATCACGAAGGTAAGCAGATCTGGTCGGTCAGTAAAATCGGGGGTACTGTACTTAACCGTGCTCTTATGGTGGAGATCTCCCAGCAAACAGTGATCGCCACTGAAGGTAGTGTGGTGTGGGAAAGTGAGCCATCCCTGATCGCTAATGATCGTGTTAACCCCGACTGGTTGGCTTGGTTTGTTTCTACCCATGGTGTTGATATCCATGTAGCAAACGAAGAGGTTAACCGTCGCTTGTCTCTCTTCTACACATGCCGCCCTCCAAAGACCAAAGGTAGTGAGCCGGTCGGGTGTCGTACTACTGTGACCGAGGACAAAACCTACAAAGCGCTCAAAGGTGACCAGGATGGTTAAGAAGGAACCCGCTGTAAAAGGCGGTATGCCTAACGGCCTGAATGCTAAGTGGATCAAGTGGTATCGGGACACTCATGGTGTTTCACTGCACGACGCATTCAATGAAGGTTTCCGTCGTATTGGCAAACCTCAAATGCCCGTATATACCGGGGCGGAACAACCTTCTGTTTAAGGAGCAGAAACAATGATGGAGTTGTACTTTGGACTCAAGGCAGTCATGATCGGGCTCAGCATCTTGATCGTGGTGGCGGCCTTCTTGTGGTTTTGGTGGGCAGGTCGGAGACGCAACAAGATGTGGAAAGAGTACTGCGACAACCAGCGTCGTGAGGAACTCAAGGAGCAAGCTCGTCAAGCCGCCGGCCAACCCGTGCCACCCAACCCAGGTGGGTACAACCAACAGAAAGACTTCCGGGAAGGTGATGTACAACATCGTCCTCGTCCTACCCCGGTGGCTCGACCTCATACTCCACCCCCAGCGCCACGTCCACAATATCAACCTTCCAGCAGTCGTGTTCGCGATACCCATGAACGGCATCGCCATCAAGGTTCAGATGACGGGTTGGTAACCGGTCTGGTTACTGGGGTGGGGGTAGGTGTTGGTTTGGGTCTGATGGCTGCTGCTTTGTCTGACGATGATGATCGCGGTCGTCGTAGCGACCCTGAGCCGTACTCGGGTGGCTGTGATCGTGATGACAGTCCGTCTGACTCCGGCGGTTATGACGGTGGCAGTTCTGGCGATAGCAGTTACGACTGATAGGCTGGTTCTCTACCCGGGTAACCCGGGTAGAGTTCTTTTATTTTTGGAGACGTAAATGGGCTACGAGATTGACGACGAAAACGAAATGAGTGGTAGGGCACTCTTCGCTTGCGTGGGATTGTTTGTTGCTTCGGCGGTAGCTCTAGGTTGGACTCTTTCAATCGAAAGCACTAAACGCAAGAACTGTGTTGATGTTTACAGCACTCCGGCTTGCCATGAAAACCTGGCTCGTATTAAAGCCATCAACGAACAGCTGAAAGAAGTCCAGAAAGAACTGGATAAGGATCTGCAACATGAAAGGCGTAATTGAATACCTGTTCGGCAACAAAAATGAAAGACCACGCCATGATTTCAGTTGGCTTGTATGGTCGGTCATCATTGCCGTCGCTGGTGTGATGCTTTGGGTTGTGCTCCAACAGGGTGTTCTTGCCTGGCGTGCCACTCAGGCTATGCAGGATAAAGAAAACTGTGTGGGGGTGTTCAACACCATTCCTTGTCACCAGTACAAGATCGAGAAACTCCTCCTGGAAAGCCGTTGGAAGGACACAAATGGACCGCGATCAAGTTCTCAGTGAAATGGCCAGACGGGGAGCTGAACAGTATCCCTATACCCCTCCTGTAAAGGAGCACAAACTAGGACCCAACGAGTCCTGGTTTAAAACGATCGTAATCCGTGATTACGACACCCCGAAGCCTCTCAAGAAGAGCCTCTGGAAAGAGTTTTGCAACTTTGTTAAAGAGCGTCCGGTGGAGTTTGTACTCTTCCTAATCTGCTCTTCTCCTTATACCGGCGGACTGATCTACATGGTCTGCCAACTTTTCAGGTGAAAGATATGTGGAATGCACTTAGACTGTTGTACGCAAAGATCATGGTAACACTGCTGAAGCCGTTCTTTGGCGAACCGACCATGGCATGGCGTAATGGTAACCATTGGAAGGTCAACCCTAAATGGTTAGTGTGGTACCAGGAGCACTTCAAGACTACCGACGACGAAGCGATGAGTGCGTGTTCGTTGTTGTTACTCCCCCAGATTGGTCCTTGGTTGGTGCAGGATGTGGCGAAATGGCGTGATTGGTATCTTAACGACCATAACCCTAAAGCAACCGAGGAAGAATGTCGTGCGTTGATCGAAAGCATGCAACGGCGTGCTATCGAGGCCCACAACGTTGAAGTGCGACCACAGATCATTCACCCTAAAAACCCACGTCATTTGAATCCTGTCTGGGCCGAATGGTTTATGTCCTTGGTAGGGTGCACCATGGAAGACGCTTGTCTCTATGGTTTCAAAGAAATGCTGAAGATGGGTCGTCTGCCTGAAGTGTGGGTGAACGTTTACAACTATAACGACGGTTACGGCAGCTTGGAATTCAAGCCGTCTTACATGTTCATTGTGAGGATTAGCAACTTTGGCCAGTGATACGCTACCACCACCGGCCAACTTGGCTGGTAAAGATTATCCGGGGCACCAATACAAGGTACCCCCACCTCCTCCACCACCCATGAGGAATCCGAACATGCCAGTCAATCCACGCATCCCCCGTAACCGTGTTACGCGCTTCCCTGAGCACGATCCGCGTGTAGGGCCACCGTTTATGCCTACTGCAAAAGAACGTGTCAAATACGTGCTCTCAGCGGTCGCTATCATCCTCGGCATTATTGCCTTTGCCATGCTGTATGCAACAGGCATGGAACAAACCGAGAAAGACGTGCGTAAGTGGGCTCAGGATTTTGATTTCAGGCACTGCACGGGTAAATTTGATACCCCAGCATGTCACGAACGCAAAAACGCTGCTAACGCCAACGCTTACACCGAAGAACTCCGTAAGCGATTCGGTAAAGAGTAATTATGCGCAAGTTCTTCTTGTTGATAATGCGGTTGTCTTCAAGTAAGGACTTGCCTCTTGGAGAGCAAGGACTATTTATGGGTTTGATTGCTTTTGTCAAAGATTGTTTTGGTACTCTCTGCGGCGCACTAGGCCCAAAGGGTACTAAACCCCGGGACACGGACCCTTTTGATATTCCTATCCCACCAGGCCACCTCGCCAACTACGGTGATGCTGGGCTAAAAGAAATGTTGCGCCAAGAGCGTGAAAGAAACATGGTGGAGTTGTTACGGGTAACCCTGCGGGATAACCTACTCCAAGCGGCTAAGGCTACTCCGTTGGTAACAGTTGACGGAAAACCCAATCCTAAGTGGGTAGATAAGTTTGGAATGGCTTTCCCGTCGCTTTCGGAAGAACTCGTACGGGCCAAGCTGGAAGAACTCATTACCGATGAAGAATACATCATTGAAGAGTTCCTCGGCGGACCTGCACATCACATGCCTAACTGGGAAGAGGAAATCAATCCAGAAGTACGTGCCGAAGACGGTAGCCTTTATGTGTGCATCAACGGTAAGTGGTTAGTGATGGCGGGGACGAGTGGACTGCTCATCTAAGGAACGGTCATGCGCATCCGACACTTTGAACAAAACAACGAAGGCCGCGATATCGCGGTAGGTGACATCCACGGGCATTTTTCTCATGTGCAAAAGGAATTGAAACGTATTGGGTTTGATGGTCGAGTAGACCGCTTATTTGGTGTAGGCGATCTGGTAGATCGTGGGCCTGAAAGTCGGGAAGCTTTCTTTTGGTTGAACAAACCGTGGTTCTTTTCGGTTCGGGGTAATCACGACGACTACGTGGCTCGTTACGACACTGCCAAACACGACACCTGGTTGGGACGTGCTGGTAAGTGGTTCGACGAATACGAAGAAGATGAAAAGGCTATGTTTGCGGAACCTTTCCGTGGAATGCCTTACGTCATCGACGTGGAAACTCCTGGTGGGTTGGTGGGGTTGGTTCACGCTGATCCTTTGTTCTACTGTTGGGATCAGTTGGTAGGGGAGATCACCAACCCACCGAACTCCAAGCGGTTGAAGCAAATCCGTGAAAGTTGTATGCACTCTCGGCGCCGCTTCGACTTCAAAGAGGAAGAAGAGGTATCTGGTGTACGTGCGGTGTTGGTGGGTCATAACCCAGTGAATGAAGTCTTGAAGTTGGGGAACGTCTACCACATTGATACCAGGGGATGGCTACCTAACACCGGCTACTTCACTCTGCTTGACATGCACACGTTGCAACCGCTTTGAAGACTGATCGGCTATAACCTACCAGCCCTTTGCGGGGCTGGTAGGTTATATGTTCTTTTTTTTGTTTCAGAACGGAACAGGGGTGTAGTTGCCCAAGTAGCGCGCAAAGTTACTGATACGAACCCGGCCGATATTCCCGGCAAAGGCTTGGTTAATGGAGTTGTAGTAACCCAAGTAGATTTTGGTCACTGTGGGGAAAGCTTGAGTTTTACCGATGTAATCTTGGGTGTACTGGTTACCGGTGCCAAAAGCCAACATCTGTTTAACCCCGTCCTTATAGATCCGTAATTGCCCACCTTTATAAACCATGGCGTAACGGTTGATTACGTTAAGGACGTTAGTCTTAACAAAAGGTGGTTGACCTATGTTGTTGTTGGCCCAGTTACTGATGTTGAATTGAAGACGGTTTCCATAACCACCATCACCCCAACGACAACCCACGGGGTAACCTTGGGTTACTGTGACATCCATGAAGATCTCAGTGGCGTAACTGGTGAGGAAAGCTGTTGGTCGAGAAGACCATTCCAAGGTCCATTCTGCCAATGCTTCCAGGTTAATCGGATTGGGAAGGGTGATTAATCCTTGGTTATTACCTGCCGCAAACCGCAACGTAGGTTTGTCATCAATGAGGAACGTGTTATCAACCGCAGCACCGTTAGCCAGGGCAATACAGTTGAAGCCAGAGATTTCATCCTTGCCAGTCCCTGGGTTATACAGAAACAGGACATCGCCTGTTGGTTGGGGGATTCCACTACCCCCAGAGAGCAGCAGCTCGTTCATGTTTTTTCTCACCGTAAAGTATATAGTGTCGCCCCTATAAAGTTGAACTGCATATTTAATATATAGTGCTTTTCAAGCCTATATTACTTAGGTGAGTAAATCAAACCATTTTCAATGAAGGAGCACAGTAATGGATAAGCAGTTGGTAGAGCAACTTTTGGAAAGAATGCCAAAGCCTAGCCTGGATAAGTTTATCGCTGATGTAGATGGAACAGGCCCATGTTCCAGGTTCCTGGCTGGCGTTCGTACCTACATGCAGAAGTGGGAGCACGGTCGTTTCCAGGACGCCGGTCGTAAAGGGATGGCTATCCCGAAGTACGATCCCTTCATGGATCACGTCACCAGTCTGATCGTGAACGACTACCAGGTTCAAGTGCGACTGGGTATTGGTCGTTTCCTAGGGAAGCTTAACGTCAACGACTTCTACGGTGGTTGCACACGTCTCCATAAAGACTTCGACGTCATGGTCGGTAAAGGTCGTGGTCTGTCTCCTAACCCGTTTACTACCTGGGCAAAGTAAATGGCCAAGGCCCCGCCACTAATCACTGGTAAGGGCGACATTAACCACCAGTGGACCAAATGGTACATGGAAACATCTGGTGCTAAGTATCTAGATGCCCATGAGCAACTTAACGAACGTATCCGGGGTATGGAGGAACCTTCTCTTACTACACCTAAGGGGAATCCTAATCCGGTATGGGTAACGTGGTACAGGCTGCAAAAGAAAGTGCCTAAAGGGACGGCCCTGAAGGCGTGTAAAGATCGAATCAAAATCATTAAGGATAACAGTGATGAACGACCAAAAGAACACCGCATCGGCTTCTGGTAACACCTTCGAGCAGTTCTGTGAGCGTCTGCTTACTGAACGTCGTAATGCCAAGGCTGATATCCTCCAGTTCCTGGAGAGCGCTTCGGAAGTGGAGGCGGACAAGTTCTACGGACAGCTACTGGACATGTGCATCCATATGAACGTCTCATCGATCGCCAAACAGGCCTGGGAAGGGTTCACTCCAGAGCAGCGCGCAGAATCCCAGCGTCGTATCCGCGATGTACTGACTCCTGCCCACATCCCTGACGTCGAACGTATGTACGAAGGAACGAACATGAAGAAGTTGGATCTCCCTGACACCGAGATCGTTATCTCCTTTACCGGCCCTCGTAGCAAAGCGGCTGAATTGCTGGCAGTTGTCGGCAAAGAGCGTCCAGACTTCCGCATGACCGAGGCCAGTGGTTCTGACAGCCATGGCTGGTTCCAGGTCAGCGAAGGCGGTATGTCGTTCCCTCGTCGCATGGGAAATCTGTACCGCGAGTCCATCAGCGATGAAGCGCCGACCATCGATCTTGCTGGTCGTGGCGAAGAAAAATTAAATAAACAACAGAAGGAGTAACATGAGCAAATGTATTAAGCACGAAGTATTCAACGAACCAGAGCCAGACCTAAAAGGCAGTGAGCCTAGCGGGTTGAATCTCAAATGGATTTTGTGGTACTGCAACAAATACAACTGCACTTACGGTCAGGCAGTTGAAGCAGGTTTGAATCGTCTTGACCGGGTAAATAAGAAACGGAGATTCTGGAAGTGGCCTTTCGGAAGCTGAAACCGATATCCAATACCCTGGGCAGCAACGCTACCCGGGTATTGGGCCATATTAAACTGACGTTAGATCCAGAGCCTAAGCTCGCAGCAGGACCAGACAACATCTTGTCCAATGCGTGGGTGGAATGGCATATACGTCAAACAGGTGTTCCGCGGAAGATTGCGATCAACCGTGGTTATAACCTGCTGGATCACGAAGGGGATACCTTACTGTCCCCGAAACCTTTCGAAGTCGATGAGGGTCTTGCCATTCTCGGCACTCATCGCATGGCGGATTATTTCTACCATGCGCGTCTTCATCTGAAAGCGCAGTTCACTCATTTCTCGCCTATGTTAGGGAATCGAATATGAACGTAACAGGTAGCTTGAGAGCAGCACTGCAACAACAACTCTCCGACGACCCTACCACCAACTTACCGGAGAAGTTCGACAAAGTTGGTATCCACCGTCGCCATCTGGCACAGCCTAAACCTTTCACGGGGCGTAGTGTCATCACCAGTGGTATCACCACCGGCTTTGAGCAAGAGTTTCGGTTGCAGACTACTGTGCGACGCACGATAGCAGGCATGGTGCAAGCTATCGAAGACAACGCGGCTGCCGCCAGCGAAGATCCTTTCGAAGCGGCGGGTGGCAAGTTCAAGCTGAAAGCCAATGAACTGAAAAAGGAGTTCCTCGCTCAGTTCCAGGAGTAATCCCATGGACGAGCCTAAGCTCGAAGGCGATACCACGATCAATCTCAACCCTAAATGGATTGACTGGTATTGCCGGAAGTACAACGTCCCAGTTTGGAAAGCTAAGAAGGCGGGTAAAGAACGCCTGCGTAACAAAACCAAATAAACCCATTTACTCGTAACACTGAGGAGTAATTCATGAAAGCATTAGGTCTTCTGTTCTGCCTGGTTTCGGCTTCTGCTGTTGGTTCTACTGCCAGCATGAGTATTACAGACGCCAAGCCAAAGTTCGTGGAACGGACTTACGTGTGCCATAAGTACACTGACAACGAACTCGATATCGGTCGGGGGATGTACACCAAAGAAGGTCAGGTGACTCTCCTGGATACCGAGATCCGTCAGCGTAAGGATGGGTTTACCATTGCCAAGAACGATCTGTTCCCCAATGGCAATGCACTGGATAATCCAGTTGGAGGTTCGATCTCTGGACAAGCAGGGAATCTCGACTCCATGATTTTCAAGCGACAAGATGATGATCGCAAAACGTTCTTCATCGTGTACATGTCCAACCCTGATCCAAAGTCTGACGGCGAGATCAATCGCGCTATTTTCATTGCAGACTGTACTAAACAGTAAACCTGGGTAGGGTAGCCGAAAGCTACCCTACTTACTTAACCTTATTTTTGCATCGGAGTAACACCATGTTCGAGAAACTCGATATGAGCAAACAAACCCAGTTCGGTAACATCGCACTGGTACGTATCACCCACCCAGGTAAAGGTGACAGCACCGACCCGCATCTGGCAAAGGTGCGTGGGCTGCATGACGCGTTGGTTGACTACGAGATGAACATCCTGGCCTCCTGCGACATCGTGCAGTACAACGAGCTGGTCGATGATCTGAAGAACCCAGAGTTCATGGACAAGCGTTACGCGGACTTCTTGGAAGATCTTGATCTGCTCACCCTGATCAAGATCAACGACAGCGAAGACGACTCGCTGCGGACCATCGCCGGTTTCATCGCCACCAAGAACAACAAGGTAATGGGGATGTACTTCCGTCCCGAGTACCGTCGTGATCGCCTGGGCGCTGGTCTGTTGCAGTGGTTCCAACAACAGTTCGGCTACGAAGAAGTGGTCGTGTCGGTCTATTGGCCTAACCAGGGTGCTCGCGAGTTCTACCAGGCTCTGGGCTTCGAGGAAAGCAGCCACCAAGTCGTGGGTGAGAAACCTCTGTTCGTCGACTACATCTGGCGTAGTCTGCCACGTCGTCAAGAACTGGCCGACCTGGAGCTGATCAGCAAGCTCTACGTAAACTTCAGCGTTGACAGCGTAACCCTGGATGACCATTACGACATCCCTGAGCTCGAAGCTATCGTTCGTCAGTGCAAACGCAACCAGCGACGTGAACAAGATCGCAAACGCCTGGAAAAGAAAGACATGAAGCACATGGCGTTGCGGCTGGCGTTCGACGCCAAGGTAGAAGAAGGTACCTGGATCCACGAGTTCAATGCCAACGTGGTCAAGCAAGTGGAACCGTTCGAAGACACCGAAGTACTGCTCAGTGCCGAGATCGACGGCCAACTGGTAGGCCAGGTGTTGTTCGGACCTTACCCAGGTGCGGATAAACGTGGTCCTCGTCACTCCCACATCCAGAAGCTCAACTTCCCGCGCAACTGCGCTCACCTCAACTGGCTGAGCAAGTGGCTACAGATGTACGTGAACGCCGAGCAACCAGAAAGCATGTCGGTAATCATTCCGTACATGAAGGGCGAGAACCAGGCCGCTATCGACGCCTTGAAACACTTCGGATTCGTCTACACCGTGACCACCATGGATACTACTCGTCCGGAAGGTCTCCAAGACCGCCAGCATCTGGAATGGACACGTCCGGTTGAACCTGTTGTTGGCGTGCGTGTCCACATTTAACTCCTAGCCGTAGTTAAACCTATATTACTCCCGTGTATGATAAACCTGGTATAGGTATTATGCACGGGAGTAATTCCGTGAAGTCCTTACCTTACTGGCAGCCTATCGCTGCTTAAATATTTAGGAGCTTTACCATGTCTAAACTTTTCGCTAAACGTGACATCATCAACACTTGGGTTGGCCGCAACATTGTTTCTGAGTCGGCTGCATCCCTTGCCCGCAACGACGACCTGATCCTGCGGGTCGGTTTGGAGTTCGGTGCTAACGGTAAGCTGCTCCGTAAAGCGGTTATCCCTACTTCGGAGTTGGGCGTGTTCGAGATCTTCACTCGCGTTGGCGATTTCACCAAAGAGATCTTCGACATCATCGACATCCTGGAAGAATTCCTGGTGTGGGAGAAGTCCGATAAAAAGGAAATGTTCTCCCGCGTCTTGTGCGCTGAAAACCCGCTGTACTTCCACGGTCAAGCTACCAGCAGTGACATCGTCCTGAAGATCTTCGGTACCGGTCTGCACGACCTGGAACTGAAGGGTAGTCTGCGTCGTGTAGTTGAAGAGCATTCGTTCGCTTACCGCATCGAATCGCTGGCTAATACCTTCCGTGAATTCCTGGCGGACCTGGACAACACCATCAAGGCCGATGTGTTCAAAGGTTCTTATCTGCTTAAGCATAACGCTCTGCAACGCCAACAACGTGCCAAGGAGGCTGTGTAATGAAAGCTGTAGTCAAAGTTGCCGTAGCTCTATTGTCCCTGAGCGCAGTACCGGCATTTGCTGGACAAGGCACCATGATCTGCAAGCAATGGGGTTACACCGATAACCCTGAGCACTTCCATGATATCAAAGTCCTTAGCGGAACGCATAACTTTGAGATCAATGGCAGTCGTGTTACCTACGCCGGCAAGACCTTCAAGTCCATGGATCCGGAATTTGTGGATATGCAAGGTTTGGCTATTACCTACTTCAACTTCAACAATGACGAAGTCTTGTACATCTACGAGAACGAGAAAGGTGAACAGGAAGTGGGTATCAGCAAGTTGGAGGATGACTCCGACACGATGTTTGCTGATAAAGCTCTTTACACCGACTGCTCGGTGGAAGAACAGATGGTAGTACGGACAAATTGGAAAGGTGCTCAAGCATCGCTTCCAGTATTCCGCTTCTAAGCGGAAGGACCTTACATTCGTAGGGTCCTTTTATTTTTACTAAGAGGGTAAGTCATGTCGCGTAAATACGAACACGATATCGTTAAAGAAATGAATCTGGTGGTCAAGAATGCCCTGGCCCTAAATGCATTCAAGGATATTGGCCAGTTGGTGGTTATGTACCAGGGTGATTACATGATGATCGCCAGCGACCTGGCCTGTGGCAAGGCGTGCTCTCCGCAAATGGAGCCTGCTTACCAACGCGCAGTAGAACTCATTATTCACCACGGACGTTGTACGTTTGCTGGGTTCCTGCAGTTGATCGAAGCCAACAACCTGCATGCTAATGGCAAAGACCCATCGGAAGCGCTGTATTTCGGCGAGGAACTCCTCCAATGGGCAGCCAGGCAAGAAGGTGAGTTCCCCCTCCACGACCCGACCGACATCCAACGTGATGATATTTTGGACCGGGGTGATATCCTGAAGTATTTGGGCGTTGACGTGTATCGCATGCCTATCTGGGAAGTCCAGGAAATCTGGGGTCCTACAAGTATTACCCATTACGAGGGGGATATCGAAGTTGATTTCCCGGTCCTTAAGGAACACCAGTACTGGAAAGACTTCCGTCTGGCTATCCACAAGCGTGGGTGTCGTTACGACGTGGATGACAAGATCGTCACCATTGCTCGTGTTCTGGGCGGGGTGGAGTACCGTCGCATCTGTCAGATCATCGACGTTGCCATTGAGCGGGGGTTGATCACATGGTAAACAAATGGCACCAAATGCATGCGAAGGACTTCAAGATCCTGTGCCTTCGGGTAGACGAGCTGCCAGAAGAAGCCATTGACGAGAAAGTACGTCCGTTGGTGAAGGCTATCAACGCCTCTAACGATCTTGTGACGGTGTTCTCCTGCCAGGGTCATCCTGAAGATCAAGAGTGGAACATCGGGTACGTCATGATCGGGGTACGTAACCTGGATCATATCGAAGCGTTGTACCACCGTATTCGTTGGAAGTTCGGGGATAACCAACACCTGGTGAGCGTTTCCCAGACTACTCGCCAGAATTGCTTCAAGCCCGCGCACAAACGAACGGGTAAGTTTGAGTGGTACCCAGTCTGGAATTTAAGCTGGAAGACCAATTCTGTGGTGACTCGCGAACAAGGGTGGGAGTGGATCAGTGAAGCTGCCAAAGATTTCGAAGAATGGCTTAAAGGAGTGCAAGATGAGTTCCGAACAGAAAAATGAAGATATCCTGGCCCAGTACCTGAACTATGTGGGTAACCACAGTAACGTCTGGAACCGGGACAAGTATGTCCAGCGTCGTGTGCTGGATGGTAAAGTAGGCGAGAAAGAAGGCCATATCGTCTTCCAGTATTGCCTGGGTGGCTCCTATGCCGAAGGCTGGTTCGGTAATGTGAAGTTCCGCATCTATGGTTCGTGTGTGAACCCGACTGCGGATGTCTTCATTATTCACCACTCGCCTGCAGACGCGGTAATCCTCGAAGGCTCCGGTACGGAACTCACGGTGCAAAGCATCTTGCTGGTTCGGGCAGCCCTCGAACGTCTCGAAGAACAATACACTAAACAAGCACAAGGTTAAGGAACCTGCTATGATCTTTGTACACATCCTCACTTTCCTGTTGATCATCTGGGGTCTGGCTCACACCCTCATCTACCGCAAGGTAGCCCGTAACACTACTCCAGAAAACGCCAGGTTGTTCTTGAAGTACGAGCGCCGCATCCTGGCGGGGTTGTGGTGGTCCATCGCCAGTATTTACACCATCTGGCACTTTGCAGAGGGTGGTTGGGAAGGGAATATCTGGGGGTTGGTAGGGTTGGTAGCCACAGTCTACAGTTTCTTTGACTACTACCGTGTCGTGGTGAAGCGTATCTACTACTGGCACAAAACCCCGCTGATCTCGTTGAAGAACCCTAGTGCTACTTACGAGCAGCGTAAAGGTTTCAACTATGATCTGATCTGGTTGCGGTTGATGACCGAGCATCCATTGACTTACAGTCTCCTGCATCGTTACGAGACCAAAATCAAACGCAAAGTACATTCCTTCTAAGGGGGCGGTATGTCCAAGGCTGAAGAAGTAGAAGTATCTCCCACCTCGACCGAACACGATATCTTCCTGCGTTGGGTGGCGGTGGTAAAAGACCGTGAGAACATCTGGGACCCTGCCAAGTTTGGTCGGGTAACCAGCGTTGGTAAAGTCTTTGGCAAGTACGCTCGCATGTACCACGTGTATTGCATGGGTAATTCGTTTGCTGATATCACCATCCACGGTAAGGAAGAAAGCGACGTCCCTGCCGTCCGTATCCACATCTTCTACAGCAGTCTCCAGGGTATCCAGGTGTATCACACCTTTGACGACCTGGAAGTCCAGAAGGGTACGGAAGAAAACCCCATCCGTCCAGAGAACTTCCAACCTTACCAGTTGGAAAAACTCATCGGGTATATCGAAGGCCTCGTTAAGTGAAATGGGCTTACATCTTGTTAGGACTTATCCTCCTGTGGATGGTAATCTATCGCTTTATTATCAGGGGTGCCCTGGTTGACATTATTATCAGTCAAAATGGTGGTAAAGCAATAATGTTCTTTAACCTTATCCAACGAGGTGGTCCTCGTTTCAGACTAACGTCGGAAGCAATTCTTCTAGCTAACCTTGAACGAGTATACAAGGCTTGTTGGGTTTTCCTAATAGTTGTTGTGTTGTTTCTCCTCCTCTCCTATTTTTAAGGAACAAAGTAATGACTGACAAAACACTGAAGATCAAACAAAAGCTGAGCAAGACTCAGTTCGAGCAACTGCGTGCACAGATCAAATCCTCCCCAGGGGTTAAGATCGTCGAACGCATGGGGATCGAAAACGCTGTTACCTACATGGGTACCGTCAAAGACGCGTTCAATCTCGGTAACAAAATCGAGATCCGTGTCTGTGAAGACGGCGCTGAATGGGTGACTGACAAGTCTCAGTTTGTCCTGGTTGACGCCCAGTATTGTTTGACCCGGGTGTAATACTAAGTGTGCCTATCCCTGGCTAGCCAGGGATAGGTTTCCTTTTATTTGTTTGGTGACACGTATGGCGAACTACGCAGAAGGAACGGTTAACTTCGACCAGATTGTAGTAATGAGTAAAGAGTTCATTGCTGGACCGGATAGACTCGACGTCTCTTACTACGACTACGTATTAGAAGTCCGTCCAATCATGTCCCAGCAACGTCGTAAGAAAGGCGATCCAGAACATTACAACTACATCTGGAGCGGACATCTCAACATCGGCAAGAATAATTCCCGTATTCATCTCCACCCTAAGGAAGGTGATGTCGGGTTGGTAGAATTCGAGCAGAAGATCACGATCCTCCGGGACAAGATCCAGCTCTTCCTCGACGAGCAGAACGCTCGGTTCAAGACCCCTGCTAAGAAGCAGCTGACGGACCGTACGTGGCTCAATGAGGGCGACACGCACTACACCGGCTATGTAGCCATCCACCTCGACAAGAACGGCTGTGGCACACTCTCCTTTGCTGACTGCCACCGTTCTCTGGTTTATTGGGTGGGTACGTACATGGTGGATGACGACACCGTGGTCGATAAGAAAGACCCTGCCACCAAGTTAGCCCAGAAACACCTAAAAGAATTGGTGACTGGCTTGGGTAAAGTCATTAAGGCCATCCAGACTATTCGGAGTTTCTTCGAACGGGAACTGGATTCGTCTGATAATAAGAATAAGTAAAACCTATATTACCATTAGGTAAACCCTAACGCTGTTTTTGTTAATGGAGTACAGTAATGCAAGAAGTCAAGGCTAGCATCACCCTGGGCGAGATGACCCAGGATCTCGTAGAAGACGTGGTTATGACCGTTCGTGACGCTGTTTGTTCCACCATGGGTCCTGACGGTCGTTTGGCCGCCATCTCCGTGGGTACCAGTGTCAAGGTTACCAAAGACGGTGTAACCGTAGCCCGTGGCATTCAGTTCGAAGATCGTCGCAAAGAACTGATCAACCGCATCGTTACCGAGCCTTGCATCAAAACCGACGAAGAGTGTGGTGACGGCACCACCACCACCACCATGCTGATGGCCGAGTTCTATTCGGTGTACAGCCGATTCAACACCTACCACGCACATGCCTTTATTGACCATGTCGGCGGTAAGCTGATCGAAGAGCTGCGCAACCGTACCATCCGCTTGGACGTAGATGACCCGCGTCTGTACAACCTGGCTCTTACCTCGTCCAACAACGACGCCGAGCTGGCCCGTATCGTCACCGACATCTACGCCCAGCGTAAAGGCCGGTTCCCGTCGGTGGAACTGAAAGAAGGTATCGCTCCTAACGATATCATCAAGCCAAGTGCCGGTCTGCGTATGCAGATGGAACTGAGCAACGTGCTGTACAGCGCCGGCGGTACTGGTCAGTCGGTTACCGTGGAGAACTTCATCCCGGTAGTGATCGACGCCACTATCAGTGCGGGTGACGGTCACATCTTTGCCCAAGCACTGGCGGACCTGTACGAGAAGTATGGCACCAAGGAGGAGATCGTCGATTACGACGCCAACCCCATGGTGACCCGTAAGGTTCGCACCAACACCAAGATCGTGGTCATTGCCCGTTCGATCGAAGCGAACATGGATAACGTCATGATCGCCATGAACCACCAACAGCAAACCGGCTTCATCGGTTGCCGTACTGGCGCGGGCGGTTCTGTGGGTACCATGATCATGCAAGACTTGGCAACCATCCTGGGTGTGCCTATGTTCTCGTCGCTCGATGCGATCAAGAGCATGGACATCCCTCTGGTTACCCAACCGATCACCATCGGTAACAACCACACCACCTTCGTACCAGACGAAACCACGCAGCAACGTGTGGCCAAGCGTGTGGAAGAGATCCAGGCCAACCTGGACAACTACGAAGCCAAGGAACGTTTCAGCCGTCGTGCCCGTATGGACGAGAACCGTATCCGCGACCTGACCGGTGAAGTGGTGACCATTTGGGTCGGTGGTGAAACCACGTCGGATGTGAAAGAACGCAAGGACCGTTACGAAGACGTGGTGAAAGCTGTCAAGTCGGCACTGGTCAACGGCATCCTGCCAGGTGTGGGTACTTCGCTGGCACTGGCCATGGAAACCGTGGAGAAAGAAGGTGACTGGTCCAACTACCCAGGTCGTCCTCGCAACTACCACGAAATCCTGGAAGCCATCCTGGAAGCAGCACGTAGTCCGTGGAACTGGCTGATGAAGAAGCATTTCGAAGGCCACGTTTCGTCTCCTGAAGATCCACGTTATCCGGTGATCAACCTGGCTACCGGCGAACAAGGTATCCCTGAAGAGCTGGGCATCTACGATACGGCCTATGCCAGTATCACGGCGCTCAAGGGCGGCATGCAAACTGCCAAGATCCTGGCCACGCTCAACGTGTCGCTGATCTCTACCAAACTGGCGGCTGTTAACCTCGACGTTTAACCCTAACCGGGTGGGGGACGAATCCCCCACCCTTAAGGATTTCTTTTATGACTGCTCGTATGCGCTTTACTTTGGAGCACTGGTGGTTGTTACTACCCTTGATTACGTCCTGCGTAGCTTGGGAAATGCAAGCGTTAGGTGTCCTGTTCTTGGTAATCACTGGTTTGTTTCTACTGACCAATCTCAAGAACCCAGCCGACATTGCATTGCTGAGTACCCCTATTTCGCTGTTTGTCAATATCGCGCTGTCTACACACTTTTAGGGATCTTATGCCAGGGGACTAACCTTGGCTAATCGACCCCACCCTAAAGGTAAACAGTCATGGCTGCTAAACAGCACTTGGAATTGTTCTTTGAACGCTTCCTGAGCTTCAACAAGACTCGCTATGCGAGCAACCCGCAGATGTTGGCCCTGTTCACTGGTCTGACTTTCGGCGACGTCACCATCACCAGCGTGATCAAGACCGACGGTGATACCCGTCGTTCCTCGACCGTTGCTTCGGCTTCGCGTAACTTCCGCGGTGTGAACCAGTCCTGGACCCCTGCCGTTGCGCAGACCGAACTGGGTCTCTACACCCTGAAGAACGCCGAGCCACTGGACTCGCTCAACGATCTGGAAACCCAGACCGAGCCAGGCCTGTACTCCTACATCGACGGTGCACAAACCCTCGTGGGTATCGTGATCGGTTCGGACGTAGAAGAAGCTAACTTCGCTACTGAAGTCGAAGCTGTTCTGCGTTCCGCCCTGGTCTACGACATCCCAACCGTGACCGTCGCCGGTGGTGGCACCACTGCTGTTCTGGAGGGTGACACCTTCGAAGGTACGCTGGAATGGGTACAGGGCACTGCTCCTGTCATCATCATCCCAGAAACCGACTACGGCCAGCTGGCTGTGGAACCACAAGCTTAATTGCTTACCTAACCTGCCGGGTGACCGGCAGGTTAGGGTTTATGCTGTTTTACCGTAAATTATAACAAGCTAGGCATATTTATTGCTTACTTACGACCACTAGGAAGTTCGTTTAAATGGAAACCGACAAAGAGTTTTATGATCGTTACTTCGGCTATGTAAGCTCGAACATCAGCGATCTGTTTCGTGGCATGGGGACGTTAAAGCCTGCTGATCTGAGTGAGTTTGTTTATGGCATCGATCAGCTGGACGAAATTACCAAAACGGCATTCTTCAAATCCAATCGTGTTCTGGAAACCCCAGACACTTTGCAGTGCCGTCGGGAAGTGAATCGTCTGTTCAACAGTTGTCGGTTGTACAAAGGCGATACCAACTGGAAGATAAAGACCGTGGGGTTCGATACCCAGGCGGCCATTACGTCGTTCTTCCAGGATGATTACTTGACGAAGTTTTTCATGGTCATGTTGGCCTTGAAGGAAAACGACCTCAAGTTTACGTTAGACGGTAATCCTTACACCATTAAGTTGGAACCTCGTACTCCACACGAGGCGTTTGGTTTGTTTATTTACGTTGACCACACTACGAAAAAGGTCCTGCGTCTACCATTCTTCCTGAATAGGCTGGCTAAAGGGCTTAGACTGAACAAGGGTATGGAAAATGTCCTTGTGCGATGTGGGTAGTTAACTTCTAGGGTTAATCATACCTACATTACTTAGGGGAGTCAACTGCAATTTAACTTTACGAGGTGACTATGAAAGAGGCTATTTCAATGGAGGGGCTCCATGTAGAAAAGGACCAGTTGGGCGAGATGACCTTGAACTATTTCCACAAGGTCCTTACCCCAGAATTCACGGCGGAGCTGATCAAGGTCTTCGGGAACAATTCGAAGTACCTGATTAAGGAATTCATATTCGGTGTTGATTGTTTGATCGAAATCATCAACACCCCAGGTACCCCGATGAAGCGCCTGCTGAACAACAGCGATGTTGACGGCAAGCTGGTTTTCGTTTTACAGAACCGCGCGCGTATCGAACGCAAGCCAGAGTTCTACGGCTGCCAAGTAACGCAGGCGACTTACGACGTGATCGAGGAATTCTTCGACAGGGGGTATTTGCCAATCTTGTATTACGTTTTGTGCCGGGTGCGTCCGTTCCTGGCATTCAAAGTGGACGGGGCAGAATTCGTGTTATCGATCAGTCGCGACTTCTGCAACTCCACATCCCACGGTGTCGTCTATTTCAAATCGTTGGACGACCCGGAGAAAAGGATCAGCATTCCGTTCAGGAATAAACGCCTGACCGCGTAATGTTGAGTACACCCCACCCTTATCGAAAAGATTTGGGTGGGGTGCTTTACCTTTATTTTTGACTAGGAGTAAGGCTGCAATGGAAAAAACACAGGGCACTACCTCGGTAAGCGATATCCCAAATCTGCCAGATGTACAGGATGTCCCGCCGATGCCAGATGTTAAACCGACTAAACCTGAACGTCCTTACGTCCAGTACTCGCTGAACGACCAACCGCCTGTAAAGCGTTCGTTTGCTGATGAACCCCCAGTCAGGGTAGATCAGAGCGTCTTCCAGGCACCTGTCCTACCTAATTCTTCTCAGGGTGACATCCTCAAAATGGCTGGTCATTTCTTTGTCAAGATGGGCAAAGTCTGGCCAATGATCCTCGATGTTTTACCGCCAGGGTTTGCACCCCGTTGGATCATCACCGATGACGGTGGTGTTTATCACCAGTTGGACAACGGCGAAATCGTCCAGGAAAACTTCCCGTTGAATGCCCAGATCGGCGAGCAAATCGAGATCAATGGCGTGAAGTACAGCTTTACTCCAGACGGTTGGTTGGAGATTCGTAAATTCGATCCAGACCATCTTGTTCTTCCCCTGGATGCCAAAGTTGGTCAGATGCATGAAATGCCTGATGGCAGCAAACGCGTGTTCCGTGACGGGGGATGGCATGAAGTCCTCGAGCACGGTGTGCAACCAGACAAGCCTTGGCCTCGCAATGATGGTCAGCAATTCCTCACCGGTGATATCCAAAGCTGGGTTCCACCACGTCCTGGGTCTGACGAAAACAAACGTCAGTTGGCTCTCCGTAGCGCTATTCAACAGGGTCAGTCGCGTTTTGACATGAACACTGCAATCCACCTCCTCTCTGAAGAAGTGGAGCGCAAAAAGATCGACGGTGTGCCTGAGTCTGATCTGGTTCGTGATCCGGCCATTATTGGGCTGGCGGCTCTGAAACGTACCAAGCAGGAGATCCAACAAAAGAAGCATAAAAGAGTGCTGCGGGGAACTCTTCTGCTTCTTATTCTGGTGGCTATCGTAACGGGCGCTGTATTCTGGGCCATCCAGAACGTTACTCGTGGGCACTACACAGTGCCAAGTGCGTGCAAGGTTCCTTTCGGTGATTCTGAGATTACTGGCAACCGTTACCGTACTTACAGTTATCAGGAACTGTTTGGTTATCGCTTGACTGGCGACGACTCGATTGTTTCTGAGCGTACGGAAATCAAACTGCCTGGCGAGACCCTGACCATTCTGGGCTTTGACGAGGCGAAGGGTAAATGGTGGCGTCAGAACTATGCCAAAGGTGAGTTCGGCACTCCCATGTTGAAACCTACGGACAAGTACTGGTTTGTTGGTGAGAAAACCAAGACCGCACTTGTTACTTACAACAACTTCTGCAATTAAGGGAAACAGTCATGGGGCTTCACTACGAAGGTGATATCAAAGAAGATATCTTCGAGGTGTTGGGGAATACGTACACCCCGATGCTGATGTACATCTGCAGTAACGTCGGTTACGGCGGCGCGCAGCAGATCGCCATCTGTAATAAGGTCTTTGCTGGTGGGGATGTCTTTCTGCCGCAGATTCGCCTCATTGTTGCGGAAATTGGCATCTTCAAGTTCTGCCGTCATGTCCAGGTCCTGTGGGCGGCAATAGCCAATGGTCGTGGGCAACCTACCAGTATCGCCCACGACGCCACCTACGATCCGCAATACCAACATCTTCTCCCACCTCGCGTTTAAGGAAAACAGTCATGAGCTACCAAATGAAAATGCAATTGCACGTTATCGAAATCAATGGCGTTAATCTGGGTCAACCTGTCCCCGGTAACAACCAGGCGCTGACCAAACCTTTGGGTCGGTTGCTTATTTCTAACAACGTCCCTATGAACAAACATGGTGGTATGGGTATGATCAACCCGATCATCTCCAGTCCTATGCCCATGGCGTTGGATGGTAATGGGGCATTCAGCTTCAACAAAGAAGCCGGGAAAGTCGACACCCTCGATAACCTGGTGGATTTGTTGCGTAAGAGCACGGGTTATGAAATCACCGTGGCTTACGCCCCCAATTCGGGTTATAACCACATGGTCTTCGACGGCCGACAACAAGTGGTTTTCGAACACGTTCTTCATCAACCGGTGAACTTCAAGCGCACTGCTGAAGGCAAGTGGGTGGTGTTCAACCGTCATACCGGGCTGTATCACTTGGCCCTGTTTGATTTCCAAATGCCAATGGAATTCTCCATTGTCCGTGGCAATGTGGATACCCTGGTGAAAATCAACGGTATGAACGGCGAAACCTATGACGTTCTGGTCGACGCCAAAGGCCTGATTGCCGACGTTATGCAGGTGGATGGAAATGAATGGCGAGAAACTGTGGAGGAGTTCGATGTTTTAGACTCCAACGGTGTTTTCAGCTTTATCATTCCGGCCAACGAAGTCGAGGAAATCTGATGAAACTGGAGCACTTGTTTGTTTGTAAAGTGACTCCAGAGCATGCCGAGGGGCGCACTGTGCTCCTCGACAAAGCTACGGGTGTTCCTGCCCGTGCGCGCTATGCTGGGGTCATCAGCGTTCGGCCAGGTTTGGAAGGGGTAATCACCTTCTACGCTTCCCTGCGTTTGGATAAACTGCTGTTGCTGATGATGAGTGACGGCAAGGCCACACGTTACTATTTGCTGCACTCCCACTACCGTGAGTCGTTCATGGCGGTAGAAGGAGCAGACTGCGTTGAGGAAGGGATGCGTATCCTCTTCTTGGCGTTGATGCGTAGTGAAGGGCAAGTGGCTATCCGTTTCTACAACAAGGTGGCAGACTTTTTCCATCGCCACTTCATGGACGGCAATGTGGTTCGTAAGTTTGCTGTTAATCGTCCTGACTGGCACGCATTGCTGGAATGGAACCCTGCTTACGAGCGCGGTATCAAAGTCACCGTTTATACCATAACCGGTGAACAAGATCCTGTGGCATTGCCACTTAACTATCATCCAATGACGGCTGTACAGAACAATCGTCGTTTTCCTAAAAGGACTGCAGCATGAAAGAATCCATCAGCGCCACCAAAGACCTGGCCCGTAGCAAACTGACCGACAACACCGAACCGGGTGCCGCCAGCCACATGCTCAAGCTGCTGCGCAGCCGTGTGTTCATCAGTCGCCTCACCGGCATGCCTGTCAGCTGGGAAGAAGGCCGTGCCCACAAACGTCTCCCCGGTAGCAACTTGCTGGAAAATGTCTGTGTGGCTACTCAGCTCAGCGGTGATCCAACGTTCTACGCCATCGCCAATGGCCAAGACGGCAAGATGATCATCATGAGTGACGGTAAGATCACCCGTTACATCTGGCTCGGCATGACCACCCAGAATGCCAAGTACATGGCTACCGTGTACAAAGGCACCAACAGCATGGAAGAAGCGCTGGAACTCTTCTCTCTGGCTGTAGCCCAGCGTCAGCCGTTTGCTCACATTGAGTGGCTGCGCATCATGTTCCGTTCGGTTATGTTCAACTTCCTGAACCCGCCGAAAGAAGAAGCAAAAGAACAACCCGCCGAGTAAATCGGTTAAGACTTAGGCCATTAGGGCTTAGATGATCCCCAGGAGAACATCACATGTTGGTAAAAGCGTTTGAACTGATTAACGAATTCCCGTTCGAGATGCCGGAAGGTACTCTGTTGATCGACAGCGAACAACTTATCCCCACCTCGATCAATCGTGGTGCTGCCCATCTCATGAAGCGTGTCCACACCATCAAGCCTGGGCTGACGGGTCGTATCAAGCTTTATGGTCTCACTTATGGGCAGGATACCATGAAGATGGTGTGCCTGAGCAACGAACACGCCACACGGTATTATTGGTTCACGCGTAAGCGCACTTACACCTACCTTGTCCAGATGGCTAGCAGAGACCTGGACGAAGCGTGGCTGAACCTGTTCAAGGCTATCATGATGGACAGCCGGCCTTCAGCGCTTACCGTGTACGAAATTGTGAAGCACTTCATCATGGAGTACTTCAAGACCTTGGGTGACCGCGAGTTCAAGGTTACCCTGTCGGGTAAGTGGAAGAAAGAGTTTGCTCACGTTGAGTTCGAGCGTGAGTCGTTCATCCACAAAAGTGTTTTTGTAACGGTGGGAGACGAGCGTCGCCTTTGCGACCTTAACAAACACCCCCTCCTCGAAATGATCGGGTGATCTATGGATAAGTATCGTAATCCAGAGCGGGAACTCCTCAAGTTCGGCAGTGAATTCCTGAACAAGCAATTCACTCGGCTGGGTATTCAAGGTGGTTTTCGTCGGGGACAAATGGCAGTGATCGGTAGTCCTACTCGTGCCGAGCGTGATCATGTGTACCACACCTACACGAGTGCACAGGTGCTCTTCCGTCCTAACGGTCTTGTGTATGCCTTCGAGGACCTCAAGCTGTCTGACGAGCGTATGAAGGAACTTCGTCTGCGCGAGAAGTATATCGAGGAGAACATCCATCGGTTCACCCACACCGTGCAAATGGTGGAGGCCACTACCGATGGTTGCATCCTGCAAACGATCAAACCTCGGGCAAACAACTACATAGGCAAGTGGCTGTTGGAATTCATCAACACCCCTTACCTGTACGGGGAGCCCGACCGCAAGAAGACCGCTACTGATCAGGGTCCGTTCATTCAGATTCAGCCGAGCGGTGCCATTCACGTGGCTGGCAAGGTAGTGGGTCGGGTTGACTACCTGGGTCGGAAGGTGATGCTGAATACCAAGCATTACTTCGGCTCTGCGCATGACAGTCTGACTTCGCAGGTTCGTACATTGCGCGCTGGGTTGTCGGGGGCTACTGTCAGTTTCCCTGACTTCGAGCACTGGAACCAACCTCTGCCCAAGAAGCCTCTGGAAGCCTGGGCGGAAGACGCAGTCGACAAGATGCTCTACCAACAAGTCTATGGGGTCGATAAAGGTTACCTGCGTGCAGGTGTGCTCGTGATGCCGTCCCCAACTCACTCGCTGCGCTCCATGATGGTCCGTGACCTGAAAATGAAAGCGCGTAAGCGACTGAGCAACCCTAACCTCATGCCAAGGAATAAGAAATGATTCCAGATGGAGAGCGTGGTTACGCACCCGATCCGCAGAGCTTTGTTAGCAACACCCAGTTCGTTCCTTGCTTCCGTTTCATCCCACCGCCGTTGGTTAACTACAACCATGGTAACCTGGTTGTAGCAGGTCTAACGGTCAAGAAGGCTCCAGAGCTCCTTGAGAACTGGTCGGGTTACGTCATGGAGCTCAACGCCCATCAGATCAAAGCGGCGGAAGAGTATTACTACGAGACGTTCGGTAAGGAGCCTACGGAGCGCTGGGAACCGTGGGTGCTGCAAGCCATGGGTAAGGCCCCTAAACCCCAACCAGAGCGTCCACACGTCAATGTAGGGACTATCGGACACGTAGACTTCGGCAGTAGCTGTCCATGGCTGAGTTAAAGCTTAAGACAGTCCGTCCTGCTGGGTTGCCCGACCTGTTCCACATCAGCTTCAAGTCAAAAAGCTGGCAGGGTATCTGGACTCCAGGTAACCCTGCTGGTTCGGAAGAAGTGGAGGAATCAGCTCCGGGTGTAGTAGGGGATCAGTCTTTCCCTTACCCGGAACCTAACCTCCCTCGGGTGTCGGTAGGCCCTAGTATCGAAGGTTGCTTTCGTGGGGTGTTCCCTAACGTGGCGCAGTACTTCGAGAAAAAGAACTACCCGTGGGCGCAGTTTAGTGTATTCCAACCGCAGTTTACTGGGCGAGAACGTGTTGTACTCCCTGGGGAACTCACCGCCAAGCGTTTTGTATGGGATGCTTGCGTAACTGAAGAGCACTGTATCTTAGATCCGGTGTTCATGAAGTTTATTGGGATCATTAAGGTCTTTAATACGAACAAGTCGCCAACGATGTTTATTCATCCGTTTGGCGACCCTAAGTTACCCGTTGAAAGTGTTGGTCCTGCCAATATCAAATTCGAATGGATAACTAAATCATAGGTGCTAATAATGATGTCTAAGTCTTCGCAACAAGCGGCAACCGAAGGCGTATACGTCTTGAAGCCGTTCACGCTCTACCACACCAGGGGGTCTGTCGGTGTGTACGTCGTTTACGTGGAGGGGGATGACCTGGAACTTAAAGGTCGTTTTTATATCACGGAACATGTTGCGGAGTTGGCGTTAAAGGACTTCAATACTCCACAAGCTGTACAACGTGAGCCGAAGTATCCGGGAATGTCGCATGAAGAAATGATTGTGATGTTTGAGCGTCAGATTTAAAAGTTCACAGACCTTGGTTAACTATGGGGCGGAACACCCGCCTCATGGTTTTCCAGTCTCTATCTTTATAGGGACCTTTGCAGTTTTAGTTTCCCGGAAGCAGTATAACTCTAGTTAACAAAAGGATGAAAGGCCATGACTCAATCCACTAAAGCCGCTGTTGCTGTTACCCACAAGAAAACCCTGCGTGTCGTCACCGACACTGGCGCCAATGAAAAGCGTCTGGAACAACAGGGTTTCACGCGTGACTTCCAGCGAGCATCGGGTGAGCGTGAAGTTAATATTGTTCTCGACACCGGTTGTCCAGCTACTGCGGAAGACTACAAGCTGAAGCAAGCTCTCATCCGTATCGAGGGTGCTTTGATCGCCTACGGCCAAGTCGAATCCCATGACCACGATTTCCGCATGGTCATGCTGTCCACCCAGCGTCGTACCTACTTCCTGGTGGTCAACGGGCCGGTCAAGTTCATCTTCTTCATCACCACCACCTCGGTGAACATGAAGGATGCCGTACGTAACCTGCTGAACGACAACCTGCTGCGCGGGCCGAAGTTCTACGAGAAGACTGCCGGTATCATGCCTGACTTCTGGTTCCGTCTGTTGTCGGCAGTGATCACCGAGCCAGAGATCATCGAGATCAACCTGCGTTCGGTCAACAACCACACCGTGCCATCGCGTGTGTACTTCAACCCGAACAACCAGACCGAGTCCATCCTCAGTATCGGCGGCTACTGCTTCGACTACCAACTGCAGAACTTCCCCCGTGAAGAGATCGCCAAGGGTACCGGGCAGTGGATGCGTGAGCAGGAAAAGCGTGGCACCGCTCCAGCCAGTGTCAAGCTGGGTAACGTTATCGTGAAGAAAGGCAACAAGGACAAGCAGCGTGTCAAACCTCAGATGGACCTGTCCACTCTGAAGCCGCTGTCCGAGCACCTGAAGGTTCACGCACAACCTGAACAAGCTGCCAAGCCTGAAAAGGTCAAGCCAGCTGCTCCGGTTGCCGAGGCCAAGAAGCCAGGCAAGAAAAAGAAGGCTGCATAAGTAATCGGTATCCGCTACCAGCCTAGGCTGGTAGCGTTTCACCTCTATTTCTATTTTTGGAGTTGGGTAATGTCGGACAAAGAACAAGCAGCCGTGGTAGACATGTTGTGGCTAGCTAAAGGCGAAGAAGATCCACATCCTCGTTACGTTGAACTGAAACGTGAAGACTTGTCAGCACCGCACCTCTCGGATGATGAGTTGGCGTACAAAATGGCCATGCTGAGTACTATCAGTGAAGAAGCTGATATGCGGCAGATGTTGGCGTCGCATCGCACTGGTGGTAATTACATTAGCAAAGGTATCATGGGCGAAGTAGCCAAGGATCGTATTCGCTGGCTGTCGCGTCGTGTAGCTGTCCTAGAAGGTCGTTACCCAGGAGTTACACCAGATACCCCTAAGCTCAAGCAACTCCATGATTTGTGCGCCGAGAAGAAAGCCAACCTGGAGATCTGGTACGAGCATGAAAAGGGTGGCTGGGCCAGTAACTGGACTGAAGGTCACTGGGTGCTGGATGTCTTGGTAGATCACCTCATCAAGGACCTCACAGAAATCGATCCTGAGCTTGTTATCGCGGCTGACGAACCCAAGGGTCCTGTCTTCCCGATCGACTCTCCTGACGCTTACCAGGAGGCTCTAGCAAGGGCTCGTTGGTCAGCGCACACTCGTCATCTGTATACCGCATTGGATATCCCGGCAGACGCTTCGTTTGAAACCGTCTGCACCCGAGTGAAACATCGTTGTATGGTGCTTAGTCGTGCTCAGATTGAGAGTGCATTGCGACCAGGTGATTGCTATCCGGTAGTTCGTTGGCATCTGTTTGTCAACATGGTAAAGACACTGGCCAAACACGGTTGCTACGTACCGTTCGATGGTGACGTTGTCGAGAACCGTGTTCGCAATGACCGAATCGAAGGACAGGTAGTGGTTCAGTCGCGGTACCACCGGACGCCGATGGACGTTCGTTACCCAGTAGGCGTTGTAGGGGTTGAGTTGAAGTGAGCCGTACCTTTAAATATGACCGGGCTACTAACCTGGAAGCTGTGTTTGTTCTAGCCCTGTCGCTCTGGAAGATCAAACCTACTCAGCAATTCTACCGTGCTTCTAACTACATGTTGGAATACAAGGATTGCACTGAAAGCAACACGACGTCTATCAAAGTCTATGACAAGAAAGATCGTCCGATAGGTGATGTTCTTTTCGACCGTCGACGTGGAGCAAATGCTACGGTACAGTTGCATTGGCAGCACAGCGGTGATGGTCCTGTCCAGGATCAGGATTACGAGCACATGAAGAAAGGGTTGCGTCAGTTCTTGATCGCCGTGCCCTTGCAAGACTTCTCCTATGCGAAGAATCCCAACCGTCCTCCTACGCCCCGTCCTAAACCTCGCGAGTAATGTAGCCTCCCTAGCCAGTGGCTAGGGAGGTGTACTCTTTTAATTTTTGGGGCTTTTCAAAACTATATTATCTGGATAGCATAAAGCAACAGTAGTTTATTTAAACTACTAAATTCTTCTTAAGGATACTAAACATGCAATTTCTGAATGGTCACAGTGAATACGTTTTCCTGGAAACTTTTGGCGAAGCTGGCTACGACTTGGTAGCTCCGTATGACGTAACTATCATCATGGCTGAGGAAGGCGATTTCCCTCAAGCAGATGAGTACACCACTGAAGCCGGTGCATTTGTATCGATGGTCAACACCAAGACCTTCCGCATTGCCGAAGAAGGTTGCGACCAACTGGCTCTGGTTATCTATCCACACAACGTGGAGAAGAGCCTGGTAGGCACTCCAGAATCGATTCTGGAACGTGTGCGCTTGTCTACCCTGGTGCACGAACTGGAACACGTTAAACAGGCTAATAGTGGTCGTATGGTTACTGTTGGCTTTGGTCACTACCTGTGGGAAGGTGTGGAACACGTCATCACCGACCTGAAAGGTTATGCTGACCACCCGTGGGAAGTAGAAGCTTACCACGCGCAATTCATGTATCTGTTCAATGGTAATGAAGCGATGGCCAACGCGGCATATGTCGCCGTTAAAACCGCTTGCGATGCAGCCTACAATTAAGGGGAATTCTTGTGGCTAACGAAACCGGATATCGTGCTACCCGTAGTTTCACTCACCTCGATGAGTCGGATTACTGTGAACATTGTTCCAAAGAAGATCTCACCAAAGCAGTGGGGTTCTTCTTTGAACGAGACAGCTGTGGCTACGTAATGAAGTACGTAGTCTGCGAACCTTGCAAGGTAGCTTGCCAGGAAGCAGAAGGAAAACAACCAGTTGTCTGCCATGACTGCGGGCAAACCGTAGAACGCAAAGACAGCATTGAGTGGAAGTGGTATGACTTCTACGCCCCACAAGGTGACGAGCCATTGGTCATCTGCAACACGTGTAAGGTAGCCGAGAAACACCAGCAGCGCGTTGCAAAAGACGATGCGGATTATCGTTTCGAATTCCCCAACCAGTTTGAGGATGACATTGACGATATTCCTGACGATGACGAAGAGCCTCTCGAGGACGATTGAAATGGAAGCTGAGGATACACGATTAAACAAGTTGTCACAATTGCTTAATGAGATCAATGATCTCAACCGGCAGCTTATTCGTTATGGGGATTTGTCCACTGCTAAACGACGGGAGTCGCAGAAGTACAATGACAGCGCCCCGGTGTTGTCGCAGCAGTTGTTTGACGAATCCCGGGTATACCACGAAAAGCAGTTGGAAATACAAGCGGAGCTGGATATCCTGCACTTGCGAGCGGCTGAGCTTTCTGCTGAACGGCAAGAAACTGAGACACGTTCTAAAGAAGGTTTCTGGTCTACTGTGGCCGACCTGTGTGCTGGTGTATTCAACCGTATCTTCTAATTGGTAACCTAACCTCCTGCCCTTACGGGGCAGGAGGTTAGTACCTTTCTTTTTTGTTTTCTTTGGATCAAGCCATAACGTAAGTCACGTTTGCTATCCCCGATCCAACGTAACCATCGAAAACGACGATGTTATCATTTTCGATTAACCCTCCACCGTGGAAAGCTAATGGAAGTGCCATTGGGCTTAAGAGTGTCCACTGCACTGCTTCCATGTCAAACACCCACACTTCCGTTGTACAAACAGAACCACTACCAACACGACCACCAATAACAACAAACCGCTTATCGTCGTATTTAACCATGACACCCGCGCCACGAGGACCTGGTTTGGTACCTGCAGGGATTAACTTACTCCAGGTATCGGATGCTGGGTCGTAAACCCTTACCGTTACGTCGTTACCCGTAGCAGTGTTGTACTCACCTCCAAATGCAACAAGCTTGCCGTTAAAGGCTACACAGGAAGTAGAATATAGTGCCGGCCCGTCATGGTAGGTTAAAGAGGTCCATGTCTTGGTAACTGTGTCGTACTTATAAAAAAGTTTTGGGAAAGAACCTTCGTTTTGGCTGTTCATCCCGCCATAAACATAAACGTCAGTTCCGATTGTGACACAAGAACCGACAACACACGCCACAGGCATGTCTGTTTCTGTAGTGTAGGTGTTTGTGTCTATGTCGTAAACATACACCTTTTTGTTTTCGTAACCACTGGATAACGCGTAACACCCACCGAATATATAAATCTTTCTGCCGACTGCGGTAGCGCAAGCGGCAGCTAGAGCGGCGGGGAGGGCAGCTAGGGGTGTTACCACTCCTTGCCGGTATTTATACGCTGGGCTACGGGCAGTCAGGCTAATCCCTACCCTACCCCCAAATACGTAAACCTCATCATCTAAAACGGCGGTGGCGTACTGCATGCTGACCTGCAATGCCGGTGTTTTAGAACTCCACCGTTTATCGATGATACTTTTGGCGGAGGCCAAAGCCATCTGAAATATTTCAATCATTCTCCATTCACCTCAGGCAGCTAAAGAATACACCGGCTTCGGCTCGGTTGGGTTCTTGAGGATTCGGTTAACGTTAACACCGAACATGATAGCCTTCTTTTTCCATGGGGTAACTTCCATCACATCCATGGACTCTTTCAAGATTTCGTCAATGACCTTGCGGGTCACAGGCACACGATGTTCAACACCATCGATCAACTCGATGATGAAGTACGTGGTGCACAACTTGTCATGTAAGGTAGTACATTGGGTGTATTCATCGATAGGGGGCAATAACCACCACAACCAACGCGGGATAGTAGCACCATCCGTTACGAAGTTGGTTTCGACATCCACCCAACGGTTAGACCCTTTTGTCCCGATGTAATAACGGAACCCGGGTCGAGTATTCCAAAGACTCTTACCCGCTTGGAGGGACAGAGCCTTGTTGTAAACCAATTGCTCTTCGGCGGTGAAGTTAGTAAAAGTGCTCATATGTTCCCCTATTAAAAATGGGGGTAAGTCACCCTACCCCCAAATCACACACTTACTCTACGAGCTCCAGTACCGGTCTCCAACCAAAGTTAACAAAGTTGGAGTTATTCGGGCCGTCAGACTTCAGTTGGTAGTTGAACCACCTGAGAGACGAGAAGCCACGACCAACAGCATAACCGTTTTCAGCAATGGTTTCTTGACACAGGGTCCGTGAACCAGAGCCGTCGCGCACGTTAAGCTGCTCGTCTGTGAACATCTCCCAGTTACTAGCAGGACCTGGGTTATTAACGCTGACACGATGAATCAGTCGGTTCCATTCTGATGCAGCTAGAATGAGTGGGTTGTCCTGACCCATAGCCGTTGTCCATGCAGACGGATTTGCTTCGGCGCCTTTGAGCAGTCTGACTTTGTAAGTCTTACCGCCGTAAGTAACCGTTTTAGTGCCGTCAACACAGCCCTTACTGTTGATGTGATTCCAAGAGATGTTGTAACGGATGGACCGTTTACCCACCATCAAGATTTTACCGTCGATGCGGAACTTCAACCAACCAAAACCATCATCCTGTGGTTCGCCTTCGGTCATACCGACCGCAGTAGTCAGAGCAGAGGGCGTAATGAAGTTAGTCGTAGCCACTTCACCCAGATACTCGTCATACGGGTAACCACCATCAGACCCATTGCCTTTGTAGAAGTCGTACACACGGACATCAGCAAGCCACCCACCCATCGGCACGATACCCGTAGCCGGGATCACGTTGGACGAGTTCATGTAACTACCGATAATCCAATCGACTGTCTTTGTGGCTGAGAGTGCTGACGTGAAAGTACCAACCATTACATCATCTTGCCAATACTCAAACACACTACCCTTACGACGGATAGAACGTTTCACCCAGTTCAGGTGGTTAGCATTAGCCGGAGCTGTGATCATGGCACTGTTGGAGTTGTACGGACCAAACAGATAAGCGTCCGCCCCAGAACTACCTACTAACGCCAAGAAACCAGCGTTGTTAGCACTTTGAGCCCACTGGGTGATAACCCCCATGGTGCCAGCAGGAGTGCCATCTGGTTTAAACCAGTAGTCGATCTGGAAGTCCTTAGCCAAGACGTTAGGCATCAAGGCACCCGACATCCGTAGGTATTTAACCGACGACTTGTCAAAGAACATTGATTTAACACCAGGGCGTGGGCCTTCCGAACTAACTACAACACCACTATTGTTGACTGCCACCGCTTTACGTGATTTATCAACAATGGTCGTAGAACCATTAGGTTGATCCGATGGGTCTAACCAGAAAGCAGGACCAGCCGTAGGTGGTTCCGCTCTAGGGTCACCTTGCACATTCAATGTCAAACGAATGTGCTGACTGTAGGCCGTGGCGTTGTCTTTCTGGTTCCAAGCAGTAGCCGCGGCAGGAGCACCGTTACCACGGATCAGGTGATACGCAGTGTTACTACCGGCCGTTTCTGGTACTGTGTGCGCCACATGCATTGCTACGTCTGCAGCTGTGTACTGAGCAAACGTACCCGCATTAGGCTGAGCGCCCGTAAAGACCCTGAACATCAGGTCATACCATTCGGTATCTGGTTGAGGTGCTACACCTGTGGTGTTAGGGTCCGTAGCGCAACCTGTAATCAAATGAGGCACAAATGTCCAGGTCTTGCTTTCACGCGCCCACTGGATAACTTTGCGTTGGTTGACACCCGGAGCTACCGGATATTTACCGAAGTCATCAGTCCCATACATGACACCGGCGCCGTAAACTTGGTTCCAGGTGAGTCCGGTAGCCAACGTGTTCTTACTAATAAACTTAACCACACCTTTATGGAAGAATTTGAACCAACCAGAATCAGTTCGCATGCTAGGCCAGGAAGCACCAATGGCGTTTCGCAGTTCCAGGTGGGTCATCATTTCAGCGGCAGAGACTTCACCAAAGTAACCAATGTTCTCGTCACCAAAGGCCAGCGACTTACTGCCAGGGCCAGAGCCCGGGTAAACAACCGCTTCACCCACATACTCCAACACTGGTCTCCAGCCGTAATGGTTCTGGGTGGAACTGGCAGAACCATCCGCCTTGTAAACGTAGTTGAATTGAGTTAACGAGGCATTACCCCGCGCTACACTCATAGTAGCATCAGATCCCAGGGTCTCTTGACAAATAGTCATACGACCGGTACTACTAACAGCGATGTTCAGCTCAGATAGAGGGAACGAAGCCCAACTCGGCGCTTGTCCTGGGTTACCCACTGCCACACGATGAATGAAGCGGTTCCATTCTGAGGGTTTAGCAATAACCGGGTTATCCTGGCCCAGGCCAACTACCCAATCAGTTGGATCTTTCTCGGCACCCCGCAACAAGCGTAGTTTGTAAGTAGACCCTTTGAAGGTTATCAACCTGCCACTGTTGACGGCCATTGCCGCGTTCAGCTGGTTCCATGACAAACGGTAACGCAACGTACGCTTGGCTACCAAGAAGGTTATTCCTTCATGACTTTTGAACTTCAGCCAACCGGCTGTGTCATTGATTGGAAAACCAGCAGTTAATCCAATAGCGGCGGCAAGTTCCGTTCCGGAGATAGAATCAGCGGCCAGGACCTCGCCAAGATATTGGTCGTTTGGGAATGGGTACGGACCGTCACCATCCAGACTACCTAACAAGATCTCCATACAGTTTCCTTTTTACAAAGTAAGTACCAACAACGGACGCCAACCATGTACAGGGTTAGTACCGGCGTTTGTAAGCCCGACGTTGATGACGTCGACCCCACCCTGTCCGCTGTAACCGCGGTTTACACAATAACCGGTAGTTAGCAAGTCGGTGGTAAACGACACAAAGTTTGGGTAGTCGGCATCATCAAGCTGGCCACGCCCAGCTGTATCTGGGTAGAGACGATTGCGGTACGCCAAAGCGATGAACTGGTCGATTTCACCGCCAATCAAATCTGCGTTAGCACTACCCGTGTTCAGGGGATTAGCCCGCGACGTCGGGTGGCGAACAGTAAACAGATGGTTACCGACGGTCAGTTGTTTCTTCTGGGGAATTACCCCATAAGTTGTTTTGGCGTAAGGAGCCCATTCGGCTTCAGGGATATCCCCGTACACACACCCAGCACGGTACATGGTTTCCCACGACACCGTACCACACACCGGGTATTTGGGGATAAAGAAAATCTTGCCTTTATAAACGAACTTCAACCACTCATTATCAGTAACCGCGTACTCAGCAGCAGTAATCCCGGCGAACGTAATCAGTTCGTTTTGTGCGATCAGGTCGCCCATCGGTAACCGACCAAAGTAACCACACTCCCAATCACCTCGTTTCAAGACTTGCGGACCAGGCCCGGTGTATGGCATGTAAGCCATTCCCTTATTAGGGGTGATGATGGTTTCGTTACTTCCAGCTTTACCCAAGCTACTCAAACGGTAGTAATACAACTGGTTGCGTGCCACCGCATTATCTACGTAAAACCCCACGCCACCTACTACAGTGGTTAATGGTTCTGGCAGATTGTCTTCCGTCATTGGGGTAAGTGAACGGTAAACCTTTACGTCAGCGTTCTCCCCATTGGGATCAATCCATTCAATCCTGATACCCATGGTTAACCTCTAAGCTTAATTGATAAGTTCCAAAACCGGAGTCCAATGCACCCAAGCACTGGCTACCGCTTGTGTAGTGTTCCGTGCGGTGTATGCAGACCAGTTTGTGTTGTGCATCGCACAGTTAGCCTTGTTAGCGAGGAAATGCGGAGTAGCACTACAGGTGTACGGCATGGTACTTTTGTTATCCCACCACTTTTCTTCTGGCATCATGGGGACGTTAGCAGCCAAGATGTTAGACGACATCCGACACATGGTCTCCCACCACTCTCCGCCCACAAATGTGGATTGGTCAGCAGGAACAATCTGATCGGTAGCCAACGTACTCAATTGCGGGGTGCGCACCAAGAAACTGTCCGATCCAATGGTCACTACCTTTTTCTGGTTTACCGGAGCAGCTACTGCTGGGGAAAGACCGCCCGTTACCAAATCAAAGGGTGCTGCGCCAGGGCCATCAACGCCGTAAATCAGACCAGCGTTGTACAAGTCAGGCCAACGTAACACAGAGCTGTTGCTCAGTGGGGCGTTGGGGATCAACAACACCTTACCCCGTCGCATGAACTTGAACCACTGAGTTACTGCCGAGTCAGCCACGTTACCACCAAAGCTGGTGGCTAAACCCAAGGCTGTTTTTAACCCAGTAACAGTGAACACCTGAGCTGGGGTTAAGATGTCCATTAACCCGATATCCCAATCACCCCGAAGGATCTGGTTTTTACCTGGTCCTGTTTTAGGGTAGTTACCGTGGAGCATGCACTGACTGTACATATCGTTAAAACCAGCTTTAGTGGCTTTAACCATGTAGTACCGTACACTGTTAGTCGGCACAGTAGTGTCGACGTATTCAGTGTCAGTAGGCGACAACGTCACCGTATTAACTGGCAGACTGTCAGGAGTAAACGGGGTGTTGCTCCAATACAGAGTCAATGTATCTGGCGTGCTCTTCAACGGGCTAAGTGTAATTTTGATGCTCATGATTTAGCACCTCTTACGACTCGACCAATTCAAGTACCGGCCAATATGACAGGTAGCTGGAAGCAGGGCTGATATTGGTGTCGTTACCAGCGATGAAACCAACACAACCACGCCCTTCTACTTGTGTACCGCGGTATAACGCAGCACCGGCGTTACTCGAAATTTCTTGCACCATGAAACGGTAAGCAGTACCGATGTTCAGTTTCAGGATAGCGCGAGTACCCTGCATGACGTTGGCCATACGTTGCGCGTCAGGTGTGTATTCACACAGCGGGTAAACCAAGTCATCCCACTCGTTAGGGGCTGGGTTCAGGTATTCCGCTTGAGCGAATCCATACGTCGGACGCACAGAGAGATCGTCATTGAATCCGGTCATCAGACGGACTTTGTACTTGTTGCCACCAAACTCCACAAACTTGAGCTGGTTAGTAGCAACACCACCTGCTGGCAAATACGGACCATTGTTATCAACCCCAAACACCAACCCTGCATTGTAGACAGCGGTATAAGGAACGTTGTTCATCACCGGACCTTGTGGGATGTACAAGATCTTGCCTTTGCGGACATACTTGTGCCAGATAGGCGCCACCTGCATGATGTTAGCGGTCATCGCAGCCAACGAAGGAGCCAGCTGTTGCAGCATAGCCGTGATGCTAATGAACTCTCGACTCGGCAGACTACCGAAGTAGCCGTAGTTGTAATCGCCTTGTTTGAGGGTCAGTGGGCCGGCGCCCCGTTTAGGAAGAGCAGTAACAGCCAGGTTGTTGCCGGGCGCCTTGTCACCGTTCTTGATAGTTTCAATGACGTAGTAGTTAGTGCTACCGCGAACCACTTCGTCTTCGTACTGGGTTTCACCATTGGTCAAGGTGACGATTGGATTGGTGAGGTTGTTGCGATCCAGCGGGGCCGAACCCCGATAGATGTTGATGGTAAATGGTAACGTGTTACGGTTCTTCCACTTAAGTGTGTTCTTCATATTCTTTCATCCAATAATCAAGCAGTGTATGAACCAGTGATAGTGAAACTACCCCATTGGTTAGTCTCGTCGTTGGCTGAGATTTCGTCAATACGGAAAGCACTACCACTGTCTACCGAGTAAGTTGGAAGAACTTCTTTACTGACAAAGTCTGCCACGTAGAGGTCTTCAGCCCGCTGTGTGATCTCTGAGTCTGGTAACTGCTTAAACTCAGCCATGGTGATCTGAGGCAGACCATTGGACGTAATGGTGAAATCAACAACTGGAATAACCATGTCAGCTGCGTTAAGCAGCTCAAGCACTGGACGGTAGGCCAGGTTAGCCGTAGTCTTGTTAGCTGCGCCACGGCTGAAGAATCCAGTTGTGGTACCGTTGCCGGCATACAACGCATAACCGGAGTTACTCGCCTGGGTCTCTTGCAACATAGAGAAACGAACACCGCCTGAGTTTTCCAACCCTAATGCAGCAAATGTAAATTTGGTCCACTTCTCAACTACCGGAGTGTTAGTAGCGTCTACTACCCGTCCGAGCAGTTCAGTGTATTCACTACCTGTGTAGGTGGTGTTGTCTAATCCGTAATAAGGGTCGGCATTGACCCCTTTCATAATCCGTGGAACCAGTGTCCACTCTTTACCACCCTCTGTTTTACTGAGAGGGTTGAACTGCCACGTAGGCGCGTTGGACACAGGGAACTTACCATTATCCTGTGTTCCGTATAACAAACCTTCGCGGTAAACATCTTCCCAGGAAGCAGCGTAAATAAATGGGTATTTAGCAATGTAGATTACTTTACCCTTGTGGAAGAACTTAAGCCACAATTGAGTCATGCTATCCGGTGCTGTTTCTCGGGCACCAAAATAAGCTTTCGTCAAATTAATAAATTCATTGGCTGTGAACAGTTCCGCGCCAGTGACTTCGCCGAAATAACCGAGTTGTTCATCGCCGTACTGTAACGTTTTAATACCGGGTCCGGAATTAGGGTAGGTGGGGCGGATTCCTCCCAAACTTCCATGCATTAATTCAATCATACAAAAACTCCTAAAGGCTAGGTGGGGTAACCCCACCTAGCCCCATGGATTACAAGGAGAAGATGGTTTCCGGTACGGCTGGGATTTCTTCAATAGAAGTAGCAGCGCGGGTCTGGAGTTTCAGATCCCAGATAACCTTGAAGCCTTTTTCTACCTGAACCACCGAGTCGTCAGACATTTCTACGAATTCAGCAGCGGTCAAAGCAACCAGGACGTTTTCATACGTCATGAAGTTCACGGTGTACTCACGACCTTCGGCAATGGCCTCTTTGGACAGGGTCCGGTAAGCCAGGATGTTTACCCGATCAGCATCCCGCACTTGGATGTGGTAGATCTCACCATCTGGGGCCAGGAACGGGAAACCAATCCGGAACTGAGCAATACGCAGGTTCTCGATGATTACCAGTTGAGTATCCTTGGCTTGTTGCAGGAGGGCGGAGTACTCATCTGGAGTATGCTCACGCACAATCCAGTTACGACGATACACACCATCTTCCAGGATAGGAGGACCTTCACTGACCACATCACCGGCTGGTGGTTCTACTTCCTTCACGGGAACGTAGTTGAAGTCTACCAGTGCCTCGGCTTCGATACTGACGTCCGAGATACAGGAGTTGGGGATCTTCTCCTTGAGTTCTTGCAGAAACACCGGGTACTCTTGGGTCTCGGTGTTGATCAAGCGGGTATTGCGAGTAACAGTCGTCATTACAGACTCCTAAAGAAAAGAACACCATGGGGATCCCGAGAGACCCCCATGGCTAATCGGTTAAGGGACAACTGCACCCAGCTGACCGATCCACTGAGTACCAGTCCACCAGAACACTACGTTGGTGATGGAACCCGACAGGCTCGGAGGAGTACCACCGTGCCAGCCCAGTGGAGTACCACCGGTAGTGGCAAAGGTAACAACACCCGCCGCACCCGTCACAGTTACGATCAGGGTTTGAGCACGAGCCTGCACTTGACCAGCTGCTTTAGGACCGTCACCGAGGGTAATGGTCTTGGCAGTAGCCGTGGTGTTGGTCAACGCTACCACTTGGTTGACTTTAGGGTCTACCGAACCGGTTGCAGACAGAGCCAGAATCGGCATGTCGTAACGGTCGAACTTGATCCACTCACCGCCCTTCTGTACGTACTGGAACGCGTCGTTCGGGGCAGGTTTGTATTCAACCCAAGTCCCGGTTTTGGCGAAACGCAGGTACAGTGTGGTGTCACCTGGGTTAGCAGGATCCTGGATACCTGCAGCAGGCAGTTGGAGTTCAGCCCACACCGGAACAGTGGAAGCACCAACCTTGAAGACACGCACCCATTGCTTGGTATCCGATTTCTCGGTGATATCAGCAATGATGTTTGGCAGAGCAGCCCAAGCCAACAGCGCGTTACCGTTCTCTTCACCCACTTTACGACGAGCGTAGTACTTGTTGTCTTCAGCGTTTTCGACTTCGTCTACCAGCAGTGGGACCCAGGCATTACCCAGACGCACCACTTTGCCTTCAGACAGCAGTGGCGAGTTAACATCGCCCGCAACCAGTTGACCCCAGAAGATCCAGCCACCAATGGTCTTGTAGTAGACACGGAGCAGTTGGTTAACCGCCCAGTCACCAGTACGACCGTTGAATGCGTTGGAAGGTGCGTCTTGGGTAGCGAGGGTCAACCACTGACTACCAACAGGACCTTGTACAGTCGAGTCTTTACCAGGAGGACCTTCTTTACCCTGAGGGCCGACAATACCAGCAGGGCCGGTGTCGATCCAGTTGTTACCTTCTACCGACCAGATGGCCAGGTTACGGACAGCAGGCTCGACAGTGTTGTCGATGATCATGTATGCGTCGCCCAGCGCACCAGTAGGGTGAGCTGCGATCAGCAGAGCCATGGTCTGGTAGACACCCTTGATAGGCATCAAGGCGCCAGGATTACCCTGCGGGCCTTCCTTACCTTCCGGGCCTACGATATCGAGAGGACCACTCCACTGACCGTCAACAACGGTGTAGAGCTTCTTGTCTTCGTCGAGTACCGAATAGGTATCACCTGGTTTGGCACGACCTTCTTGGTCACCGATCAGCGGCAGGTCCTGCAGGCGCTGAACAGTACCCTTGGGACGGAAGGCCACACCTTGGATACCCTGTTGGCCCAACGGCATGAACGGACCAGCATTCTCCCAACCAGTACCAGAGACGTTGACATACACGTCGCGTGGGTTCCAGGAGATGAATGCCTTGCCTTTGGTTTCAGCGTTGGCTGCAGGAGGATCTTGATCTTCTTCGGTGAGGATCTTGATGATGTCGAGGGACTTACCATCAGCACCATCGGTGCCGTCTTCACCGTCCTTACCGTACAGACCTATATTCGCCCAGGCGCCATTCAGGTACAAGTAGAAGGAACGCTCATCGACTACCGCATAGATCCACTGTTCTTCAGCGGAGCCGGGCAGAGCCGACAAGGTAGCAACCACACCCTTGACTTGCATGCTGAGGCCGTCAGCACCACGAATCGAAGCCCAGAACTGTTGCAGGGTACCTTCTGGGTGACCATCGTCTTGCCATACTTCAAAGGCAGACTTACCGTCTACGCCACGCCATGGACCAAGGTCTTTCCAACCACCTTCCAGCGGCAGGTACATCCACAGACGACCGGTATCCATGGCCGCGTAAGCGTCCTGGTCTTCCGGGTCTTCGATCTGGATGATCTCAGCGGAGCTCGGACGGGTACCGAGGATGCGCAGGTTACGACCTGGGATACCTTGAGGGCCAGGGACAGTCGAGTTGAGACCGTCCTTACCTTTGAGCGAAGCATAGAACTCAGCTTCGCTCTTACCGGCGTTGTCAGGATCGATTTCCAGCCAGCGTTCGTAAGCGGACTTACCAGCCAGGCCAGGGATCATGATGTAGTTGCCGTCGGTCTCAACCCAGACGTACAGGTCGATACCGACGTAGTAAGCCTTGGTTTCGTCACCAGGGGTTGGGAGAGCGCCAGCATTGGCAACAGCACCTGCTACGATGAACGCAGCACGAGGATCACCTTTCTCACCCTGGACACCGCGGGTATCTTCTACCCACTCAGCCATGGACTTGCCGTCGTTACCTGGGATCTTCAACCAGGTTTGATAGGCATCGTCACCTTTCTCACCTTTCTGCGCAGCCAGGAACTGAGCTTGAGTCTTGTTCTCGTTACCTGGGACTTCGCGCCAGATATCGAAAGTCGACTTACCCTGAGGACCACGGATACCCAGACCTTCCCAAACAGGAGGGTTGTTGGCGGTACCTTCTGGATCTTCCGGATCGAAGTCAGGTACCAGGATGTAGACGTCGTTCTGCCACAGGTAGGCGTCACCCAGTTGGTTCTGGCTAACGTCAGGCAGTGGGACCGCGTTAGGCCACACACCCAGCAGGTTGAGGCCACGTTCACCACGCAGGCTGCCAGAAGAAGCCCAGATGGTCCCGTTCCAGACACGCATTTCCCAGTTCAGGAAATACGCAGTACCAATTTTCATATTGGTAGTGTCGATGGCGTCGAGCTCGCCTTGGGTCTCGAGGTGACCCATCAGGACCAGACCACCGATACCGCCGACTTCGATTTCTTCCAGCCACTCTTTCAACGCACGGGTACGGTTAACCAGTGCTTGCAGTGGACGGTTAGCTGGGCCGCCTACACCACCTTCTACTTTTTCGCCACGTTCGAGGATGGCAATAGCCTCGTCAAACGTCGCCTGTTCTACAAAATCGACCATTTCTGGTTCCTCGAATAAGGGGGTTGGAATTCGTCCGTGTTTAAAGCTTAATACGTCAGCGTGCCATCGTAGACGTATTCCCCGTTCCAACGAGGGAGGTCATCGTAAATGCTTTCGTATACCTGGAGCATACCGACGACGGTGGGGGAGTCAATCGACACGGTAGACAGATCTTCACTCACAGTGATCTGGTCATCGGTCAATACGACCTTGGACTTCGCTTTGACCAGATCGATCAAAGTTTGAACGTTTTTCTCACCTTGGTTAACCAAGATGGCATTGACCTCTTCATTCTCAGTGATCAGCACCAGGTAGATACCTGGTAGTGTCCGAGTTTGAAGTACATCGACTGTCTTGGGTTCTGGATCTTGCAAGGTGGCTGCGTTGTGTTTCACGTAGTCTGCAGGGTAGTAGTGCTGGTCAAAGCCTTTCAACAGACCAGGCTTCTCAACGTCCACAGTGTGAACGATCTTGCCCTCGATGTCAGACTTACGCAGGTTAGTGATGAGCAGTGTACTGAGCGTCAGGGCATTGAGCTCAGCTACAAAAGCCGGGTCATCTTTGTAGACTTCAGCGTTTACGTCGATGAACCGCTTCAGGAATAACTCGTAGTTAGGAATATCCATACAGGGTCCTTGGGCGCATTTAAGTGAGGGCATAAAATCAACAAAAATAGAATATAGTAAGTAATTAAAAATTAATTTACTGAGTATAAAAAAGAACTGACCTGCCATTATTTAGACTCACTTAAGGAAAGCCCCTAAATGACGCCTGTAACCGCTTTAAAGAACAAGTCTACCCAAGAGTACCGGTTAGAGCTATCGCAGTTCATAGCCCATCACCAGGGCCTTGCAATGATTAACATCGAACTGGCTAAAGGGACCTGGAATCCATGGAAACGTCGTAAGTTCTTTCGCTTGGCTGACCTCGCTAAACAGGAGGCTGCTATCCTGTTGAATGAGTACCGCACTATTTGGCCAAGAAAGACTTGACTTCTAGGGTGTTTCAAACCTATATTACTCGGGTAGATCAACAACGACGATTTATTTGAATCGTCAAACTAGGAGTAGTAAAGATGTCCGACAACATTCTGCGTTTTGGTAATAAGCGTTCTCAAGCTCGCGAAGCCTCGATCAAACGAGGTCAGCTAATTTCTATCCAGCGTGAGATCGAATACCACCGGAACCGAGCAGCCACTTATCGTCAGGTAGGTGCAGAGTCGAATGTTTCCGCTGACAAGTTCATCGCCAATGGATTTGCCAAGGAAGAAGAGAAGAAAGCTGATATCCTGCAGAAGTCTTACGACGAACTGCTGAACAGCAAGTAATCTAAACGGGGGAGCGTTTACTCCCCCAACTACATGTGTTAAGGAGTTTAGTAAATGGGTAATGTCGTTCCTTTCTCTTCGCACCTCCGCAAAGCGAAGAAGCAGTTCAAAGACATCCAGGCCTTGGAAAAGAAAATCGACAAGCTGTATCACGATTCTCTCAATGCCAAGTTCCCTGAGACACGTCGTCACAACATCCTGCAAGCTGAAGAGCTGCGTAAGGAGTTGGTAGGACTGCGAATCGAACATGAAATCCAAATGTCCTTTATGTACGGAAAAGGGAAACGTCCATGCTTAAAGTGAAGGAAGCCCTGGAACGCTCCAGGCTGACATCGGAAGTTTTTAACCGTGTTACTGAAGCCAACAACCTGTTTGTGGCCAGTGCTTGTTCTACTAACCCTGCGGAGGCTGATAGCCTCTTCCAACAAGCACAAGCTCAAGTCAATCAGGCTGATGCAGTTCGTGACCAGTTCTGGGAGCGTTATCCCCAGGCACTCATTCCACCAACCTGCCCTTGGATGAATCGTAATGACTGATGAATCTCGTTTGACACCGGAAGACCGTACCAAGATCATCAATCGTCTGGTGCGTTCTTTCGATGCCATGTCCACCACGGATAAGGCGATCTGCAAGCACGCCATGCGTGCACCTAAGGTCAACCCGGAAACCGGTAAGGACTTTGAATCCTTCCGCGAGGTTATCACGGTGGCGTCTGACTGGGCGCTGGAAACCCTCCTGGACGACTTCGAGGGTAACGACCTCCTGCTGCCAGAAGAGGAGTCCGACAATGGGGCAGGTCATTGATTTCAATGCCTACCGGCTACACCGCCACAGTAACGAGCTTCGCGAGATCAATGAGCTGAAACGCCAGGTAACTCAACTGGAACGTTCAGTTCATTATCTCGACCACTACATGGATCGGGAACAAGCTGTCATTCGTTCGATGGAACTGAAGATGGAAATTGTTGCCCGCTCCAACAAGCTCGGTATCTTGTTGTAAACTAATCACGTGGAGCTGAAGTGATGAGTACTGATAAAAGCAATGTTAGTAAACGCCGTGTAATCGCCACCATGACGCGCGGGACTTCGAAAGAAGTTATCATGGTTCGTCGGTACAGCTATTTCGATACGGCCATGCCGCGCATGCTGCAGCTGGCTATTAGCTACTGCAACGAAGGCGATTTCATCGAATTCGCTGGTATCGACCTGGGCTTCCAATTAGGCATCCTGCATGTTCGTAAAGGCGGGCGGTTTGATATGGAAATGAGTCCTTTGGTAAAGTCGAGTCCGTCGTTGCTTAAACTGATGTCGGAAGATCCTTACTGGGATAGTCCTTTGGTTCGGGCAGGGATGAAATAACTATGGGTAAGGTGCTGCAGTTTACTGGTAATACCGTTCGGCTGCAAATCCTTAACCTGGAAAAGCAAGCCGGCGAAATCCTAAACAAATACCGCAAAGAGACTGACCCAATAGTGCGTGCAAAATTGCATGAGGAATACGGCGCACTGAAAGGTAAAGCTCTTTCGTTAGCACTCGAGGCATTGAAAGACTAATGGGCATTAAGAAATTGTTGGAAGATCGTTTCAAGGCCATTCAAGACCACTGCCGTGAGAACCACATCGGTCTCGGTCTGGAATACGATCCTATCCCGGATAAGTGGATGGCCTGGGACGGTGAAACTGAACTCACTGATCAGTGCGACGGTTGGGAAGAACTGATCGAAGCACTTGAAGTGGAATTCGACCTTTAAGGGACACTGTTCTATGTCTAACAAGATCGTTATTATTGATCTGCAGCAATTGTTCGGTGTTCAAAAGCCGGATAGTCATGTGACTCGTTTCTTGATGCTCAAGGCTGAATTAGAGGCTCTGGAAAAGAAAGGGTTGTGGCCGGAGGAAGGCATCTCCTGTACAGACATGGTGAAAACCATTGCTGACGACCAGAACTGCAGTTACACCATGATCGCTGAGCGTCGTGCTTATCTGGTTATCGGTTCACGTGAGAATATCGTCAACGCTGATTGGGCGGTCGAAGGTTCTGGGCAGATGTTGAGTAATCTGCTTTACCATGTGTCGTTACCAGACGATTACGTGCATCCAGGGTACATGTTGTTCTTTACCACCGAGCCGAAGTTTAACGGGTTGCTCAAAAACTAACTAGTAGGGGAGGGCCAATTATGAGATTACGCATGACTTATGAGGAAGCCCTCCAATATTGGGAAGAAGCCGTAGAGCACCTGGCTAGGTTACCACCTAACTCCGATAAAGATTTGCTTTACATTGTCAAAGCGCAAGTCAAGCAATACGAACTGTTAGTAAAAGCTTTTGAAAAACATCCTAACAAATAACCTACCTCTGCCCTAGGGCAGAGGTAGGCCTACAGGTTTATTTTTTTTTGTTTTAGAACACAGCTAAGGCGCTACGACGAACTTTCATTGGACGGGTGATAGGTTCATCACCGATGTCCAACATCTCTTGTCCAGAGATATTGTTGAGGATGGCATGCCCTTCCATCTTGCTAACCAAGGCATCAACTTGCTCTTTACTCCACTCCAAGATATCCAAGGTACGGGTGGTGATGTTCAGCTTCTCACCGGTATCCAGGTCTAGCATCTTGAAGAAGCACGGGGAGTCTTGGCCAGTTCGCCAGATACGTGCTTTTACCTGCTTGATCTCGTATTCCCGGTACGGTGCATTGAGGGAAATGATCTGGTTAGCCATGATCAATGGATAACCTTCCTTCAAGCTGTCGTATACCGCCGCCAAGGGGTTAATCTTGGGATCGGTTTCAAACAGCCGCACTACACGGTCCCGGTCATGGCTGTTACCCCCATACACCGTTACAGGCTGGTAGCCCTTGCGGAACAGGTAGTCTTCTGCCAGTTTCAACGCATCGATATACGACGTGAAGATAACCGTCTTTTTCTCTACGTTGTCGATCATCTCCGGCAGGCCTGCATATTCGATCATATCAGTGATCGCTTCAATACGAGCCCGACCCAACACGTTACCCAGCGCTTCACCCCGCAACTTAAGACCCAGGTACTTAACTGCAGACTTGACGTTACGGAACTCCGACAAGTTTTTACCCTTCAGGCCTTTCTCGATCTGTTCTTCCACGTTCTTGCAGAAGACGCTGTCTGCCGAGTCCGTGAAGTTGTTATACCCCTGGGTACGGAAACGGGTGACAATGGCTTTATACCGCTTGAGCTGCTCCAAGTCCTGAGGCTGGTTCCTGATACTGTGCTCATAGAAGCTCACAGTCTCGTTGTAGAAGCGAATCATCTCAGGGAGGTGCTTGTGGTAGAACGCCAGGCGATCGTTAATATACGTCTGCATACGGAGCTTGATGGCATCCAACGTATACTTCTCGGCACCGGGTACTTTGACCTTGATGATCTCAAAGGGTGGTGCTTCACCCAAGCCTTGCAGTTCAGGGATGGTGAACTTGCCTCGGCCTATTCGGTTGTTAAGCAACCTGAGCAACTGTGGACGGTTCCGCCCATAACTCGCCAAGAAGAACTGACGAGCTGTCTTATCGAAGTGCTTATCAATCAAGCAGACGATTGGGAAGGCTTCACTGCCCAGTGCTTTAATTGCAGTACCCGACATCGGCAAGGCGTCACAGAAGCACCCTGCATCCGCCAGTTCGATCAAACGTTGGGTCTGCTTGGCTTTCAGTTCATTGAAGTTGTGGGATTCATCCACAATGAGCTTAGGAGGCTTCTTGGTGTCGCGTATGAGCCCTTCCAGGAACTTCTGAAGGATAGGGAAGCCTTCACGCTGAACGTACTCGTAATGCACAATATACCAGTCGTAGTCCTGGGTAAGGATTCTCCCCGACTTACTGGTCCAGATACGCGGAGGTACCTTGTAGTGCTTCTTGAGTTCTTTCTGCCAGACTTCATCCACTAAGTTCAGTGGACACACCACAATAGTCTTGTGGTCGTTCAGCAGCTCCGACCAAACCATCGAGGTAAAGGTGTTGTGGGTAACGATCCAATCATCCACGATATACAGTTTGTCGTGGCTATCGATACTGATACACAGCGTTTCGATAGGCTTCTCTTTAGTGATCCCCACGATCTTCAGGGTTTTCACTTTGAGCTGCTGAGCGTCACTCAACAGGTTAACTGGGTTCTTCAGATCACGGTGACGGGTGTTGACCACCCAGGTGCCGTTCTCTTCTACCAGCTCACCGAAGCCACCAATACTCCAAATCAATTGCTGGAAGTTTTCAGCGGCAAAGTGTTCATCACTGAGGAACTTGATCTCACGCTCACCCATGCGGTAGCCGGAATACTCCAACATGGCTTGAGCAATGGCAAACCGATCATTATAGTTCAACTCGGTAATGGAGTTGTCTACGCTACCCTGGATAGTCAACAACCACTGAGCCAAATCATTGACTTGATTCCCATCGATCTGGTTCTCTGTCCCGGAGATGTTATCCACCATGGGGATGGCGTAACGGAATTCATTGAAGTGGTTAACGATATCCTGAGTAGTGGTAGTGTAGGACTCAGTGTTGCGGTCTTCGTATACCTGCCACAAATGCAGCGGGTGAGAAGACGCAGTACGACCATCTTCAAAATGGAACTTGTAGCACTCGGTCACCCCTTGCGGATGGATACCGGTGACACGGGTGATATTCCCAGTAGGTCCTATCACAGGTTCGCCTACAGCGAGATCTCCGAGGCGTTTCCATCCACCCGGTACCTTGACTCGGGTATCGAGCGGCATCGCCTTCCCTGTGCCTGGTGCGGAGTCCAGGAGCAACCCTTTGAGGTGGTAACTCTTCTGAATGAGCGGATAGCTCTCCAGGAACTCCCGTTGTGCCCCAAACGGGATGGTGTTGAAGCGGTTGAGCTTCTTGAAGTCAAAGGTAGCTCCTGATGGGTTAACAGTATCCTTCAACCAGGTTTCAGTTTCCAGTAATTCCTTGAGCTCGTTGAGATCCCGTCTACGGCTTCGCAAGTTGCGCAACTGCAGCAGTTCTTTAAGAATCTCTTTGAGTTCTACCAAGAAAAAGTTGTGGACTTTGATGGTGTTCCAGGACTCCCGACGCACCATGTATTTTTCAATAAGTGAGGTATTGTATAACTTACCGATGTCGAAAGCGAGAAGGTTGTAAGGGACGCCGGTAATGTGAACATACACGCCTGTTTGTTTTACTTTTACAGAAAACAAATCGAACATGGTTAATTCCTTTTAGGAAAAGGATGCTTTTATGGTGCATCTTGACAGATTAGATTATCAGAGTTTCAGTATCTTCTTTGATGTGGCTTTGAAGTTCAAGCGAGACGAGAACATCAAGAAGATCGACGTGTCGCATGGGATGCGCCCTACCACGTCGGAAACTGCTTACAAAGAATGTGAGGGTGTCATCTTCTATGTTCGTACCAGTGAAGACGAATACGAATTCTGGATGTCGGATGATCAAGTAGATTATATTGATCGACATATTGATGACGCCCGTCGGTATCATAATGTTAAACACGAAGGCGATCCTAGTGCTACTTGGATCTGTCGTCTGTCGGATTCCCCGCGTCACAAATTCAAACTCGTATCCACCAAACGCTTCATTAAGGAAAAGAAACGATGAGTGAAACCATCAACCGTATGGGCGAAGACACCGAAGGTAAGGGGCCTTTTGAATTCGCTCCGGATTTGGCGAAGCTGGAATCTTCGTTGCCGAAGGGCTGGATCTCCAACACGAAGTTCACCGGGATGACTCACTACTACCCGTTTGCCGGTACCATGGATATCACCGGGTATCCTGAAGAGTCGCACGAAGGGATCAAGAAGACCAACAAGATCCTGATGGCGCTGGAGAAATTTGACCAGGTAGTCAACCCATCGGCACCTAAACTGGGTCCGGTGATGATCTACGAGGGGCTGAAGTTCCTGCGTACCGCACCGGGGCAAAACGACCCTACCGACGGTTCCCCAACCGAAGTGACCTACATCCGCTTCCAGCGCGACGGTGTCCATGAGTCGGTTACCTACGTTTTGCGTAGCGATACGTTCGAGTACTTCATCGACTCCTGGTTCGATGCGATCCTTCGTTCTGATCGCCTGCAGAACGCTATTAACTGGTGTGGTGAAGAGAACAACGATCGGCGCATGCAATCCCACGGCCACATGAACCGTATCACTCGTGTGCCTCTGGAACTGCCACTGAGCTTCTTCGATTTGTCCAATCCAGGCGAACACTACCTGGACGGTCTGATGAGTGGTGACTTCAAACTCATCGACGGTATCTGCAAGCGTCTGCGTAACCAGTTCGACAAACTGATCGGTGACGTTACTGCTCAGGCTGACAAGCTGGCTACCAAGATCGACATCCGTGACCACACGTTGTACCTGGTCTTCAAGGCCAACGAAGACTTCACCGGTCTGGTGGTGTCCCTGGACAAGGTTCCTCCTAAACTGCCGGAAGGTGGTGAGTACTCCTTGGGCGGCAAACCTATCGACAAGGAAGAGTGGGAGAAAGAAGGTCTGGATGTCGCGGTCATCGTGCGTAAGGTACTCAAGGCAGCTTCTTGGATCACCAAGCTGATCGCTGACTGCCGTGCTGAACTGCCGGATCATCCGTACGCTCGTACTACCTTCAACAAGGCCCTGAAAGAGCGCCTGCTGGCGTCCAGTCACTTCATGAAGGAAATCTATCGGATCAACCCGAAAGACGTCCGTGATCAAGTGGAGAGCGTCGCCAACGATATCCTCAGCAAGCTGAACGACCACGGTGGCAATATCGGTCTCGACCTGAACAACTGGACTGTGTACCAGTACCAGGACGGTGGCATGCCTCCAGTGCCGCTGGTAGCTGATCCGCTGAACTTCCGTCGTGACGTATACGACGCTTACACCGATGGCTTCATCGACGTACTGTACGCGTTCCTGCTCAACGTACCGAGCCCGTACATTCGTCCTTACTCCCACCGTGTGAAAGCTGATGCCAACGACGGCATTCCGCTGGGTAGCATCCGTCAAGCCAAGCCTGAATAAGGCATAAGCAACTATACCCTCCCACCCCGTCAAGGGTGGGAGGGTATATGGCTGCATTTAGATTACAAGGGTACCACTCAGGTCACCGAATACATCAACAACGGCATCCGACAAGCCAGTCAGGGCGTTCAGCATCTTCTTCTGGAAGCCAGCCGCTGCGTTAACCAGGCTGAGTGCAGCTTTCGCCGAATCCAGACGGGTATTGACTTTACCGCGGGCTTCTTGCTTCTTACCGTCCGGGCTTGGTACAGTTTTCGAATCACCCGGAACACTGGCGATCAGGGCTTCGAGTTCCTTGATCTCAGTGGAGAAGTTTTCCTTCTGCGTTTTGATGTACTTGGCAAAGCCGCGATGAACTTCGATTTCATGGAGCAGCTTGTCTTGAGCCAAGGAAGCACTCATGGTGTCCTTGATTGCATCGACACTGACCAGGCTAGGAATCGCGTTACCGAAGCCGCCGTTCTTCAGTTGTTTCTGGAACTCTTCATACATACCTTTGAAGCGAGTATTGCCAAGTTCTTTCGCACGGTTCTTCTCGACATGCTCACTGAACTGCTTACGCAGGTTTTCAGCGGCACCCACACGTTTGATGATCAGGGCACGTTGCACGTCGTTGATCTTTGCCAGAGTGCTCAACATCTGATCAGCAGTGACTTCTTTCTCACTCGCTTTCTTGGCAGCGGTCAACATTGCATCGGCAATGATCTTCTCCGCAGACTTCTTGGACGCTGCAGTAGACTTAGGATCGTTCTTGATCTTCTCGGCGGTCTTCTTAGCCGACTTGATGATCTTGTCGGACTGTTCTTCAGACTTGCCTTTCTTACCAGCCGTTTGCAGAGCTTCTTTGTTACCCTTCACTTTCTTCTCGGACTTCTCGACCTCGGCCTCTACCGTGTCGTCACCGCTACCGAAGAAGAAGCCCCACACGGCCTTGAACACGCGCTTGATGAAGTCCCAGATGCTGCCGAAGGCATCACCCACCATTCCTTCCATACCCGCCATGCGCTGCTTGTAGGAAAGCGTGTCAGAAGCATCCAGGCAGCCGTACAGATAAATCTGAGCACGGGTGTAAGCGGTGCTCAGACTTTCCATACCCGCGGTATCTACCGCACCTTGCAAGATCTCGTCAAAGTGCTCCGGTTCGGCGATCTCGTTGTAACCATCTTCGACCAAATCCATTACGTCTGACATTGTGTTTTCCTCAAGGGTTCTGTCTGTTGGCCAAGGCGGCTTCAAGTTGTTGGATGTAGGCGTCTTTTTTCACGAGCTTGGCTTCCAAGTCGCGGATCTTCGCCACGTCGTTAGTGCTGTTAGTGATGTTCTGTTGACGGGTACGTTCGTACGCATCGGCTTGGTCTTTACTGACATACCCAATAGTCGGGATAGTCCCCAGGGTAACTGTAGTCTCGATCCCCACGTTAGCATTCACATGGTTCTTGATGTGCTCCAGTTCCTGGGACAGGATTTGCTTCATGCTTGGAGGGCACGCCCCAAAGTCGACGATCGCACACATCCTCTCATAAGAAACGCCGTCCACCAATGGGAAGGATTTCAGATAAGTGGTGAGTACGTACGTCGCTACATCGGAACGGTCCAGCAGGCTCAGGACCTTAGCACCGTCCTTACGAGCCTTCTCCAGAGCGGCAGGGAAGGCCTCGGCAGTAAACCCTGCGGGCTGGAAGACCAGCGTAAACAGGTTTAACTTCAGGGCTTCCATTTCGTGGATGTTGCGAATCGCTTCCACGGAATAGTACTTGGTCTCATCGACCACCGAATCGAATGGAGCCAGGGCTTCAAACCGCCCCCTGGCGTCCATCGACGGAATCAGGTTCGTCGCCATATCAGAGACCCTCTACGCCGTCTTCCTGCATTTGCCACTTGGTGAGGACCAGGTACTTGACCTTACCAACGCGCTTAGCCGCATAGACTTTGTCGAAGCGCTTCACACGAGTAACGCCCGATGGAGGCAGGCTGATGTCGGTCATGGTCTCAGCAGCAGCCACAAGGTTCTCCAGTTGGCGGATGAACTCCATGGTTGCAGCATTCATCTCACCGAAGGACGAATCACTGGAAGGGCGCAACGAATAATCGCTGAACAGGTCATAGATCTTCTTGGTACCTTCGCGGTTGTTCACTTTACCAACAAAGGCGCAGGCCAAGGACTTGTACAACGTAGGAACAAACTGGGTGGATTTTATGACGTGGTCTGCCGTCATGTTTGGAGTCAGGTACTTATCGACCAACTCCATCTCGGTTTCTTTATCCACAATCGGAGAATATTCCCGAGCGCCGCTGGTCTTGTTCAGCAAGCCCTTACGGTTAAAGAACGGCAGAACATAGAACTCGATGGGGTTGAAGAGGTCGGGGATTTTCTCTTCCCACTCTTCACGGTCGTATTCCGAGTTATCCAGGATCTCCTGCTGCATTTGCTCGAGCAGTTGATCGTCTGCGTCTACACCATTACCCCACCACACATAACGCCAATAAGCCTTCGAGCTCTTACCGGTGTTGATGAGGTCCATCAACTCAAACATGATAACGTCGCGGTCGGTGTACGGCCATTCAGAGTTATCAGTAAGGAGTCGGAGGCGTTGTTCGATGAGGTCGGGCGTTTCCAATGCCAGACGCGCATCCATTTGCTGCCAGTTCATTGGCATGAGCGAGTCCATGTCTCCCAATGGTACAGGATGTACCACTGCGAAGCTTACCCATGGGTATTCGCGTTTGAAGTAGGCGTCAGCCATCCAGAGGTAGAAACTCTGCTTCTCAGTGCCAACGATGTGATTACCTGCAACGAAACTGGGCATCCAGACCACGTTGTTGGTGACCATTTCACCAATATCGGTAATTTCGATGTTGCTGGTGAACTGAGCCTTCAACAGGTTCAGCGTGTTGGTGCGGCTGTCGCTGATATTGCCGAGTTTGGCCTGGGCCAACAACCAGTTACTGATTTCAAGCTGTCGGGCTGCAATGGCCGGTGGCATCTTGATTTCGGTAGTACCGTTAACGCTTAAAAAATTATATAAAACAGTTGCGCTTGGTTGACCGTCTACGGTAAAAGTACCCGGGTCTTTTGCGTATGTCTTCGCTTTGTTCGTAAGCTCTCCAATGGGGGAGACGCTACGCGGATTGTTGTTGTGAAGCTCCGCGATACTCGCGAACGATAAATAAGAAGTTGCCATCACTTTTCCTCAACGGTAAGGACCCATTATGTTATTCACGCTCTTAAAAGAGCTGACGGATAGATTCATAGAATTTATCCTCAATATGGTCAAGGGGGCTAACCCTGAAGCCCAGTTAACTTCAGCTCTCAAATCCTGCGTGTTCTTGATTACTATCCTGGCGTTTGCTGTGATTAGCCTCGGGATCAGTAACTATAACCTGCACTTGCAAAATGACGATTTTGAAACTGCCGTCAGCAAATTCGGCTTCCTCCTGAAAGAAGACAACCTGGTTGCCCCTTCTCTGGAGATTGCTAAACTGTCGGCTTCCATAGACGCTAACTCCAACGCCTTACGTAAGGAGAACGTAACGTTGTCGGAGAACAACATTGCTTTGCTCACAGAAAACGCTTGGATCCAGGTTATACTGGGCAAGATCATCGAGGAAAACAAACTCCTCAAGACCAACAACCAAGTGTTGCTCGACAAGTGTGTTGCTAGGAAATTTTAATTAACCCTCGGCCTATTTTAATAGGTAAAGTCACTTGAAGAGCGACCAGTAATGGAAGAATTGAAACCCACAATGAATCTGGTTGTTTACTTGATCGCCAATTCGTTGGAGGTCAAGAAATCGCATCGTCATTACCTCGGTGGCCACGGATATAGCTACAACATCGGCACCGATGGGAAGAAGAAGCTGGCAAAGGATGTAGCGACCACCAACGGTTACTACACCGCTAACAACCAGAAAGCTAACACTGTCGTAGTGGTAGAAGAAATTGTGTCCTTGGTGGTTCCTAATGCCGAGACACTGCTGGATGCGGTATTGAAGGGATTCAATACCATCCTGGAAATGTTTACTGCTCCGGGATCGGTCTATAAAAACCTGTGTCTGATCACTCCACACAAAGAACTCCAAGAGATCTTTAAACTGACCTCCCGAGAAGTTAAAGCGGGAATGAAGTTCGGTCGGGCTGAAGTTGATGCAGCCGATATGCCAAGCTTGCAAAAACTGTTGGAAACCATTGCTACATTCAAGACACTGGAAGGGCGTAAAGTCCTGTTTGATTTCCCAGGGTCTGCGGAAGGTGGGGCGGGGAATAAGCTGGCGCATCGTCAGATGGAATTGGCCGAGGTAATTTCTACTTTTGGTTTTGATAAAGAACCTGAGCTGAGTGTTCAGGGTCGTAAGGAATACGAGACGCCAGAAACCGACTTTAACAAGGTCGTGAGCCGTAACAGTCGTTGGTTCTTTGAAACGGTTGAACCTGAACGTTTCCGGGAACGGATTGAAGGCTACCGCAAGTATGGTTTCGGTAAGGTCGAGCCGGATAAAGGTTACTACGGCAAACAGACACCCGACGTAACCTATTCGACGCTGTACACGAAAGAACCGATCGTGTTGTTGGACAAACTGTTCGACTTCACAGTTCCACGGATAGACAACCCGGATGGTTACTTGTTGGCGGGTGATCTCCAACATCTGACCAGTGTGGAAGTAGCTCGGATGATTGACAAGCATCCTGCTGTTCCTGAGAAAAACAATCTGGTGTCGCCTATCACCAAAGGTAACGGTCGTCCGGTATTGATTGAACTGATCAAGCCGGTACTGATGTCGTATCGCATTCGAGATGCTTTGACAGGTGTCGATGCCATCTTGCAGGCTTTCCTGAACAAAGATGCCGATAACGTGTTCCACCACAACACGTTCTACGATATCACGGATACGATCTACACCAAGGAGGCCAATAAGAAAGGTGACGTCAAGGTAAAGTTACACCCTGACTTCAATACTATCCGCTCGGTCTTCAAAGTGATGGTGAAACATCCGAAAGCTGTAAAGGATGTGGCGATCTTGCTGAGCATCGGTTACGATATCCCCGAACGGAATGCGTTTAACTCCATTGATCACCCAGATGTGAAAGTTTGGGTAGTGGCGGACACGCGTAACGACAAAGGCCTTCGCTTCTGTACGCTCATTGAAACACCTGACTTTATCTACATCCAGAAGACGGCTGTGGCGGACCTCAAGGTTTTGACCTTAGCTGAATTGGGACAAAAATAAAGCCAACTATAACCCCTACCCCAGCCCAAGTGGACGGGGTAGGGGTTATGGCTGCTTTTTAGTATTTCAGACTTTGCAGGGTTTTCAACTGTTCGTTGAATACTGCCGTCAGTTCGTTGAGCAGGATCATCATCGCACCGCTGACGTTGGTCAGTTGAGCGAACTTGTTGACGATGATTTCGATATCTTTCAGGCCGACTTCGCTGATAAGGATATCGTTGGCCTGGATCTTGCGTACCAGGAGCTGGCCCAGGTCGTAGACATCGCTCATGATCTTGACAACCAGTTCAATGTCTCGGCTGCCCAGAGTCTGTACCGAACTGTTGAAGGTGTTCATTACGTCCCAGGCTTCTTCGAAGGACATGTACACCTGACCCAGGTTGTAACGCAGGTTACGACTGTTGTCTGGGAGGTTTTTCAGGAAGTTTTCCGAGTTGTTAACCACCTGCCCGAACTCACCGATAGTCCACTTGAACTCGGACTGCATACGCCCTTTTTGGATGATCTGCTTCATCCAATCATATAGTCTTGCGGCTTCAGTTTTCAGGCTGCAGATGATGTAAACACCTTGTGCGACCGACTTGGTGTAAGCCATCATGTTGCCCATACCTGGGGTGTAGCCCTCGGGGGTGAGGATTTCCAGGGTGGTGTTCTTGACGTAGAGGATCTCCTGCTGCTTCAGATGTTGCTGAGCAGTTTTGAAATCGACCGTGTGAATGCTGCGCGCCAACACAGCCATACGTTTGTCGATCGAAGTCGAGATCTCCTTGAAGAACAGGTTGAAGTTCTCACCGATGCTGAGTGCTTCGAAGCCGGTAACAGTCAGATGCTGTGGGTAACGAACAGCATTAAACACCTCGTTCTTCTCTGCGTCGAAAGGTTTGTTTTTGAACACGTTATTGAGATGTTCCATTACTGACCTCGTTATAAGTATACGTCGGGTAGGGCGCAGCTGCCCTTGCTGAATTTTTCATAAAATACGGGATTCATTAGGAATGACACCTTTTACTTTCTTGGATACTGTTGAGTCCTCCGATCCGATCATCCCATCCCTTAACGTCAACCCGGTAAGTGATATTCTTAACGGGGAATTCGTCGTTGGTAAGGATGGCGTAACCTACCTGAACGGTGGGGCTGTTCGTAACAACGTTAACACCGGCGGTAGCAACACTCAGAAGACCGGCAAGACCCTGGAAGACGTCGCAACTGTTCTGTGGCGTATTCCTACCTCGGTAGCCTTTGTTAAGGATATCGAAGCAACAATGTCGGTGAAACGTATCGCCAACATGTATGACCGCCTGTGTGGTATTCCTGGCGAGTTCATGGCGAATGTGTACAACAAACGTTTCTTCTATTTCAACAAGAACGACTTCAACGCCAACCCCTTCAACAACCCTGCACTGAAAGACAACCTCAGCGGTGTTGACGGTACCTGGGTACACCACTTCTTCAAAGACCTGAACACCAAGGTTAAAGAAGACATCCGCGCCAAGAAAGACGTGTGGATCGAAACCCCTTATGTGGGTGTGGACGGTGAAGTAATCAAGATCATCAACCCAATCCTGACCTTTGTGGATTCCATCTCGGAACTGCACTTCCACAAAGTATCCGCTCACTTCCAAGAAGGTGACGTGGACGAAGGCGGTGAGAAACGTACTCGTGACATGCAGATCGGCAACATGCGCCGTATTGTCTACGAAGACGCTGACAACCTCGGTGGTGAGATCGGTGTGTACCAGTGGTGGACCGCTCAGGTTGTAGATGTGATGAACATCTCCGGTCGGCCACAAGAGAAAGAATCCGTCTTCATCCGCCCAGGCAAGAAACTCAAAGGACCGAAATCGCTGCTGCGTCTGCCACAGACCGGCTACGAAATCATCAAAGGTTCGGCGATGAAACAAGGCCAGGAGTGGATGTACCCCAATCCCTTCGGCAAAGACATTATCATCGATGCAAATGCGAAAGAAAACCCTGATCTTCTGTTCTACCCATTTACTATTTACCGCAATAAGAGCGGCGGCTCTGGTGGTGACTTTTTCTTTATTGGCTCACAAAGCCTCGGAGTACAAATTGGTCTGACGATGTACCACGCTTTGAAGACCGGTGGTATGTTCGGTCTGGAAGGCAGTATCATCAGTCACTGGTGTGTGCTTTACCCGGAACTCAAAGTGGGTCGCACCACCATCTGGGAAAAGACCCTGACCGACAAGAAGCTGTACCGGGCACTGACCATCTGCTTCCAGATGGCTCATATGCAAAATGCCTGGTTGGATCTCGATCCGAAGTACCGCATCACCCCACAAGAGCTCTATGCAAAGATCAAAGAGCAGGGGTATGACTGGAACGATATCCTGGAAAACACTGTGGACTACTGGCACACCAACCCGCTGATCGGCAAGCACAGCGTGAGTACCATGGAGCTGTTGAAGATCGCCCTGGGTGAGCGCAAGCCATACTGGATTAAATAACGCGGTCTTTTCTATAGAGGGGTTTGGAATTCACGCCAGACCCTTCTATAATTATTTTTTGCGTTTAGGGGAAATAAGGGATATGACACCAGTACAAAGCTCCAATGTGGTGCTGGTCGTTGCAGACAGTAACTTTGTGAACCTCTGCAAAGACCCAGCCGAATATGTAACTCGCCTGAAGAAAGTCTTGGGCGAACGGGCCAATGGCAGTGTGACCGTGATGACTGTATCCGGTAAATACGGTCTGGGTAATGTGGACGAAACCCTGGGGATCATCCCAGTGGACGACAAGAACAAAACGGTCTTCGGGCAAACCCTGGAGAACATGTGCACCGTGTTCGATGAACTGTTGGCTGTTACCAACTCCACCAACGACTCTTTCATCTCTACAGCTAAAGAAGTCGTCGGTAATGCCAGCAAGACCATCACCACCTTTGGCTATCCACGGAAGGGCTAATCATGGCCGGTAACCGTAAGGCTTTCGAAGCGTACGTGTTGGGCTTCATGGGTGAAGTCACCGAAGGCGGTGGCAACAAGATCATCTATGAACGCTTGTTCAAACAAATGGACGATAAGCAGCTTGAAGCGTTTGTCGTCAAGATGGAAGCCGGTATGCCCCTGAGTGTTTGGGTGAGCAACTGGGATAAGAAAGAAATGATCGACTGGGAGCGTGTTAAGAAACTCGCTGTCAAGTACGGTGTGGTGTTGGAACAACAGTTGGTTGTTTACGACCCAGACACCAAGATCAAAACCATGACACCCCACAAGGTGATCGTCGGTACGGCTGAAATCCGTAAACAGCGTCAAACCCTGGTGAAGAAGTTTGGTGCTGCTCGCCACGACCACGAGATCGATGACCTTACTGGTCAGGTAATGGGCGACAGCCGTTCTACTGGTATCTCTCAACCTGAGATCACGGTACTGCGTAACCTGGGTCTCGAGACCATGGCTAACGAACTGTACAACGTCAAGGGTGGTGACTTGGACGCCCTCAAGGCTTACAAGAACGAACTGATCACCACGGGCGCTACCAACACCAACGCCAGCTTGCGTAAAGGTAGCATTGCCAAAGTGTTGCAAACGGTACACTACCTGTTCCGGGCACGACACATCGACAACAACTTCCACAAACGTATGGGTTGATTATGGAAAATGAACACGACTTGGGCTACTTGCGTCTGCTGGTGGCCGAGGTCTTGGTAGGTTACCAAGGCACTGTCAGACCACCTGAAGACGGCTACGACCCGAAGAACGATCCAAAGGAAGTGTTCAAAGCAGCTTTGGCTGATGTGTTCATTGCTCCAGTGATCAACTTCGACTCTGCTTACGATACCTTCAACAAGGTTATCGGTTCCGGCACGATGGCTAACAACCTGTCGGATGAATGGCGTATCCTGCAGATGTTCATGCTGACCCAGATGGGTGCGCAACGCAGCAAGCTGTTGAAGTTGTTTGTTGAACTGATGGCTATCGTCATCAATGATAGCCCAGGCACCCTCCGTTTGAACGGCCTGACTGAGAAAGTTGGTTCTGGTAACAACACACAGCACCTGGGTGTCGCCACTAACCTCAGCTATCTGCTGCTGCTGGTTATTCGTGTTTACGGCCCTACCATCGCCCTCGAAGAGAAGAAGTGAGATAAGGAATGAATCGAGTCCTTGACATCTACGCTGACATCGACAGCTTTTTCGACTACCGTCGAGGATTATTGCAATTCCTTATGACGGAAGGCGATTATCCTGAAACCGGGGTACCGTTTACCGAAGAACAAATCGATGCACGCAAAGCCCTTGGTGACAGTCAATGGGATATGCACATCGCCAAGAATTACCGCGACCGGCGGATGGATACGTTTAACTATCCTTTCTTTGGTATCGACGAAAGTAAGTACCGCAAGATCCTGGCTGAACGCTCGCTGAAACACTGGGCGGCTAACATGTTCTACCCAACCAAGCTGAACGATACCCTGATCAATCGGGTTATTGCTTTGGAAGGGTTGACTGAGCGGCCCATTGACATCAAGAAGGTGCGGTTGTTTGTAAACACCTTCCCGTATGCATTTGATTCTGATATGTCGGCGGCGTTGGTGGCTTTCCTTACCACGTCGTTCAACGGACTGCTCGAGGTTAAAGCAATCTCCTCGGATCCGTCTGCTCAGGGTGCTAAGTTCTACGGGCAATACCAGTACGTGTTCCGCTACAACCTCATGCTGGACGAGTCCAGTGAACTGCTCATGAATACTTTCCAGAATAACCCTATTCCGGACACCACTTTCGTTGTGCCTGATATCCTGGTACGCGAGACAGATACCTTTGCAGGTACTATCAAAGAGTGGTACCAAGCGGCCATGACCCCTCTGGCAGTGTCGCTGAAAGTCATTCCTATCGAACACGCTGATTACGATTATCGTGACGAGTGAGCAAACATATTCCTTACTTACTGTCCGGGGCGACCCGGACAGTAAGGTAAGAAACTTTTTACACTGTGCTACCTATTTATACCCATGTTAGCCTTAAACTGGATTACCATCAATGTCAACGATTTGGTTCCCTTGGACCAGTTCGTGTTCGTTGATAGGTTTCACGTCCAGGCCAGCCAACAGCGACTGGTTAGGGTCGGGCATGAAGGTCACCAGGTCAAATTTCGGCAGGTTAAGGGTACCTGAAGAGATCATGCTCATTGCGTCCAACATCTGTTTGAACGAAATAGCGTTGTCCTGGTTCTCTTGTTTCTTCATACGCTCCTTACGGTCATCACGGATAGTTTTCTCCATGTGACCAATCAGGGACGTAACACCTTCGAGCAGGGAAGCGCTCTTGGGGTTGGCGATGTATTGTTGCATCGCGTAACGCAAGATGTACTTACGGTTCTTCTGGAGAATGGTGACTAAGGACTTTTGATCCTCGTCTTCATC